>Ga0247760_1000105_pt1 | contig 82842 bp, 98 predicted proteins | sample UWRJL171409R4_FD_179936 | JGI IMG/M metagenome (GOLD analysis project Ga0247760, IMG submission 179936) | Plant litter microbial communities from Arlington Agricultural Research Station in Wisconsin, United States - UWRJ-L171-409R-4 | ecosystem: Environmental > Terrestrial > Plant litter >... | reverse complement strand
TTTTTTGGAGTCAAACAGAAACCGCTGCCATTTGATCGGGTTGCTGCCTTTCAGCTGCAGGTGATGGCTAGCCGAGGTGCGACGCAGGAGACGAGGGGATGCCACCTGCTGGGAGTCGGGATGGGTACGACGTACTCTAGATCCATACATAGAACCGCCTTGATCAGCACTTGCTCAGTCACAGCATCATCTCACAGCAACATGGCCTGATTAATCGTCGCTCGTCCGCGAGGCAGCCCATCGATATATCGCATGTGTACCGGAGGCGCTAGGAAGCCACCACGGGCTCGGGCCGAGACGAGACGCGGCCGAGTTGGGGGCTGGTAAGCACATGCTGCTGTGCCGCAGTATCTCTACCTGCAGATCGCGGCTCAGCTTGAGTGCTGTCGGTTGTCGTCGTCGGCGACCGGTGTCCCACGAAAACAAAATAACGTCAAGCCGGGTTGAGTAACGGCGAGGGGCATGAGGGGAAAGTGGATGGCTGGTGGGCTAGAAATAGGGGCAAAGCAAGTGCCCGGGTCACACTTGTTTCATGACCCCTCGAAAAAGAAAAGAGAAATAAGGCCGTTGAGCAAATGAAGTCACCCCTGAATGGTTTATATCGACGGCCTTGGTTGATTGATCCGAGATCGCTCTCGTTCGCGCGCAAGTCAAATCGCAGCAACGACCTGAGATGATGCTCTCTCACTATTATCAACACCAACATCGCATCCCGGCAAAACAATTTATGAACGATGAACAACGATGTCTCATTTTCTGTCCGTCCCGACAATTGCTTGCAGTCTGTCTATCTTTTTGTTATCCTCTCCAATGCGAGTCTATCGGTGTGTCCCATCAAGATATCTGCTTGTGTGCTTATTTACAGAGATGTCTTCGTAATGAGCATTCTGTGGCGGCTGCTCGGATGTATCATTAATAGCTAATAGGGACGTATATCTCTTTCCTTCGTGTCATGCGCGTTCCGCAACATTTTCATTCTCCCGAGACACCGAGCGAGGGGTAGGGGCCGCCCTCGAGGAGGTACCTCTCCAGCCCAAGACAGTCTATAGTCTTGCATGTTGGAGGTCGCGTAGTAACCTTGGCCCAGTTGTCGTCGGTGACGGGGTGGAACTTGTACAGCTCGCGCGAGCTCGTCATGATATCACCCGCCTCGACGTCCCCTTCCAAGTGGAACCGCTTGAGGACCGGCAGCTTGCCCTGCAGCGACGAGAACAACGAGCGGAACGTGCCCCGGTGCAGGTGCACGCCGCCAATGCTCAGCTCCGACGGTTTTGCAAGACCTTTCCCACCGAGACGGAGCCGCTCAAGTGTCGGCCCGTGCCGGATGAGGAAGGCGCGCAGGTCCTCTTCCTCGAGAGTGAAGCCTTCCAGCTTCAAGTCGGTGAGCTTCTCGTACGTAAAGTCGCCAAGCAGTGCATGGAACGACAGTCTGAACTTCTCGAGCGGCGAGTGATACGTGTGCACCCCGAGGTAGAGGTGGGTGAGATTGGGCGAGAACTGGAGGACGTGGCCAAGTCCGTTGATGCTGCGGGCGCGGGCCTGTGGGAGGAGGCTGGCCGGTGGGTCCAGCACCAGGTCCAGTCTCGACAGGCTGGCGAAAGACCTGGCACAGTCGAACCAGTGCCGCCGGTCGTCAGCAAGGCGGAAGATCTCCAGCGGGAGTTGGTCGATCGAGAGCGATGAGAGCCGGACGTGGCGGATGGCTGACACCATGGCGTTCATGTTCTTGCACGCCTGGGCCCTGTCCCGCTTTCTGCAATTGCGGACAAGGAAAACTTCCTTGAGAACCTCGATATCATAAGGGCATTTAGTGTAGGTGATCTCGAGCTCCTTCAGGTTGGATAGGCGCTTGAAGGATTCCTCTAGCATGGCTGACCGAGTGTGGAAGAGCGGCAGGCTGCGACTCCTCTCCTCCAGCTCATAGTACCGGATCCAGGCATCCTGGAGGATGCCATTGCGCTCTTCGGGCTCCTGAAGCCAGTGCTGGAAGAACGAGGCGTGGCGTGCGTTGTACTCGTCGACCTTGGAGAAGTTGAAGGTGATAGACCGGATGCTATCCCGCAAGCGGCCGTGGTCGGCGATGGAATGGAGCGTCTTGACGTCGTCCCTCCACTCGACGGCGGCGAAGTGGGCGGGGAGCAAATACTCGTAGCCGACGTCCGCGAGCCGGCTTGATACAAGGCGGAGTGTCCTGATGGAGGCGGCGTCGCAGGATTCGAAGATCAGGCACAGCAGCTCCACAGGGAGGAGCTCCATGCTGTCTACGGGGCGACCAATAGGGGGTTCCAACAACACCAACCGGGCCGACCTTCAGACCGAAGGAGGGTAGCAGACGGGAGGGGCGATACAGAAAAAGATGCGGGCGAAAGGGCGGACATAATATACGGGGGGAGGTCAGGCTGGCTGGTGGCTGACAAAGGGTCACCAGCAGCTAGTAATAAGCTGTTTGGCGGCTGTCTGTGTCGCCTGGCCGGGCTGCTGGCGACTGGCCGAGGCCCACGGCCGGGGCCCTGTCGTCCCCGTCCGCATGTTGAGCGGGATCTGGGCGACCTCTAGCTGCATGTTGTTTGGGTTGCAAATGAGAAACGATAAAAGCCGGGCCTGACTCCGAATGTTTTGGGGCAAGAAGTCGGTGAGCCTAAGACAAAAGGCGGAGAGGAATCATCAAGCCCTACCCATCCGAGGGCAGGGGGCTACACGGGTGCATTAGCGGCAGACTGCAGCGCTCGCTGCTCGAACACCACCTGCAAGCCACGACAGGTACAGACGCACATGCCTGGGTCCAGGTGGACTCCCGTCTACCGTGGCCGTCTGGCATCGCAGGTACCGGAAGAGCGGTAGGCGGTGAACACGCCCCGGCTCCCTGTTTTAGAAATAGGAAGAGAGGTGTGATGAGATCCTGATCTCGACGTCCGGTTGCGCCCCGCTTGCTAGTTGCCGAGGGCGTCCACGCACGTGAAGCGTCGTCAATGTGCGCCGCGAGCCCGCTGTCGGGTCTCGTTGATCCATCTCGCGGATCTGCCACGATCTTGGTCTTGGCCGCCTCCGAGAAACGTGTGCCACACCGCACTTCTGTTAGGGGGTACAGGGCGGGGATGGCGGGATACCTTTGCTGACGCGAGGACTCATTCCGCGGGCAGGACCAAGCAGCAGTGCGCCCACCCACCGCAAACTGTCAACAGTCACGCAGCCTGCTAACATTGGGCGGACGAGAGGAAAGAAGCCTGGCGAAGACGGCCAGCCATGGCGCTTGCTCTGCCGTAATCGTTTGAGCACCGTGGTGGTGGGGGTGTGCCAATGTGAATTTCCAGCGGACGACCGGGGAGGGGTTCTTCACCGCGATTTCATGCGGGGGATGGCTGTCAAAGCGACGGAGGTGAAGACGAAGGCGGCCCTAACAGGCGGGGCCGGAGACAAACGCAAACATCCCATGGACAAGACGGTTGGTGACGGTGTCTGCCTGGTGCATACTCAACATCGGCCCTGCAGCGGATGCGGATAGGCATGCCGCCCAACCAGCGCCGAACAGCACCAAGCTGTCTCACGTCCAGTCTATTCGTCCGTCGTTTCAATCACAACATGGCTCCAGTTAGAAGCGAGCCTCGCTGGCGTGCCCCCCTGCTGGCATGGCCCTTCCCATGCCCTGTGCGAAGAAGGCGGTGGGGGTTGAGAGTTCGAGAAGCCCCAACACTTCTTTGCAGCGGGTGTCGACCACATGCGAATCAGAAAATTTGTAGCCAAAGACGACTGAATTGAGGTCGAAGCATCCCACCCGATATTTGGCGAGTCCTGGGTGCCTTAGGTTCTTGGACAAACTTCGATCTTGGATGAACCAGCCTCAGGAAGGGACTATGAGGGCAGCACCTCCCTAAAACGAAGCGGGGTATCGCAAGCGCAACACGACAGAGCTTCGGCCGCATGAGACATTCGGCGCAAAGATCATACAATATCAGAACTTTAGGCGGCCTCCTCTCTAACAGTGCCAGTAGGTTCCATCCTCTAGCCGGTCAGTAAGGCCTCGCAGCTCAGCTTCTTGGGATGTCAGCTTCTTGGCTCCAAGGCTCTCAAAGGGCGGGGACGGCTGGGCTTCCAGAAGCCCCGCTGCATCACACTAGTTCGGGCTTGGCAGCTACGACTTCGGCACGATGACCAGCTGACAGCCTGGCCGTCGCCTGTGCTGGCAGCTGGCAACGACACTGTCAAACCTGCGCCGGACTTTCTTGCCTCCACCTCCGCTCCACCCATGTCATCTGCCAGTCTGGGCTGTCGAGGAAGCCAGACGCCTCTTGCTGTGTCAGCTGTCGCGTGCACCATATCACTTCGATTGTGGTCCCATCTGAGCATGCGTGCGGGGATAGGATCATTCGTCATGAGTTCGGAACACCCGAGAACATAGCAGCATGCGACAACCTATCGCTCAACCTCAAAATGGGTCTCTCGAGCCTGCTCAGCTCGTCCAGCAGCCGCGCTGCAAAAGCCAAGAGCCTCACTTCCCCCAGCGCTGAATCTGTCGCCTCCAACCCTGCTGCCGCCTCCGAATCCGTGTTCATCGCAGGCGAGGACGATCTGAGGCCTCCCGAGTGCGAACCCCCCGATCTTCGCGAGCTCAACGCTTGTCTCGACGCTTTGGCGCCTCTGTTTCCCGATGTCCAGATCGAAGTGTTCCGCGAACTTCTCTCCAAGTTCGATGGCGAGTCGCGCTTGTTTGTGGTGGCCGACACGTTGCTGAAGAATCGTGTGGAGTGGGTGAAGGGTCGCTGGAAGGTCCTCGACACAGAACACAACCTACCAGAAACCCCGGATGCCCTTGTGCCCAGCAGCGAAAAGTTCAGGAGCCAAGAGTACAAGGATGCTGTCAAGGCGCTCGCTCGACATGAATTCAGAGGACTCCCCCGCTCGACAATCAGCGCTGTACTTGCTGAGTCGAACTACTCGTACCTCGAAGCCAGACAGACATTGGTTGACTTGTCCTCCAAGTCGTGGATGTTTACGCTGAGCACCCTGTTTTCTCGACGGAAACCGCAGTCGGACCCCGATCCGGAAAACCATCAGCTAGTAGTCTGGAAGTCCACGGGTCGCGGTTCCATTGAGCCCTGCCTCAAGTCGACAGGGAGCGCAGAACTAGACCGGGAGCTTTTCCAGCAGTTGATTGCGCCCATCAGGGCGCGAAGGAGCGCTGAGCAACAAACCGACGACCATCGCTTAGCTATGCAGTTGAACAACTTAGAAGCAGAGGATGCCCATGGCACGATCGAATGCACTTGTTGCTTCGCTGACTGCCCGTTCGAAGAGTTTACGTCATGCAATACCGAAGGGCACATGGTTTGCTTCCGGTGCGTGCAGCACTCCATATCGGAAGCCATATTCGGACAGGGCTGGCAGCGGAGTATGAACCACCAGACAGGCACTTTGCGATGCCCTGCGGTCGATTCGGAAGAATGTCAGGGGTGTATTCCACAGCATCACATCCACCGGGCCATGCTTGAGGAGAAACGAGGCGCTGAAATTCTTCATAAGTTGGAGCAACGCCTTGCGGACCACAGCTTGGTGTCCAGCGGGCTGCCACTTGTACGATGCCCGTTCTGTCCGTTTGCAGAGGTTGATGATATCTACCTTCCCCGGAATCACGACGAGTCTCCTGTGAGCCTCTGGGCTCCGCATAACTTTTACAACATCCTCTTCGTCGGTCTCTGTTTTTGCGCTATCCCTTTACTCGTTCCGGCCCTCATTCTCGTCGCTGTTGTCTGCTTTAGTGGTTGGATGTACTCCAAATATCTCCTTGACGACCTCTGGTTGGTAGAGCTTCGCCTGGCTCAAGCGCGCCGACGCCGGCGCCGACGGGGTCTGCGGTTCCAATGCCAGAATCCCGACTGCCGCCGGGCATCTTGTCTGAGTTGCAACAAGGAATGGATGGACATCCATGTCTGCAATGAGTCGTCGCTCGTGGCCCTGCGCACACAGGTCGAGCAGGCGATGAGCATGGCGATCAAGCGCGTCTGTCCACGCTGTAACACGTCATTTGTCAAGACGGCTGGCTGCAACAAGCTGACATGCCCTTGCGGGTACAAAATGTGCTACGTATGTAGGAAGGATATCGGGGGCACGGGGGATGGTTCCGACGTCGGTTACCGACACTTCTGCGAGCACTTCCGACCAGAGGGTGACCCGAAGCCCTGCACGCAGTGCAAAAAGTGCAATCTGTGGGAATCGGAAGACACGGATGAAGTACTACAGGAAGCCAAGGAGGAGGCTGAGCGGCGATGGCGGGAGACAGAGGACAGAGAGCTTTCAGGCGCCGAGAAGGTATTCCTTGAGACTGGCCTGGGGGTCCAGTCGACATCCACAAGACTGGATCGAGTCCTGCGTCGTCGTCGGCTGCCGGCGACCGCTGAGGTGTGTGATTATATTGTAGAGCTTCTTGAACTTTTTGCATGATGGGTAGCAAATACCTGATTAGACCATCGGACGGCGGGCAAGGTAATTGGATTGCCATCATCATTGGGAAATGGCGTTATGGAAAAGTGCGACATGGCGAGACCTGTTCTCCCGTTCAAATATCAGATATCATTCGAAATCAAAGTTGTATTCGTGCAATTGCCAACCCATTGTGCTATTGCCCTATTGACGAAGCTCCTATTGTCATCCTATCCACTATTGTTCAATTGCTCAGGGGGCGTGTGAGAGGCGTGCGTACTGTGTGGGCCGGGTATTACCTAAGCGGGTCCCCGTCGCAGCTCTCCAACTTCCGCGCTCCGGCTGGCAGGCTGGCTTCCCCACAAGCGCGAACTTGGAGATTGAGAATTTACACGGTGCTGTCAGGAGCTCCAAAACACAGCTTCAGTCTCAACAACAAACTGCCCCTTACAACAGCTTGGCGCCAGGACAGCCATCGATATCCACACACCTGCAGTCCGCATCACTTTCGTCGCGATGTCGGGGCAAACCGGCAAATGGCGCGAGGAGCAGATCCTCATCATCTGCCCGGGCAGCCAAAGCACCATGGCCCAGCTCGGCTGCAGCGAGTTGACGCCTCCCGCCCGCCGCTTTCCAACGCGCATGTTCAAGGACGAAGACTCGGAGGATTGGCGGCCGTTTTACACGTACAAGCGCAAAAGGACGACGGCTAATGGCGCCGGCGCGAGGGATAGCGACGAGTGGGAGTACGTCGAGGACGTCGACTCGGCCGAGGGCGCCGTGTATCCGCTGCAAGGTGAGTCGCGCCGGACCACACCATTGCATCCATAGTATGCTGACCGTTGCCCTTCTCGTGTCCAGCTGGTCGCATCGTCAACATGGAGGCTTTCCTCGCCTTCCTTGAACACGTCCACGGCTCCCTCACGACGACGTACCATAACACGCCCATAGTCCTGATGGCATCGCCCCAGTGGACGCGCCCAGATTGCGAGACAATTGCGCGCTACGTGTTCGAGAAGACCAAGACACCCGCCCTTTGTCTCATACACAGCGGTATCGCGACGCAGTACGGACTGAAGTGGCCCAACATGACGGTCGTCGACGTGGGGTTCGAGAAGGTCGACGTGACGTGCATCTACGACAGTCGCGTCGTTTCGCACATGGATATCGGAGGCTACCCAATCGACGACACGCGCGAGATCAGCGGCGGCGAGGTCTTCACGCGCAAGCTAATGTCGCTGCTGCAGGGCAAGAGCTTCGACCACGAGATGGCCGAGCAGCTGAAAAGGAGCCCAATCTGCGAGGTGTTGCCGTACGCGCCCGACACCTCGAAGCTCATGGAGCTGCCGGAAGATTCTGGAGTTCCTGGGGCAGCGGCAGGCGGAGCCGCCGAACTACCAAAAATCGTGGAGCCTTCCAAGTCGTTTGCGGTGGGCGCAGATGACGATGTTATTGACGAAAATAAGATGGTCGATGACGAGGGTGTCCTTGATGTGGTGAACATCGTTGCCAGCGGAAATACCAGAGAGTTTTTGGCGAAGCAGGAAAAGCTGAAAGCGGAAAAGGCAAAAGCTGGTAGGAAGGGGAAGGATAAAGAAACCGCCGAGGCGGCCGCTGCGAGGGTTCAGAGGCTTCCGAACTCAAAGAGGAGTTGGAATGTGTTTCATTACGAGGAGATAATCACAGAAGAGGTGCCTGTCGCCCCACCGGCGAAGCAGAACCAAAACGGGGGAGCGAAGGAAGGTGTGATGGGAGACACACCAGCGGACGGAGCCGACCCATCTCCGACTGAGGACGGTGCAGCAGCCGCTGAAAGCGGGCCCAAGCCAGAGGCAAACTCGGAACAGCCACCTTCTACCGATGCCCCGAAAGCGGAGCCACAGCCACAGGCGGAACCGGCAGCCGAGTCCGAGCCTTCCACACAACTCACCGAGAGGGTAACCAAGCGGGTGCGGCGCGACATCGACATTGGCTTGGAGCGGTTCCTGTTCGCGGATCGCCAAGAGATCGACCGCATTGCGACAGCCATCTACCGCGCAGTGCAGGGCATTGAGGACATGTACATGCGGCCGGGCTGCTGGGAGAACATTGTTTTCGTAGGCAACGGTTCGCGCATCCGCGGGCTCAAAGAGAACATAATGCAGACGTTGCAGGCACGTCACTTGATTTCACCCAGCTCGGCCACCATGTTCACCTCAGAGCTCCCATCGAACCTCGGCACACCTTCCGGCACAGGCTCGCAGACCCCGACGGGATCCTTCACCGGCGCGCCACACCAGCTCCCAACGGCCAGTAGTGTCAATCCGTTGCTGCAGGCGGCAACCACTGCAAACCTCGGTATTCCAGGGGGCCTAGGAGGACCCGGCACCAACATGGGAGGCTCGAACGCGGGCGATGCACCCGGCACAAGCCATCATTTCCACAGCCAGACGCCGACACACATCAAGCTCGCAGCGCTACCAACTTACCTCAGCGAGTGGACCAAGAACGGCTTTGAAGAGGCCATGTTCCTCGGTTCCCAAGTCGCCGCAAGACTCGCATTCTGCATCCACAACCTGGACGCCCAGGGCCTGGAAAGCCAGCGGCTGATGAGCCTCACCCGAGTTGATTACAAGTAAGCCTCTCCCCTAACACACACCACCCCTAACAAAACTAACCTGTCTGTCTGTCTACAGCGAGTTTGGCCCTAAGGGAATCAGGTCGCACTCAATGCTGGGGTGAATGATGAAAGGTGAACACCGCCCACCGTACATACGGTTAGCTACATTCTTTTTAATCGTCGCTGGAGTTCGAGGGCGGGGGAAAACTTGTTTCGGGCACACGCAGGACTGCAAACTGCGCACTGCAGGCTGCGGGTAACGCAGGGGGCCGGCCGGCGTCAAGTTTGGGAGGGCTCGCTTGGGAATTGTGGAAAATGTTTTTTTGTGTTATGAGTAGAAGAAGTCGAGACGGTATGGGACAACACGGAATGGGACTCGGATATTGTAATCGGTCTCGTGGTCTGTCTGTGCTTGGGCTTGAGATGAGGAGTGGCAGGGGAGTGGGAGTGGGAGTGGTGTACTAGACTATTACTTGGTATCTGTAGCTTGCCCAAGAGAGAGAGGTTAAGCAAACTACAAATTTATGCACTTGGTCAGAAGGTTGTGTTGTTTTGGGACATCCTGTTCGTCAACCGGGAGGTCCTGTGGACAGATGATAGAGGGATTCTACGGCTGTGGATGTCACATACGACCATACCCATTGGAGAACTCGGGACCCTGTTCTCACATATGTGGGGCTCCAGTGGGGTAAGCTCCTCACTTATTAACCCTAACCCTTCTATTTCACGTGCCGCAGGCTAAAGACGGAGGAGCACCGGCCATCCTGTCAGAAGCGCTGCACACTGGATTCGGTGGAATTGATGGGGTTGCAACTGCTTGATTGCATTGCTTGTTGTGGTTCTAGCTTCCAGCCAGGCCCTCCTTTATAGACCATTTCGCAGGATTCAGCCTTCGTCACCACAGTGGCTGAGGCTCACTGGCGCTCTGGCAGTGCCAAGCATCCAGTCAGCTTCGCTGACTCTGTGATGGATTGTGGCTAGGCTAGGCCTTGATGCATGTGCACGGGCTACAGCGCTAGTGTGACACGCTGTGAATCGAAGGCTCTTATCATGGAAAACGAGTGTGTTGATTACTGCTTCGAATCGTTGGAAGCCGAGGGCTTCCAACGGTGACTCTAAACACTGCGTACAATGGGGTAGTTCCATTCCTCAGTTGTTGTGGCCTGGAATGGACCACCCAGTAGTTTCAATAGAATTCCAGCGATCAGACCGATCGCTAGTATAGAGGCTATTCCGAGGGATAGGATTCTGTGACAGCTAGGCCCATGGTAGTTAGACCAATGCGCCGAAGGCTTGAAGTATAACCCCGCTTGAGGGCCAGCGCTCCATTCGAAGATCTCTTTCTTCTTTATACTTCAAATCTACTATTTTGGCTACGATAGCTTGCGCCCTCAGTGCCTTGTTCGTGCCACTCCCGTCACAATCTCCAGCCTGAAACAAATTTTCCCAGTATCTACCCTACACAGGAGCAGCTCCTAAGTTCGTAACGGCAAGTATTCTGAGAAATCACCTCCGAGTCTAACTGGCGGAGGGCTTAGCCCCAAACCAACTACACCAGAGCAGCTCCAGGTGTCTCGGCAGTCTGAATTCCCGGTCTTATGTTAACAGTTCTATGTTTCCAGAGTCCACAGGATCGGACTAAGTAGGGCTTCTTTTCCAACGGTCTTTGATGTTCCCATTGATGTTCGGGTGATACATCGCCAATAGAACCGCCACGATGATGCTCACAAACCCAATTATAGCACCAGCAATGCCGCCGATATCACCCGCGCTGAGTCCCGACTTCTCACCTGCGGGCACTGGCGCTGGCGGCACACTAGTCTTTACGGGCGTCAAGAGCGCTGTCGTCGAGGAAGTTGCTATCGATCATATTAGATCAATATTTGTTGGTCACTTCGCTATCACATTCCCTCAGACTAATTCACTAGGTTGTTAACATACCTTCGGACCCTCCGGCGGTAGCGACAACTGTCAGGTTTTCAAGATTAAACCTCGCGTTCCTATCGCAACACGAGTCTCCGCAGCAGTACGTCTTATTAGGGTAAGCTGAGATAAATCCACTATAAGGGCTGTCAACTACGGCTACTTATATGTCATCATGATAAGCTATAAATCAAAACGAACCGTCCCATCTCCATTATAAAAATATTAACATAAATTTACTCCCACCACCACAGTAGTCGGTGCAATTAGGCGTCGTCCAGCTCGAGTCAGTGCAGCTCCCCCGCCAAAACACTCCCGTGTTACTGCTGATACAGAACTGGCTCGCCATGCAGGAGTCCCCCTTAAGGCAGCAGTGGCTCTCGACTCCGTCGCCGGCAAAACACGGCACGTCGGAGAAGGCTACGTTGCCATCCGGGTAGTAACAGAGCACCGTCGCAGCGCGGGCAGGTAGCACCAGTGTAGCAACAGGTGGAGCCAGATGGGGGAGAAGATATGCTTTGATGACGGAGCCAACCGGATCAGATACATCGTCAAACGACGCAGTTAGTTTGAAAACTAAAAACAAGAAGGAGTAAAAAAAACACAAAGACAGATATACAGAGACTGAGACTGGGGGTAGGGGGACGAGACTGTTTGGGTGGTAATGGAGTTTGATTGCTGTCTGGGGTTAACAGAGATCGCAGGGAAAAGTTAGGACGGGTCACGGACAGCTGGGGATAAGAAGGGCCGGAAGAACCACGATTCTGACACGCTGCTGCCAATGATGTTAACATCCGTCCGCCATCTTTTTCAGCCGTCGGAGTTGCTTGCTTCATTGCTAACCTATTGGTTAACAATAGCGAAGATTAACCAATGTCTGCTAATAGGTGCCTGCAAGGAGCCAGAAATGACAAGTACGTGCCTGTGACTCCGCTTTAGTTATGGAGCGGAGGGCCAAAAGTTAAACCGCGAAGGATCCCATGCACGTTGCTTGCAGCCATGGATTCTCTGCCCTGGGCTTCAAGCTTCACGCCCTTGTTATTTTTGCAGGCATGCCCAGCAAGCCCTTCGCGTTCTGAATTATTTAGTATGGTAAAAAGCAAGTATTTAAGCCGTAACTGCAAGCCTGAAAACTTGCATAAAAGGGGGGGTTGTTTTGGTGGTATGGACTCAAAGGGGGTACATCTATAGGCCTTTCTAAGCCTTAGCCTACTAAACCACCCTAGAATTCCAGCGACTAGCTGGGACCTATTTTTGGCAAGCTTTGAAAATTAGGCCTTACGGCACCCCTCTTTCTACAGGACATCTACAAATTGCAAGCGCTTGGCAAGGTTTGACTATATGTACGATAGAGATACCGATAGCCACGTGATGTGGGAGCCAAGCCCCTGATGTGCGGCAGATTGGCGCACATCTCCCGCGCTGGTGCGCATACATCATCACCTTTGCCTTCTTCGTGCAACAACAATACAATCACCGTAGTGGCACAGCGCTCCCAGCTTTTACAGGCCGTGATAGTCTGTTGCACCTCTTCATACGGCACGTAAGATCCGCGAAAAGCCGAATTCTCCTCCCTCTCGTCAAACCTTAACGACGCGCTCGTACCATCGCAAGCCGCATGACTTGCGAATCCCCAGCCCTCGCACCGCGGACCTAATATCCACGCATTATGTTACGTGTCTGAGCTTGAGTGCGGTACTTTTGCCATTGGTTAGGATACGCGAATCCCAGAGAAACGAAAGGAGTAGGAGGAAAAGGCTGAACCGTGGCGAGGGGCGAGGGACGAGGGCATGAAAGTGTTTATCGTCAGGAGTTGACCTTGCGATCCAGCAGTCACCGACTTTCTCATATCACGCATGAAGCTCCGAGGCCCGACCACGCGACTGTGACAGCCTCACTATTGCCATCAGGCGCCGTTCATTAGACGCCACAGATGGGATAACGTGGTCTGCATCCGGCATGGCTCGTCCCACCCAATCAGGCGTTCGCGGCCTTCCGCTCATCGGCGTGTTTGGAGCATGGGTGTCTGCGTCGTGGGCAACGCAGAACGCCTTTTTCATGAACGCTACCGCCATGAAAACCACTTATCGCCATGTTGCTGATCTCAGACAGACCAAAATATCCACAGCATATCTAGGTAACGAATAATCGACCACTCGGGGCGAGTGTCAGCCATGGCACAGCGCTGGATCCTCGCCATCGCCGCCCTCATTCTCGTTGGGGCGGTTAAGGGCGACGACCTTTCGGATTTCTCCAACAACCTTGCCTCGGACATCGGCCCACTGCTTGTTTTGTTTGGCGAGTCCATGACACGACAATACCTCAGCGAGAGCACCTCCTTTCTGGACTACTTCATCTTCGCAATGGCTCCGATCGGGATCCTCACGGCGGTGGTCTCGGTAATCCGAGTCTGCGGCCACCCGTATCTCAGAGCCTTCATCGGCAGGTCCCAGGAAGGCGACGGCATTGTCGAGGCTGAGTTGTGCACGTCTACCAGCCGCGACGTGTGTGAACTATTCAACAGGGGCGGCATCACTCGTGTTCTGGGGCGGCCGAGCATTCTCGAGCTCATATACTTGCGGCATCGTGGCGGTGGAAAGGCCTCTGGGCCGCTGTTGTTTCAAAAGTACCTCGAGGAGACCGAGGGTCACGACGGAGTCTGGAAACGAGTTGACCCCGCCATATTTGGAAAGAAGCCTGGAGGAAAGGCCGTGTTCGCCCCGACTCCAAACCTTTCTCTCAACGTGGGCATCAAAAAACAGCCCGACTGGGTCTTCTTCGCAGTCGCTGCTGTAGGGATTGTGCTTCAAGCCGGCATTCTCGCTCTGGCTGGGGTCGGTGTGTGGGTTCTTGGATGGAATCTCGGTGGGGTGGAGGACGGACCGTCGTCGAGGAACTATGCGCCGGCCATGTTCATCGTGGGTACCATCTTCATGTGCGGCGGGATGTGGAGCTGCGCTGCTCTGATCGGACAGACGACGCACGAGCTGCACTACGAGAGAAGAGACCCCAGCCGGCGCGACGGCCGCCTCATCTGGCTTCAACCCGGCCCGCAGACCATTGGCGACCAGTCCTTCGACCCCTTTGCTTACTTGGAGAAGGAATCCGAGCCCCTTCTGCGCTGGACATCGTCCAAGAAAGACTTTCGCGAGAGGTTCGAGCTGTACACGTTGTTTGCCGTCTCAGCAGCGTTGCTCGGCTACATTGCCCAGTTCATCGGCCTGCGCGGCATGAAGGCTTGGGTCTCGCTCGCGCAGCTGGGCATTACGGTTGCCATGAGCATCTTGCGGGGACTCCTCCGGATGCAGCGGCTGGGCAGAGACGACAACAAGTTAGCAAAGGTTCCCGACCTGATTGCAGGCTACGAGCTCGACTGGCTAGCATATGAGATTGCCCTGCAAGAAGGTTCCAAGAACTTGTTCTGGCAAGTCACCGGCGACTATGAGGAGGCTATCAGCGACATGTTTCCAGCCGACGAGGAGGTTGTGGTTCCCACAATACGCCCCGAGAAGCAAGACGGTCTTGCTAACTATGAGGAGTTGCTTTTGGTCCGATTGCGGCTTGCCCATCTGACGGATCATAACCCCCTTGGTGTTGATATCGACGCCTCTGCGCCGCAGAGGTGGAAGGATGATCAAGTCAAAGTCCGTACGACGGCACGCAAGCTATCCACAGCACTTTGCCTAGCCGCGGAAAGCCTCATTGGCAGGGGTAGGGGCTTGCCCAGAGAAGATATTACGCTGAGAATAAAGGCAGCTATCCAAGCCAGTGGTGAGGATGGGACGGGGCGCCATGACCAGCGAGTCAGCGTTACCCTGAGGCCTCTTCCCGAATCAACACAGAGTGGATGGAGCATAGACTCGGCACAACTAGAGGCCATATTAGGACTGTGGATGTGGTCTCTTGTATTTGACGATCGCCTCGTCACCGAAGATAGTTCTGGTCATCAAACTTCGCGCGCTGAATCTTGCGAAATCCGGAGGATTGTTTCGGCCGGCCCCGACGACGGCAATTGGGAGCAGCAAGTGAACTTTCAGGACGAGCTAGACCTCTGGCTGGGCTATAATTCTGTGTCACTCCACACACACGTCCTTGCCGTCGATAAGGTCGCCAACCACACCCTCATCGACCTCTGGGAGCAGTCATCATTCGAGAGCTTTCTATCAAAATATGGCCATATGACAGAATACGACTTGGATTGTGTCTCGAAACCCCGTCGCCCACAAGGAGAAAAGAGAGACCTGACGCAGCCAAGCCAGCAGAAAGCGCTAGAAATACGCCTGCCAGGAGGGTTTCGCTCGAATTATCTTTCAAAACGCGGGCGTGTGCGATTCTGCGGGTGGCATCTGGTTCACAACCTGCCGGAACGCGGTCCGGCCGCCGAGAAATCCGTAACCAACAAGGTCCGACTTCAGTCCTGCCCGCTGAAAGGCTCATTACTCGATATCTGCGCTCAGGAGCTCTTCATCACACTGGCCATGTCGTTAACGGGCCTCATCGATATCGAGCCTGCAGCTCAAAGTGACGGGGACCGCATCTCCATCCGGCGTGAAAGTCCAACTGTCAGCGCCCTAGCCGGGGCATTTGTCGACGGCGGCCTAGGATCACATGCGGATGCGTTGCTTTGCGTTGTCCCAGCACTCAGGCGGCACCTGCCCAGTCCGACCCCCCAAGACATTGCGCTTGCGGCAGTCAGGCAGGCAGAAATCTACCACGGGAGAGAACAGTGGGAGGAAGCCGAAAGGCTGCTGAGATGGGCCTGTCAGCGCTACGTTTTGCCACCTGAGAAAAGTGAGCACATTCGAATCCCGTCCGGCGACAGCCTGGGCGGGACAGTCCTCTGTGTTCTTGGCGAGCTGTACTGCAAGGCGCTTGCTCGACCTGCTGGGAAGGGGAGGCAGGAGTTTGGAGTAAATGGGATCAAATGGATGACATCCACTTTTAACGACATGAGCGAGCACGATTCCGAGCTTAGGAAGATTCTGCAGTGCTACCAGGACATCGCAGCTGGGGAGAAGCCTCTCGTCCAGCAGCATTTCCTTCAGCAGATCTCGGAGTGGAAAAGTACATAGAGACCCTGAGACAGCACGGCGCTTCATTCAACCTGGCAGGCGTGAAGAAAAATATGTCTACTGGTTGGGTAGCTGAGGAGAAGGGGTGGACTCCGTTGGTCATCGTCAACGGACATACGAATATGGTCAAGCTTCTGCTTGACCCCGGAGCCGCCAACATTGGCAGAGCGGACAGAATCGACTGGACACTTCCGTTTTGGGCAGTCGAGGCGAAGAAGCTAGTAGTTTTGAAGCTGCTGCTGGAAAAGGGTGTCCAGGTGGGTTCCCAGGACCAAATAGATTACCGTGATGGGGCCGTTCTGTGTCTGTGTCCGAGGGGTGTAGGCGCCAGAAGCACAGAGTGCACAGCGTGCACCTTATTAAGGCGCAGCGTGAATCGCCCGCATTTCCTTCCCTTCCCTTAGACCCTCACCTCTACCTCGCGGTGATGCTTCAATCCCCCTGCCTTTCTCAGTTCCTGTATCCTGGCTCCTGTGTCCTGTGTCCGGAGTCCCGTATCCTGTATAGTATGCTTTATCGCCCGTATTATGTATGCCGACTCGATTTGAGATAAGAGCCATTAACTTCCCCTTACTTTTAAACAACACAGAACCTATTCCATTCCGTATCCGCTAATACCACGTAGTCTACCTCCTCTAGATACACACTTTACACCCCTATCGCTCTAATCGCCACTAACTTCTCTACTTCCACCTTTTAAGGTTTCCGCGTATAAATCTAAATAATGTTTGTACTTTTAAGTTAGCTGTGTATTAATTGTGATTATATCAAGTGTGAATTATAGGCTGGGTCCCTTAATAGGGAAGAGAATGACCTAATTAAAGTCAAGTTAGCTTTATAGAGCAGTTTAGCTATATCTGTTATTATAGGCTAACTTTAACCCTAAAGTCACATGATATTATTAATAAATAATTTTAAGGGGCTAAGGAAGGTGGAGACTGTTACTTGGTGACTGACTCAATTGTGGTTTTTATGAAGAAGATTAAGAGTAAATATAGAGGCTGTGTGGAGCGCAGCTATATAAACGGGAGCCAGAGTCCCGCTTTCATAGGGGCTGTGGTCTAGGCTCTCAGCCGGGACTCACTTTGGGGTCTTAGCCCTGTGATAATAATGCTGTCTTAATTTAGCTAGTAGCTGGTCTCTCCGGTGCCAGATATATCCCATTTTCCGGAACTTGTTATCCTATTTCTTGGATTACAGAGCGTCTAAATTCAACATATTTAGCACGTATGACCAAGACTTACTGGAGAACTTGGGATCCCGTCCGCTTTCCCATCGATAAACCAGTGAGGGCCAGATCAGTAGTTAGGTCGGTGACGACCAGCGAATCCCTGGTGTTGTTGTTTTTGTTGTTTTGGGGGTTGGCCCCTTTGTGCCCCCTTTTTTTATGTGGGGACCTTCATCGTCCACAGCAGCGGGTAACAGCCAGCAACAACACTGAGTGAGGTCTTGCAGAGGCCTTCTTACAAACGCAGAAAGCCGCCCGGTGGGTCGAGCTTACTCACTGAATCAAAACCTGCCTTAGTCAGTGGTGAAACTGGCAACCGCCAAGAGCGAATTGTAAGCATCAAAGGTGCCCATTCTTTGCCTGGGGGGATCGGCTTAATACCCAAACCAGAGTATGGATCAAATCGGTGGGTTCGCATTCATTGATAATGCCTCCAGCTTCTACCTTAGTTATCTTATTGACAACCCTCAGATGCTCACGCAGGCGATTCCTAATCCCACCGACAGAGTCAACAGTTGATCGTGAGATAATGCAAGAAGGCCTTTTAAGAATGCTATACGATTTTAGAAGGTCAAGAGTTATGTCCTGCACACCATGACGACGGACAGCCGCGCCCTCTCGATGCAGCTCCGCATGGCAATGCAGCACGAGAACGATTCAATATGCCGCGTGTTTCTGCCGTTGGACCAGCTTTGGCTCATAAATCCTGAATCGGCAACGGCCGAATTGGAACGATGTCTACCAGAAAGCAAAAGGCTGTCGATCGTGGATATGGTCGTCGCCATCTTCCAAAGCCCTCCACGCATAAAAATCTTCGCAATATTGACACTCATCGACATGGCCGAGTCTATCTCGCCATTTCTCACAGAAGGCATCTCTGACAACATTCTCCCAATCAAGATGGAATCGATTCCAGAGCCCCTATATCAATGCTTTGCATCATGGCCGGCAGATAAGATCGATCTTTTCGAAGTAACACAACGGTCTCTTTTAACGCCAGTCCTGAAGAGCCCATCAACTATGAAGGATGTCGGAAACTCGGTTTTTGACTCAAGAACCATCATGCCATTCACCAACAAAAATCCAGAGATGCGGAGAGGAGGATTTGGTACCGTGTTCGAAGTGAAGATACACCCATTTCACCATAAATTCGAAACCGGGGGTCCGGAGGTACGACGGAGGTGAGCCTGCTGAAATAGAATCAGCATAATAACAGTTCATACAGAGCAGGTTCGCGATCAAGCGGCTGCATATGCCGGATAAAGAGGCGTTCTTGACTGAAGCGTCGGACTCGATGTTTGCATGGCGGCATCAACACTCTCACATCACTCCCTTGCTTGCCGCATACATTCACGGGAACGCTTACAGCTTTGTTTTCCCATGGGAAGAGAGCGACTTGTTGTCCTTCTGGAGGACTCATTCAGACCATAACTCACGAACGAGCTATTCCGGAATCTCAACACAGCTGCATAGCTTGACAAGTGCTCTAGAGTCTCTACACTCGCAGGGTCTCGTGCACCGCGACATCAAACCAACCAATATTCTTCGGTACAAGGACTCGAAGGGGGTCAACAATTTCGGCGTCCTGAGACTCCACGACTTTGGGCTCTCCACTTGTCCTCCCAGAAGAGGTCGATATTATCGGCCACATAGAGCAATTCATGAAGGTGGAACGCGACAATACGCGGCTCCAGAAAGAGAGTTGGGAAAGCAGGCAATATCAGTGGCTGATGTTTGGTCCATGGGTTGCGTTTTTGTCGAAACTGTTACATGGATGCTGTATGAGTGGGCTGGTGTGGTTGAACTTCGCAGGCTCATTGGCGACGATCCCCTTTATGAGCTAGGAGGTCCGGGGCATATAACCCCTCTAAGGCTTTTGATTCGCCAGGTAAGTGCTGAAATTTGTCCTTCAGTCGCCGGTCATCATAACAGTCATATTCCAATGTCCCTCAAAGTGGATTTGTGGTCTCCATGATGATATGTGCGCCACTGCTTTCACCCGAGATCTTGTCGGATCCACGCAAAGCAGAATGCTTGACGCTGATGATATGCGACGAAGCACTGCCGGCGAAGTGGCTCCGCATCTCGGTCGGATGAAAGAACGGGTCGCTAGTGATTCGTTGTATGCAAGGCCCCTTAGCTTGCCACCGCAGCCATCCAGTCTTGGTCCAATGTCAACGCTCAACCGCTTCACCTTTGCCAGCCGGGGTCAACCATCTACTCCTGGACCATCTTGGTCGTCGTCAAAAACATCATCATTTTCGACCCCACCAGCATCAACTTGTGTCTCTCGTCCATGGCATAGTTTGACTACACCAATTCCAAGGCCCCAAACAGTTGGTTTGTCCACAAACGGTACTGTCGCTGCACCTTCGAGAAAAAGGCAGAGGTCAAATTCACCGAGCACACAGGATCAAGCTTCGACATTTCAAAGCAGTAGCGAGCGGCTATTTGCCTGCCCGTTCCGCCAATACGACCCCAAATATTTCAGCGGCCGAAACTGGAGACTGTGTGCTGGCCCAGGTTGGACTATTCCACGATTGAAGTAAGCATGACCTCGTCAATATTCGAACATACAGGAATTTTAACTGTAATTACGCAAGGAATACATCTACCGAAAGCATTCGGGATCCGTCAGGGTAGTGCAGCAAGAAAACTCCGCCGTTCAAACCCTTGACGAGCAGCAAAAATCGATGATAAAGCGCAGGGTGCGAGGGAAAACCGAAGAAGAGAAGTGGAGGGAGATATATCGTATCATCTTCAGCTGTGATGATGCTTCACCATCTCCTATTCCATCGCCATGTAAGACAGCCCCACCACCCTCTCCATACCCCCATCAGCCCCCCCTGACATTCCCACCACTAGTCTACGAGACCGAAAGGACCCCACATATTTCGCCATGTGCGGCCGACTTGCTGGAATCATATTGGCAGCAGCGCCTCCAGCAGGAGAACCTCGACCTGGCTTGCCGTTCAGAGATGCAAAAGTGCATCGACTACATGCGGACGGCTTCTGCGGCGGACTCACAGTTCTCGTCAAACTCAAGCAGTGCCAGAGTTCCTTCCCTTGTTAACAGCAGCGTCAACGACAACAGCAACATCAACACGACCCTTTGACCATCAAATGCTACAGTAGATAGCACGCTTTCTGTTTATATGCCAGCTCCCAGTCCGATGAAGGCATTTCAGCTACCTCCAGATTCCGGCACAAGGTCGCAGAAGCTGCCGGAGACAGTGGAGGCGGCAGGCTCGCAGCGGGTTTCATTTTCTCCTTCAGATGTCTTTTTCATGGATGACCTTGGAATCGATGTGGAGGACCCGGACTTCTGGCGGTCATATGAAGATCAACTTGATAAGCTTTCGACACCATGAAGAGAAGGCGTCGGCCGCTGGAGAATGTCGAAAGCTTTTTTAAGAATTTGAAGAAATGCTCCATGCCAGTCCCGGTGTTGACGCCCGAGAAGCGCTTCCCTCCGCGGAAGACGGAGCGAAATTTAACTTACTATATGTATGACTTAAGGCACGTAGCATAGTCCTCCGCGTCCCGACGATTACCTACGCCGAATTCAGCACAAAGGTTGATACAGAAAACCTGATTAATGCCAACATTCGCACCCAACTTAGGTACCAGATAAACAATGGAGAGTCCCCCGCTCACAGTACCATTCGGCTCTGACAGCAATTTAATACTTCAGAAATCCTTCCCCCTTGCAAATGCTGGGTCAAAGACCGTCAATTCCCAAAGGCTGAACATCAACAACCTCATCCCCCGTGGCGCAACTGGCTAGCGCGTCAGACTGTTAATTTCGATCATCAAGGATTTCGATCTTCAAGGGTCTATTGCAATCTGGAGGTTCTCAGTTCAATCCTGAGCGGGGGAGATGTGGCCGGAATCCGGGTGGATTCCTTTCTTTTTGGTGTTTTTGATGGAGTTTCTGGCTGGGATGTCCTTGTATTGTAGATGGGTCTGGTGGAGGAAGGACGGGCAGTCCCCACCGCGCCTCAGGACCAACTTGCTGTACCTTCTTCGTTTGGCTTAGTTTTGGCTCTCGCGAGCTGCTGTATTGCTTTTTGGCTGGCTGAGAGGGTAAGGGGTTATGAGCGTCTTCCAGGTTGTCAAGCCCCTTTTCTTCAACCGGCTGACACCGGGCCGCCTCTCATGCTCCACGCTCAACCCCCTGCCCAGGTTGGAATATTGTAGGTCTAGAAGCACAGTCAACCTGATCAGATGACAGGAAAGGACAGGTATTACCATATCCTCGTCGTGATGGTTGCGTTGAAAAGGGGTAATGTCAAGGGGTTAGGGTTACGCCCTTCGCGCAACTCCCGGTGTAACGCTGGGGAGTCACTTGCAGCTAGCTACTAGTACTCAACGAAGCAACTTGACTCACATGGCTATAACAAGAAGACATACTCATTCAATGCCCTGTTTGATACAAGGAAGGTTTACTCAAAGTGCCCGAACTACCGCATCAAATACCAACCGCTAGGACACAACCCGACCATACACACACGCCGCCAGCAAGCATGGCCTCCCGCACGCTAATCAGCTCCGGCTCGCCATTCGAGTCGCAGATAGGCTACTCCCGCGCCGTTATCAGCGGCGACTTCATCTTCGTCTCGGGCTGCACAGGGTACGTCAACTCAACATCCTTTTGTTCTCCAATCCTACATACCTCCCACCTACCGAGGTACCTACCTTAGGTAGTTACGCTGCCTCGCCCCATTTCCGTGGAGCTCGAAGACAGCTCAGCCCAGCCTCAGCCCCGTCCATCTCATACCTCTCATACCTCTCATACCTATCTATCTATCTCATGCCCCAGGTAATTAACCCCCTCTCTCTCACAGCTACAACTACCAAACCCCCGGATCCCCTCTCCCCCCCACCGCCCCCCTCCAAGCAGAGCAATGCATGCTCAACATCGCCTCGGCGCTCTCCGCCGCGTCATCTAGCATGGCTGACGTCGTGCGCGTGCGGTACATCCTTGCTGACCGGAACAACTTCCCGGCGGTATGGCCGGTGCTCCAGAAGTGGCTGGGGGATGTGCGGCCGGCGGCGACGATGATTCAGGCGGGGTTGATGGAGGAGGAAATGTTGATTGAGGTTGAGGTTACGGCGGTGAGGGGGTCTGGGGGGAACGGGAGGGAGGGGAAGGGGGTTGAGATGGTGTTGATTTAGGGGGGGGAAGTTGGGCGGAGAAAGGGAGGGACGGATTGGGACGGATGTAGGTGGATAGTTAGGAGGTATGCATGGGCGGAGAGAGCGGATGGAGCGGTGCAGAGCGGACGACACAACCATCTTCCCACATACCCTCCAACATCTTGATACCTAAACAAGAAAGCTCATCACCCACCCGAAGGATTTAAACAGTCCGGTTGAGACGTTGGGAACCGAACAATGTTTGCTCGAAGCCCACTCAAGTCCGGTCGCACAACATCAAACAACCCCACGGCCAACAACAGCAAGCGCTCAAATTGAAACGAAATCCACCCACCAGCCAATTCACAAAAGCTCCTCTACGGCGTATTGCATGTAGGGACGCAACCCGCTCACGACAACACACCACTTACAGACCCGCCTAGCATCCCGCCCCCAGATTTGCGGAGCGGAAGAGCGGCGCGCGCATGAAATGTCAAACTTGCCCGTTATTCGCTCGCAGTCGGCGACAACATAAGGGCAGCGGCAGCCAGCGAGCCGGAGATCAGATCGCTTGAATGCTACGGCCTCCCGAGCCGACGTTGCAAAGCGGTTGACGTCTTGATGTTTCTCCAATAGCGACCGTGTCTCGTGACTTTGACCGCTAGCCGATGCGGGACCCGGGACGGCAGAGACGCGGGCGTGTGGGGATTTGGATCCATGCATGACGGGGTGCATGTCTCAGCCTGGGCTGTGTACCAAGTCGGGGTGGTTGTATTTGCGGTATCCGCAAGGCGGCAATTATAATATAGTACATGACAAGACGTCTCAAATGTAACCCTGTATTGAATAGGCGTGGAAACACGCCATGCATTCTGACCGTGAGGTTCCCCTTCTCTTCTACTTCTCTGGGTATGATGATGGAGTGGATAGATGCAGTCGTAAATCATGACGAAAAATAATTGGAATGTGAAAAAGGAAATCAGCCAGTAATCATACCCAGGACTCCGCCCCAGGCAAAGGCAGCACCGATGGTAATGAAACTGCTCGTTGACAGCAGCGACAGGCCACTGAGCCCATGGCCTGAGGTGCATCCGCCTGCCATGCGGGATCCAATGATCATGAGGAAGCCTCCCAGACCGGCAGTGAGTGGGTCGATGGCAACATCCGTAACTTGAGCAAAGGCGGGTTGCGTCTTGGACAGCAGCCATGCGCCAGCGACCATGCCGGCGCAGAAGACGGTGTTGACATAGCGCTGCGGTGACACCTTGCCCTTGAAGAAACCCCAGAACCAGTCGCCGATCTCCTCAAGCGAAGTGCTAGTTCCCATGAGGTTGCGTCGGAGGATAACAGAGACGAGCTGCGCGGCGGCGATGCAGAGTCCGCCGTAAAAAGGCGAGATCTTTGCCTCCGGGCCGAGGGTGGTGAATGCGGCGCATGCGGCAACCATGGCAGCGCATATTACTTCGAAGCCCAGAACGGCGCGGGTGCGAGAGATACCGAGATTCTCATAAACGGCAGTCTTCGGAGCAGAGCCCTTGGGGGGCTCGGTGCGGTGGAGCAGTGGCCCTAGGAAACCTGTCCAAACGATGCCGGCGATGGTGGCGCCCTCAAAGGCATAGAAGCCGGATCGGATTCCAGTACCCATCTGAGCAAGGACGGTGCCTGGGCATGCGCCAGCAAGAAACATGCCAGTACCAAGCAGCATACCGCCGATAAGGTTGCCGTCCCATGGGGCGAAGAGGCCAATAGTCGAGAAGTTTCGTGGCTTGAGCTTAGCATAACCCAGTTTGTGAGCGGCCGTTACAACAGCTCTGTTTCGGGTCAGCTTTGGAGGTGGGGCAGCAGGTGGGGATGAGCATACGCGCTGCCGGCGGCGCCAGTGAGGAAGGCTTGCAGCATGTGGAAGTTGGTAAAGTTGAGCTGCGAGAGGATGACCGAGGGCTGATAGACGCCCGAGGCCGTCAAGGCGGCGCCGAACGCGGCGCCTGATACGAGGTGGTCCATAATGTGAGTTGGCCTTCGTAGCAACCAGTATGTGGGAGTGTGAGGAAAAGTCAACGCTCACAGCAATATCTCGACAGTGTCAAGTAATGATAGTGTCGGTGGCAACGTCAGTATTGCAGTATTGTTTCAAACAGGCAGCGGGGCAGAACGCCGTCATAGCTGCGGCCATTTCTTTATATCACCTGCGCGGGCTTCGATGGAGCTCCATTACCAGCGCTCAGTGGCCCCCATCCCATGGATGGAGCCCTCGACCCGTGGACACCGTGCCCGCGGGAGGCGAGGGAAGAATGCGCACCCACACACACGGTTTCGGCCTTTTGGTGGAGACGCGGGAGACATGTGCCAGAAAACCCCGTCTTGGTGAGCAGCAGAGACGTGGGACGGCAGGGGTGTGTTGTGTGATTTCCTCGAGAATCACGGAATTGGCCCGAGGACGCCCTGGAGGTTGCCGGCCGTCCCAGATTCGTGGGTTTGGCGTTCTGGAGCTCGATGCGGTATTTGGTGGCGTCGCCGGGGGACCCACAGCCCGCACGGGGGGTCTTGAGAGGGTGTGGGTCTCTTGATGAGGCAAGCCGGGGAGGTGCTAACAGCTCAATGTCAAAGCTCCCCGGCGTCACGTTATTACCTCGTACTCTTTGAGATCGCCTGCGACGCTAGAGATTGAGTTTGGAGATGGTAATCACCGGCAATTATTCTGCTGTTGTTGCTTTTCCATCAGCCAACTGTGCCATCTTACAACCGCGACAAGATCTTCCCGGCGACGCATGAAATGCAAGACCGTTGAACCGACTTTCGCTAAATTCGGGAGCCCCAGATCATCCACTGTTCCCTGCATTGAACAACGTGCAGGGAGATTCCCCGGGGCCAACAAACTGGAATGCGGCTGTAGGATTTGTAACCGGCTGCCGGCTGGTCGGCGACGTGATTTTATCAGGGATTTCTCGCTTTGGAACATTCTACGGCGAGGCAAGCTTTTTCTAGGGCTCGCCGATGACGACCCCGCCGAAGCCCGATCCCCGACAACCCCGGACGCGCCCCACCCTGACGTCGGCAACCACTCTTCGTCTGACGTTGCCCGAGTCGCCGGATCGGTGATCCCATCGGTGATGGGAGGGAACCCCGGTTTGCGCCACAGCCTGGATGGCATGTAATCCGTTGCCTCCTTTCGGGGTCGGGGTCTAGGTCTGTTTAGAGTAAAAACCTCACAGGCCAAAGGGAGTGGAAACCGAGTGGGAAGGGGTATCGGGGAAGTGTCAAGGTATACACAGTAGAGTACTGCTCGCCGGGAACTTGGAGCTGGATGGCTCACTGGTAGTGGTTATTCGCCCGTCCAGACTCCGGCGACCATTCGCCGTCCATTGCGATCATGAGATTGTCTCCCGACTCAGAGCCTTCTGGCCATCTTGCAAGGAGTTGCTGGCATATTTCAGCTCACACCGTCCCATAAGAGATGCCAGAGCCGTTCATCTTCTGTCGATGTAGCAATGAACTTAAGCATCATTGCTCTTATCTCCATAATAACACCCCTATCTTTCAAAACTCACATCATGTCTTCGGAGCCTATTGTCCACACCTGCTTCGAGCCCCAGACGGCAACATGGCAATACGTCATAGCTGACCCCTCAACCAAGACGGCCGTCATCATCGACCCTGTGCTGGATTTCGACCCGGCTAGGAACGCGATATCCACAGGGACAGCCGACTCCCTCCTCGCTCTGGTCAAGGAAAACGGGTACACCGTCAACCGACTGATCGAGACACACGCGCACGCCGACCACCTCACTGCAGCGCACTACCTGCAGCACCAGCTCGAGTCATCCGGCAAGAAGCCCGACATTTGCATCGGCGAGCGCATCGGCGGCGTGCAAGAGCGCTTCGCCAAGCGCTATGGCATCGACAAGAGCGATTACGAAGGGTCTTTCGACCGCTTGGTCGAAGACAACGAGGTCTTTCACATAGGAAACCTCGAGGCCAAGGCCCTCCACCTCCCGGGACACACGCCAGACCACATGGGCTACGTGATCGGATGTACGACCCCCTCCCCCATAACCCTCCCCTTATCCCCTCCCCTACCTGAGGTACCCATACATTACTCACAACTCACCCAGCAAACGTCTTCTGCGGCGACTCCCTCTTCAACACCGACGTTGGCTCCGCGCGCTGCGATTTCCCCGACGGCGACGCCCACCTCCTCTACAACTCGGCGTCCAAGCTCTTCTCCCTCCCAGACCACTTCAAGATCTACACCGGCCACGACTACCCTCCCGGCGGGGAGACCGGGCGCAAGGACCCCGTGCCGTACACAACTGTGGCCGAGCAGAGGGCCAGCAACAAGCACCTCAAGACGGGCACGACCGAGGCCGAGTTCGTGCAGTGGCGGAACGAGCGGGACGCTGGGCTGGCGGAGCCGAGGCTCATTCACCAGGCGCTGCAGTTTAACATTAGGGGGGGACGGCTGCCGGTGGCGAGGGAGAATGGGGATAGGTTTTTGCATGTCCCGTTAAAGGTTCCGCAGGGGAAGGAGTGGTAGGTTCGGTATGTGGCTTGTGTTTTGTGTCTCGATAGGTAGCGATGTCATGTCATGTATTAATGTATGAAATGAAGAATGAGATCTCCGCTCAAACATAACAGCGACTGATGTGTGTGAGATGTAAATGTCCGTCCCTTGGTGGTAGACCTGGCTCGGAAAAGAGATAGGGGGTGATCAGAAGAAAATGAAACCGAAGACATCGTCAGCTTACCCCTCGCTAGCAGGGCCAACAATAGAAGCAAAACAATGAAAAATATATCTCACCCCAAGTGACTTCCCAGCAGACACCCACAAAAGTACAAAAGTACAAAAAGGAGACCGCCACAGCCAAAAAAAAAACTTGACGAAAGTGGGATTCGAACCCACGCCCTTTCGGACTACGGAACCATGTTTCCATGATGTTATTAAGGAATCCTTAACGTAGCGCCTTAGACCGCTCGGCCATTTCGCCTTGCTATTGGTTGTTGGGGAGTGCGGGAAGAATTCTCAAGGCGCTGGGTGCGTGGGAGAGGGATTTTGGTGGTGGGCGGTTGATGGTGGGGTTGTCGGGCTTTGAGCCCGGGACCCACATGTAGGGGGTACGGAGGAAGGTTGCCGCATGGGCCAGGTTCTGAAAGCTTCGTTCTCTGGATTGTTTCCTGCTCTGTTCATTTACGATCATAATGTCATGTGAGAACAATCTGCTGTGGCCGTGTGGCTGTCATTGCATTTTGTCCATATATAGGGATCTATTCTGGCATTTCGGGGTTAATATGATGATTGGGCCGGCGGATTCGGGTTTGGCATCGACTTATAGATACCCTCCACCTAAGACTCGACAAACAACACGTAAAGAGAGAAGATGCAATATAAACCCACGAACCCATCTACTCCCTTGAGTCCTCCCCCCACGCACTCACAGCTTCGGTGACTCAGCCTCCCTATCAATAATAATCACCAACTTGCCAAACTGCTTTCCCCCCTTCATCTCCTCGAATAGCCCATCAATCCCCTCCAAGTTATCCAGCCCCCTGACCACCTTACTCACCACCGGCCTAATCCTCTTCTCCCTCACAAACCTTACCATCTCCCTAAACTCCTTCTTGCTCCCCATCGTGCTCCCCTTCAGCTCCACATTCTTCAGCATCGCCTGCACAACCCAGTCCATCTTCGGGCCTAGCGTCATCCCATAGCAAACAATCACCCCTCCCGCCTTCAGCACCTTCACCGTCTTACTCACCACCTCCCCGCCCGTCCCATCAATCACCGCATCCAACACCGGCCTCTCCTTCGGCAACAGTCCCCCCAGCCTCTTCTCCCAATCCTTCTCCTTATACAGCACCCCTCCCTTCGCCCCCATCCCCACCGCCTTCTCAATCTTGGCCTCCTCCCCGCTCGTAACCCACACATTGCACCCCATCGTCACCGCAAACTGCAACGCCTGCAGTGCCACCCCCCCTCCAATCCCCGTAATCAAGATATTCCGCCCCTTCTCGGCGGCCCCACTCTTCGTGACCAGCGCCCGCCAAGCCGTCACCCCCACGAGCGGGAGCGCCGCCCCCTCCGCCGGAGAGAGGTGCTCGGGCGCCAGCACGACCTCGTCCTGGTCAACAACGACATACTCCTGTGCGGTGCCTAGGTCGTATCCGGCCGAGGAGCCGATGATGCCGTACTTGCGGGGGTCTTCGGGGCCGGCGGGGTCGGATTCCCATCCGCGGTGGGGGAGTAGGAGGACGAGCTTCCCGTGCAGGGCGGGGGAGGTGTCAGGGCCGGACTCGACGACGGCGCCATAGCCGTCGGCGAGGCAGGGTGAGGTGAATGAGATGGCGGGGTAGAGGTGCTGGCGGATGAAGAGGTCCCGGTGGTTGAGGGCCGCGGCGGAGAGCTTGATGAGTAGTTGGCCTGGGCCGGGGGTGGGTTTGGGGACCTCATTGAGTTGGAGGCTGGAGATGTTTGTCAGTGTTGCTCAGAAAAGGGGTGTTAGCTTCCTTACGGGTACCACACCTGTCCCGGCTTCCCCTCGGTCTTCTTCACTGTGAGGGAGTGCGGCATGGTGGTTTTCAATTGGTGTCGGTTCGTCAACTGTTGGGATGCTGTTTATTCTTGGGGCTCAGTAATATATCCTCTGCTACATTGGACGCGACTCGAAGGGCGCAGCGCTGGTTTACATCATCGGAAATAAATCGGGCTAAAACAAGGAGCGGGTCGATCGGTGAGGTGTGTTGCCCCGCGCCGCGGGAATTCGCGAGCCGAGGCAAGACCTCCGATCGATGCTGCAGTCCCAACCACCCGAAGTCCATAACCGCATCCAAGCAACTGACAAATCGGCGAGCCATCACCGCCGGCCGGGTCAACAGAGACTATCTGTTTGGGTATCATGAGTTCTAGGTGCAAGCCCATTGGCCCCTCCTCCACCGGCCCGACCGCATTACTCGTGCGACTTCTTCCGCTTCTTCGGCTTGCCTGCGTCCTCTTCTGGCGGCACAAACTCCTTCTCTCTTTCCCTCTTCTTTTCTTCCTTCTTTTCCTTGGCCTTCTCTGCTCGCTCTTGCTCGGCGGCCCGCTGCTTGGCCTGTTTGCCTAGGAAGTACTCTCCGGTCTCGATCTGCATGTCGACCTTGCTCTTCTCCGGCGCTGGCGGGAACGGTGTGTAGTTTTTCTTCGACTTGTCCGCCAGCTTGAATGGCACCCGTCTCTTGGAGAGCGTTCGCTTCTTGAAGTTGGGCAAATATCGGCTCCAATCCTCGTTGGCGAGTGCCGGGTCTTTGGCAAGCTCTCGCTTGATCCTGGCATTTGTTAGAAGCTGCAGACCATATTGATTTGCGCAGCACTTACATCAATTCCTTGATCAAATAAATGGGGTGGACGTTCTCCATCGTGTCCTCGACTACGCGACGGACCTCCTTGAGGCCCTTGAAGGGCCCCATGACCGAGACCGTGTTTCCGTGCACAAGGATGTACGTTTGTGTCAACAGTTCCAGCGCTTTCAGTGCTATGAGATTGTCAGTATTGTCCTTGCGGGGTTGAGTGTCCCAACTTACTTGTGCCGTTCTGTCCCAAAATACGCTGTCGTCGCTTGACAAATCGCTCCTTATTTCGCACCATACTCCGGATCTTAATGATGTCGCACGCCATACCGTCCTCGAGGATCTTGACTGCCTGCGGTGCAGGAACCGAACGGGCGAGGAGCTTGATCAAATCTCGAGCGTTCAAAATTGCAGCGGGGTCAAATGTCTGCACGCTCTTCGTCAGCCCAGAAAACGAGAAAATACGAATTGGCTGGAAATACCTTTCTTGTAGTCTTCACCGTCATCGAACCCTCAACAAGATCGAGAACTGCTGTGATACCAAACTTGTCGAGGGACTTCGTAATCATGGGCCACGAATCCCGCAGGTATCGCTCGCGGTATTTCGGGAATAGGGTCATGAAGGACGACTCCTCCAAGAACGGGCCGGGTGCATCATCCTTGGTGAAAGGCTCGACCTTCCACTTGTCGATGTCGTCCGTGTCCCACGGCTTTTCTTTCTTATGTGTCGACGGCATTTTGCCGGCTCAAAAACGCTTGATATATTCAATCGCAGATGGGTCGGTGATCTGCTGGAATTGGGTACTGGAGCTTTCGTATGGATCCGTCAATGTGGAAGCTTTTTGTAGTTGTCGAGGTTGCGCGACCTTGACGATCTGCAAGGAAATTTTTGGAGAACAGCCCACGAAGTTTAGAGTGGGGCAAGCACATGTCTGCCAGCTGGGAACAGCTGATGCCAGAACACCGCCGACCAACCGCCATCGATGCAAGCCGAGTATCAACGATCGACAAGGCCGATTCAACAAAGTTATCTTCTCTGTGTGAAGGATACAGAAGCTTGACATTGCGCTTAGATAAGAATAAGGCTCGCATTGGAGCAGGCCCGACGCACAGTGGAAGAGACCTCAAATAAAATAGCAATGTGACAACGACCTACCTGCTTTACCAATGATATACGGCAAAGGAGATTAGGAAAAGCATCTTCCGAGGCTCGGTTGGCTCGTTCTTTTGCTGGAGCCTTCGTACCTCGTCTCCTTCCGATCATGATTACTGAAGCTATCAGTAGATTCATGAGACTTGATGATGCAAGAAAGAGTCTTGCCAAGAAAGTCGCTTCAAACTACTAGGTTGGACGAATCCATACGCCACGGTACTTATCACATATCTTATCGAAGCAACCTGAAGAGCGGCAGTGAGATTGAGAGACCAGGATGCAGTTGTCCGTGTGATTCACGTCATTGTGTCTGTCAGGAGCTACCTACTTGTAGGTGGGTGCTTTATATCCTCTTATTTCCTTTGGTACTTGCCTAGAAAAAAAAATCGTTTCTCTACGCACGTAACCGTCAAATCCAATTGCACACACCTTGAAATAAAGACATGATCCAGATCCAATCGAAGATCTTTGATCCCGTCTCGTTCCTGATGTGCAGCATGGTCGCGTAAGGCTCGACGGAGGGGCAGGGATCTGGAGGGGCTCTTATCATCAGCCAGCCAATCGGGCCACTAGTCGCGCTAAATACAGGCGCCGTGGGTCCCCCCCTCATGCGCTGGAACCTAGCGACGCGAGATTCCCCGCCTGTAACACAGCGCATTTCGAGGCTCTGATAATTTTGGGAGGTCCAACAGGCTCGGTGTCGCTTTCCCATGGTTCTTCCATCCAACCAACCTTACCACCACTCCGTTTTCCACCCTCGCGCGTCTACCTGCCTTCATTCGGCGCTCTTCACAAGAAAATTAATTTAATGCTTCACGTTTAAGGAGCAGCTTCTTCACTTCTTCCATTTCTTCTGTCTTCAATACCGCTCGTTAATTGGATTCGGACTGTCATCATCCTTCTGTCCGGGACCAGTGTTCGACTCATCCGCCAGAGCCACCTGCCTTTCTGCGAACGGTCTCGACGCAAACATAAATCCCGAATCCGCATCTACAAACCGATCGCGCCCTGACTGGACAGAACAATTGCCAGTCGCCACGAGGGACGAACATCACGCATCGCGTTGCGCATCCCTTCCCACGAGTCCCCCCAACAACCGTCAAGCTGGCGTCCACTCAGTCTCCGTACCCCGAGCCCCCTCCGCAGTCGCCTCTGACGCCGCCGGCCGATTCTGATCTTGTATCGGCTCTTTTAAAAATGGACGACGGCCCACAGGCCCTGCCACCCCCTCCGCCCGCGCTCGAGCCCGAGCCCATATCGAGATCGAGCTCGACCTCGACGCAGGGCTCAGTGCTTCAGGACATCCCGAGCGGGCTCCCGGGCATCGCTGCCCTGGCCTCTGCCAGCCAGGCCGCCAACTCCCCACAGCATAGGTTAGTTCAGAAAAACATCAAGGCCGAAGACACAACCCAATGGATCAAATCTGTTACGGGCGCGTCGTGCAGAACGCGATGCACATGGAGCGGACCCTTCTTGTCCCGACCTATCTCCTGCTCAGCCGAGAGATTTCTCTTTCTAGAGATGCCTAGGCATCTACAGAAAAAGCAACACGCTACTCTCCCTGCCGACCATGATCCACGTGGAATGTTTCTGGGTTGGATACTAACTTCTCGCAGACCCGTTGCAATTGCGCCTGCGATGTACCCCTCGGGCACTTCTCCTGCCAGCACACATCCTGGTCCAGGTGGTAATCTTGTAAGTGCATACATACTATTCTCTTTATTTTTCCTCCTTTTGCAACCATCCTCATTCCCTGCCGAGCGCATTCCAAGAGTGTTTTGCCTCGCCAGCATCGCGAAACGCCATTGACGATGTGGGTCGCCGGATGAGCAAATCACCACTTCCCATTGGCCTCGCGCTCAACAAAAGAAAATTTTGGTGGAGCCTGGAGCTTATCTAAGCCCCTGCCTGCACATTCTTTATCGGACAGGCTTGTCTTGGCCCCGTCAAAAATTTCGTTATCACCCGCTCTTATCATCTCCTCCACTTCCCATATCTATCTGTTCCCATCGCACGTATCTTGGGTCTTATCGTCGCATCTGATCACTCCACCGTGCCCTCTCTGCACAACTCTGCCCGCCGCAGGTGTCGCATTGCGCCATCATGGCGACCATGGCTAACCATGATCGTGAAACCACACAGCCAACCTGCCAGAACTGTCAGACCTCGACGACGCCGCTATGGCGCCGCGACGAGATGGGCGCTGTGCTCTGCAACGCCTGCGGCCTGTTCCTCAAGTTGCATGGACGCCCACGCCCGATTTCACTAAAGACAGACGTCATCAAGAGTCGCAACCGAGTCAAGACAATGCGCCCCGATCTTGCCAAGCATAAGAAGGTATGCCGTCATCCAGCGGCCCGGGCGCCGTATTCCACTGGATGTCTGATCTATATGCTGACCAGGAGAAGCAAAATCAGGGGCTCACCTCCGATCTAAATGGTGCCGACTACTCGAACCAGACCAATGGTGCCGCCGCTGCGAATGCCCGTCGCGCCTCACAGAGACCTGCCAATGGCCATGACGATACAAACTCGCCCATATCCCGCACCGGGACGCCGAGCATGTATGCCGCGCATCCGATGTACCCCAACATCGACGAGCAGTTCCAGACTCAGCATTTGCCAAATTTTGGGGTTGCCGGAGCGTCTCCTGGGCGAGCCCCTTCCCCACTCAACGGCGAGCGGCTAGATCTTTCGCAAACCCACGAGCAGCTTGTCCAGGCTAACTCGAGCCTCAAGACCCGCGTCAGTGAGCTTGAAGTTATCCAAGAACTGTACCGTGGACGGATCCAGCAACTTGAACAAGAGGAGACCGTGAGGCAGCAGACACAAGATGCTGGGAAAGGCGAGGAGCAACTTCGTGCGCAGGTGTCTGCAGTGACAGAGTCGAACATGCAATTACAAAAAGACCTCGAGGAGAGCCACAGGCGAGAAAACATGCTGAAGCGGCGTCTGGATGAGCTTGAGGTTGAGCTGAAGGACACCAAAGAGTCTCTCGAGTCTCACGAGAACGGCCGTGCCAAGAAGCCGCGTCTGGGTGATGGTACCGCAGACCTGGCTGAGGTTTCTCAAGAACTCAACAAACTCGAAGAAGCATGATCACAGTATGCTATTCGTTCACGATCGCCAAGCTCAACACGACGACACTAGCACCATTTACGCGGTTGCGTATGGTGGCTACGGGTGGTGGCCTCGCCATGGGGTCTATGTTTATCATGACCCAGTCTGACGCATATCTGCCGTCTCGACAACGGCTATCTGCACACCTTATGTAATTTTATCGGCTCGGGACTACACCTGCTTTGTTACACCCATACACAAAGCACCCCCAAAAGCAGATCGATTGGTTTTCAGCGCGCAATGGGTTTCTCATAATATACCTCAGCAACGATTTTCGAGGACGGAGCTTGTCCTTCTTCTCCAACGGAGGCCACTTGATCCCGCATTTACTGATGACTTTCACGTCGGTTGCGAGGGAAGATGTGGGCGGCGACCTACTCTCGGCTGGGTAATGAAATGGTGCGGAAGGTGGCGGCATTGAAGTGCTCAGCTGTTTTCCGACTGTCTGGCTTTTTTGTTTCTCTTTCTCATGATGACGAGATGTTTTGACATCAAGACGGGGCTGGATGATGGAGTTGTTGGCGTATCATTATGGTCGCAACGCCCAATGGTATACAGGAAGGATGGGGAAAACCACAAAAGTTTTTCTGCTTTATAGTACGATACCGTATGGGCGGCATCTAATCTTAGAGCGTTGAAATGTTGTATTTTCGCTAGCTCATTTTACGGTGAGTTGTGCTTGGAGCACTAGTGGTAGAAGCTGGTGTTTTTAAAGATCTCTGCACTACTACAAATTTATTCTGACGAGTTGTCCAAACAGAAATGCCTAGTTCACTACGTGGTCAAGAATCTCTCCTTTTCCGTACTCGAGACAAATTCGCGGCTGTGAGTGGTCATTGATGGCCGTCGGAGCTTCCATCTCCGCTTACACCGTCCCCTTCCCCTTCCGCTTCCCGCTGCTGCTATGATGTCAATATTCGCCCTCCAACCCTCCAAACACAAACACACTAAGAACATACCTTGGCCGCCTGCCGCCTCGTATACCGATTCAGACTCTCACAAAGCCGATCGAGAACCCACTCCGCCTCCGTAATGTCCGCGAGCATCGGGCTGTTCTCGCCGATCCAATCCCATTCGATGAGCTCATGTTCTTCATCCTCGTCCCCGTCATTTTCCCTCTCATCGTCATCGTCGAGGGTGCGGCGGGGCCGGGAGAAGCGCACGAGCTTGGTGAAGTGCGTCCATTCGTCGTAGGTGTAGCGCTTGGGCTTTTCGAGGCGGAGGTCGTGCGCGACGGATTTGATAGTTAAGGAGAGTTGCCGGGCGAGGTCGTGCTCGTGCTCGTGCTCGTGCTCGGGTGAGGGGGGGTGGGGGTTGTCTTCGGGGTCTTCGTCAGGGCAGGGGTTGAAATGAGTGGCTTCTTGGGAGGGGAAGGGGAAAGATGTGGCGGTTGTGGTGTGGGGGCCGGAGTCAGGGGCGGAGAAAGGGAAGGAGAAAGAGGGCGTGTCTTTTTCTCTTGTGTGGTGGTGTCTGGAGGACAAGAACTCAGGGTCGTAGTTGGGAGTGGTGAAATCACCAGCGGGAGAGACATCATCAGGATCCTGGACGTCGAAGCCACGCTTGAGGCGCTGGCGGGCGTGGTGGCGCTCGACGAGGTGCGCGAGGGACGGGTGCGTCGACAGGAAGTGCTGTAGGACGCCCTTGCGCGGCATGATGGTCCAGTCGGCGACCTTGAAGGTGCCGCGGTTGATGGCGGAGACGATGGTGTTGGACATTTCTTGGATGAGAAGCGTTACGATGGGCACGGCGACGAGGGACCACACGATGAAGAAGGGCTTGCCGATGTTGGACTTGGGCGCGATGTCCCCGTATCTTTTGGGGGAAGTCAGTTGAGGAAAAAGGGGAGGAATAGGGTAAAGGGGCTTACCCGATGGTCAGCAGCGCGACGAAGCAGAAGTAGAGGCATTCGAAGTACCGCAGCCCGGAGATGTGCTGCTCTGTGAGCATGAAGATGAAGGCGCCGAGACACCACAGGATGCCGAAAGCCAGGAAGGCCATCCCCAGCGCCCAGTATTGCTTCCATCGGCGTGTCTCGCGCTGGATCTGTCGCATGGCATCGAAGCGGTCTCTTTCTCGTTGCAGTAGCAGCAGCTTCTGCCGGCGGCGCTTGCGCTTCTCCTGGGATGTCTCGCGGGCGCGGAGCATGGAGTTGCGGCTGCGGCCCCGGGTGCTGCTGCTGTTGGGCTCGCCTCTGTCCCGGCTGCCGGCGCGGACTTCGGGTTTCTTCTTGTTTTCGTGGAAGGTGACGGTGCGGCCGACGATTTCGAGACGGCCATACTGTGCGAGGGATCCACGGCGGCCGGATTCGGACAGGCGGTACCCGTCGGTGTCGGTGGTGGCGGCGTTGGACCGCGGGGGGAGGCCGAGACGCTCGCGCAGTTCCCGCTCGCTGGTGACGGTGCGGCCGACGGTGGACTCACGCGCGTGCAGTTGGTGCTGCTTGATGATTTTGTCGGCGCCGATGTTGAGGGCGAATTTGCTGATGCTGCTGATGACCAGACCCAGGAAGACGATACCGATGAGCTGGTATACGAAAAGGAAGCCCCGTCCAGGGTCCGTGGCGGGTGCGAAGTCCCCAAAGCCGACAGTGAGGATGGACTGGGTATTTGTTTTGTCAGCAAAAAGGGGCTCGCGGAATAGGGGCAAGGGGGCCACTTGCAACATCCGCGTAATACAGCGCATCCGCATACGTGTATCCTTCCAGGGCAGCAAACACGCCTGAGCCGCCGGCAAGCCAGAAGAAGAATGTGGTGGTCTGAAGAATGAGAGTTCGCTGGTCGTCGTCAAGCGTGAATTGCTGCGGGTAGTGGCCTCGGAAATAACCGATGATGTTGATGGTCAGGATGCTGCTGCCGATAAAATACAGCCCCGAGGCCAACACTGCGTGCCAGAAGCCTTGCGAGTACACTTCATTGGGGACCTTTGGCGGGACGTATACTTGCATTGCTATTGCAATGACGATGAGCTGAGACTGTCAGCCCGTGTGATGATGGATTGCCAACTTGGGAAGGTGCTTACAATGGCGGACGATACGAGCCAGCAGAGAATAGCAAGCGGCAGAGCAACAATGTATCTCACTCGGCTAGTGAAATGTAGCAAGAGGAACAAGTTACCCGCGAAGCCACAGGCGAGAGAAAATGCGTTGAAAATGAGCTCCCTGTGAAGTATTATTAGACCGAACTCCCAAATAGTGAACTCAGGGGTCATCTCGTACCATTTCGGATCCGCGATACCAACAGCGGCATCTTCTGAGCCTCTCCCAGTGCTGTAGTGAACTCCATGATTCGGGAGTGTCAGTCTCCAGGGCGAGACCAGCGCAGCAATTGAGAGGACATTCGAGAGCGGCCCGATTGTTGCGGCGATGAGCGGGATGGCAGTCGAGGCGAACCACCATTGCCTTATGGCAGCATTCTTGTCAGTCCTTGTGTGGTTAATAAGATTGGATGGATATGGGGATCCTACTGCGGTAAGTTGTCGGTGACCCCGCGAAGCTTGATCCTGCCACCAGCAAGAATTCTCACCGTGCTGGTGTCGGGTCTGTCGAAGTTGCTGGACCTCATATTGACTGCATGGTAGCAACTAGAGACTAAAGATACGAATGGACAGAGCGAGTAGACAGCTAGCTAGGACGTAGGAATACGTGTTGTAAACCGGTCTAATAACCGTAAGTTGGACTCAGGGGTCCAGGGAGCATCCGGATCTTCGACTTCGCTCGTACAGCGTCTCACAACAAAAGCAAGAATCGGCACCTCACCGGCCTTGGCATATGGCGTCGAAACATGAGAGAAACCTGTGCTCTTCCCGTAATGCAACTGAATCTGAATTTTGAGAGGTCCTTGAAGCCAAGCTCGGCTGCGAAGACTCGATCATCACAAGACGTGCACTATACACTGCATTGCCTCAACCCGCACGGTCGGATCGCCAGCGATGACAAGTTGAGGGTATGCTCATCCTTTGCCTCTTTGGTTGTGAAGATTGATTGTAGCAACTTCGGAAGCGGCACTATGGGCCTGGTGGTAATCTGCACCAGACGTTGCCGCATCCAGGCGAGCCCATCCTATTGTAATGGCTCTCGAACATCTAGAAACTGCATCAGCTTCGGACATCATCCCCTCTCAAAGATCACAAACTTCAGGGTCCTTTCACAACCATGTGTACCCTATGAATGGAGCTGCACGGCGGTAGCCCAACCTACGAACCCAGCTTTGTCCCCGGGGCCAGTGAAGGAACTCGCTTGCAAGCAGCAGCCTCAGAAATAATGGCATACCAGAGCTGCTTGATCCCTAGCTCCCAAAGTGTGCCAGATAGGTAAGGCTTCAATGCTGCCGAATCTCCTGTTATGTTTACCGCTCTCGCGCGTCACCGCATTCCTCACCGTGATCCACCAACCCTGCCGTCGTACCTTCCTCCACTGACCACAACACCACCACTGCTCTCCGCTCTCCCCGACGCACACATTCAATATTACCCTCCCATTCCACGCCCACCATACCTCACCTTCAGCAGCTCTAGCTGCACACAACCACCGCGAGATGTCAAGATGTCCGCGCCGCCGCCGCCAAGCCCACCCCCCTTGAGCGACAACAACTCCAACTCCAATTACACCCACAGCGAGAAGCCCCCACTGCCCGTCTCCATACCAATTCCCATCCCCCTCCCTAAAAAGCACAAGCACTACGCGCCACTCCTCCCTTCACCTCTAAACCCCGGATCTCCCCCCTCGCTTTCACTCCCTTCAGACCCGCCCGGCAGCCTCCTCTCCCTCAAGAATAACAAGAGGAAACGACCTCGATCCCGCCGTTGCGTCAGCGAGCCCAGTCCCACACAGCGCCTGCTCCGCCAGAAAGCCGCGGCGGCATTTCGTTCCGCGGCCGAGGCCCAAGCGATCCATCGCTCCAAGACAGTCTTCGACGACAGTGGACGGAGTCACGGACACGGGGAGGATAGTGACGGCGGGAGGACCAACAGGAGGGTGGCAAGTATGCCGTGGCGGTGGAACAGTATGAAGCTCAGCCTGTCAAGACGGGATGGGGATGAAGACAGGAGCAAGGGCGTCACGATAGCACGAGCAAGGGCGAAATCGGAAACAGCATCACCACCACCGGCGGGAGAGCCAAAACCAGTGGGGGACACGGGATACGATGACAATGGTGGTGGTGGCGACACGGGATGGAGCAGAAGCAGCTTTCACACGGTGGATCTCGCGAGGGTCCAGTCGCAGTTGCTCATGAACACGGAGCCCGGCACGGCCGTGGCGTTTCCGATGCGGCGGAAGCCCAACATCGCAGCTGTGCGACCGGTGCTCATCTCCCTTGGCCTGATCTGCGGCGTGGGGCTTGTCCAATGGTTGATGCGCTCCTTTGGGGTGTGGTCGGGGACACCAGAGTAACTCAGGAGACACCAAGGGACGTTCCAGGGAACAACGGAAAGCAACGGCAACACTATCAGGGGGGTAGGAGGGAAGGAAACAACGCTAGTTTTGTTGTTGTTGTTCTCGAGGGATGAGTCGAGTCTACCGCCCAGCCAACCATATTGTACACTTTGTCTATCCTCCTATTAACCCGCCAAGCCATCATGATCGTACATCGTACACTCGTCGGTATGGCGTAACATGGACTCATTGCGACTTTTTATCCTCCTGACTCTTCGTCGTATCTGGATTCGGCCCTTCCTGGGAGTTGCTCTTCTCTGGTTCCCCTGGTGTCGCCTTCCCTGCTGCCTCCTCAATGCTTTTCTTCACCGCTGTCTCAACTTGCCAGATGGCTCTCTCGAGCTCGACTTCGAGCTGAGGCAGGTCCAGCGCTTGTGCCATTTTCTTGCCATTTTCCTGGGACATGAGCATAGTTTCCCCATCCGGGTTCGGGATCGCGTCGGCCTCAACATCGGGCTCTGCTTTTGTTGCCGTCGTGGGCTCGGGGGTGGATGGTAGAGGCTCGGTTTGACGAGCGTATACCGCGTCAACGATAGGAGATGGGGTCAGCGTGAGCAGGTTGTTCTTTAGGAGGAACTGTATGTGTTTGCCACCTGACAACGCTCGCCAATGCGACCAAGCCCGGTAGCACAGGTAGAAGAAGGGGAGGTTGGGGATCCTGGGCGCAACGTCTGGTCAGCTAGTGTCCTGTGAGGGAGAGAACGAGGGGTGGGGGGGGCAAATACACTGGAATGAGGGCGACGGGTATCGTGACTGGCATGCCCACGAAACACCAGAGCAACTTCTTCTTGTGCAGTGATTCCCTTTCTGTGGCCAGCGTGTGCAGGATCTTGGGGATCTTGTCCATCGCCAACAGGTTCTTCGGGTACACAACTTCGACTTTCTTCGCCCCGTTCAGTTCTACCTCCTGCCTGCGCTGCGAGAGCGGCGGCACAGACTTGAGTCCCCATTCCTCGTACGGGATTCTGCGGAAGGCGTAATTCCCGTAGTTCACGACCGATTTCTGCCAGCCCTTGTCCTTCTTCTCCCAGTCCGCCCACATGCGCGAGGCTTTCGATTGCACCTTGTCACTCCATGTCTCCTTCTGCGAGGTCGCCGCGTTGAGCTTCTGGCAGTAGAGAAGCGTCCGCCGCGTCGAGATAGGGAGTAGGTAGAGTCGCATGGTAGCTGCCCGAGCTCAGCAAGTTGCGATTAGGGTGGAATTAGTGCTGCCACAGGTGTTTGCGACTCGTCAGATGTCGAAGGCAACGAAACACAAAAACACACCCTTGACTATGCGCGACGAGATGTTCAGCAGCGGCCCATCTTTTGCGCGTGAGAGAAATGGTTTTGGGGAGAGCGTCGTGGGGGCGGAGCGCGACCTGTTTGAGGAGGAAGCTCTGGGTTGAGGCATCCAAGGACTCTGCATGGATGCGCGAAGGTGCGGTGGATCATGACGCACATCGCCTTGGTTGGGCCTGCCGCATGGAAAATGTGGACTGTGAGGCAGCCAAACGCACACTGTGTGTGGATGCCTCGCAGAAGGCGACTTTACAAGGGTTTGAGGCCCTTGTCAAGTGCTGTTTGGGGAGCAGATGCCCCATATATTTCCGCTTTTACCCCCTGTCATCGATCTGGCGCAGGCTTTGTAGTGCCGGCGGGAGGGCCTGGACTTTTGCCCTCGAGTTTGCCCCCATGTTCCATGGTGGTGGGAAATCCCATCTTTGAGGCGTTCGTCTAGTTTTCTACATGGTCGGGTTGAGGTTGCGTTCTTGTGTTCATTGCGCACGTAATTCAACGAATACCAAAACGGGAACGCCTCACCAAATTTGGCCCTGAATGGATTCGAGAAAGGAGTGACCTCAAACTGTAAATGCCTGGGTACCTCGGACGGGCCTGCCATCCGGGGCTTCCAGTTCGATTAGATGGCCTCACCGATAATCTGCACATTCTACGTGTTATGCGGTGGGTGTCGGCAAAGATCTTGTGGAACTTGAAGGTGGTTTGGGGAAAGGTGAACAGCGCTCCGAGTTGTCGTCATCAAGGTGCGTAGCCAAGTTTGGACACAGCAGCAAGTCGCTGGCTGACAGGGGTGTTGACCGGGACCCGGGTTGCTGTGTTGGGAGGAGTGTCCCCGCCAATGCATTGTAATTCTGAACGCCGCAGCCGCAAAAACACGCCCAACCAACAAGGCGACTCAAGGCGCCGACCAGCCGACTCAAACCACCTACTTCCGAGGTCAACAGCTGGACGCATCTCGATCGCACAATGCTAAGAACCTGAACAAAGCGCCGACTGTATCGCTATGCATCGCGCCGGGGCGCTCACTTCGACCGTTTGATCGCTATCGCCCTCTTGATTGGCACCGACGCATCGCTTCGCCGGATTCCTCCGACTGACCCGCTCTTGATGCCTCGCGACAACCCCGGCGCTCTCGACGATCGTTCAGGTACTCGACGGGGTGGTCATCGCCCACCACCGTCATGACCACCGCGGGCTCGTCGCCCTCGACGTCCCACCGCTCCGACCCGCGCTCGTCAACAAGGCTTGTCGGGACAGGCGCTGCCACGGCGAACCCGGCAACAGGTGCTGCACGGCTTCGTCCGCCAAGATCTTTGCCTCGTATGCCTCCCCTAACTGCCGCCTTTGCCGCACTTGATGGCCCACTAATGCGCTGCTTTTCTGGACAGCGTGGATCGATTCATACGAATCTAGATATGGAGAGCCCTCGGACGACCAATTCGATGTCCTAGGAGCACCCCCACGTCCCACAAAAGCACCACAACATAACCATGCACCGACTCCTCCAGAACGACGCGTTTCTAGGGATGGCTTCGTCTACGAAAACCTGCCGGAGGCTGAAGCAGGCAGGTCCGCAAAGGGTAGCCTGCGGATATTACTGATGGGGAAGAAGGGGCAACAAGGGAGGAAATGGGACTATCTTCGCAGCGCTGAACCGGTAATAGTGCCGCGTTACAGTAGGGCTACCCCCAGGTCGCCCTGGCATGGGTTCTTGCAGTCCTCTCGGTATGGCCATATACCAAACGAGGAGTCCCAGATCGTGGATCAAGAGGTGTTGGACAAGCTCCAGCCGAACTTCAACAACCCGGTCGACGTCGCCCAGGATTCCGACGGTGCTAGAGGCCGAGTCGCACGGACGAAGGTGCTCTACAAGAGAGTGTGGAACGTCATCCTCAGACATCCATTGGTCCCTCTGGCTTTCCGCCTGATCGTGCTCCTTACTTCGATCATGGCGCTTGCGCTGTCGGCCAAAATATTCGAGATAGAGGATCATCAGCGGGACTCGTCATCCGAGAGGACACAGTCTATAGTGGCTATTGTGGTCGATACGGTTGCGGTCCCATATATTGGCTACATGACCTGGGACGAATACACAGGGAAACCCCTGGGGTTACGGCCGGCAACAGCCAAGATCTCGTTGGTTCTTATGGACCTCTTTTTCATTATTTTCAAATCATGCAGCACGACACTGGCGTTCGAAGCCCTCGTCTATCATAACGCGACCGACATGGCGGTGCAGCAGTACAGTAGGGCATTGGCGGCGTCCCAGACAGTCAGTTTGATATCCTGGAGCATGACCTTCACGGTCAATGTCTTCCGCTTAGTGCAGAAGCTTGGAGGCGGTGAAGAAGAAGGCTTATAGCCGAGGATATACCCGCATGAGACACACCACGAGGGCGGCAATTGGGGATTCATATTGCAGGGCATACCTCAGCACTCGCGGCCAGCATGGCACGAGACGGGCTTTACGAGGTTAGGTGCTTTTAGAGGAAGCGCGAATTACCATATACCAAGCATGTACATTATTACATTACAAGTAGGGGGGTGCTGACTCTGACCCCATGATTTTTTTTGTTGAAGCCAAAGTATTTCAGACAAGCAATGAAGTCACTATTCAATCTTGGTTGTGAATTGATTGCATCTCGTCTTGAGCCTCGACAAAGCTCTTGGCCCGCGATTCGGCAGGGTCATGGCGGCTCCCGGCGCTACAAGCGTCTTGCCGCGCTTGTGTCATCCACAAAAGGCCGGCCCCTGAGGACAGGCATTGCTAGCCGCTCGGCACTAGGCAAAATCGGGATTAAGCCTCCAGAGCAGCAGCCATCGACTCCGATGCTCCACTGTGACTGGGTCTGTGCTGGGAACCTGGAACCACATCATCTCGAATGAAGGCTTATTGCAACCCGCGGAGGCTTTTGTCTTCGGTCTGACTCCTCGGTCCTTCTACCAGGTGCGGTGAAAATCCTTTTGTTGTGAAAGTAAACAATCAAAGGTATACTTGGCGCACCGCGGCGTTCCTGACGCCACGATTTGGGATCAAAAATTCACCGCGTGGTTCAGCCCCCGCCACGCTTCGCCTTCCTTCCCCACATTTCCGGCTGCCCGTTGGAAGGCTGCCTACCTTCCTGCCTGGCGACCTGCCTGGCGACCTGCCTGCCAACATTCCGCAAAGACCACAAACCTAAACTCCATCCATTTTCTCCTCCTGCAATAAACCGCGATAAAAAGCTGTGGACTTTTGGCGCACCGGCGCACTGCCCCCGCTTGCTTCATCCGCAGGCCGCGTTGGAGGAGCGATCGCTGAGTCGTCGACACCGCCCGCCCCCACAGATCGTTGACTGCCATCGACCCCTCGTCGCCGCGGGCAACACCACCTCCGCCGAAGACGAACTGCACCGCTCGCCGCCAAGATGGCTCCCGCCGCGATGACGGGGATGCCCCACCCCGTTCGCGATGACATCGACAACACGTATGTTCTTCGCGCTCCTGCCCGGCCCGTTCTTGCTTGGGGTCTGCTCTTCGCGAGGGCTCGACGCTGATGTGCCACAGATGGTCCTACCTACAGTCGGGTATCACTAAGATCATGCTGAATCTGCAAGAAGGTGTCGACCTGCAAACCGTATGTGCTCCGGATAAGCTCCCATTCTGACCGAAGCCAACCGAAGCTGACTCTCTTCATTCGCAGTACATGGGAATCTACACGTTCGTTGCGACTGCCTTCTCCAAGTCTTTCTGTAGTATTGTTCGAATCTAACTGTCCATAGCGCCGTCCATAACTTCTGCACGTCCCAAAAGGCAGTTGGCTTCAGTCCGTCCGCGAATATTAGCACGGGAGCGCACCGTGGAGGTATGTCCCATCAACATACGCCAGCTCAGGTGAAATCACGTCACTGACACCTTGGCAGCTCACCTTTTGGGCGAGGATCTATACAAGAAACTCACAGAATACCTGACCGAGCATCTCAAACAGCTCGTCGCCGACTCCAAAGTTCATACAGATGAAGCGCTGTTGTCGTTCTATATCAAGGAGTGGCACCGTTACACCATCGCCGCCAAGTATATCCACCATCTCTTTCGGTACCTTAACCGTCACTGGGTCAAGAGGGAGATGGATGAGGGGAAGAAGTCGATTTATGACGTGTACACCCTTCACCTTGTACGGTGGCGTGATGTCCTCTTTAAGGAGACGTCAGAGAAGGTCATGGAAGCGGTTCTGAAGCTGGTGGAGAAGCAACGAAACGGAGAGACCATCGAATATAACCAGATTAAACAGGTGGTCGATTCCTTCGTTTCACTCGGCCTTGACGAGAGCGACTCGACCAAGACGACGTTGGACGTCTATCGCTACCACTTTGAGAGACCATTCCTCGATGCCACCAAGACCTTTTACCAAAACGAAAGCAAGCAATTCGTTGCGGAGAACAGCGTGGTGGAGTACATGAAGAAGGCTGAGAGCCGTTTGGACGAGGAGGAGGAGCGCGTCAAGATTTACCTACACCCAGACATCGGCATCCCGCTCAAGAAGGCATGCAACCAGGTCCTCATCGCCGAGCACTCCAACATTCTCCGAGATGAGTTCCAGGTCCTTCTCGACAATGATCGGGAGGATGACATGAAGCGCATGTACAACCTCCTTTCGCGTATCCCCGACGGTTTGGACCCCCTTCGATCGAAGTTTGAGGCACATGTCCGCAAGGCTGGCCTGGCAGCCGTTGCGAAAGTTGCGGCGGATGCGGACAAGTTGGAACCTAAGGTCTATGTCGATGCTCTGCTTGAAATCCACACCCAGTACCAGGGTTTGGTCAAGCGCGCCTTCAACGACGAGCCGGAGTTCACGCGTTCCCTTGACAACGCTTGCAGGGAGTTCGTCAACCGAAACGAAGTTTGCAAGTCGGGTTCCAACAAGTCCCCAGAGCTTCTAGCGAAGTATACCGACATCCTGCTTCGCAAGAGCAGCACTGGTGTCGAGGAAACGGAGCTTGAGAACACACTGACCCAGATTATGACGGTGTTTAAGTATATCGAAGACAAGGATGTGTTCCAGAAGTTCTACTCCCGAATGCTGGCCCGTCGATTGGTCCACAGCAATTCGTCCTCGGACGACGCCGAGACCAGCATGATCAGCAAGCTCAAGGAAGCATGTGGCTTCGAGTACACCAACAAGCTGCAGCGCATGTTCCAGGACATGCAGATTTCCAAGGATCTTAACACGGGGTTCAAGGAGCATATCCAGGCTCTTAGCGCTGGCAAGGGGCTGGATTCGTCATATTCTATCCTCGGTACGGGCTTCTGGCCTTTGACGGCCCCCGGGACGACATTCAACCCTCCAGAGGACATCTCCGCGGACTGCGAGCGCTTCGCCCGTTTCTATCGCAACAAGCATGAAGGCAGAAAGCTGACGTGGCTCTGGCAACTGTGCAAGGGTGAAGTCAAGGCGAACTATATTCGCAACTCGAAGATGCCGTACACCTTCCAGGTGTCCATATACCAGATGGCGATCCTTCTTCTCTTCAACGAAAAGGATAAGAATACATACGACGAGATCGCTTCACTGACTCAGCTGAATAACGAGTCACTGGACCCCTCTCTGGGCATCCTGGTCAAGGCAAAGGTCCTGAGTGTGTCGCCAGAGGGCGAGAAGGTTGGGCCAGGCGCGACGTACGCTTTGAACTACGACTTCAAGAACAAGAAGTTCCGTGTCAATCTCAACGTTGGCATGAAGTCAGAAACCAAGCAGGAAGAGGTGGAGACGAACAAGACCATCGAAGAGGACCGCAGGCTTCTCCTTCAGGTAAGCTGGATCTACATTACCAGACGTAACTCACTTATGCTAACTGAACTCCAGTCCGCGATTGTCAGAATCATGAAGGCCCGGAAGCGCATGAAGCACCAGCAGCTCGTAAGCGAGACTATCAACCAGATTCGGCAGAGGTTTGTGCCAAAGGTTGGTGATATCAAGAAGTGCATCGAGATCCTGCTGGACAAGGAGTATCTCGAGCGCCTTGACGATGATGACCTCGGGTACCTCGCATAAGCTGGAGAATGGCATCGTCATTTCTTCCGGCTTGCCGTTCCCATCTTGACGAATCTGTACGAGTATGAACAAAACAACACACAATGTCCTCCCGCCGTCTCAAGACGCGTTGGGTAGTCAGGCATACTTCCCAGCCGCCACATCCTTGCTGTTCGCTCAAATTTGGGGGCCAACATAGGCCATAGCAGGAGGTATGGAGGTGGCTTGCTTTCTTTCTACCAAGGCAGCGTGGTCTAGAACATCGGCATTTATTTTTCAGTCAGTTACACATCCTGGCAGCCGGGGGGTTTCCCCTCAAGACAGATTTGGCTTTCTCGAGGGATGGCGAATCGGCGACTCGGTAGGGTGTTGGCTTGTTCCGGGCAAAGATAAAGCCCTCAGGAACTACACCAGCGACAGAAAATAAGAGACAACCGCTTTGAGGTACTTGCCTTACCTGTGTAGGCATAGTCAGCGGCTATCGTGTCATCGTGATTGAGTACTCTATCGAATGCGCTTTGATCTGGGGATGATGAGACGAGTGATGATGCGCCGTAGATCCTCTCTACCGTTTGGGGAAGGTATCTTGATTTGGCCGTTGATGTTTGTTTGTGCCCCTTTTACACCCCAGCAACTTCTCACACGTTCCATGCTTGTTGAAAACGCCCGATCAAGAAATGACAGAATCGGCCTCAGGGCGGCCCTCGCTGAATGACAGATTCGCACACGTGTGACCAGGCAAGGAGTTATTTCCCACGCGTGGTCCAGGTCGATCGGCAGTTGGGATCGTTGGCCCCCCAGATTTCGTGTTCGCGTAGGGCTTGGCATGATAGAGCATGGTTCGTTTCAGCCTCGCGACGCTAAGATTCAGGTTCCAAGTCCTGGAGATGTCATGCTCCACATCTTGGAGATGAGAAATATCATGGAGGGTCGGAATTTGCGAATTGCGAATTTGGTTGTTGCTGAGAAGTTTGGTTCCCGTAATGAAACTTGTACGAAGGCTCCGGTCAAAAGAAAGGGTCCCCTTAGCCAGTGCGAAAATGACTTCTTACTGTAAAGACCACCTCTGGCTTTCGTTACTACAGGCCATCTCCCATTCTGAAAAGACCTATATGAATAGTGAAAAGGCCTTCTTATATGTTGAAAAGGCCTTCTTACATTTCAATTGGGCCTTCCTGCCTGTAATGCGATAAGCCCAGACCTTACCGTTTCAGAGCAAGGCCGTGTGAAGATTCCAAAAAGGCGCTTTCGCACTGATTAAGGGGACCCTTTCTTTTGACCTGAGCCTTCGTAAGTCTTTCCCCACACCCTCCCGTACTTTCACGTTGCTGGGGAAGCGGTAAGTGGGCAGCTCATGGTACGGTAGGTACGGAGTGTAATGCGCGTGGAAACATGTGAAGGAGACCGCGTCTGTCGGGTGGTTCCCTTGAAGACGGGATGGGACATTGAGCAGTGTCAAGGAAACGGAATGATGCGGCGGTCGGGGCCGCCTACCGGTCCGAGGGCTGATGCTGCCCGCCGGAAGCGCAGGTCGCCCCGCCGGTCTCACCACCGCTAATTGTCAGTTGGGGGGGGGGCTGCAAATGGGATTGTCGAATGGGCGAAAGTCAGTCAGTCTTGCCTGTGTTGCTCTGTGAGGGAATGGGTTCCCGGAATGGGGGGGACGAATCGGTAGCCGGCCGATTCAGGTGTGTTGTTTTTCTTTTGCTTTTCTTGTTGCTCTATCGCCGGGTTGGACAGCATATGCAGTTGTCTTGACACCCATCACACCCCCCGGCCGGCATGGAGGAGGCCCGGGGGGTGAGTGGGCATTCCAGTCATCTTGCCTAGGAAGGAAGCTGGCAAGGATGCGGCGTCGAAGGAGTTCAAACAGCGCTGGCTCGAGGCCAATGAGGAACCAACTTCCACTCCGGGCGTAGCTGTTCGTCATTATCTCAAATCACTACGAACGAGAGGTGCAGCTAGCTTGCTGCGTGTAGTGGCGACGTTGAGCCTCGCTGCAGCCTACTCTTGGTGCGACACTGCGCATCAAAACACTGGCGCTTCTCCTAGGTTGGGCTTCTTCTCCTTCTACAATTGGTGACCAGGTCTGTGGAAGGGGGAAGGGGAGGTGAGGGGGGGATCGATCTTCCGACACAAACGGGCGATCACCCATCGCACCAGATGTGCCGGTCAGCTTATCAAACTCCCAAAGTAACCACTCTCCGACCAAAGAGGGCCAGAGGGGAGGAGAGAAAACGCCTGGAAGGGTGATGGAAAATGCCCGTGACGGCGCAGTGATTGGATGCGATGGGTGTCGCATCGACAGAGGCTCCTGAGAAATCTCCTGTGCCACGCACGTTCGTCGACACGGGACGGGCCCTTCCAATCGAAAGCGCGTTCTGCATGCCATCGACCTGGGAATGGTGCCGGCCGTTGACAGTCGGTCCCCGGTTCCCTGGCGTGCTGCGAGGAGTTGGTCCACCATCAAGCCTCCAGTCAGCACGATCTGGGGATGATGGAACGACACGTGGTTGGCGGTTGGGATGGTGGAACCTGTTGCGAATTTCGGATTTGCGGACCCGGACGAGGGCCGAGACACCACACGAATTAGTTTCGCCGTTTATTTTATTCTCAACGACCTCATCTCCACGTGTCAGTTGTCGTCTGTGCTGTCGTTGTGTCTCCCCAGTGGTGTCCCAATCTCGTCCGTGGCCGAGGCGGAAGTGCTCCCGTCCCTACTGCACGATGCAAGTGCAAGTGCAAGAAGCTAGAGGTATAGTGCGTAGCAGACGATGCATTAGAGTATTATGGCATTCGACACGCCATCAAGCCTCTTACAAGTACGCCACAACAGAGGTTTCCGCAGCCCGCTCATCATGACACGTGAGCTAATAATAAAGAGCCAGACTTGTTCCTACTTGGTAGCCCGGAGCATTTGTCCACCAGGGTGACAGCGAACCGCGCCGGCAGGACATTGCTCACCGGAGAGCGCCAGAGGATCGGACTGGGGTCGTTGGTGAAATGAGATGTCACTTTCCTGGGCTGGAGGGGCTCCACGTGCTTCGGTGACAGCAGCTCGATCTTACAAGTATAATGCTGCGCGGCCCCCGGCCAGAGGATCGCGACCTTGTTACGAATTTGGGGCCTTGGGGGACCTGGAATGCGAGCGGAGAAAGCCACGAGGAACATCGGCATTCCCTTTCGGCCCTGCGTTGCCCGGACTCTCGATAAATGGAAGCGGTGTCGGCCAGCCGGGCCCAATACGGCGAGGATATCTATGCGGCTGCCTGCGTCGTTTCCCCTCCCGCGAGGAGCCAAATTGACGAGGAGCTCTTCCATCCTTTGGGGGCCGTCTCGCTGTGATGGGCTCCCCGCGAAGCCCAGCCGTTGAGAACCCCGCCGCGCCAAAGTGAGGAGAGAGAGGCGACCCCCGCCTCCTCGCATGTTCATTGCCTTCCGGCCACCCGAACTATTGCTAGTCTGCTGTGTATGTCTCGATGTCGAGTGTGTCTCAACATCAAACCGACGGCGCTCTCGTCAGTAGTTAGTTGCCTGCCCTGGTGATGAGTCCAATTTCGAGGCCCGCCAGGAGGGTCTCCAGCTCGGTGTAATAGCGGCTTGGTTGAGCTAGCCCAAAAAGCCACTTCAGCCTGACGAGGGTCGTGGGCGCGCAGATCGACGCCAGAGTCCCATCAGGTCCGCAACAATCGCGACGAAATGGAGAATAGCATGGCGAGCAGGGGAATGGTAGTGGCGAGAGGGAATGATGGTGGTCCTTGCGCAGTAACAAACTTCTGATACCTCTGTTTCGGTGCTGGCCTGTCGCATCCCCAGGTACCTTGCTTGCTCCGTCCATGCTTGCGTCTTTGGCCCTACCGCGGATGGATCATCGCCCCTGCCTTGTCTGCTCACCTGCGCTCCACTCCAGGCCCCCTCCCCCAGTCGGTCGGCGACCCTGGTGCCGCGCTGGTTGCAGTGCCGTGCAGCGGAAGCCCTTCGCTCTCACTTGTCCTCTGTGCTGCGGTGCATTGCAAACCCCCCAAAAAAGCCCTTTCGGCTCGGTGAGACAAAGAAACTGTCTTTCCTGCGCAACCTCCCGACCGCCTCTCGTCAACACCAATCCTCATCCGGCCTCCGTTTGCCCCCGACGACGTCGAAGCTTCTTGAGTAGAACCACGAGACGCGGACATCTGGCATCCCGACGGTGCTTCGTCCCCACCTATCATCGTCACACCTGACAAGCACAGGCCGCAGTAACACTCGAGTGGACACTAAGAAGCACCGAGTCAGTCGAACATTGAAGCGACGGCAGCCCTCTCTCCACCATTTGCTCGCATCGTCAATAGCTGCGAGATCCGGAAACCTGCGGAACGCTCCTCCTGCGCTCGATCCCCTGACACCAACACGCCGGTCGTCATTCGGCCGCGCTCACTTCACTGTCCACGAGTCCGGCCACTCAGCCGTCTTGGGCTCCCGCGAAACTCGAGCCAGGCTGCCGACCAAGTTGTCGCTCCTCGTTGTACACCGGAACTGCACCTTCTCCTTAGCTCTCATGGGTTTCTAGGGAAAATCCTGGGCCAAGCGAGCACCGGACTTGTCCACCTTTTGCATTCCGCTCACCGCGGAACCGTCAGATCCCCCGCTCCAACGAACCTCAATCGCCTCATTTCTCCAACGCGGTCCTTCTGGATTCATGGTCAACATGGGGGCCTGCATGAGTACAAATGGGGAGGAAACAGAAATGAAAAAGAGGAGTCAGAAGATCGACAAAGATCTTGAGGAGGACTCAAAAAGGTTACGGCGCGAATGCAAGATCCTGCTGCTCGGTATGTCTTTAGGTTGATGTGTGCGGCGAGATAGCCGCCTCCGGATAGAGACGGCGAATGCTGACCGCGACCCCAGGCTCTGGCGAAAGCGGAAAGTCAACGATTGTGAAGCAGATGAAGATCATCCATCTTAAGGGGTATTCGGAGACAGAACTCTACAGCTACCGACCAACCGTCTACAAAAATCTCATCGAGTGCGCAAAAGCCGTCATAAATGCGATGCGCCAATTCGAAATCGAGCCGGCAATCCCGGAGAATAGGGCATATTGTGACTTCCTGATCGACTACACGGTCGAGTCGGGCCCGCAAGCGCAAATAGACCCCAAAGTCGGCTTGGCTGTCCAGTCGATATGGAACGATCCCGCAAAGGAGCAACTAATGGATAGACAAACTGAGTTCTACTTGATGGACTCAGCTGAATAGTTCGTGCTTCCTCCGTCTCCTGTGTATCGATCAAGCGCTAACCTCACCCAAGCTTCTTCCAAGAGGCCACGAGAATTGTTCAGCCGGAGTATCTCCCAAATGAGATGGATGTACTGCGGGCTAGAACAAAGACCACTGGCATCTACGAAACAAGGTTCAAGATGGGGCAACTCAGCATTCAGTAGGCACACAGACGGTCTTGGCGTACTTGCGGCAAGATTGCTAACCGTTTTCTCAGCATGTTCGACGTTGGTGGGCAAAGAAGTGAACGCAAGAAGTGGATCCACTGCTTCGAGAACGTCACATCCATCATCTTCTGCGTTGCGCTGAGCGAGTACGATCAGGTGCTTCTCGAGGAGAGCAGCCAGGTAAGTCCTCCGGCTCCTCCGGCCAAAGCATGACTAACCTGGCATTAGAACCGTATGATGGAGAGTCTGTTGCTGTTTGATTCCGTTGTCAACTCAAGATGGTTTATGCGAACCAGTATCATCCTGTTTCTCAACAAGGTCGATATTTTCAAGCAGAAACTCGGCCGGTCACCACTAGGCAACTACTTCCCCGATTACTCCGGCGGAAACGATGTCAACAAAGCCGCCAAGTACCTGCTCTGGAGGTTCAACCAGGTCAACAGGGCCCACTTGAATCTTTACCCCCAGTATGTCGAGCACATCTTGTGTCTTTATATCTCCTGGCTAACCGTTCAACAGCTTGACACAAGCTACCGACACATCCAACATCCGCCTAGTGTTCGCCGCAGTGAAGGAGACGATCCTAAACAACGCGCTGAAAGACTCAGGCATCCTCTAACGACATTTCCTCTTAACTCCTGCGACTTTCCGAAACGATACCTACTGCGCCAACGCGAATTTCTTTTATAATGTTTAGATCGAGGAAAGGCGAAACTCTTTTGAGGTTGACGGGCTCTTTGCATGACACGGCGTTGGAGATGTGACAGACTATGCTGTCAGGCGTTTGAGACGACTTGGCCTTCGAAACTTTCACTCTTTTGGAGTCTATGTCCGGGCAGACACGAATCATCCCGCTGGCGAAGTTTAACTTCTTTTTTTTTTATCACTTTTGCGTCCCCAACAGTACCGGGGAGCACCCGTGTTATAATATCTCCTTACGGTGGAGAGGGGCAGGGCCAACAGCAATGACTGGCTGTCAGCTGCTGACGGAATACCAAAAAGATGGAATCGGGTGGTTGGTTTTCTTGCAGGCTTAACGACCAATTTGTTTTATTGGCTTGGCTCGGTGTTGCACCGAGTTGATATCTGCTTCGCGACAGGTAAACGGTCCCTTCCGAGATACCTTGATGGCTCGATATTGTCTGGGAAGGATGGTGGACATGGATGGATGGCGGTTTAGGGTGGTGATGGCCGGGACCAGGGAATGTCTCCTGGAAACTGAGCAGCATTTGTAGCACTGAATCTTTGTTGAGTGATTGAGATATCCGAACAAGGCGCAAAAAATGGAAAGCATAAGTCTAGTCTTTGAAGACCTCGAGATGGTCCACCTCTTGGAGTGAGAAGCGCTGATTGTACTGAATCAACCTTCCACTGACACGCTCGAAAGGCTATTTCTATCCAAAAGACGAGTCATGATGAACTGATCCCCCGTAGATCGCGGCAGAGAGCCCGGTCCTTGCCCGGGTAGTTAGCCGACCCGTGTCCCGTGTCCCAGGGATAAAATGGATCGGGCCTTGGATCCCGTCCCGAGAATTATGTTTCTGGTTTCCGCCTCGGCTCGCCTCGCTACGGGTCTTGGTTTCTCGTCCCGAGTTTGTTGGGGGCACTGGGTGGTCATTGAGCGGGATAGGGGTTTGGGCGAGAAGCACGGATCTTGAATGCCTGGTAGGTAGTTCCCATTGATCACAGGCGAAAGCACAGATGGGGTACGGTGACGAAGGCGGTTGGGATGTAATTCCTGGGTAGGTGCTCTTAGTGAGCGTGGATCGCTCCGGGGAGACCGATTTCTCGGAATAAGGAGGGGGTAAGGGGCAACTGGCATGCCAACTTGCCTTGGTTGGAACTGACTGAGCAGGAGGGGATAAGCCTCTCCGTATATACTACCGTCTTATATACGGTCCCTTTATCTAAGTTGTGAGGGCGTATTAAGGTGGAATGTTACCGTCGACGGCCTAGCGGACAATTCTTGAGCTTCAATCATGGGGTTGAGGCTCGGTGTAGTCGGTGTGCTCGGTGTACCTTTTGCCGATGGGGAGAGTAAGAAACAAGACCCTTCAATAGCCGAGCAAGACTTCATGGCCGTAAAGGCCAATTCACGGCCATAATAACTGTCAATTCTGGCCTCGCTGGGCCTCACCGGTTATCGGCGCCGCGGGTGATGCCGTGCAGCGAGATGCTGTCTCATATTATCGTGCTCAAGTGCGGCCAGCCAGGTCGGCCAGCCAATAATCCAAACGGTCCAAGACTCGATGAATCTAGGATGAGACATGATCCGATTATCGTTGTCTTATCGGACCGGCCGCGAGCGAGCTGCAAACACACCAGCTGCTCGTTGACGCCCATGGTTAATATCCGGCGCTGCATGATGCGGTTCGTGCTGTGGTTGTCAGCGAATGGGAGAGCCGATTGCGGCTGCAGAGAATCGAGGGATGATGCAATCGACTGGAAACGGCGGAGGGGTTGGTGCTTGCCAGTTCGACCGAGGGTTGGAACCCCACCTTGCCATCCCAAGCCCCTCCAACAAACCGTTCCAGGCTCGCCAGATAAACGACCCGACAACCCTCGAGCATCGAGCAGCATCGACTGCTAAAACCGCTCAGGTTCGGCCCAGCATTCATTCCACTTAGTCGGTGACCTGGCGGGCGAGATAAGGCCAGGCGATATCAGGCTTGGTCTCCGCGCCGCCCCAACCCGCATTGGCAGCATTGCAGTGGTGTTGCATGCAACGAGCACAATGACATCTTGCACCCAGCAACGGGGCTGCAGTACCGGCTTAAGGTGCTTGACGAATGGCCTCCAGTGCATATGCACGCGCAACTTGCGGCCAATCACGGACTCTGGCAGCTCAACCGGTAGGAGATGGATGCGAGAAGCTAAGCTTGCCATGTTCGAGGCTAGAGTCATCACAATATGGGATGGGAGGTGCGGCGGAAGGAGGTGCTGGTGCTGAGCAAACCTAGGAGGCATAAAGTCCAGTCGGAGCCGGGCAGCCAGACCTGGTTGTGGGATTCCAGTCTGCCGTTGGGAGCAAGCTTCGCTTCCATTTCCTAGAAACGTTTATAAGCTCACATTCCGGCATCCGCTGCCTGGTTTTCTGCTTTCCGTCCCCTCTACTCGACCTCTTTCCGATTGGCCTCTAGCTAGTTTTATTCTCTCCTGACTTTTGTGGCGAGGTCTTCCACTTCGTCTATCACGGCTTCCTGCCAACCCAAACCTAACGCTCTGCCCCCTGCCTAGTCGCACTGCTTCGTGTTAGCACCTGCCCCACTAGAAATCCAGCTACACTCGCCCCCGGAGCTACCCCGCTACACCGCGTGAGCTGGAGTGATCGACCGACAGGCCCAGGTAAGTAGGCTCCCGAGCAGTTCCCAGCTCACAGCTATCTTTCCTCTCCCCTTTCTCCCTCTCCAATTCTTTTTACCTATAGTCTTGCCGACACGTGAAATTCAGGTCAATTGGATTCTTTCACCATGGCTACCGAAGGACAAGCAATCCCCCGCCGGGAGAGGCGGCCGTCAACCAGCGCCCCTATCGTGGATATTCAGGGCTCGGTTAGCCCCGCAGGCGTCTCGCGCCCGAAGCACAAGCGTACCTTCACCGGTTTTGGCGCTGGCGAGATCAAGAGCGTTGAAGGTATTCCTGATTTCTCCTTTTTTTTCTCTACCAATATTCTGGGTTCAGTCTGGAGCTTGAGCTGGCATCAAGATTCAATGAGCTGGATGGCCTGGGGTGCAGCTCATACCCAATCCCCACTGCGGGGACTACTCACTCATGGGGAAAGGAACGTTTCTGACAGCTCTCGGCAGCTTCCATCCCTGAGCCCCAACGCGAGGCATGGCTGAAGCATCAGGTCAGCAGCTTCAAGGACAAAGATGGATTCGAAACCAACTTCGTCCGCCACATCGAGACGACGCTGGCTCGGAGCATGTTCAACTGCGATGAGACGGCGGCATATGCGGCCTGCAGTCTCGCCTTTCGCGATCGCCTCATCCTCGAGTGGAACCGCACCCAGCAGCGCCAGACATTCGCTGACAGCAAGCGGGTCTACTACCTGAGCTTGGAGTTCCTGATGGGCAGAGCTCTGGACAATGCTATGTTGAACATTGGCCAAAAGAAGCTGGCAAAGGGTAAGTTTTACCAGGCTCACTTACCCCACAGGGAGGACGCTGACGCTTAGTTAAGAGGGTCTTACCGACCTTGGCTTCCGCATTGAGGATGTCATCCAGCAGGAGCACGACGCTGCGCTCGGCAATGGAGGATTGGGCCGTCTCGCTGCCTGCTTCCTAGACAGTCTGGCAAGCTTGAACTACCCTGCCTGGGGCTACGGCCTGCGGTACCGCTACGGTATCTTCAAGCAGGAGATCATCGACGGGTACCAAGTTGAGGTTCCGGATTATTGGTTGGACTTCAATCCATGGGAGTTCCCCAGACACGATGTGACGGTTGATGTAAGCTCATGGGAATTCTGTTGCACATGCGACGAGGTTGACTGACTTCTCAGATTCAATTTTACGGTTACGTTAACAAGTCTGCGGACGAAAACGGCAAGGGTGTTTGCCGGTGGGAGGGCGGCGAGACCGTAAAGGCCGTAGCTTACGACGTACCCATCCCTGGCTACGCGACGCCCTCAACCAACAACCTCAGACTCTGGTCGAGCAAGGCTGCCAGCGGCGAGTTCGACTTCCAGAAGTTCAACAGCGGAGACTACGAGAGCTCGGTGGGAGACCAGCAGCGGGCTGAGACCATCAGCGCGGTCCTGTACCCGAACGATAACCTCGAGCGCGGAAAGGAACTCCGCCTCAAGCAGCAATACTTCTGGGTGGCTGCGTCGCTTTACGACATTGTTCGTCGCTTCAAGAAGACAAAGCGGGCTTGGAGGGAATTCCCCGACCAAGTTGCCATCCAGCTGAATGATACCCACCCCACACTGGCTATTGTCGAGCTCCAAAGAATCTTGGTCGATCTGGAGGGCCTTGAATGGGATGAAGCTTGGAATATCGTCACAAACACATTTGGCTATACCAACCATACCGTACTGCCGGAGGCACTCGAGAAGTGGTCCGTCCCTCTCTTCCAGCATCTTCTCCCGAGGCATCTTCAAATTATCTACGACATCAACCTCTTCTTCTTGCAAACGGTTGAGCGCGCCCATCCCGGAGACCGGGAGCTCCTAGGCCGAGTCTCTATTATCGAAGAGTCGCAGCCCAAGATGGTCCGCATGGCCTACTTAGCTATTGTCGGCTCCCACAAGGTCAATGGCGTCGCTGAGCTGCACTCAGATCTCATCAAGACGACAATCTTCAAGGACTTTGTCACTATCTTCGGGCCAGACAGGTTTACAAACGTGACCAACGGCGTCACTCCCCGTCGGTGGTTGCACCAGGCAAATCCCCGCTTGTCCGACCTCATTGCAAGCAAGGTGGGTAGTAACGAGTTCCTCAGGGATCTGACACTGCTCAACAAGATTGAGCTGTCGGTTGATGACCCGGCGTTCCGCAAGGAATGGGCTGCTATCAAGCTTGCAAACAAGTCCCGGCTGGCCGAATATATCAAGTCAACCACTGGTGTTGCGGTGAACCCCAACGCACTCTTTGACGTTCAGGTCAAGAGAATCCACGAGTATAAGCGACAACAGATGAACATCTTTGGCGTCATCCACCGCTACCTAAAGATCAAGGCTGCGTCTCCCGAGGAAAGGAAGAAATTCCTTCCCAGAGTCTCGATCTTTGGTGGCAAGGCTGCTCCTGGCTACTGGATGGCTAAGCAAATTATCCACTTGATCAACACCGTCGGGTCTGTTGTCAATAATGACAAGGATGTCGGCGATTTGCTCAAGGTGATCTTCCTCGAGGATTACAACGTGAGCAAGGCCGAGATGATCATCCCAGCTTCGGATATCAGTGAACACATCTCGACCGCTGGCACAGAGTAAGGACTATCCCCGATTGCTATCTTGAGATTTAAACTGACAAAATTAGGGCTTCCGGAACAAGCAACATGAAGTTTGTTCTCAATGGTGGTCTCATCATCGGAACTTGCGACGGCGCCAATGTAAGTCCTTCACCCGTTCTGCGGCAACCCCACTTTCGTAGATATGCGTGCTAACTTGGATATTAGATCGAAATCACGCGTGAAATTGGCGAGAACAACATCTTCCTCTTTGGCAACCTCGCAGAGGATGTTGAAGATCTCCGCCATAACCACAACTACGGCCAACACACCCTTGACGCTGATCTCGTAAAGGTATTTGAGGCGATCGAGAAGGGTACCTTTGGCGACTCGAAGGACTTCGCAGGCATGATCACGGCTGTTCGAGACCATGGCGACTTTTACCTGGTCTCTGATGACTTCCAGAGCTACCTCGAGACACATGAAGTCATCGATGAAGCATACAGGGACCAGGAGGAGTGGATCACCAAGTGCATTACCAGCGTGTCCCGCATGGGTTTCTTTACCTCGGACCGCTGTATCAATGAGTACGCTGAGGGCATCTGGAACATTGAGCCGCTGCCGGTGGAGACAGCCGAGCCTAAGAAGGCAGATCTCTAGAGCATGTCGTGCTGTCTGAGGGTGCAGCAAACCCAACCAGTGCAGAACCCGAGGTATATGTATACCAGAGAACCGTTGGTCCGGTATGGACGATAGGGTACGATAGCCGGACCGAATCCATGATCGCTTATCAGCTTGAATAGGGAGAGCGTTGGATGGACAGATTGAAATCGCGCAACACACCACGGGAGCGAGTGATCCACGCGCGTTTGACCTATGATCACTACGCTACGTCGCAATAATGAACAAATTTTACAATTCGATTGTGTGCCAACGATGGATGTACGATTTGTTATCTACGAATATTTTAGCCAAAATATTAGTCTTTGAAGGGAGTGTGAGACGAGCTTCTACACTGTAGTGAAGCATTCTAACTGCTGTGGAAGGTCATGATTTTTAGTGTGACATGTCATATTGCGCTCTCGCATCGGGCCTTACTGCATCGCTTTGTAGCCTATTAGATATTCTGTGAGAGAATCTATCCAGTGCGAAAACTCCAATGCCTTTTCGCGATGGGACGTTGGGAGGAGTGACCGTTGCCTTTTGCCAAAGCCTTCGTCTGGTAGATTGTGAACATGATCGGCCCTGGACCATCCCGCGACCTCTGTTGAGCGGGGGCGGTCATCCCCCGCCGCGCCTCATGCCTTTTGGTGTTTCGGCGAGCCCAGTCTCTTACAAAGTAGAGTACGAGCCGCGGGAAGTGCCAAGACCTGACAGACAGCATTGAGCCCATGTTGGCGAGCTACCAAGACTAAAGGGGATAATGGATGACGATCCCGCGAGCCCCTTGGTGCAGAGTCTGGCGAGCGCAAAGTCAGGGTTCTGCACGTCCTGGAGAGGTGTGAGGAGCTGAGGCGACGTCATAGTGCATAATTTGGTCGCGAAGCTTCCCACCCGTCAAGGGTTGCGGGGCATGGAGGGGCTTGGCTTGCTTGGTGTGCTTGGGGTCTGAGATGACGGCAGAAGCACGGGCGTTGCATTGGAGGCTCGGGAGAAAGTCTTACAGGCGGTTTGGATTTCACCCTCCACGATGCTGTGGATGCGCCGGTTGGGAGTTTGTAGCACGGTATGATTTTTGGCTTTTTTAGATCATCGGAAAGAGCTCGAATGGGGACTGTCCCTGATGATCAGGACGGCAATCGGGAAAGCTTGGCGCGGGACCCTCGACAGATACCCGCTGGCGGATCCTAGGTGGACAAAGGGAACTGCCTTGAGGATGTCCCGGCAGGGCGTCCCGAGATGCTAATTGTGAGGCTGGAGGCAGAAGAGGGTTGTTCGGGCCTCTCTGTGCCTGGACTTTCAGGGTTCTCGGGAGGTACGGTTACCCAGGATTGTAGGCCCCACTTCGAATCGGCTCTTGTGTCACAACCGGAGCATCTTCTCCAGGGTTTGGTTGACACACTGGGGTACTCGTGGAAAGTAGAGCATGTAGAACAGGGTATGCTTACCTGCCGGACACAAATGGCCGTGTGGCGCGCCTCGAGAGGGAATCGAAACAGACGGGCAGAAACCCAACGCGTGACCGGTTTGCAGCCGGATGGGCTGAAATGGAGGTTGTCGGTCGGCGTCCCGGCCACCGCCAGATGCCCTATCTGTCGGGACTCCTCGACTGCGTGCTCGATCCCACGCCTAAAATGGCGATTCTGGGAGTGTGGCAGATGGGGCCGTGGATATCGCGGGATTGAGGGGTGAGTGGTCCTGTGTGTTTTGGGACGACAGGGGTCGCGAACCCCACCTCACCACCTACGTCATCGTCAGGCCTGCCGCCGTTGCAAGCGGTCCCCTTAGCCCCCTCTCGAGCGCGCACAACAGACCCCGGCAACCGCTTCCTGCGTAGGAAGTTTAGCGACTATTGACACGGAATAGGATGCAGGGTCGAGATGGGGCCAACTAGGCGGCAGCCGTGAGAGAGGATGGCAGGCTGTAGACCGCAGCAATGGAGGGGTTGCTGTCGCAAGAAGTCAACGCCTCGGCGCAACAGCGATGCTGGCGACCTAGGCTCAAGGGCAGTCCGGATAGTGGACAGGACGAAAAATGGCGAGAATGTTTCTAAATAACGCGTAAATCTAGAGCTCTACCGGGCACAGGTGCAAGCTCGTGTCTATAGCCAATGGTCCATGTGGATGGGTAGCGGAGGAACCGTGGAGGGACGGGAAAGTGGGTGCACCAAAGCATGGAATTTGCAAGATTCTGATATCCCGCTCAGCAAGCCCCGCGCGTCGTATTTGATACAGGCGCCAGGCCCGTCCGTCCCACATCAGCAAGCTTGTGGACCTTTCTAGCTTTTATGTACCTTAGCTGGCCTCCACATCCTTCCCCAGCTAACCCCTCGGCCATTACTTTAAGACAATACTTGCTGGAGAGCTTTGTTCCCCCTCTTCTCCTTTCCAACCTTGCCTCTGTGATCGCGACTTCTTTTAGGGAGATTTCTTGACTCGCCTGTAACCCATTGCGTACGTATGCCTGCTAGGATCGAAAAAGGGCGGGTTCCGTGCTAATAATGTTTGCGCCAGTCTGTCACCAGTTGACCGATTTCGCACTTCACGTTGACGGAGGTAGTCTTCCCAGAGAAAGCCCTCTAGAATCACGCGGCTCCTTGCCACGCCTGACGAAAAACTCTCGACCCCTTTTCCGAATTGCCTCCGAGGTGTCGCAAAGCGAAAAAAAATAAATTCCGAGACGGCTCGGCTTGCGCTGCCATACCAGTTGATCCCCAAACAGAAGAGATCGGCCAAGCCCGCCCGCATTATCCCCCACGTGCAACTTCAAAGACAACCCCTCTCCCTGCGACCGACCAAAGCGGAAAATAAAACATTCTCCTCTTTCGACAGGCGCAACTCGCACCTAGAGTTATTACTCTTGGAGCTATTTAGAGGGTAAGTCATTCAGAACTTGACTGCATCCTCGACGCTGCACGATTCGCTATCGTGGGACCCGCTAGGAGAAAGGGTTAGCTAAAGTCTGTCTTTCGCCTTCTAGATTCCATCAACCGCTTTCGTGGCCCACTATCTGCCCCAGCACAGCCCGACACACTCCACCTCTCGCGACCTACGGATATCTCGCCTGGTCTGAACAGCCGAGTCGCCCCCGCCACTACTTGCTGATTCGGACTTTCTGGCCATTTCCCAGCAACCGCTACATTCAGTGACTTCTGTTACCAAGCAGTACTTCCACGAGTTTTTTCTGGAGCTTCTTTGACTGCTCAGGAAGCCTTATCTCCTTTGCTTCGGGAGACCCCTCTTTGCTGCCACGTCTTGAGCCTCGTCGACCCCTCTCGACTCGCCCAATCCGCCCGCCATGGCCGAATTCGTGCGCGCTCAGATCTTTGGGACCACCTTCGAGATCACCTCGAGGTAGGAATATCAAACCGACGAGTGCGCGCAATTTATCTAACCCCTCGGCAGGTATTCCGACCTCCAGCCGGTTGGCATGGGAGCGTTTGGATTGGTGTGGTATGTTGCCTTGACCCCCCTTTACGGTTTATCGGTTTCCAGCCAGAAACACCTTGCTGACCACCTACATTCCCAGCTCCGCAAGAGATCAACTCACCAATCAGAATGTCGCCATCAAGAAAATCATGAAGCCATTCAGCACCCCGGTGCTTGCCAAGAGGACATACAGAGAGCTGAAGCTGCTGAAGCACCTGAAGCACGAGAATGTCATCTCACTCAGCGACATCTTCATTTCCCCGCTTGAGGATATGTGAGTTTGGCCTTGCGCGGAGCAGTCTCAAATGGCAGCTAACACAAGTGGTGCAGCTACTTCGTCACCGAGTTACTCGGGACTGATCTGCACAGGTTGCTTACTTCGCGCCCCCTGGAGAAGCAGTTCATTCAGTATTTCCTCTATCAGATCATGGTGCGTCTCCCGTTGGTATGGAAAATTAACACGCAACTGACATCGGTTTAGCGCGGGCTCAAATATGTCCATTCCGCTGGTGTCGTCCATCGCGATCTGAAGCCCAGTAACATTTTGGTGAACGAGAACTGCGATCTGAAAATTTGCGACTTTGGCTTGGCGCGCATCCAAGATCCGCAGATGACGGGCTATGTCTCGACCCGATACTATCGAGCCCCTGAGATTATGCTCACCTGGCAGAAGTATGACGTCGAAGTTGACATCTGGAGCGCCGGCTGCATCTTCGCCGAGATGCTTGAAGGAAAGCCCCTGTTTCCTGGAAAGGACCACGTCAACCAGTTCTCCATTATCACAGAGCTTTTGGGCACGCCCCCAGACGACGTGATCAACACTATTGCTAGTGAAAATGTAAGATTTTCCCTCAGCTCGGCTCTAACTGCCCAGTCATTAACGGTTTCCAGACTTTGAGATTCGTCAAGTCTCTGCCCAAGCGCGAGCGACAACCTCTCAAGAACAAGTTCAAGAATGCTGATCCTTCTGGTATGTATTACCACTGACGACTCATGGCATGACTCAAGCCGTGCTAACCTAATCCAGCAATCGACCTCCTCGAGCGCATGCTTGTCTTTGACCCGAAGAAGCGGATAACGGCCACCGAGGCGTTGGCCCACGACTACTTGGCCCCGTACCACGACCCAACCGATGAGCCTGTTGCGGACGAGAAGTTCGACTGGAGCTTCAACGATGCCGACCTACCAGTGGACACCTGGAAGATCATGATGTGAGTCTATCCGTATTTTCTCCCTGGGCTTGTTTGCCTTTTGCTCGCACTGAGCTGACAATGACAAACAGGTACTCGGAGATTCTCGAATACCATAATGTGGAGGCTGGCGTCTCGCAGATGGAGGACTACAACGTCCAATGAGCCACAAGGGAGGGCAAGCCAACAGAACCTTCTTTGGTAAACCCAAGGGAAAGGATATTTCCATAACATAACACCACGCCTTCACCGCATATTTCCAGTATATCTACTCTGTCGGTATTTTGAGAGACGATTTCCTTCTGCCCATTACCGGCGTGAAAGGGGGCGAATGTGGGAGGAAGTGCATCCGAGTATGGAGGCAGGCATGGCAAAATATATGAAAGCGTACAGGTTGGACACGACTGGTTCGCACGACCAGATCGTGTGGGCATCGCGGGAGACGGAGCAAGCATTTTGGCGCCGCGGGGTGTTGCTGGGTCAGCGACTTCAAGGCCCCCTAGGAATGTTGACTTTGGCGTTCGGTTGGTAAGCTCGGGCCAGTGGAAAACGATAGCTTAAGATGGGTGTGTTTACGCAGATCCTGTGGTTTATTCTCCTCAGAGACACTTGAGTGTCGACGACGGTGCGCGATGGCCGTTCGGCTGTCGGCCCGATACCATGAAAGAAGCGACATAGAAGAATAGCGTTTCCAGAGGAATAAAAGGACGACTCGAATCTACTCATCCCATGGTCGACGGTGCTAACCTACTGACTTGTGAGTAGGTTGAGTGTAATTGAGTGCCCTTCTGCGAGAAGCCGGCCGTCAGCGGGCGTTGGACGCCAACGAGGGGGAAAACTGGACACGTGGGAACCACCGAGCAGGCAACACAACGCCGGAAAGCCCATAATGGTTCAAACAAGGTCACGTCGGCAGCACTCGTGGACTGGCCACTGGGAAAGCAAGCCGCGGCAATCTAACGAGGTGAAAAAAGGGCTGCTGTATCTATGACCTGCTTATTCCTTTTGTGTGCTGCCTGCTTCCGCGCTGCTTCCGTGCTGCCACCAGGTTACGTATGGGGCCTAGGTGGGCAATAAGGAGGAGATCCCATGAGAGGGTAGCGTCTGTAAGGTAGGTGGTGGTGCTGCGCTCCATGCTCATGCAATGCAAGACACGCTGGCAATGACATGACCCATATACTGCGCGCTGCGGCAGAGGCAAGGTACGGGACGGAGCGGCAAGCAATAATACCAAGGAAGAGAAAATCTCTCTCTTTGGCGCATTAGATGGAGTGAGGTTGTTTCGCTCTGGAAAAATGGCTGGGTATATTTTTAGAAGAGGGGAGCAATTAAGGAGACGGTGATCAAGAGAAGAGGCGAGGTGAACCCTGGGTTAGTATTCCGCACAGTAGAAGGCATTGAGAAATCAACCGAAGTACGGATAATAATCCGTCGCGTTGTCTCGTCTCGTCTTCAGCTCGTCTGTCTGGGGCAGATCGGGCTAGATCTGGGCCCTACCACGTGATTCGCGGGCACCCCGGCGAATTGGGACGAGGCGTCGGCACGGACGGCGGTGAGTGGTGACGGCGGCCTGTATTGGCGGGGTAGTCTCGCCTGTGCCAGCGCGCGTTGAAAAAAGTTGGGGTACTGGCTGTCAATCAATTTGTACTTTTTCTTTTCTCTCAAGGTGGCTTCATCGCGTGTCTGGGAAAAGGAGGGTAAGCAGGCTCACATTCGGGTCGGATTGTTCGTTGTCAAATCTTGGCACGTTTCTCTTTTCTTGGTCTGCTGTCCGGGTCTAATATAAGACTCGGCGGCTTCCGCTGTGGGTTCTGAGTGTTGTCGACTACGTCGAATCTCACGGGTCAGCAAGCAACAGCATCATCACCATCCCAGGATCCCGAAACAAAAACGGCTGGCTGTGGCGGTGGCAGCAGTACCAAGTAAGCAATTGTGACTGCGCCGAACCGAGCTCCAGGCGTAGCAGTGGGAAGATGCCAGCGTGCGCTTGAATCAGCGGTTCACGGTCCTGTTGTGCAACAGGCGGGGACAGGAAGCTTCCCTTCAACCGTTGCCCACGTCACCGCTCACCTACATTGAGGTTGCCTACCGACTCGGTACCCAGCTTGCCGGCCCTCCCATACGTCCCATCCCACGCGCCGGAACCGATTGGATCGATCAATTCCGTATTCCGCAAGGGCGTGTCCGGCGGTCGTTGACCGCCTTTGTTTTTCTCTCTCCGTCCCAGCTGCGGGCTGATATAAAAACGTGGACACAGCGACTCGATTCCTCCTGCGGCACCTGCTGCGTGTCTCGGGCTTTTTGTTGTCTGTTTGAGCTGCGATTGCGCTGTTCTCCTTGGCCAATTGACAGACCGGCCCGCAGCGAACCGCTACGCGTGCGCTGTCTCCGGTAGCCGCTGCGCTCCGCAATCCCAACTAATCGACTGCCCAGGAATCAGGGATCTCCCCGACTCGGCCAAGCCTTGAGCCTCACTCCGTCGCCAAAAATTGACAAGTTTCCACACGGCCGTGGGGAGGAAAACCAGCAGCTCCTAGGCGACCCGAACAGGCATTGATTGGCACCGCTCTCGAAATATTCATGGCACCGCTTGTATAACACCTTACTTGCTCGAGCGCTTCATGCTTTTGCGAGGGGAAGCTCGACCCTGGGCTTGCACCGCTCCCGAGACCGAAACTCAAAAACCCTCTGCCTTCTTTGCCCACCAGACGCCATGTCTGCCCCGGCTACGCCGACCAACGGCGTGAGTCCCCTGAGCCCGAGAGGGATCCCTGGCTTTATCCCTCTCGTCTGCGTTGTTGACTTCCACCATGCGCGTGGCCCCGAGGTTGAGAAGTGGTTCGGCGTGGACGAGACCCGCGACCCCGCTGTCGAGTACGACTGGACGCTGCTGCCGTTCATGGCCTTGAGCGATGGCGCCCACGCGTGAGTGCATCTGGATATCGAGCTTGAAAGCCCCTTACTGATCGAGAACGTTGGGGTTTTAGAGCAACCGAGGACTTCTCGTACTTCACACTCATGCGCCCCGCGTCCGAAACCGAGTCAGCGACCTCCCTGTTCGGCATATCATGCACGAGGCAGATGGACGCCTCGCAACTTCTCGTTAGACCCGCCGAGGTGACCCGATCGACGGTGCAGAAGGCCGTGGTCGTCATCGCCGACACTCCGCAATACTTTGGCATGCTTAGGGAGCGCCTGAGCGTTGTGATCAAGGCTTGGTTCGCCCAGCGCGAGTTTACGGATACCGAGATTCTGCGCCGCTTCCAGGAGAGTTTGGCCGAAGAGAAAGTGCGCGGCGTGCTGAACGAGGAGGAGGATAGGGACCAATACCTCGGCATGAACCTCCGGGAGCTGGTGCGCGAGTTCCGGTGGCAGACGCTGGTTCTGCTGAAGTGCTGCTTGTTGCAGCCCAAGGTAATTCTTCCTAGGACAAAGTTTATGAGGGAAATGCTGACCTGTGACTTTTATCAGATGCTCTTCTTTGGCTCGCGGTGCGAGCGTTTATGCATGATGCAGTTTTCTCTTATATCTTTAATACCCGGCCTTCTCCGTAACCTGCAGGACTCAGCCGGTCCCGACCTGGAGAACTACGAGAAGAGGCTCGCCCAGCCGACAAGCTTGCGGACTAGTGATCGGAATTCCCTACTCTCGTATATGGGCCTGCCGCTGCAAATATTTGGCAAGGTACGTGAAAGTGGATTGTCTGGTGCAATTTCTTGTCTAACCCTCGCAGGGAAGCTTGTTCGGCCCCTATACGCCGTTGCAACAATTAGACGTGCTCGCCGACTTTGGCACTAAATCGTATATTGTCGGCAGCACAAACTCGCTCCTCCTACAGCAGAGGGACCGATACAGCGACATCCTAATCAACCTTGACGAAGACTCGGTCAATATCACTTCTACATCGCTCAAGGCGGCTTTGCAACTCTCTTCTGCAGACCGTCGCTGGATGGACTTTATCACCCAAAGTGTCAACGAAACCTGGGACGAGGCAAATCCCGGCCGGCCCAAGACCTTGGGCTATGTTGGCAGCGAAGAGTTTATCCGCCTCCAGTTCGAGGAGTACCTGCTCGCGCTCATCTCATCGGTCAAGTACCACAACCACCTCATAAAACACAGGGACAACCCCCGGGTGTTACTACCTCACATCGAGGGTGACCCCTCCATTGATTACAATCCCGACTTTGTCGAGGCGTGGAAACGGACCGAGAACTATCGCATTTGGAATACACACACCGATTCCCACCTGTTTGATATCGTCGAGCCGAAGCACCCCTGTGCCGGCGGGCTTACCATCGATGATGTGCAGCGCCGCATCACCCAGCAGGTTCAAGACTTGCACCTGGACGAGCGTTTCGCTGTTGGCCGTGAAGTGCTTGGCCGCAACCTGGCTGCAGGCCGTGAGAAGGCTAGCACTATGTTCAACAAGCTCTACGCTGACATGGAGTCGCTGCGCGAGGCGCAAAGAAAACGTGCCGAGGAGGCCAAGCAACAGCAGAACAATGAAGGGGCGCAAGGGGAGAAAAACGGTAATGGCGGCGCTGATGCTACCAAAGCTCCACAGGCGATCCAGTCGGTGGGCGTCAAGGCTGGCGCTTTCGTCAACAGCTGGGCGGCTTGGGCAGGAGAGAAACGCAAGGCGGCGGGCTGGGGGCGGGCGTCTAGTAGCACTAGTGATAACCAGTCCAACAATCAGTCCAACAGGGCAAGCGGTTGGGGGTCTGGATGGGGCAAGTCGAGCGGCAACAGCCGGTCATCATACGCGAGGATGGAGAAAGAAGGGCTAGTAGGGAATAATAATGACGGTGGTTATAGCCCGCGGGTTGTGTCGGGGTCCTCGACCACGTCCTCGACGGCACCTTCGGAGACGCAGGGCGCTGTGCTACCAGAGCAGCGAGCTCCTCAGAGGGGTTCTTTGAGCGGCGAGTCGATGATTGATGCCGCCGGCTCTGAGAGCGGGATGTCGTCGCCTGTATCGCCTAGGAGACGGCCCCTCGCGGAAACCGTGATGGCTCCGGCAGCCAGCACACCGGTGATCGATGCAGTCGTTTCAGCTGCTGTGGCTGTGGAAGAGAACAAGGCCAGGCCACAGAATGGGATGGTAGCAGATGGTGCCAACCCTGTTCAGCCAGCTGAGAACAAAGACACCGCTGCTGCGTTGCAGTCGAACCCCACAGAAGAGGCGCCCACACCCCCGCTCACGCCGGTGCCGGTCGTCGCAATTGCTAAGGAGGCGGCCGAGGCGCAAGACGTCTGGGGGAGGTGATAGATTTGATGCCGCATGGGCAGTGTGGTGTGTACAGAGCAGGAAGCGGGTGGAATTGCATTGTTGTGTATCTGAACGGCCGGAGCCGGAAGCATGGAGGCGATGGATGCATGTTGTCATACATTGGATGATGGGAATGAATAAACAAGACAGTTACAAACTTCGTTTTATATTCTGTTGATGTCTGCGCTGGCTCATGTTGGGGGCCACCACGGTTGAAGCAGTGGTTCGCATGGTGTAACTGAAGGTTTTGCCCGCCCGTTGATTCAGGCATTAGAGAACAAGATGCTATGGTGCTCATGGCTCCCGAGATCGTAGAGACATGCATACGGGCAGGCAGGTCTTACTTGCTGGCAAGTAACGTATGTGTTTGTTGTCTGTGTTGCTTTACTCCGAAGGCGCGATGATCTGAGACCTGTTTCTGCGTGTATCTCGGCAGTCAGCTCAACAGAGCTCGGGTTGGAAGATACCATGTGTACTTCGTGAATACCACCACTGCGGAGCAAAAAGTTAGGAATCAGAATCAGGTAAGACTTCCGTCAACTCTAGTTCACAGGTCAGAGGCAAACCCATAAATGAATGATGCTATCACAACAACGCAGTAATCATGCAGGGTGGGCATCAGGGCTAGTTCTTTCCATGTTAACCATTCCTTCCAATACGACTAACAGCAGCAAGCTCCATCTTAGAGCCGCTATACACTACAGCGTATCTACCTACTCTTACAAAAAAATCGCTGATCAGGAATCTGACGGTAGCCCAAACCCCTCTTGTTCGACAGCCATGAAACAATTCCCTCTCTTTGGACCTCAACCCAAATCGTAAGCCGTGGGTGTTGACAATCCGTATTGCCCATCCCTGTAAATATCCCTAGCCGATTATTTTGATTCGAGACCGAGCCTAACCAGAACTCTGCCGCTGGGACCAACAGCAGTTCTTTGGTGTGAAACCCAATTCTTAGTTGAGTACTTTCACTGGTTGGCAACACCAACATCCACATCCATCTCTGTGCTATCCTCGCCTGCCGCATTGACACCATCGGGTCCTTCGCCTTGGATGACCTGGCCGCCTTCGTATGTGACCCGGCGCCAGCCGCACTCCTCCTCGGGATCCTTAATCCACTCCATTGTCGGGAAGTAGTGCTCATTCTTCTTCATCGTCACCACCCACGGTACGCTGTCGAATGTCATGGCACGCATGCGGAAGTCTGTATGGGTCAGCAACGCACAGATAAGTCTTGGAAGAGAGGAAACTCACAAGTATTGTCGGGAATCTTGATAACAGCGGCCAGGAACGACTCAAGATCCGGTGTGGGCTTGCCGTTGACGTGTGTGATGAAGTTGGTCGGGGCCAAGCCGTACTGATAGGCCGGCGAGCCTCTAGTCCTCGCCGACACGTAGACCTCGCTGAAGAGCTTGCTAATCTGTTGTCTAACAGCGTGATGCGGCCGATGGAGAATTGCGCCGCAGAATGAGATAGCGCGATCTGTCTCAACGTCGTCGGCAGCAACAGTAGGTAGGTTAAGATGCAGCACCTGGCAGTCACGAACGATGACGGCATCAAGCACGTCATGCGAGTACATGACGTCCAACTCTGAGATCTTGGTGATGAGCTTGTCTTTGAGGGTCAGAAGGATATCACCTTCAAGGAGCGCATCGCCTTCCTGCTCCTCCCGCTCAAAGGTGCGCTTGGTCACCATGAAAAGCTGATGGTGCGCAGTATTTGCGAGCGAGACCTTGTGAATCCACTCCTCTGATACACCCATGAGCCGTGCCTGGGACATTTGGATTGCACGGAACTCGACGGACAACATCCGGAGCTTCGGCACAATGCCCTTCTGGATCTGCGAGATAACTGGCATGATGGTCGGTGTGGCGAGGCCCAGGTGGTACTCCTCATCCCGGTGAGTCGATGGCGATCGCTCGCCAAGATATGTCAACCACAAAGCCTGGACAGTGCCGTCTTGCGCGACAAGTACACCACTTCCGCACTGGCCGCTCAGACTGGTGTCGACAGTGATAGCATCGACATTGACTGCACGATATCTCGGGGCACCCGAGTTTGCTGGTATCGTCACAGCAAAGATCTCAGTGACAGTGGTTGCGGCATGTACAATGCGGCCGATTCTGTTGTAGCCGATGAAGTATGTAGAGGCACCCTGTGTAATCTCCTCGGTGCTAAGCCTCGCGCTGAGCACAGGGGCGTCCACAAGCTTGGGGTCGTACTGGATAATGGCGTAATTCTGTAGGGGATGGAGGAAAACAACCTTGCCCTCGACAACAATCGAGTCGGCAATTGTAATAGAGATGTCGCAGAGGTCGTATGGGACAATGGCCCTCGAAATCACCACCAGACCCTTGTCTGCGTCGATAACTAGTCCCATTCCCCACTTCCGATTCTTAGGGAAGCCGTCGAGCTTGACTGGCATGGTGCAGTTGACGTGAACAAAACTACGGACGAGGTCCGCAACAGCCGGGTGTGATGTGTGTTCGAGTTGGATAAACGATGCCGTCCTCGGAACCGCGGGAACGGGAGGGAGGGCATCAGCGAGACTGGAGAAATCCCACAGGCCCGTCTCATCGTTCCTCACCGCCAGCTTCATCTTCTTAGACCAATGCCTGTCAATGTAGATAATGGTTGTGTTGAGGGTGTGTAGGTCACGTAGATGCTTGTAAGTGACAACAACGCGGGCCTTGTCTGGGATGCCCTTCACGACGTCGATAAACGTCTCAAGATCAGGGGTCTTCTTGTGGTCGATACTCTGGATCAGCCAGCCGTTGTCTGCGTTGTCAACCCGGAAGGATCCTCCGGCTTCGCAAACGTAGACGCCCTTGCAGGCAACGCCGTAAAGGCGGGCTTGCTGGTAGGAGAGGCTGTGGAAACTGCCACCGGAGACCGAGACAAAACGGTCAGGTGTGATCTTGTGCAGATCTCCAACCTGAATCTCCACCTCAATCTCCTCGCCGCCACGAAGGAGCAGGAGCTTAACAGTGCCATCCACGCTCGAGTCAAGAATGTCATCCAGGCGGATGAACTCTGTGAGCAGCTCGCCATTGACCTTGATGAGGACGTCGCCCTCCTCAATGTTGTGGTGCGACGGCCCCTCGGGGAGGACGATCTCAGCAACTAGCAAGTTCGTCTCCTTAGGGAAGGCTTTCCTCATCTGAGCCTCCCACTCCGGCGTGAGTCCTAGCCTACGGCATTCATCGAACGGCTTGAGTAGGAACTGGCACTGAATATCGCCTCTGGTGATAGGCTTCCCTTCCTGCAAGCACTTCAAGGCGCGAAGAGGCCTGTCGAGTGGCAGAAAGTAATCCGTCGAGGCGCCATCCGCTCTGCCGCCAGCTTGCAAAGCGACAGCATACCCATCAATGTTGACGACGGGGCTGCCAGAACTACCGCCGCTTGCGGCAGCGCTAGCTTGGTAATAGCACGTGTTGAAATCGCTATATCCATCGCCGTATTCTGGCGCATTGCGGTCCAATCTGCTGATGACACCAGAAAGAATACTGAGCTTCTCACCGGCGTCGTTACCCACGACCCGAATCTCCACACCCACCTTCGCATGGTCTGGTCTGAGCGACAGAGCGGCAACCGGCATGTATTTGATGGCCTTCGGGTCGAACTTGAGAATACCAAAGTCGTGGACGGGGTCGCGATAGACGGGGTAGGCGTCAACTTCTTCGTGGTTGTCGAAGACGCAGTAACCCCAGAAAGGACCGGAGCCCACAACGTGGCGATTTGTGAGAATGTACCCTCTCTCGGCATCGACAACGAAGCCTGTTGCTTCGCTCGTCAGGGCAGGGTCGGTGTCGAAGGAGCAGGTCTGGCAGAATCGGATCGAGACGACATTGCGAACGACGTTTTCGATTGTGGCCTGCCACTCGGCAGTGTCAGGCCCAGTGGGAAGCAGAGCCTGGAGCCTCGTGTCATCGAACTCCTCGAACTCGCCCTCGAAGTCGTCGTGTGTCTCTGGGGTGTTATCGCCGCCGGAGGAGATCTCGCCGTTCGGGCGCAAATGCTTGGGGTGCCGGGCATCGATAGCGTGATGGGGAGGCTCCTTGCGCTTGGAACGGGGAGCGGCGTTTGGGCCGTTCATGGTTGCGGTTGGTGAGGACAGCACTCTAACGGGATTTCTAGGCGCCGCGAAGGTAACCTTCGTCGAGGAGAAACGGAGGCTGCGGGAAGCTGAAGGAAGGCGCCCGAAGATATAGGCGTGGGTGGGGTGGTGCGGCGCGCTGCCGGTGCCAAAGGCGATCCGACCGAGGGATCGGGACGAAGCGACAAACTGTGCAGAGGTAAGTGACGTGGTGCGCAATCTCCAGCTAAAAAGGAGCGCTGGTTGCATTCAAGGTGGCGGGCTGAGGATCAGATCGCTCAACCAGTGCCGCAACGGAAAATGGGCTGGATGGAAAGAAAGGCTTGTCGGCGACACAGAAAAAGTCCCGTCGTGCAGGGGAGCAGTGAGCACTTCGCGCCTCGAAAGATTCCCGGTTCGCATGCATGGATTGTTCGCCCCGATTGGCTGGCCAGAAAGTGCTTGCATACCCCGATAAGAGAATTTTGATAGCTTGCGTATGCGCTTATCAAGACATTAAACTATGTTCACCAACCCCCCATCTTGAGATCGGGACGGAACAGACAAACTTTCTGTGCATGGCAGCGTCAAATATCGTCTAAGCCGCACGCTATCCACCATTTCGTAGCGCTTGGTGAAGACAGCTATCACTTGTGGAGATTGGGCGCAGCAACAGAGACATTGGGACGACAGGTGCAAACGCTCCCCTTTCTCAATTAGGAATCAGGCTGTCACTTACGACAGCTACCACGAGCTAAGGAACTAGGCGTCAGCCTGACCCATCCACACTCAGTGCAGCATCATCATGCTCCTTCACTTCTTTCTTCGACTTGAAGGCTCATTATGCGATGAATCTGACCGCAGCGCCCATATCCCACCTGGCCAAGCCTGTGTGTGTGCTCCTTATGAGTCCACAAATGTGATAAGATAAGTCATGCCTTACTGTTCAGGCACAGAGAAGAGAGACCTTATCGTCGGCCCAAGCCTTCGTATACATTCAAGCTGTAACCGATGTCATCTTGCTGTAGGAAACCTGACCCTGCCCGGACACTTGATGTCGAAGTTCATAATATTTCCTCACATCTGAGTGCTCAACGTCGGTGTCAACTAACTCTCTTTGTTTTGTTTTCGATATCTGACAAATGATAAAGACAGCGCCAGGCCAACAAGCCATCCATCCACGGCCTGGCCGCCTTGCAGCTTCTACCCACAGGAAGCAAAGCACTGATCTGTCCGCTATTTCTAATTTGTTCACTCCACACCAAGTACTTCTTGCAAATGACAGCACCCGCCATGGCTAGGATAGTAGTGACAAAGGCCAAGATCTTCATTTTGGCCCGCGAAGGCGACTGATCTGATGAGGTGTTATAACTGAAGTGTACAATCGTGTGATGTTCTCTACATATATGTACGCTCGCCATTGAGGAGAGAGCGAAAGCCCACTTTATATATATATTCTATTCCCCATTACTTCAGACACCCTTCCTTTCAAACCCCGACCTTGAGCCCAGACCTCAGTGTCGCCGTGTCCATTACTGAATCTACATTCCCCTACGTTGCTTGAACTACGCCTCTCACACCCGAATAGCAAGACGGGAAGTCCAGTACCCTCCCAAGTCCAAAATCACAATGCTGCTAGTCACCCCCAAACCCAAATCCCCCCCGTGGCCCCCAAATCCCCATAGAAGAAAACAACCCTCGAACCGCCATCCCACGGTTGTTCAGCGCGCGTCTTGTGGGACCTGCCGGAAGTATCCCGAGGGGAGGGGAGTCATCGATGGACGCCTATTGGCGCATGATGCCGGACCCGCAAGGAGTTGTTTCCGCGTTGTTTGCATTCTTCAGCGCCCCTTTTGGTTGGGATTTGCCAGGGCGGCCTGCCTGAGAGCATGGAACGGGTCGTCACGTCCTTCGGGGGTGGTGGATCTGAAGGTGCTGTCTGCTGGGTTTTCTTTCGGTGCTGGTGGTCTGCTGGGCATGCGGGCAATTGTTATCGTCGCCTTTTTTGCATTGTTTGGCCCCTTTGCTGGTTTTGATTTGCGGGGGTGTTTGGTTTGAGAGTATAGGCGGACGGGTTGCACTTTTGGGATGGTGGCTGTGGTGGTCTTGGTTGGTACTTTTCTTTTTGGTAGTGACGATTGGGCATCAGCTGCTATTGTGTCTGTTGTATTCTTTAGCGCCCCTTTTGGTAGTGAAGATCGGGTATCGACTTGTGGCCCGAATCTCACGTTGTTCCTGGCTGCCAGTATTTTCTTTTGGTCGAAATGATTAGGCATTGACTTGTAGTCTAGATCGACCCTTGACTTTGATAGTCCCGGTCGTCGGTCCCAAGATTTTCTCGTAGTATTAGGGATTGGGTATTGACGGTCTAGATTGTCCTCTGGGGATGATGGCTCTCATGGTCCTGATTCCTGGTTTTAAGGCGTTCTAGTGGCTGCTCCCCGGACCCTTGCTCCAGCTCATTGCAAAGTTCACTATACTCTGCACCTTCCCCCTCCTTGGGTGACGACCCGGGAGTTCCCTCACGAGGTCCTATTTTGATGTTTTTAAATGACCAGGGATTGATACCCAGCTCCCTCATCAATAGAGCTGACAAGTCCGTCTTGGTGGTTGGGCACATCCACATGCGCTTCCCATAGTGCCACCGCAACGTCTTTTGCCCCGAAATGGCAGAATGGGCGACGATCACGGTTGGGTTTCCATCCGTAACAAGTTTAAACCACACCGGGTCAGTAAACTCTATTACGTCTCGCTACAACGACTTGTGAGTAACAACACAAAGCCATCGATTCACCCAAGAGACAACCGAGATCAAAGAAGAACATACTTCGAGTTCAGCATTACGAGTGCGAGTAGGGGCGGATATTGCCATCCCAACCATACGAGCTTTGATTGCTGCTTCTTCCAATTTATTAAAATACCGCTCTTGGGTCTTCTCGTGATCCTGAGATTTGCCACGGTGAAGTGCGTTTGTGTGCCGAAACGCCCGGACAGCGGTTTGGCGCAGCATCTTCAGCTATAACTTCTTTCACCTGACTCTTGGTGCATAGATGATCATTCGGGTGGTTCTGCGCGCTGTAGCAGAGCTGAATTGGGGCCTTGATTGTCAGGTCTGGCTGAGAAGTCTGACATGCTTGGTGAGAACAAGCTGCGTTTGCGCCAAGCGGGTCGTATGTATCGCGCTGTGATTGGCGGAGCGCCTTTTGGACCAGGATCCACAAACTTTGATCAGACCTCAGTCTGGAAGGAGGACTACTGCGTAAAGAGAAGAACTGAAAATGATGCTATTGCAATTGGATCCAGCAACTATCACTCAGGTGCGGCGACAATTTGAGCGATATTATGCTGCTATTCCAAAGTTAAAATAAAGGGATGCATTCTGCCAACTGACAAGTTGATCATGGACGATAGCATTTCCCAAGGCAGTCAACGGCGATGTGACATCTCTTATGCGCGCCTACCTAATAAGATAGGAAGGAGCGAACTGCAGCCTCGCAATATGTCTGCGTCCCAATTCCCCCTCGACCTCCCTCTAAGGTCAAACACAGTCAGGAGAAATCCATCGATCGGACTCGACCGCTCCTGTATGGAGACGTTAGTGTCCGAACCGTCCAAGTCCGACTCCCATGGCGCACTCAAACACCGTCGAGGAGCTTGCGCTCGCAGCTTCGCCGTATCTCTATTCCCCGCTGTCGGAGAACGGCAGCATTCTTCTGCTTCGGCTCCAGCCACATCAAGATTATCACGCCCCCATAGAATGCCAAATCTTCGAATATCCGTTGCGAAGGCTACGTCAAGGACCACATCTCTACGAGGCATTGTCGTATGTATGGGGCTCTGAGGAAAACAAACAGCCCATTTACATCGAGCCTGGCAAGACTAAGAGCAACGGGGGGTCGGTCGCCCCGCCACCGGAAACAACCGTTGCCTGTCTGTGACGTCCAATCTCCATGTAGCGCTGTTGCATCTTCGAAACCGCTTTTTTGAGCGCATTCTGTGGGTGGATGCTGTCTGCATCAACCAGGACGACGATGGTGAAAAGGGGCTGCAGGTGCAGTCTATGGGCGAGATTTATGCCAGCGCCAACGGCGTCGTCGTCTGGCTTGGAGAGGCGGCCGACGACAGCGACAACGCCTTCGAGGAGTTGGGCGAAGCAGCGAGGGCACCGCAGGAATTCCTTAACCTTGGCGAACCGGATGAGAAAGCTATCATCGCGGTGCTTAAACGGCCGTGGTTCGAACGCATCTGGGTAAGTGGAAAGCAGCATTAAGGATGAATCTACCTACTAACTGGTCGTCTCAGGTCCTCCAGTAGGTTGCTGCAGCTCGGCGTATCCTGATTAAATGCGGCTCGTCGGAGATCGAAGGGTTCGCATTCTGCTCGGGCCTCAGCGCAATGGAGCTCCCCAGCAATACGCATCCGGATCTTCAGAGTCTGATCCCTCCGATAACTTACCTCATTCGGGCCGCAATTTTTCGGCCTCATTATGAGGCAAACCAGCAAGATATATCTACACTTGGCATCCGCCCTTTAGCTGAGCTGGTAGACATGTACCACACCCGCAAGGCTTCTAAGCGTGCTGACAAGATCTACGCCTTGCATGGGATTAGTTCTGATGACTCAGCGAAGACAGGGTTGTCTGCCAACTACAAGGCTTCTTGGGGGGAAGTCTTTCAGAGGATCATACGTTTTACGTTGCCTGGAGAGATATCTTTCAATACGTGGGATGACCGAGGCTTGGCAGTGATTCAAGAAAAGTGTTACATGCTCGGCAGGGTAAAAAAAGTTGACAACGGACGAAATGACTTGCAGACCATTACCATTGCTTGGAACGACGTACTTTGGAAAAAGGAGCTAGCGCTGGGGATACGGGGTGATCCGAGTCCGCCAACACGAAGCAGTCAACATCAGCTCCGTGCTTCGGCAAAACTCATTCAATACGGGGATGGTGTCTGCTATATACAAGGAGCATCAAGGCCCATGATTGTCCGGTTATGCGACAATTATGCGGCGATTATCCGAATTTCAGCCCCAATTCCATATCCATTATCAGAACAGTCAGCACTTTCACGGCTGGTTGAAACAGTGTCGCCAACTGATATTGCACTTATTTGGGATTGGGATGTGACTCAATATGACTCAAGTGGAAACTACGCGTGTCTCAATCTCCAAGGGGGGCCAGAGCGGCCGTGGACAAAGTCCCAATTCTATTTGGACGGAGCATTGAGATTGTGGGATTTCGGAATACTACTGAACGCGGTGCAAAGATTTCGGAAGGCTAAGATAACTCTCCAAAATGCCGTCACTACATACATCACGGCCTTGGGAAGCGCAAACACTTGTCTCGGTTACGGTTTTCCGATGGAGGCATATTAAAAAGTTATTAAAGCGATGGACGAGCTAGTTGTCGGTGGCAAATATATCCCCATCGAATCCGACTATCCAGGAATACTCATTTGGGCTGCAAAGGGGGGACGCAGGGCCGTCCTTAGACCGTTCATTGAAAGAGGTAGCCGTATCGATTCTGTGGCCCCCCCTGGGTTTCAAGACACCGTTATGTCTGTTTATTGAAGACGGGAGAAAAGATGCGATACAGGTTTTGCTTGACCACGGTGCTTCTACTGAGGCTGTGAGCAGCTACGATACCACAGCGTTGTGGCAAGCTCTGGCAAGAAACCAATACGACATATTGGAAATGCTACTCGGCAGAGGCGCCGATATCGAGGCCAGGAAGTCTGGGAGACTGGGTGGCGAGACACCACTGTTTTATGCTGTGTCACAGCATATGGAGTCTACTGTGAAGCTTCTGCTTCATAGAGGGGCTAGTATGAGCGCCGTGGTGCATGACTCCAGAGTTAGGTGGACGCCAGTACAAAAGGCTGTGGAAAATGGAAGCATTACGATGGTGCGGCTGCTGCTTGACGCTGGCGCTAGTATTGAAAAGGAAAACGAATCTGGGGCGACGTTACTGTGGGTCGCCGCGATCAGTAATAGTGAGGTTGTGGTAAGGCTATTACTTGCATACCTACCTACCTTACCTAACCACCAGAGCTTTCAGAGAAGTTGGCTGCACATGGCCGGAAGAGGGCCCCCTTACGACGGGCAAAGTCTTCGACGTCATGTGGCTCGGAGAATGGACACCCGACATCAGGGCCGGGCTGATCAGCGCGCACAAGACAATCCTCCGGCTGGGCCCCATTCCAGGCGACAACGGCGTCGTGTTCCTGGACATGGACTCCTCTCGGTTGCGGCGGCTGGCATGGTTTCAGTTAGCCAAGCACCTCTGCTGCGATTCCAAATGCTGTCGGTTTACCCCTTGTCCAGACCACGATAAGCGAGGGACTTCCCCGATCCCCCTGAGAGGGCACGCCGCGAGGGTGTTGAAGAGTCAGGAAGGGGAATATGGACCGCGCATTATCGCTTGCCATTGGGACAGTGAAATCCCCTTGGTTGGGCCTGGATTTGTCACGGGGTATCAGTTGCCGAATCCGCCGGAGTCTTACTCTCTGACGTGGTAAGGGTTGGTCGGGATCGTTATTTTCAGGTGATGCCTGGCGGTTCGGGCTTTGCCGGATCTTTTAGCTATCATTCAGCTGGTGATTGACGAGGGAGCCGATATCGGGGCGACAGGTTGATGCTGCCATGGGGAATGGGCCCCTCTGGGGCTGGGTCGCCTCTATGACTTGACTCGGGAAATCATTTCACTGTTGGCTTCGAAAAATTGAAAGAGGTCGCCGACAAGAAGGAGATAGAGAAAGATCTGACTGGGTACCCTCGGGTGGGTTATAGGTACCTACCTAGTTTGTTTGTTCCTCTGTCTTGCTCGCTCTGTGTTCACGGCAACTTTCGGACTTTGAGCGAGGCCCAATGGCTTTCCGAGCTGGGCGGTGAGACAGCGAGACCCTTGATACCAACGGCCCCGGCCTTCATGATCAACTACTCATCTCCCCTATGCAACTTTTTATAGATGTGCTATTATTCCAAGTCTAATGTTTTAATCTAAACTTGATCGCGAACGTGATGGATGCAGCTGAAGAAGGGTTAGGGTTCGGTGAGATACATGGGAAAAGGGGTTACGGTGGAGGTCAATAGGGGGTAAATAAACATTTTCTACGTGGATGTGAAATAGGTAGACTTACACATAAACACGCACCACAGGTTCCTGCGGAATATCGCGCTATTTGAGAAAGATGGACTTTGCACTCCAGACTTGGTTGTGGCGGTATTGAGCGATGAAAAAAGTAGGGCTAGATTGTTGGCAGGTGTCGTGGTCGTTTCTTGTGTGCCGAGGTGTAATTCAAGTTATCTAATATTTTGAACAATTAGTATTGGTTGGGGTCGTGAATGGGATTGGTTTCTCAGGTTGTAGGGAGGGCTGTATGTGAGCACTCACTGCAATTTTAGCCCCAGAAGAAAGGATCAAGTCGTCTCGCAAGCTGCACGGTCGCTTGCTCGCGCAGTTGGTTGGTTGTGGTTGGGGTTTCTCAGGCTTGTTGGGCAGTTGGGATGGCTTAAAACGGGATACAGACAACTCACTGCAATCTTAGCCCCAAAGGAAAGAAGTGTGCCGTCTCGCAGGTCGGTTGCCTTGTGCCAAATTGGCCCGCTGCGCACGTCTGTACATAAAAGGGAGAGGGCAGTAGAAACTTACAGACCGATCAGATGTATCTACCTTGGATCTAACTGCGAAAACCGCTCAACTTTCATTCATCAAAGCAACATGGCATTACTGTTACATGAGATATATATACAAATCGCTCCATCTAACTCAAGCCCTCGCTCCCACTACTTTATACCATTTACGCCAACTCGGCGGCAGCGCCGCCAATGGCGAGCTTCCCTGTCTCCTTGACCTTGGTCTGGAAGATAATCTTGTTGCCATCCCTCCACATCTCAGTGACGAGCGTCTGGCCAGGCATGACAGTGCCTGCAAAGCGGACCTTGATGTTCTTGAAAGCACCGAACCTATTACCCGGTTAGCATCTCTGCAGGTAGAATTCGTCTGGGGACACTCACTTCTCGTAGACGGCCTTGCCAGCAATGCCAAAGAAGCACAGACCGTGCAGGATAGGGGCCTTGAAGCCGCCCACCTTTGCGAAGCTAGGGTCGATGTGCAGAGGGCTATACCCGCGTTAGCAACTGGTCTGACATAGACAGGCATCGTAAAAACTCACTTATAGTCTCCGCTCAACCGGTAGATCGCAGCCTGCTCCTCGGTTGTCTTCTCTTCGACAACAACATCCGGCATGCGGCTAGGAGGTTTGTTCGCAGCCGTGCTGGCACCGCGGTCGGTGGGCTTCTTCTGCCCACCAAACCCGCCGCAGCCGCGCAGAAAGACGGTCATCTCATTGTAAAAGACCTCCTCGCCCGTCTCAGCGTTGACAGTGGTGACACCGCTCTTGACGATCGCGGCGTTACCCTTGTCAACAACCTCTAGCAGCTTGGCCTTCGATACAAGGCGGCCGCTCGTGGGGATGGGGTACTTCTTGACCTCGAGGAACTGCTCGCCGTGCAGAAGCATCATGGGCGAGAAGTTGGGGACAATGTCATCCAGGTTATAGGGTGTCTCGGCGTTAAATGGAGGAATAACTCCAAAGGTCGGGATGACCTGGAACTCGTCATTGGCCTCACTACAGCATGGTCAGCTGACGAACGGTCAAGAATACTGCGTTGCCACTTACAAGACGTATTTAAGATCGGTGCGCTTGGCGCCGATGCCTAGGTTGTAGAGCATGACATCGCGCTCCTCAAACTTGAACTCAGTGCCCTTACCCTCGGCCTTCAGGGCCTTTTGGATAGCGGCAAGGTATTGGTTATCACCGCCGGCACTCTAAAGAAACAATTTGTTAACATCGTAATTTCTATACTATATGCTATCATACATCGTTGGCATCGGACAAGGGAATCATACCTTTCCGCCGCTCTTGTTCTCCGCATTCGCCATGATCTTCTGGATGCTGTCTTGTGTCTTCTCGGGGTGGTCCGCCCGGCTGTCGAATGTGACAATGTTCTTCCAGTGCTTGGCCACCTCCTCTGGTACAAGGGGCACATCGACGGGGAAGCCGTGGCCACCTGTCCTCTGCCACCTGGTCTGACCAACCCAACCGCTGCCCACCTCGTAAAGACCTCCGGTGGGGTTCTTGGGGCCCTTCTCGTTGCAAAGAGCAAGAACCACGGGTGCAATGTACTCAGGCTTGAAGGCCTGGACGAGCTCCTCGGGCAGGATCGTCTTGGTCATGGCGGTACCAGCGTTCGGTGCGATGGTGTTGACGAAGATGTTGTACTTGGCACCCTCCAGAGCGATAGCCCGGGAGAAACCCAAAATGGCGCATTTCTAGCAAAGTTAGCAGTGTACCGTCTCGAGCGTAGAAATCAGGGGTTCTTACCGCCGTGGAGTAGTTGGCCTGGCCAAAGTTACCATAGATACCGCTGGTCGAGGTAGTGTTGACGACACGGCCATACTTCTGCTTGAGGAAGTAAGGCCATGCGGCCTTGGTAACCTTATAAGTGCCACGAGCGTGGACGTTCATGACGGGGTCCCAGAGGCTGTCATCCATGTTGTTGAAAGCCTTGTCCCTGAGGATACCAGCATTGTTCACAACAATATCGACCCGGCCAAAGGCGTCAATGGCGGCCTTGACGACAGCGTCACCGTCCTCGGCCGAGAACTTGGCACCCACGGCCTTGCCACCCATCTTCTTAATCTCGTTGACCACATCATCGGGGTTCATGAGATCGTTGACGACCACAGAGGCGCCGTGCCTGGCAAAGGCCAAGCAGTAGGCGCGGCCAATACCAGCACCACCACCAGTGACGAGCGCAACCCTGCCGGCGAAGTCAACCTTCTCGCCCTGCTCGTTGCTGCCCATCTTGGTGGACTCCTCGAGAAGTGTGAGGAAATCGTTGGGTCCGCTGGGGTACTGGGGCTTGGAGAAGTCGACAACCTGGTCCCACTTCTTGAGAACGGCGCTAGGGGTGTAGCTGTCGTCGCACTTGAGGAGCTGGCCGCTGGAACGTTCCCACCTGAGCTTGGCGATGTGACCACCACCGACCTCGAAGATGGACCCGCTCTCGCTCGTGTTGTTTTTGTGCACCAGGACGGCCACCAATGGCACGACCCACTCGGGCTTCATGAGCGCGAGGATATCTGGGGGCATGATCGTCTCGGTCATGCGGCTGGCGGCAACGGGGGCGATGACATTGGCGATAATGTTGTACTTTGC
>Ga0247760_1000104_pt1 | contig 83171 bp, 51 predicted proteins | sample UWRJL171409R4_FD_179936 | JGI IMG/M metagenome (GOLD analysis project Ga0247760, IMG submission 179936) | Plant litter microbial communities from Arlington Agricultural Research Station in Wisconsin, United States - UWRJ-L171-409R-4 | ecosystem: Environmental > Terrestrial > Plant litter >... | reverse complement strand
ACTGATATTTCGTCATGGAAAAAAATTCTAAAAATCCAAAACTTTGTTTTTATATTACCCTTGTATATAAAAACCTATGTGTAAAGTTTAAGCTTAATTGACTAAGTAATGGTTGTGTTGTGGGGGTAGGAATTTGTGGGTTTTGTGTGGCGCTATTGTTCCGCTTCAGGTAGTGTTCCGTTTCCGGGTGTATGAACTTAACCATCTGCGACCTTTACATGCTGACAGCCGGAGCATTCTTGCCGTGGGTTTCCAAATTTACCATTTGCGCTTTCTCCTCTCAAGTGTTTGCTAATTAGCTATTAACATGAATGTTACTTTAGACAGCCTGGGAAATCTATGGAGAGACAGGGTTCGCTCTGCCGCAACTGGTGACTCATGCACACTATACAAGTATGCGGCCCCCCTTTGTTCACGTAATATTCCCAACTGATCTAGTGTCGATGCTAAATAGACTTACAACAGGAAGGTCGATTGCTATGGCAAGATTATCGCCATCGAGCAGCGCGGCGTGCCTGACTTGAATGGGGTCATGTCTATCAAGTGCTCATTCTAGGATACTAATATACAAACCATCAAATATAGACAGAAAGAGGCGATAATCAGATTGGACAGCCTTCATTAACGTTTATTCTGTTGTCACCTAGTCTTTTCCCTCTACCGTATTTACTCCCTAAGACTTATTTAATATCTTATGCCCCAAAAGTCCTAATCTTTGGCTCAGACAGCAAACAACCATTATCAAGGCTATCCAAGCACAACTCATCCCTGAATCCCATCGCCGTTTCCCCTAGGTACTAAAAACCGCAATATACTTAACCTCCAACGCTGCACCTTCTCCCCCCTTTGTCACCGCCGTCGGCGTCTTCACCCTCCCTGGATTCTCCGCATTATCCGCAAAGTCGCCTCCCACCGCAACATTCAGTATCAAAAACTTTGGCTTCCTCGTAATCGCCGTCCACACCCACTCATCCGCAAAACTGGCCCCGTCCACCCTAAACACCCTCTTCCCATCCATATACCAAGTCAGCCTCTCCCCCTTCCACGCACCCCCGGAATTCGTCCGGTCAATCTCCACCGCAAACGTATGGAAACCCCCCCTGCTCAGCGGCACCGCCATCTTCATCCCGTTATACTCATCGCACGGCCCGCCCGGCGCCCACCCGCAATGCAGCGCCATGTACAGCTTGTCGACCCCGTTGACGCTCTCGGCGATGTCAATCTCCCCCGCCGCCGGCCACTGCGAGTAGTTCCCGCGGAAATCGGACCCCATGGACCAGAATGCCGGCCAGATGCCCATCTGCTCCTCCTGCGGGCCGTTGCCGAACTTCATGGAGGTCTCGATGCGCAGCTTACCCCCCGCGGGACAGGCGAAGTCATAGCGAGACAGGGACTCGATGCGCGAGGACGTCCAGGACCCGGAGGCGCTGCGCTGGGGCGTGATGCGCAGCGCGCCGGTGGAGGTTACGACCGCGTTGCGGTCCGTGTAGGACTGGACTTCGTTGGTGCCCCAGGCGTACGGGCCGCCGGGGTAGCTGGTGCCGAGGCTGTGGGACCATTTTTGGAGGGAGGGCGTGGATCCCGCGGGGAGCAGGGAGAAGTTGTCTTCGAAGAGAACTTGGGAGAACCCCGAGGGGAGGGTGGTTGCGTTGGCGGAGAGGGTAAAGAGTGCCAGGGGGAGGAGGAGGCGGGTCATCGTGGGTTTGGGATAGCAATTGGGCTAATAATTCTACCAGGAAGAAAATACTATGACGTGTTGGTATAAAAATGAGGGTATCGCCGTAGAAGAATGGAGAGCAGCAGCAGCTGGAATGGGCGGCGCGAGGGTTGGCATTCTTGTGGGTGGCGGCCCCTGGAATTAGGGTAGGCGGGATACGTCGTCATGAGACACAGACACTGGGCATGGTTGCGATTTCCTGGGTCTGGGCCCTGCCCATTCCTTGTTACGAAAGCTTCGATTTCCGGGCAGGAACCCTTCATATCCAGCTGCATCCCACTTTTGTTGGCGGGAGGCGCTTCCATATTGGCGGCAATATAGGAATACGGGCGGCGCAGGGGGAGAGGACCAGGATTTCTGCGGTGTTTTGGGGGGGAAAACATGTGGAAAGACCAACTTCAACCGGGAATTGGGAGGGCTGGCCTAGGTACCCGCGGAACTGGAGCCTGTGCTACCATTGCCGACTTCAGCCGGCAGAGTAGCCTGCATTTTGATGCTATCCGCAAGACATCGACGTCACGTCAGAGCTTTGTTTGCTGCTCGCTAAACCAGGGGAAGAATATTAATTAGATTAGGGTGGTATTTTCCGGTTGTAGTCGTGCCTGTCGTTAGTTAGACGCGGGCGCTAAACGATCGATCGATGGACGGAGTGAGTGATTGTTGAGAAGGGACTTTGGGCCAGTCTACATTGTGCAAGTCATTATGTGTGCTGACAACATTCTAGGTAAGATAGCAGTCAGCGCAGAATCCTGTTCCTTCTTGGAGGTAAAGTTCTTGCAGCACGGGACATGGAGATGAAGATTCATGTTGTCAGGCTGAGGACGGGAAACTTGCGTCTGCCGTCCAGCTAGCTGAAATTGAATCGCGCTTCCTCCAGAAATCAGTGGTGGAATCTTGAGAAGCCGGAGCTCTCCCGACAGTCTCCGTTTGTGCGGGATTGAGCGAGTTCCATAGGCGGGTATGTGCCGGTCAGAATGGTGATGCCGGACGTGGCCGGGCAGAACACTGTCAGTATGAGGTTCGAGACACGAGCATCTTGAGCGAGCCTCGGCATAAAGAAAAAGATGTGAACAACAGACGAATTATTGTGGTTGCGGTCCCCATCTGCCGGGACAACCGTCTAGTGTCTGCACTAAGGTAGACCAAAATCGTCAAACCTTGCCCCTGAGCAACGGGAGGGGAGCTTACTGGCGCAACGGCCAGACCTGGCAGGTGGTGGTGAATTCCGGTGCGGACTTCCAGCGGGGGTTGCAGTCGGTAATGACCCAAGCAGTAGCCCTTGCAGTAGTACCTGGCCATTGTTGACATCCTGTGACACACAGACATCGGCCAAGTCCCGACGGTGCGAGTGTGGCACCGAGTGCTACTCTAGCTCCGTCCGAGCAACCCTCGTCGTTGAGAACTAACGGTGCTAGCACCGCCCGGTAACCAATCAGCTCCATTCCTTTTTTTTTTTTTTCCGAAGACAGTCCCCGCGGTAGTATGATGTAATCTTGTCGCCGGGCGCCGGTGTAACGGGCTTGTGTTAGTCTAAACCATGGTATTAATCCTCCGCTCTCCCAAGCACCCGTCATCATACGATATCTTCCACCGTAGGGAGGAAAGGTTGTGAATAAAACCAGGCTCACCTTCCTGGCCCTCGACAATTTCCTTCTCAAGCGACCACCACAAACCAAACCCCTCGAGCCTGAGCCGCCGAGTCTCAACACCTAGGGCCGACCTCTACCCTGTCCCTGCGACCCTGACGCCGACCCTCACCGCCGCCACCATGTCCGGTAACCACGCCCTGGACGCGAACTCCGGCGTCTCCCGCCACGCCAACATAGAAATCACCTCGCACGGCTCCGACTTCTACTTTACCGTCTGCGCCATCATGGGCGCTGCTACCGTCGTCCTCTTCCTCCTCTCCCTCTCCAAGCCCCCCTCGCACCGGCTCTTCCACCACCTCCTCGCCGCCTCCACATTCATCTCGTGCATCGCCTACTTCGCCATGGGCTCCAACCTCGGCCAGACCCCCGTGACGACCGAGTTCCGGCGCTCCGGCACCCGCGAGGTTTTCTATGCGCGGTACATTGACTGGTTCATCACCGCGCCGCTGCTGCTGCTCTCGCTGCTGCTGACCGCGCGGGTTCCCATCGCGATGATGGTTGGTACGATTGGTGCGGCGTGGGTTGCCATTCTGTGTGCGCTCATTGGCGCGCTGGTGCCGACGTCGTATAAGTGGGGTTTTGCCACGTTTGGGGTGTCGGCGCTGTTGTTTGTGTTTTGGCAGGTGTTGTGGGACGGGAGGAGGCTAGCTTACGCGCCTGGCGGTCCGGTGCGGCGGACGTATATGATGGCTGGGCCGTTGTTGGTGTTTGTGTGGATGCTGTATCCTGTTGCATGGGGTTTGTCCGAGGGCGGGAATGTGATTCATCCGGATTCGGAGGCGGTGTTTTATGGTGTGCTGGACATATTTACGAAGGCTGTGTTTGCTGCGGTGATGTTGTACGGTCATAGAAGTATGGCCCCGGAGGTGTTGGGGTATGGTGTGACGGATGTGAGGACGCGGGGGCTGGCGAGCGGTGGGCAGTCTATGGGTGAGAACTTGGCTTACAGGAACCAGTTGAGCTCTGGGGACGAGAATCCTAGCATCGGTACTGCTACCGTTGCTAATCGAGAGGAGGCTGTAATTACTGATGTATAGTTTGTGAGCGAGGAGTCCTAGGAAGGCGTGGCCTGGGAAATGTTGAGTTGTTGCGGAAAAGATGTTGAACATATAGAGATTGAAATGCTTCGAAAATATTGAGTTATTAATAAACACCTGTCCGCCATCATGAGTTTCAAAGATATGTTCTAACTGGTGCTGAACCATATCAAACCTACAATTCAGAGCGAGCTAAGTTTTTTGCACAACCCCAACAGTCAGAATGACTTTTAAAAAAAGCTGGCAGTCAAGGCCAGGCTTATCTCTCCGGACTACTAGTACTCTCACAATTGAGGATGTCTTCCAAGACTTCGTCCCCCTTGCCTTCATCCTACGCATGTTTTGAGCCCCTGGTAAAAAGAAAGGGACGGGAGGGGAAGGGGCGCTGCGTAGAACCCTTCGCACTCCAGTTGGTATCCGGCCACAGTCATATTTATTAATCCAATGGGGCTGTATTAGGTTTCCCCGTTTGTGAGAGTGGGGACAGACAGCATTCGACTGTCTTATCAGAAAAAAACGGCAATTCCGTTGCGGTTTGCTTATTGGGGCTGCCGAAAGACCTTGAAAATCTGCATGAGATCAGCCCTGGACGATTGATTGTAATGGACCCGGGACGGCTCCTAATGTTCGTAGGTATGGTCTGCAATCCAACAGGAAACATCTTTGCCAAGACAAGGGCGCAAAATGGCAATTGACTCGATCTGTAACAAGAATCCAACGAGTTATCACGATCTAATCTCCTGCTCTTTCCAAAAGATCTTGCATTATCGTATAAGAAGCCATCAATATATCAAAAACAAAACAAGAAGCCAATGAACCCCATAAAATCAAAACAAATACACAAAAACCAAAAACATGCTGTCTATAGAATACGCTTGCTCATGCCATGCTGAATGTCCCGAGTCCGTTCCAGTCTTTGCCATCATAACGACATGAAGTGAAGAATTAATAAGAAAACAGTAGATATTATCATCCCCTCGGTCGACGCACTTCGCCAGTGACTCTGCCTCGGTCCTTGTTGACCACAAACCCGTGGGTTGGCGACCTCCACACATGCTCCCTGTGGGGAAAAAAACTGTCAGCATACCCCTCTCAGGATGTCCAATGAGGGCGCCATACGAAACCGTCGTGCTCGTCATCGACGCCGAGCTCGAAGTGCTCCCCGTGACAGTCGCCGACACGCCCGCCAGCGCTTGTCTGACGAATCTGAAAATCAACCACACGGCGAGGATGACTAGCGTGAGGATGGTAAAGAGGGCGGCAAAGACGTTGAGCGCCGTGGCCCGCGCCGGGAGGTCATCGTCTCGACGAGTGATGTCGAGGGGCCGTCCGAGCGCCCCTGAGGGGTGCAGAACCAAAAGCAGTAAGGTCTCGCAGCATCTCAGTCCATTGTGGGGCATGATATATGGATGGACCCTTTTACCGCTGCGTCATTGGCTATCGTGTGACACGCGGCGCTGAAGCTGGGAGATCCAAAATCACTGAAATCTGGCAGGATCGGATTGAAACGAAAGTGTTTGTCGACAGAAACGCGCACGAGAAGACGGGAGGAAAATGCATCAGGGGAATCCCCTGGCTGTACGCCCCGAGAAACACCGCGGGCATCTCATCTTATTATTTTGCTCTTTCGGACCGTGTTGCCCTAGGAGTCTCTGTTTTGAAATCGATTTCCCCAATGACGGATCGTGGTTGTGTTGTTATCCTTGGCGCTCCGTGATAGGGCCTGAGGAGCCAATCCGGTGGGTTGGGTGAATCCATGGCATAATTCAGCTTTTCGCTTAATATCCCGAACCATTGCTGTTGGCCAGCTCACCAAGCGCTGCAGCGCCTCGCTGCGGGAGCAACCGTCAGGGTCTAGCTTCAGGACATGGATGCGACTCTCGAAGGACATCATTGCCCGGATAAGAAGAAAAGGCCCGCACCTGCGTCAAGCTGAGAGTCTCGTGCCTGCATTGTTTTGATCCCCTTTCCCTGCAGCTGCACGCGCTGCTCGCCTCATTTCCTTCGCCTCTCCCATTGGCTTCATCATGCGCGATGGATTTCGGCTGCAGTTCCGGGCCCCAAACCGGGACCATCGATGCGGGACACGCGTCAAAAAAAGCCAAAAACCGTTGAAAGGCAGATAACGCGATGCGCTGATGCAAAATAGATCTAAACCGCCGACGTAGAAATCCCTCTGAAAATATCGAAACGGCTCCCGTTCATGATGGAACATACGGCTCGGTGTCTCTCATGAGATAAACCTCTCCAATGAGTACCGCACACCCCACGACCATTGATATCGTGATGATCGGGACGTTGAAGCGCGCAAAGTCGCGTGCTCGGATGTGGATGTGCTTCCTACCCAGGATGTCTTGCCAGAGCAGTCCGGCCAACGAGGCACTGAAAGCCGTGCTGAACGCCCCATAGTTGACGCCCAGCGCCATGCTGTACACGGTGGCCCAGAAGGTCCGGTTGGAAATCGGTGTCCCGTTTTGCTCGTGGATGAGCTGCCACGCTTGCAGCACTCTGCAGATAAGGATTGTGGTCCCTATATTTGTTCCCGCGAACTGTTGACAAAAGATTAGCCGAATACTACACCACATGTCAACAAGAAAGCCGCTTACGTTGCAGAGAATAACCGATACAAACCCCATGCCGCCGATTGCGCCAATTGTCCCGGTTCTGCTGACCCAGTGATCCCATCCATAAGCGAATACGGGAACCCAGCCTTTCGTGACCAGCGCTTGAACAAGCACGAACATCGTGAAGGCGAAGGGCACAAGCGCCAGCGGTAGATGGGCGAGCACGAAGCTGGCGGTGGGAAATGTTTCTCGCAACCAAGTCCATGCATCCGAAACCAAAGATACCAGCGTCGGCTTTTCAACTTCGGACGAGCTGGAGCCTGCTGACGAGCCAGTGCGATTTCCAACCCCCAAACTCTTCTCCCAGTTTCCCGTTCCCTCGCCAACATCGGGACTGCTTGATGGCTGTCCTCTAATTATGGTGTCCGCTGTGTCAACGCCAGAGGTTGACTCATTATCTGGGGACCGGGTGGCAAAATTCTTCTCATTCCCATTGCCCTGGGCATCTTCGCGACTGGTCCTGGGTTCGCTGTTGCTTCTGGTTTCTGACGGATCAAATCCTCCCGGGCGCGAAGTGCCCGATTCCCTGGCATGTTCAGCATGGGCTTCATCAAGCTCACGACGACCGTCGTGTGCGATCTTGCGGGACAGCCCTCTTCCCAGCCATCCTCGCCCGAGATCCCAGCAGAACATGACCACCGCTGCAGGCAGGGTCACCCAGAAGACGGGAAGGTCTCCGCCTGTTGGTTTCACCGCGTTGAGGACCAAAACAACGATGAGAGTTGTTGCGATGACAAGCGATCCAAAAATGGCGCTCTGCTTGTCGAGAAACGGATGCATGATCTCCGCTAACTCGATGAGCTTCCCTTGTTCGTCGTCTGCGTGGATGTTCTCCTCTTCCTCTGCTGCGCCTCTCGCATAAGGAATGCAAGGGTTCTTCGGAGTTTCGGCTCTGACCTCTTCTGGGAGTTCGTGCAGCGTGATTGATCTGGGGATAAGATATTCCTTCCTGAAGACAACGTATAGGAGGCATGGAAAGAGAACGATGACGGTGGTGACGACGGGAACAATTATGTTAACTGTGTAGTCGATAAATCGGACCTGAAAAGCGCCGGCGAGCACGAGGTTTGTTGGATTCGAAGAAACCAGAATAGCCGAAACGATGTTGGCGACAGCAAACTGAGTAAAGATCCAAGCCCTGGGGTGTGAGATGTTGCTTGACACCCGTGTCATATATGCAAGAAATGGAGTGCCGGAGAGGATAATGGGGTCGTTCCCAATGAAGCTTCCGAGTACGGCAAAAAACGTATACAAGTAGAAGAAGAGTCTGCGTCCGCTGCCTCCTCCCCAGAGCAGGACCTTGTAGGCCAACCACCGAATGAGGCCAGAGGCGTCGATCGAAATGGCGATATATGCGAGCGTGATGAAGAAGAGCATGATATCGAGTGGTGAGATGTGGTCAGTGCCGAGGGTGCCGCCACGAACCTCTTCCCTTCCGATGGCGGATATGGCGAGGAGGAATAGATCTGCTATGAGAGGCGCCGTGACGAAGTTCATTGGAAAGTTGAGTATCACGAGGGTACTGCGCGCACCACTGAGAGGTGTCTCTGCCCTAGTAGGCAGAACCCTCACGGCTGCCAAGACATCGAGGAATGCATCTGCCAGTCGCCGAGGAAGGTAGATGGGGATGTGGAAAGGGAATAAAACATTAATATCTGCATCGTCATTAGCTCCATTCGACTTTTGCTGCATTCAAAGCAGACTTTTGTGCGCGGACTTACTCGTCAACACAAACACAATCAATGTTACAATTGATCTCCACTCGGTAATGATGCCGGTGTCGAGCTTTTCGGTAGCGGTGGCCATGGCGATGGCTTGCGCGAGGCGTGGCAGGCCTGCGCGAGGATCGGATTCATTCGGAGCGCGGCCTCAATGATGTATTTTTTTTCTATGCGGACGGCGCAGGCCACGTGCTTCAATTCCGGGAGGAGAATCGATGTTGGACGGCTCTTGGCGGTCGTGGCGGAGCTCTTGGTTGAGGGGAAATTTGCCTTGGAATTGGCGTTGTCACAGTCAAAAAATGCCTGTGGTGGCGGAATCCATCCCGACTGTGGGGCTTTGACACCCTGCCGAGCATTGGACCTTGGGGTCGCATCGCAGGGCCAAACTTTTCACCTGACGACCCAGTTTCCTAGCAGAACATTAGGAGAAGAGTAAGGTGAAAGTAATGTCTTAGTTCGGTGTCTAAATAGTGCCCTGATGCCAGCCGGACATCGAAGATCACAGTCCAGCGCAACGTCTTGTTTGCATCTCCGCACGGTGCGAACTCAAAGACACTTGGCAGCAAACGCCCCTGAAAAGATGGAAAGTGGCATCTTCAAAATCATTTTCAATTTCGCAACAGCCCGTCAGGGGAAAGGGCATAATCACACTCGCTCATGAGTTCCTTTTTTCAAGTCAGAGCACTCTTACTAAACAAAGATTGCTCGCATCAATGCAAACACTGGTGTTGCTCCACGCTTTTAAGAAGAACTGTGCCGCCTTCCTTGCTTTCAAGTTCAAGTTGACCCAAGAAGTTTCCATGTCTCCAAAAGGCAAGATGAATCCACGCAGCGCAGTGTCGAATCTTTTCAGCTGGCAACATTCGCGACATCGGCCGAACCCGGTTTGCGCCCATAGACGACATACCTACAACACACCACCATTAGTTTCCAACCGCGATTCTTCCAGCTCCAGTGCATCAACTCACAGGTTATAGTACGGCTGCAACTTCGTTTCCTTCAGTGCCGCTCTCAGCTTGGCCACAATAACCTGAACCTCAGCAATCTCCCATCCCAGCACATGATGCAACAGAAAGAGCGCAAACCCCTCCAGCGACTGGTCCAGAAACATCAAATTGAGCGCCCCGATTTCCTTAAACCGCTTATCGGAGCTCCATCCTCCAATTGGAACGCGGAAGACACGCGTTGCGATGTCGACGTACCCCGCCGCTGCCATGCCCTTGGCGATGCCGTCGTTGGCGTGATTTTTGAACGTCTTGCCGAGCCGATCGCCGGCAGAGAACATTGCGTCGGCCCATGTCTTGTAGACGTGGTCGGGGGGTAGTTCGGTTGTTTGGGACCGAGTTTCGATGTCGAACTCGACTATCTCCAGACACCCGTTGGGCGCTGTGTGCTTGAAGGCACGGCGATACAACGCAGGCCAGTCGGCGATGGACGCTTCGAGGCTGCGCATGTGGATGAAGTCGAAGTGATTCGCTGGCCATGTCCAATCGAGCTCGGCGTTGTCGATGTGAAATTCGCAGTTTGGGGGTACCCAGGCTGGTTGGATGGGCGAGACGTCGATGCCGATTACTTGAGCTGTCGGAAACTCGTCGGCGACGTCGATGGCCCAGATTCCAGTGCCGGTACCAACGTCGAGGATTCGCTGGGGTTCGTTGCCGATCGGGGCGCTGTAGAGTTGGTCATCGAAAAGGAGTGTCATCCAGTGATGGGTGATATCGAGGCCTTCATTCTGCTGCTCGTCGTTGGGGCCCCAGTAGTCGGATTTCTTGGTGAAGGTGCGGCCTTGGATGCGGCGATAGTCATAGATTGACTCGGCAACTGAGGTTGTGGAACCTTCGATGCTGGAGATAGCCGAATCTCCGTCATTGATCACGTCCTCCTGCTGCGAGTGGGGGATGTGAGTGTTTATGTCAGTTCTGGGCGGATTACTGACCTACAGTAGGGATCACAACGCCTAGTTCAATCGACATATTGGGCGGTTTTTATTGCTGCCAGCTACACAGTAGTATCGATGTGAACCTTCAAGTGGAGGTGAAGGCATAGTGAGGTCTAAGATGGAGGTGAGACGGAGGGGGTAAGCCAAGTCTTATTCTTCCCTTATCCACTACGCAAGTAATACGGCCGCGAGCGCTTTGTCATGCTTCTAAGGCCGATAGCCATGGGACGTTGACATGCAGTTATTTGCATGAGTTCTATGTGGCCTGCTGCGAGAAGGGACATGGTTCGTGTTTCGGCAGCCAATTAGGAGCTGTGTAACCAGGTTGTGTAAATGCAGGTTGCAGTGGCTAGGATGTTATTGCGATGGCACCCTGGCTCTGTTTTGAGACTGGCGGGAAAGTAGCCGAAGGGACCTCTGTGCGTCTAAGTTGCATTGCTTTCGCTCAGAACCCAAGGTAGTCTTGCAGATTTCTGCATTGGCATCCGGGTGTCCCCGACGTCTCAACAAAAGGGAGCTGGGCTGAGGGATTTGCTCAACCTGTGGCGCAAAACAAGGTTGACAACGCGGATTAAAGGTCAACTGCGGCTGTTGCATTTTATCGACTGCAACCTTTTGTCCAGCGACATCAGCGCCAAGACGAAAATGTTGGGAAGCATGTTTTCTGGCCCGAAAGCTCCCGGGGACCAAAGTCTGGTAAGACTCCGCCCATGAAGAGTAGGTATTTGAGGAGGCTTCAATATACACAAAACAGGAGTTTGTCGAATTCCGGCTCTTGCTGGGCCAGTTGCTTGTCGAAGAACCGACAACTGAAATCATGTACCTCTCTCTGCATTACCACCAGGTCGATTTACCACGTCTCTCGGACATGAGAGAATGCGTGCATATAATTATCTAACATATCTCATATTATCTCCTGTGATGGTCAACTTCACCCTCCAAGTACACAGCCTTCCGTCAAGATGCAACTTCGGCAGACACATCTACGAAAGTCTTTGGTCATCGTTCCCTTGTACATTGCTGGTTCCGCCGCAGCCTACCGCTTCTCTGGGTGCGAGGACAAGGTCCGAAGCATCCTCAACGGCACCTTAAGCGAAAATGGCATCAACAACGTCACTATCCACACCCCCCAGACTACTGTATGGTCTTGAGAAATCCGGTTTTCTGAGGTCACCGTGCACTCTCGAGGGTTGGGTGTGTGAGGGTTTCAGGGGGTTAGGGTTATAATGAGGTGCACGGTGACCTCAGAAAACCGAATTTCTCGAGACCCTGTAACTGGGTACTAACATCACTACCATAAAAAAAACACCACCATTAGAAAGCGCCGCCATCTCACTGCATTACCACAAGTACTACCTACTAACAATACCGGCCCTAGTCAAGGGTAAAACCGCCTTAATATCCCTAAATCCCATGTCCTCTCCTCCCCCCCTTGCCTTGGCAAACAAAACCGCCAACCTCAGCACGTTCTTAATGGCCCTCCCGTCCATTGTCAACGCCCCTAACTCTGCCACTTCCACGTCCGACAGCGCATAGCCGCACTTTTCAAACGCAAGCTCCTTCCAAATGGCGCGTGTCTTGGCTTCGTCCAGCGGAGCATACGCTATCGACGCATGAATCCGAGAGTGAAACGCATCGTCAATATCCGGCAGACGATTGGTTGTAAGAAAAATAATGCCCGCCTGGTACTCCAGCACGCGCAGAAACACCGATATAGGCGCGTTCTTCTCGACGCTGTCGCCCCGCTTAGACAAAAAAGCATCGGCCTCGTCCAAGAGAAAAATGGCATCCCACCGACTCACAAGCGCAAAGATTCCTTCAAGCGCATTCTGGATTGTTGTAGGTGACGTGCCGAGCTCGCCGCCGTTGACGCTGTACAGCGGCTTTTGCAACGACTCGGCGATGCTCTCGGCCGTCATGGTCTTGCCGCAACCCGGCGGGCCGTGTAGCAGGAAGACAAGACCGCGTCCCTTACCCTGGATGAAGTCGTCAAAGTCGTTTGCTTGCGCCGAGTGGCTCTTGACGACCTGGTAGATTGTCGTTTTGATGTCCTCGTCCATTTGAAGCTTGTCGTACACCTCGGTGTTCCAGTCCACCTCATCGAGTTCGCGGATGAGGACGAGACCCCATGCGCGGGCGGAGAAAGAGAAGGCGGGGATGAAGGGAGAGCACGTTCGGAGTTGGTCGTTGGTGAGGGGTGTCGGTTCAACGTGTGCGGAAATGGCCATGCTTGAGCCGGTTGTGCGGCGACGGTATTGTCGGGATCGCCGCATGAAGAATCTGCGGCTTTCTACGGAGGAGCTGTCGTCGCTGTCGTAGTTTGTTCCACCAACTCTGGCAGTAGCTTCGGGAAGGAGTGTATCTCGACACATGGGGTAGTTGCTGAAAAACCCCTCGGCGTCTATCATTACGCGCCCGCTGATCTATGCCCGCATCGTGTTAGTCGCAGTCAATGTGAAGTTTGAGTAGGAAAAGGGCCTGTCTGACCGTCTGAGAAGGACTGTCGTGCATCCTCGGAGCCCGCCCGGATTCTTCTCTCATGGCCCAAAAAAGTCCATTGCACACCATAGTGGTGCCAACGGGCGGTTCAGCGCCCTTCGCGCTTGCCCTGCAGTACTTTTCGTACATGGCCCCGCACTCGACCGACGCCTCGATCAAAAGGTCTTTTTGCTGATGGTATTTAAGAGGGTAGGCCGGCAACTGCACAATGGGGACGGTTCCAGTAAAGGCAGGAAACCGAAAGTCCGTCTCTCCCCGCCCGAACCACTGGCCGTTAAACGCCGTGTGTTGGACCGTGATCAGCCAGCACAGTCCGCTAGGGTCCTCTCTCACTTTGAATGACTTTAGCTTCGCGCACCACTCGATTGGCGTCTCCGTGACGGAGTTATTCTGGACGACCACGTCGCAGCCCGGTCGGAAAAGACTCCAGAGCCATTCGAACTCGATTGTCTCGCTGGATTTGAAGGCAGTGATGACTGCGAGGGTTTCAGCCATGTACTGGGTCTCGAAGTCGATCAGCAGCTGCAGCTCCCGCCGAGTAAGCTCATCCGTGGTTTCCGCCGTCGCAGCGGTCCTGATATCTTCCCGGCAGTGGTACAGCTCCGGGTAGGGCTGAAAGATAGTGATAGGATCCTGGCTGAGGCTGATGGTGGTGGTTCCCTGCGCGATCTTGCGGAATGCTCGACGTAGCGTTTCCGATTGCAGCTCCAACTGGAGCACCGGCTTGCGCCTCTCATCTAAGTCCAGAACTCGCCGCAGAAGAAGCGAGTATTCTCCATACCGCTTCTTACTCTTTCGAGATTGTCGGAACTGGTCTTGGCTTTTTGTTACAATGAGAAGCTCCCCGTCTTGCCATATTTCTTTGATATCTGTGAATTTGGAATTGAAAGGCTGCACCTCTTCCGATCCTCGGTCACCAGCGTCTCGGTCGGCTCTTGAAAAGACATTCTGGTAGTCTGGGAGCCCTTCAGGCAACGCCATTGTCTGCGTTTTTGAGCAGGGGTACGCATACGCTATAGGTCGGTCGGTGATAGAGTTGAAAGGCGTGTACCCGTTTCGTTCCCTTGCGGGATAAGGATGGTATAGGTTGGTTGTAGGAACTGTGATGGGGTTAAACCAGGCAGATTACCTATGGGATGCTCATTGAGACAGGAAGAAGAAGGGCCAACATCTGTTGGCTTCCACAGTTTTGTGCGCAAATAAAGAGCTGTGTGGCAAAGGTCGGAGTTCATAAAAAGCAGAGCAAGACTGGGGTGCCCCCTCCAGGACCACAACTAGCGCCCTGGTCAGCTGGGCACTTGATAGAGGCTCAGCTTGTTGTTCTCCGTCGCCTTCGATCGGCAAGGCTGTGAGCAAAATATAAGTACCGACATTAGAGACCTAGAACGCCCGCATATGCAGTGAAGCCTGGTGGGCTGATTACCCCTCACCCGTGAACGAATTGGGCTTCATAGGAGCGGAAACGGGCACTGGGGGCGTCGTTGAAGCCAGATGAAGGCAGCCATGCATAAGCCACTCGATGGAAAAGGCATAGGTATCGTCACGCAATGCACAACAAGAACTATTGAAAGGGGGCGGTGTATTCTGCCTATAGGAGACCAGCAATGCATCAAGGTGGTGTTGTCAAGGGTGGTTTTATTCTGGCCCACAACCACAGCCCACCACCACAAACTCGAGGCGGGTTCATCTCTGCAGTTCATTCATCTTCATCCAGCTATGTAACCCAGAAAGTCTATGTACTATTGCCTTGCTGGAGCTGCTAATAAACACTAAAACAAAATCATGGACGCTGCATCTGCAAGAAGCAACCGCAACTCCATCTCAGAACTGGGAGGAGCACGGCTCGATGGAGACGACACGAACGCAAGACGCCATCGACCATTGCGCCGCGCCAAAACGGTTCGGATCGGGGTACACGGTCCATGGCTTGGGGACGACCGCGATGATACGATCCACACCGAAAGATTCCGCCTTGCGGACCTGGATATCGACGAAGAGAGCATCTTCTCAGGACTTGACTGTCACTTGCGGTTCAAAGTCAAGGAAGGATATGAAATGAGGGATCTTCCCAAATTCAACGACCTCACGCTGTACGATGTGTCGGAGGAGCAAGAGATGGACCTCTGGAAGTTGGAGGTCCGTCGACTCGTCGCGGCGGTGAAATCGGAAGCGCCAGTTCTGCTAGAGGGACCTGAGGAGTGGTACGGCTCGGCCGATAGCGAGGGCTACAACCGCTTGCACGTCCTAGCCACAGCGATGAAGCACGCGCTAGACATCTGCGTCCACGATAACGAGCTTGTCATGCTCGAGCATCGCCCGTCCATGATGTCAGGGGACACATTTGCCCTGTCCTACCGAAATCTCATGCGGAATTTTGACCCTGACGAGGGCACCGTGAGGTTCGACAAGCAGATGAAGCTGGCGAGCCACAACGATGAGGCCTACCACGCCCTCATCAACTACCTGACAGCGACCATGGCCTGTGTGCTGGTCCGCACCATCAGGGGCAAGTTCTGGGCCGAGAACTGCCTGTCGACGCTGGCCAAGTTCGCGAGCAAGCTGAAGGTTGTTGCCCAAGACCTCCCCGCCGCGGTGTCTCGGACCATCGAGGCGCAGAATGACCTGAACGTCCGCTTGGGGCAGATTTCGTCCAGAATGAACAACTTGCTTGCGCGCGTTGCCGAAGCCGGCAAAGGCAAAGACGAAGACGAGAACATCGCGATGGAGGACAACTCGGGAGCGCGCTACTTCAACGTGGTATACATGTTCAATGCCGGCATCACCACGATGCTATCGGGCTGCGCGGCGCAACTGCGGTGGGACGAGGAAGTGGAGCAAACGGCCGACCTGTTCGAGACTAGCGCAGTCATCTACGACACTGGATTCCGCGGGTCCAGGACCCTGCTCTGCCAGGAACGAGATGGCGCTATTGCCGCGGGCTCGACGCGGAACATGATCCTCTGCGCGGGGGCGGTATTCGACGTCTGCCGCGAGATCTGGTCGTCGTTGCCCTCTACCGAGTACCCCGTTGGCGACCGCACCACGCTGGTATGGAACTGGACGGTGCTGGACCACACCGGCGCCCTCGACGCGTCGGCGCCCGGGCGCAAAACATGGACGATGATGCGGGACGTCATTGGCTGCCTTGTGCCGTACTCGATGCTGTGCGGGTACGTCCCAAGCGGAATTTCTGGCTTCGCCCGCGCTGCGATGCACGTCTCGGACCCCACCAACCCCGCCAAGTTCTTTCGCCAGAAGCCATGTCTCACCGCGGCGCGCCTGCGCACGTCGCAGTTTGAGGAAAATAGTGCAAGCCGAGCCGCAAGGGCTCACGGGCACCCGCAGCGCTTCCAGAACGTTTATGACACGCCCATGGCCGTTGAGGGTGCGCTCGCCGGCATCGAGTGCGACACACCTGCCGCGCAGGCCGAGGCGCTCCGCCAACGATACCGCAACACCCGTGAGAAGTACGCCAAAGCCATAGCCGAGGTTGACAAGTGGGTTGTTGACGAGGGGTCCGTCATCGTCACCAGCGTGTGGTACTCGTACATCGTCCTAGCCGCCGTCGGCATTCTTATCTGCGGCGGCGTAGCTCTCGTCGCTGTCCAGGACCGTATTGGCGGCGTGGATCCGTCTAACCTCACCGTCTTGGTGTGGACCGCGGCCGGTTTCGTCATGATCTATTTCAAATCGCGCCGTGTCGAAAACTGGCCGTGGCGCGACTTTCTGCAGGGCCGCGTGGTCTGCCGTTCCGTGTCCGAGCTGCACGCCGTCACCAAGGTCGACAAGCAAGTTCTCCTGGCCGTGTTGATGCGTTATGAAGTCCAGGTCATACTGAACAAATGCGGTCCGTTCAGGGGTCTGTTCGATCGCAAAGATGGCGGTGGGTTTTCCATAGACGTCCCGCCACTCAACGAAACCGCCCGGGCCGGGGGCCACATCTTCATCGGTGTCGATACAGCACAGGGGCCTGCGCTTGTGGACCTGGAAGCCCACTCCCGTGCGCCGCTCACGACTGTCGAGGTGGGGGACAACAGGAAGGGCGGGGAGACTTACATATGCCGCGACTTCCTCGACCCGGGCATGTATGAAACAGGCGTCTCCACGGGGGAGGAATCAACAGAGTCTTTGCCGATATATCCAATCTGCACTAATGCGATATCTTGGAATCACGTCAAGGGGGTCTTTGTTGAAAGAGCACAGTTCTGCTAGCGACCTCGAGGCTTGGAAGGAGCAGTGGAACACATCGGCCTCCTGGTAATGTTTAATGTTGGTCGAGCTTAGGGGACCTGGGGTCAAGGAAGAACAGAACAACGCAGCTCTCGTCCCGGAACATGAGCGGAAATCTCAAGTACGACCTTTAAAACCGTCTCTCTCCTCCTCAGGTTTCAATATCGCTTTGGTCTAACAACGCCCAACGCCACCATGTGAAGACTGAGCCGTGTCTAAGCTAGGAGAAGTAACATCACGAGAGTGAGGCATGAAAAAGGGAATTTCGTGTGGCCAGGTCCGTCTTAAAAAACAGACAGTGTGACTATAACATGCCTTTCGCCTTTCGATTAACGTTAGGTTGGCTTAAACTTGCAACAGGCCCAAGAAGTCAGGACGGACGGATCCTAGTGCCCAACATGAATGCGACTCCCCAGCCTACCTTTGTAGTGGGCAGCGAGCCTGTGTGCAAAACAGACTTGAGATGTGTCCTTGCATTTATCAAGTTCCACAAGTACTACACGCCCCAGGTGAAGACGTCCCCCATGAAGGCGACTAGCCCAAATTTAACGATATCTCGCGATATGGTATTCTCGACTCAAAGGAAGACAAGCTCTAGCAGATTGAGGCCGAGCGCCTCTTCGCAGTGCTGTCAAACTTCAACCAGCCCCTACAGTTAGAGTTTTTTTATACCCCAGTAGCCAATCAACAAGGCCGAGTTCAAAAAGTTTGTCGGAGCTAGGCAGCCAGGCCTTGCATTGCCTCAACGTATGTTCGCACGACAATCAGCTCTTGTTATTTGACTCAATCAGATATCTTTTCCACGGATCGGGTCTGCCATTCGGATACGATCAAGGAAGACGAGTACGCCCCGAGCTGCTTCGACCTCCCCGAAGGTTTTGAAGAGGGTCAAGACGTTCGCCTTCTGAGGTAGGGCGGGGGTGGCTAGACTAGGATCTTGGGTATTTATCACTGTCCAAAAGAATAATTCCGATAAATAGCGAATTCGGAATCGAATTACCCTTGCTGCCAAATCCACAAGCAACGATACCCGCGGAGTCTTCTCTGCTTCTATGTATACTCTCTATTCTATGCTTTCCCGGATTTACCACACTCGCCATATTCTGCCTGGCAACCATCACCGCAGTATCCCAGCTCAGCCGTTCCGCACCATCCGAAACGAGAGCAGCAAGGCCCTGCCCAAGAACCCAAGCAGGTGAATCTGCCACCGTCCCTGGCACCGCAGCTCCCATCTGGGGACGGCAAGATCTCATCACTGCCGCCACCACCATTGCCACCACCATTGTCACCACCACCATTACCGCCACCGCCATTACCGGGATTCGGGTTCGGGTCGTCACCGATAGGTTCACCAGTCGTACCATTTCTGTACCAATTCCCAGGGGCATCGCCAAGACACTCTCCAACAGTAACAGTGCGATATCCCCTGCTCTGAGCCGTCTGTAGGATATGCTCTGTCAGAGAGCGGACCGTAGTCTCATGGACATCGTGCTCCAGACTGATATAGGCGTTCTTGCTCGCATCAAAATTAACCGCTGAGTCAAAGATAACCTTGCTATCATTGATGGTCGAAGGGCTGTTGTTCGCGTAGTCGAGCGTGTCAAGATTCCAGATGATGACGTGGTATCCCAGGTTCGCCATCTCGGCTTGACACGCGGTGCCGCAGAAGCCAAACGGTGGCCGCATGTACGTCGGAAAGTAACCGAGCGTGTCGTTGATGAGCTTCTCGTTGAGAGCCATCAGCTTTCTGCGCCCTGCGGCGGTCAGGGCGTCGAGAGAGTCATGCGTATATCCGTGCGAGGCGACTTGGTGGCCCTCTGCTACCATGCGGCGGAGGATGCTGGGGTAGGGCGCTTCGCGCGTGTTACCGAAGTTGAGCCCGTTGACGAAGAATGTGGACGTGGCGTTGTGCGCTGCGAGCAGGTCCAGAAGCTGGGCCGTGTAGAGGAACGGGCCGTCGTCGTAGGTGATGGCGATGGTACCTTTGGTGGCGCAGTTGTCGATGCGGACTCCGTAGGGGATACTTCCGAACTTTGGACGGGGGACCGCGAGGATCGGCTCCTCGCTACCGACTGGCTCTTCTGGCTCCGGTATTCCTCCGCCGCCTTCGCTATCACAGAGACGGCCGAAGCCGGGCTGGCATCCGCTGCCGCAGTAGTCGTCGCCGATGCCGCACCAGCCCCATTTTGAGCAGCAGCGGGCAGCATCGCAGGCTCCGATATCAGGACCGCACTCGGCTCTTTTGTGAAGTCGTGTCAGTTGAGAGTCGAGTTGGCTGGAGGGTTGGACTAGCCGTGGCCCCAAGGCCGAGACGGTGCCGATGGAGGCGAGACTTGCGGCAGCAAGCCGCATAAGAGTTGATTTGCCCATCTTCTGTGTCTCAGTACCTATGATTGATATTGCCCTGTCTTGAAGGACATCCGATAAAGGAAAACCTTAAAAGGGCGAGCTTATATACATGTAGGTAGACACATGACACCGTGGAAATCTGCTCGCGTCTTGTGCAATCCATCATGTACGCGGCACATCAGCACTAACTACGCAATTAAACAAAACAGCCCTTCGATGTTACCTGGTTGGGGGCTTACACGTTGCATTGAGCGAAAGCAATGTTTGTTGGTAAGAGAAATGCCAGGCTCCTAAAATTAGGTTGAAGGAAACCCGGTCATCGCGTTCTGCCTTGTATGGGTAAGGCTGCACAAAAGCTTAGAGCCACTAGATATCTGGTAAGGTAGATTTCGTAGATTGATGTCCACGTGTTGCATTTGGTGTGCCATGTCTACCTAGGGGACTAAACGAGCTCGACCCCTGTCGGGGGTTACAATGACCGGGAGGAGCGGCCGCTGCCGATCATCCAAGGCAAGATAAGGTTGCAATGCCCCGTCAGCTTTTACCGGTCCATATGCGTGCATAGAACTTCACCACTGCCCGGCACTGGCAGCTCAATTGGGCCGTCCTAGTAGTGCTCAGGCTGGTAAAGGTACCTAAGGTAGGTACTACTAGCACGAAACCTGGGCAGTGACTACCTGGGGATGCAAGCAATCGCGTCAACTTCAATTGAAACTTGAAGGAATCGAAGAAGTTTCATTCTGCTGTCTCCAACCCGTCTTTTTCCTGCCTACGGGGGTCGCTTCTTCCCCAGCGCCAACTTGAATGCGACAGCGGCAACCAAAGGCGCCGAAGTTCGGAAGTATAAACCCCCTCTAGGATCATCAATTCTCAGCATGATATGTCATCCGAGCGGATCTTTCTCTTCTCTTCCGAGTCTACCAAGTCGCCATCACCTTCTACTGTTTGCCAGTGCCACACCTTCATGCGAACCCCAGACCGGCCCGGCTTTCTCGCGTCAGGCATGTAAGGTGCTTTCGAAATGAAAAGTGGTGATCCTTCAGGATTGGGGCCCGTTTGCGCTGCTGACATGGCGGCTTATGGCGGATATTGCTTACTCCGAGTCGCCTAGCCAGCCGCCGTGTGGGCGTGGAAATGGAGACCAATGCAGCCGGAAAAGCCACTGAAATGAATGATGCTAAATGCTAGGCATTCTATCTAGCTTCTAAATCCAGCACCCTAACTATTATTCTATATGCCTACACTAGCACTGGCAGACGACTATTTTGTGGACTACATGCTCCCATTCTTGTGGATTTCTCGACCTTCGATCATAGCGAGGCCCCTGGGCAGATGGTCCACATTTTGATGGGTCTGTCAATTGAGAGAAGTAGGTGCACTTGCATTGTCAGAAGGGCCCACGAAATCTCCCTCCTCAACTGGAAACTTCTAGTGCACTCACCGGTCAAAGCAGTGGTTATCTTGCGGCGAGCTCCCAACGCCCATTCTCCAACGCCATCTCGTACCGGCCAATCGAGCCCACTTCAATCGGATCCCGGGTACGCAAATCATACCCAGGCGCAAGCCAAGCATCTGCCGGCGTCATCTGAGACACCGCAGACATCATCGGCGCCGGCGAATCCCCCGCTTCAACCTGTACGCTGGCGGCCGCAGCTTCTTCCCGATGCTCGACCATTGAAGCCGACTCGGACCCGCCCACCGACGACTTCTGTCTGCCTTTGCCGGTGCTACCCCGGTTTCGGGTGTACCATGTCAACAACAGAACCAATAGCGTGACAATGGCTCCTAACGCTGCACCGCCCACGACACTTCCTGCCACGACACCTGGACTGGGGGCGTTGGTCCCTGTGGCCGTGGAGGTTACTAAGACCGTCGTTGTAGCTGTCGCTGTCGTTGTCCCGGAATTTCTCAACGCAGGTGGGGGCGGTCCGTTCTTTCCGGTCAGTCTCGGCAGTCCCGGCCACGCCGTCGTCTGAGCTCCCGAGGTGAAGTGAATACTCTGTGTAAGTCCGGCGACAAAATCGGCCTCGTATGTCGTGTAGCCGTTCTCATAACGAACCAAAACACAGAACGGGATTGCGGAACTCGTGCTGTGTTGTGAGCATCCTGTCAGTTTCGGGAACGCCAAAAGGGTGAGACTCCGAGCGAGGGCTACCCACCATGAGAGAAGCAAGCTTGGATCCGGGTCCGGGCCGCCACAAGTTGAGGTGAATATTTTTGTCCCGACAGACCATGTGTCCATCGCCGGGGTTCGTGGATTGTAGTCGCAGCATGTTGTTGCCCAGTCACAGCGGTCGTTTTTGCAACATCCCACGGCGGCGAGGTCCGTGTTGTGCATGCAAGTTGACCCGGTTGGGCATCTGATAGGGGCTGTGCGTTCGCGAAATCCACAAAGCTCGGGTCCTTCATCCGTTGATGTTGCTCGGAGCTCAAGTACGGCAGTTGGGTCTGTCGGGACAGTCACGGTCGGATAAGCGGGAGTTGTCATGGTGGTTCTTCGAAGGCGCCGTGCGGATATGGTTGAAGCTGCAGTGGTTTGAGAAGAAAACAGCAAGATAATAATGCAGAGTCGCCCGGGAAAGAAACAAAGGACCCTGTCTCACGTTTTTATTTGCCAACTTTTTCACGAACATTATCGTCACAATTCGCCGACATGCATACGATTCGCGCAACACCTTCCGCGCCAGTTGTGGCTCTTTTTTTTCTCGACCCCACGCTACTTGATGCAAGTCTGCAGGGGAGTCGGTGTTGGGGGTAGGTCGGTGCAATTCATCCGCTGAGCCGGGATGGGCTGAGACTAAGGTAGGTGTTGCTGCACTTGATTGGCGCCTCACAGCAAACACTACCTGGCGGCAGTCTTCACTAATGCGATTATTCGGGCAGTCCAGGCAGACAGCCAGGTCAATCAAGTAGCGGTCCTTACGCCCACCTCACAACATCCCGATGCTGTGGGGGCGGGCTTCAAGTTGTTCCGATAGCCCCTATGATGGACAGCTGTGCGCATGGAAATGAGCAAGATGACTTGTTACTGCAGGTCAAGGGGTAAGAAGTGACCCACAATCGCCACGGTCACAAATAGGGGCTGCCGGAACGACCCAATCAAAGAGCGGAGGTCTGAGATGGAGCGGTTATTTATCTGCTGTGGTTGCAAAGCTTTGTTTACGTCTACAAATCGTTACTTTTCTCATAACAAGCCGCCGGTTCGCCGTGTCCGAAAAAGGCGACTCAGAAAGGATCCCGGGAACGAGAGCAAGAACTGCCACCCAAAGCTTCCCCCCAGACTTTACACCCTCGGACTCCCCCATCAGCTCGACGGCATTGATGCCAGGAGAAGAAACCCCGAGTTCAACCCCTGGCTTGCCAAGGTGTACGAGCACGAGTACATTGAAGGCAAAACCCACGATGGCGAGACAGTGTACAGCTCTGTCTCGTACTGGAGGTTTTACAACAGAGGAAGTGACGCCCAAGACCAGAACGCCAGCTTGTGACCTCGTCGACTTTTCCGAGAATCTGGACGTTCTTATCTCAGTGATGAAGCCTGGATGAGACAGATTTCTCCGGAGCAGGGTCGAATACATCGGGCAGGTGATCAAGGGGGAGATTATCGCTTGCAGAGGGCCAGAACCTCTTGATCTCTGGCCTATTATCGCACTCGCTGAGGCGCTGGAGAGGGTTTGTGTGGACCCGACGAGCCCCCAGAACGAGCTGTCGAGTCCTGCCTACAGGTACTTGACTGAGAATCTCAGAGCGAAGGCCAAGGCCACGGTTGGGGAGAAGCCCTTCTGTGTTGTGGGAACGGTCGAGGATGCCTTGAATCCCCGCAACACAGATGAGCCGGGGGCTCCTTCGATGATCATTCATGGGCCTTGGCAGCATGTTCGCTTCCGTATGGTCAAGGCTGATGGGTCGAGGTTCAAGACTCACAGTCGACCGAGCGAAACTTCTGGTGAAGGCCACGTTGGGTCGGACTCGACTGGTTACGAGCCGCCCCGTTTCGGGGTGGACAAGGCGTTTCTTGAGGAAGAGGAGGTCTTGGAGGATATGCCCTGTTGGACCACCCTCCCTAATGCCATGGTTGTGCCAGCCAGGACTGCCGTGGGCGAAACAAGTTCGTGTTCCACCCCCTCGGAATCGGACTCTGATTGTGAGTTGCTCTCCTCTTACTCCAGCAAGCACACCTTTGTGCCACCTGATTCCATCGCCGAGATCCGGAAGTCCTTTTTCACCTTTGACTTTGGTAAGGGGAAGTGGAAGGAGGGGTATTCCGATTCCGATTCCAATTCGGGCTTCAACTGGGACTTTGAAAAGAGTCTCTTTGAAAATGAGGAAGATGCAAAACTCTTGCTAAAAGAAGTTGAGACGATTGGCTGGCGATCTCTTGCTACCCATAATGGCAACGTGGTCTTTTATTACTAGCTCCCTAAAAACAGCGAAGCCGAGTCCTGGGAATTCCCAACCATCCATTCAAGGCTTAATAACAAGGAGCTTCCCTTCTCATGGACCAAGCACTGCGACAACGACTCGCACGAGTCTTTGAAAGAAGCCCCCCAAAACCCTGACATCCTTGAAACTGAAAACAACCTCGAAGAAGATTGGTCCAATTTCGACGATCAGGTAGAGGATTGGCTTTCCGACTTTGTCCAGTACCGCATCGACTTCCCTCGGTACCCGAAGAGGCCGCCACACCCCCCTCACCCTCTTCGCTCCCGCCCCCTTCCCCTCTCACTGAAATTGAAAGAATGGCCGCTGGGAAGTTATGTGATTTTTGAGCTTGTTACGTGGAAGGCGGGGTGCTTTGATGTCTTGCTGAACCATGACTGATGTTCATGGAAATAGCTTCCCAAACCGTCCGCACTGAAAATACCTGTTCGAGACGGACGGCCCGAATACTGGATAACCGCATGCATCCATTTGTCGTAGGCACCACCCGAAGACCTGCAGGAGTGAGCTCCCAGACGCAATCCGTTAAATCCTTCTTGAAATTTCGTGTAAAGCGATTGGTCAACCACCAGATGAAACCCCAGGCAGCGCGGGATCTGTCAGAATCTAGCACTCATCGCCAATTGTGGTGATTGTTGTGTATTGTTGTTGTTCTGTGGAAGAGAATCTCTGGCCTGCAGGGTCCCCTATTGCCAAGCCGGCTACATCCGCGAATGGCTCCAATTGCTTATATAAGCTGACAGGATCCACGCCGCAGCAACCGAACCACCAACCTGCCTTCTCCGGACACCAACCTGGAAATTACCCGAAGGCGTGGCCCTTACCCGGAATGCCGTGCTTACCGCAGCTATAATCTCTCCACCACCCGACTTCAACGACCACACGGGGGTGCATTCTCTGCGTACCAGAACCCATCGTGGCGTCAAAACACCAATCATCATGGTACGAATCATCCAGATAGCCGTCGACCTGACAGAGGCGCATCGCAGCCTCTACCACACAACAGTAGAATTCCCCGTCCAGCCCGGCTCACTCGCGACGTTCACCACCCCCCTCTAGATCCAGGAGTCTCACCGCGCCAATGGGCCCGTCGGCTTCGTCGCAGGCCTTCGCTTCTCAGCAGGAGACCAAACCATCCCCTGGCGCCGCAATCCCCTCAAAGCTTCCGAGTATTTCGTGCAGATCCCACGCAGCATCGACACAATCTCCGCCTCGTTCGACTCCGTCCTGTCCCGCGACATCGCCCGTCACCGCGTCATGCTCCGCTGGGAGCATGTCCTGCTTTACCCCGCTGGCCGCGACACTCGTGCGCTGCGCATTCAGCCGACCATCACGATTCCCACCTCCTGGGGGGTTGCCACGGCCCTGGAAAACCTCGGCGAGCCAACTCACAGGTATACGCCAGACCACCGGGATTTCTCGTTGAAATACCCGCCTACCAGCGTCGAGCGCCTCGCCGACTCTCCGTTCCTGACAGGTCTGCACCTGAGCAGGTTCTCCATCACGCCTGACGGCAAACACATGCTCTCCATCGCCCCGGACCGCGTGATGTTCGCCAATGTCTCCCCAGGTCTTCTCTCCAAGCTCGCCAAGCTCGTTGGGCAAACCGAGCTGGTGTTTGGTCCTCGCCACTACGATCGGTACTGGATGCTCATCAGCCTCACTGACGTCTGGCCTGGCGGCGGGCGCGAGCACCATGATTCGTTCGACGCTAACCTCCCGCTCGCGGCGTTTGACAAGGATGATCCAGTACTCCTGGACGTAAACACGCCGGTAATTTCGCACGAGTATGTCCACTCATGGTGTGGAAAATTCCGGCGGCCGGCGGGACACGTGCCGTATGACTTCACTACGCCACTGGACGGGAGGCTGCTGTGGGTCTATGAAGGGTTGACGCAGTACTATGGTCAAGTTCTGGGGGTGCGGAGCGGGTTGCTGTCACGCGAGGGCTTCTTCGCCGACTTGGCGCAGCAAGCGGCGTGGTTGGAGGGCTAGGCAGGGCGAGAGTGGCGGAGTGTTGAGGACACCGGGACGGGATGCAGTTTGCCTGTGGGTAGGCCGCTGGGGTGGGGGAACTGGATTCGGTTTGGCGATTTTTACTCGGAGGGGTTGCTGGTGTGGCTTGACGTCGACACGCTCATTCGCACTTTGACGAGGGGTGGACGTTCGCTGGATGATTTTGCAAGGGCTTTCTTCGGCCGCGAGGGTCTGACGGTGGTGCTGTATACAATGGAGGATATTGTGGTTGAGCTTGAGAGGGTGGTTCAGTACGACTGGCAGGGCTTCTTCCAGAGAAATGTGGTAGTTGTCACGCCGAAGGTCAACATCAGCGGTCTTCTGCGGTCCGGTTACCGGTTCGAATATTGGCTTGAGCCAGGCTTCGCTCAACACTCGGAGAGTGCGGCGGCCGGTGCCATTTGGAACTCGATCGGGTTGAAGGTTGCCAACGATGGGGTCCTCAACGATGTGCGTCATGGAGGACCGGCCGACATCGCCAAACTTGCCCCCACCCAGACCATCCTGAAGGTTGGGGAGGTGGAATTCAGCGTCAAAGCGCTGAAAGACGAGGTTGCAAAGAAGAGAGAGGGGCCGATAAAACTAACAATGAGGCAGGAGGATGTAACGTGGGAAGTGAAGCTACAGTACGACGGGGGACTGCGCTACCCAGGGATTGTGCACCAATATCCGGGGCCTGGCAAGAGGAGCGACCTGATTTCTGCGATTTTGGAGGAGCGAAAGACGACGGGGATGAGTAGTTATGGTACGTCGAGCTGAGAATCAGAATATCTACAGAGGAGATTGGGGAGTTAGGTATGTAGAACTGTTTGTGTGCTTCTAGGTTGTTGAATGCTATTCAATTGGTTCTGTTTGCACGAGTCCTGGCATGCGGAGGCCTGGTGACGTCAAAGCTAACGTCTATGGTGCGCGGCAGATATAGCTCGGGTGGGGGGTTGAGGGCGGGAGAACCATTATGGTGGGCCCTTAGTGCAAATGCGAATCTGTACAGGGGGTGTGGTACCCACACTGGCCCCACCCCCGCGTGCCCCGACGCGTCCGTCGGGTTTTCGAGGTTTTAGCGCAAGTCGCGCCCTAGACGTGCTTCGTTAAGCAGACCTTCGCAGCACGGAACCGTGTAAAGTAATTGCTTTCCTCTGCACAATTCCTCCCCAATTTTTTGTCGTATGCATGGAATTCTCCCATGGCATAACTTGGTGCTTAGCTTCCTGTGCATCTGAGTCAAGCCCAGCAACAATATCATTCTTCCCCTTGCTGCAGCTCTATGCGGCGGGGACACCGCCGAGCTTTTGTTCAGACGTGGGGATACTGCCGAGTCTCTATTCCAACGTGGGGGCATCGCCGAGCCTCTCTTATGCGGTGCGGTCCATGCTGAACAATGGCACCGAATCCCCGGGACGAGACGGGCCTTTCCCGGTCTACCGAGACCAAGTTCAGTTTCACACAATCTCGAACCCATTCGCCGCCGAGAGACTCCCCCGAAAAGCCTGCAAAGCGAGCCCGAACGATCGGAGACAGCACCAACACCCCTGCCAATGAACCCCTAGCCTTTCTCGACGACGAAGACGACGCCGCTATTGCCGAACAGATTGCGGCCGAACTTTCTGCGCAGCACCTTAGAAAAGTCGCTCCGGGAGCAAGACAAGCAGCGGCCCATTCCCCATCAAATGGCGGACCGGCAGAAGAAGAGCATGGTACACACAACGACAATGCTGTGCCTCGGCAACAGGAGGAGCCGACCAACAGTGTCCAGGCACCAACTCCGCAGCAGCCGGACGATGCTATGGACGTGGACGAAGATGACAACACGAGCCAGACAAGACAATCAAGCATACTTAGTAGGTGTTACCACGAGGATCTGACGGCCGATCTTGGTGTGGACCTGGACAATCTTGTGGCAACGTACACGGGGCTAGAGTCAACCCATACACACCGCATTGATGTTGAGACTCATCTGAAGCTGGCAGTCCCGTTTCCAAGGGACGACAGCCGCGATGTCCGCCACACCTTGCGCAAGTGGCTCAAAGAAGCCAAGTCCCCTGAATCCCCGAGCTACTTCTGCCGTCGACTTCGCAACATTTACCCTGTAGAAGGCTTTTCGGGCCACAGTCTGGTGGGCCAAGACCTGGCGCTGGTCAAGACATTCATGGGCTTTGTCGAAGAGATGCCCTTAGAGGTATTCCTTGTTGTTCTGCATAGGTCGGCGGATGATGAGGAGCTCTCTTCCGAAAGCTTCATTGCCAGAAGGATCGTTGACCTTTACGGTCGAGTGTTGGTAACACACGTCCCCATTTCCAGCCTATTCGTGCCCCCGACCCCGGCCGTTTCCCTTGAGCTAGGTTTGCCTTCTGATAAGGTTTCTGAGGCGGTGAGTCATCCAACTTCTCTTTCATGCACTTTGTGCTGACATCCGTTGGAACCAGGCATTGGTATTTGTTGCTAGGGACAGAATCGTGGACTTCTTCATGAGCGCTACCCAAGAGCATCGTATTTGCCTTCCCAGAGTCCTCCAGTATTACGCAGAGCGATGCGAGGAGCCGGAGAATCGAGAGCGACTGCTGCCTTTCGTGCAAGAACTCTTCTATAAGGCGTGGCAGATAGATCCGGCCAAAGGATTATCTGTCTTCCCGATGTGTTTCGAAGAGATCTTCCGGTCCATAGTGCTGATCGGGGACTGGGAGTTCTTTGACCTGCTTGCAAGCAACGCTCATGGGGCTATTCCCCTCACATTCTACTCCTGGGCTCGCGCAGAGCTTGTCCAAGACGACCATCCGTTCCAGGATCCCGAGAATGCGTAAGTTCTCCGCCGTCCTGAGCAGGTTCCTGCACTAACAGTCATCAAGGATGCTGTCTGCCGTACTGTCCTATCCCGACGTTCATTCACAGTGCTCAGCAATTTTGAACTTTGCCGGTTCTGCTGATGACGACGCGACTCGACCATGGGCACGCCGGGCAGTTAGCAAAGTTGCCGAGAGGGCACGTAGCCACAGCGAGCTAGGCCACAAGGATGGATCCTCATTGGTACAGGCCATAGGAGAGTACCATGGCGTCAAAGGGCTTGATGAGATGTGAGTATATGCACCGACCTCTTTGCTCGATCCTCCGACTGACTGTGGACCCGGGTTTAGTCTCACACCGCTTGTTGAGAAGAATTCGTCTCAGACATCGTTTTTGATGGGCGTCGTGAATGAGCTGCAGAACCAGCTGACCACTTTCCCATCCGCATTCCAGCTCTTTGAGACGATCGCCAAACAGATGATTGACACCTTCGATGTCTCGAAACTTATTAGCCTCATCACGGCACAGAGGGGATCAGCAAAGCTCGTCAAGTACAATCAATCTCAAAACGAGCAGCCCACAGACTCCGAAAGGTTGATGAAGCTTAGGGCGATCGATCCTGACCATCTTGCCTCGTTTGTGAATGGGCTTTTGGTCGCCAAGGCGAGCGACGTTCTCATGATGGAGCTTGCCTTCAAAATCGCTCTCAAAGCCAGCTTGATCGACGAGCAAGAGCTTTCTACTCTGTGGCTACCGTTTATTCGACAGCTGATGCGTATCGAGACAGATGTACCGACTTTCACGACACGGCTTCGTTTCATGGCCCAGGCTATCATGGAGACTTTCTGCGAGAAGAAGGCCCTTGGTGACAAGCCAGCCCGGGAATGGCGACCAGCCTCCCAAAGGTGGTTCTGCGATTGCTACGACTGTGGCGCCATCAAAGTCTTCCTACCAACAGAGCAACTGGTAGCCAAATTCCACTTCCCCAAGGCAGCACAATGGCACATCGCCATGAAACAAGAACAAATAAAGTCGACTGTTTCCTGCGAAGTGTTTTTCGATAAGGAGCCTGACACTATTGCTGTTCGGAAACAGCTTACATACGGTGCTCCATGGGATGAAAGACTGCAGCAGGTAGAGCAAGAGCTTGACCAGTTCGATCAAGCTAAACTCGAGAAGATGTTGGGTAGTCGGGCTAAGATTTTGGGCTTGAAGCCCGAAGATCAACACCACGACTCGGATGATACTCTGAGAGACGCCCCATTGTTGTCGCCGCCCCCACCACTACTTCCTCAGCCGCCGATTCCCCCGCCACCGCCGTTCCCGCCGCCGCCTCCTCCTCCAACGCAATCAGTTGTTCAACAGCGGGGTCCTGTCCGCCAACCAGCTGTTCATCCGCAGCACACGTTCCAAGCACAACCTGTTGCAGCCCCGCTTCCAAAACGTCGTAGACAGGCTTCCGTAGGGCCAGGCGCCTTCACACAGCAATATAGTCAGCATGGTCCTCAGCCGGTGAACTCGCATGTGCAACATGGCCTCCATCACCATCAAGCTCAGTGCCATCAGCACGCTCAGTACCAGCAACAACGTCGGCAACCCGTGGCTCATCAGCAGCATGCTCAGCATCAGCAGCACGTAGCTCATCAGCAGCCTGCTCAGTACCAGCAGCCTGCTCAATATCAGCAAGACGTGCCTCATCGACAGCCCAGCGTCCCCCTAGAGGCTGCGTTCCCGCACTCTGCTCCCCACTCGCAGTTCCGTTTTCCTGTACAACAAAGTAGGCCTGTCTCTCAACCACTCAACCACGCCATGCAAGCAGGCTATACGCCACCACCTGCCTCGATCGACATGGTGCGAGCGTTCTCACAGGGATACACTCCCCCGAGTAACACCGGGTCCCAAATTACGACGAAGGCTGTACCTGATTTAGTGCAGGACCGCCTCCAGGCTCGAGACATGTTCTTCAATGACGAAAGAGCAAACTTTCCGACGGATGACGATGAAGTCCTGGGACTACTCAACCGCCTTAGTGCTCGGAAATGGGATGCGGATCTCTTAATACGCCAGCAATACATGAAGAAGGTTCTCCAAGCCAAGCACTCCCCGGTACCTGCTATCGATCCTCTCGCGACTTCCGGGACCCCCAGTAACTGACCGGCAAGCGCCAACAGTATAGTCCATCAACAGGCCCCATCACCACGAGGAGGAACGAGCTTTGCGCCACAGCTGAAGGGATTAGCCGCTACGCCCGTACCAGCAGCGTCTGTAACAGCGGCGTCTGTGACAGCAGCGTCTGCATCAGCGACGCGTAAACTAGCAGCCATTGTATCCGAGATTGCGGCCGAGAGACAGATGCTTTCCATATCACATTCGACGGAACCACGGCATGCATTGATGCGAGCCGAGTCGAAACCACACTCTAAGGCTCCATCACCGTTGAAAGGACCAAAAGTTGCGCCGCTGTTGACCGGATTGACTGTTGCGCCGAAACCATTGGCGACTGTATCTCAGCTTGCGGCTGAGTCGCTGAAGCCTTCGTCCAAACCAGAAGGAACAAACTCACGTACGCCAGTGCGGACCGAGACAAACCTAGACCTCGAGACTGCGCCTGCGCCTGCATCCGCGCCCGCGGTTTCACCGGAGAACGAGCCGGGTTTTGAGGTATTCTTCGCGCGAATGGCGCCACGTCTTCATGAAATGGAGCCGTCGGCGTCTAATGAGGTTATTCGGGCGAAGCTTTTGAAGCAATGGACAAGAATGGAGGCTAAGCACCGCGCAGACTACGCGCCAGTATCTCCTCAGTCGAACAACACACCGGCAAGCGGCCGCTTCGACCCGGCTCCGCCGAGCAAAAAGTTGACTCCTGGGAGCATCCGAGGCCGCGTTGCCTCTTCAGGCCCACCTGGTTCAGCACATGCGCCCCGGATAGGGACACCTATAAAAAGGGAGAGAGTTCTCATCAAACGTGGGGTCCTCCCGAGGTGCAGAGGGGAAGGATGTTGAGGTGATTGATTTGACGTTGGATGACTAATTGCATGGCGTTCGGTCTGGGGCTTTGTTATGATACCCATTTGTATTTGTTGCATATCCACGAAGGAAGTGGGAGGTTTGGAGGCGTCTGGGTTGGGTCAGTTGCCCTTTTTGTTGGGCCTGTTTTTTCCGGGTACGGACGTATCCCGGTGTTTTGCACAATTATGTATCATAGTGTACAGTGTTACAGTGAGGGGACATAGGTCTTTTAGGCGCATCTCAGGAGAACAGATGTCAAGATAATGTCAAATGTGAAGATATTGTAAAATCCGGGGCTATTTGCCTTGCGTGGTGGCTGAGCAAGACAGGATCTCGGTGAGCGTTGATCGGCAAGAAGGCGCAGGTAGGTTGCCTTGGGCTCACATGTCAAAACGCGGCTGTCTCAGGTTCTGGCTCGCCGTGCACACTCCCGTTTGCGTGCGATTCGCTGCCCGTAGTGGCTGCTGTGGTAGCCGCTAGCGAGGTTCGTCCGTGAAACAGGGCCGGCGCGCCAATGCAACGGTTGGCTGGGCCACACAGCCTCGTGCATGGCGCTTCCCGTTGGCGCCGCACCTGACCAGCCCAGCTGAGCCCAAGCTAAATCTCGCGGTCGCACCCTGGTCTTCGAGCTTTGGTCCCCAAACATCAACTCTTGCATTTTTCAATCCAGCTCCATCTGTCGCTTTGTGCTCTGCCCGCGCAGCAAACTGCAACAAGCGACGCAGAAGTCCATATATGGCTTGTGTTGCGGAACCCTCCCAGCTTTAGCGCGTTCCCCACGCTTTCGACTCCACGACCTCACGTGCACAGGATGGAGCCCCGCGATGCTGGCAGCGATGGCGATGCCACAACCACCCCGCCTATCACATCCTCACCTTATTTCACCGCTGGCGGTGATTCAGCGGCGCGAAGGGCCGACGCCATCCCCGGCACATTTCCGGGGTTAAACCATGAGCTGAGCTCGCAGCTCGAGGTCGTCCCGGTGCCTTTGGCGGAGAAGCAGCAGGTGGTGACGAGCAGCCTCGAGCTGAAGGATACGCGGCTGCTGCTGAGGGCTACGGACCCCGCCAAACAGTTCCTCCCCGGCCAGCCGCGCATCCGCCTCCGCCAAAAGGCTGAGGACGCCGACCCGACGTTCAATGAGGTGCTGGATTACCTGCGCAAGGCGCACCTGACCGACGCGCTGGACGGGCTTCTGCCGTTTATGCGCTACATTTTCGTAGGCTTCATCCCTTCTCCAGGTGGTTGCTTCAGAGACAGCGCACTGACCACTGACCCATGCTGCAGGTGCAAACGCCGTCGTTCAGGCACATCATGCCCCTGCACCACCAACAGGCGCATGCCCGCGAGATCATGGTCAACGAGAACCCCGGGCTCCATCTGGTGTGGTACTACGAGCGCATCTTCGTCAAGCCCATCCCGGCCTATTTCTACTCCAAGGCATTCTGGGAGTACCTCAAGCAGGCCGACGATAATGTGTACCGTGCCTCGGTGGGTTTCATGCGGAGCTATTACTACTTGATCCAGTACGAGATCGACTTCGAAGAAGCATGCAAACGCCGATTGATCCCGCTGAAACCCGACAAGCACTACCCTACCTATGAGGAGTTCCACGACTTCATTTACCCTTTCTCGCGGGTCAATGACGATCATGTGAGCCGTCGCTTTCACTACGGCGAGCTTCGCTTGACGCGCATCAACCGCACTGCATTCTTGTTCCGGCGCCGCCTTGCCTACTTCCACATCTACCCGCAGTGGGGATCCTTCCTAGCACACATTCTCGCCCCTATCATCACCGTTTTTGCTGTCTTCTCAGTCGTGCTGAACTCGATGCAAGTGGGCTTGGCAGCCCTCGACATGGGCCCCGGCCATGAAGATTCTGGCTGGCCTGCGTTCATCGCCGTGTCCGTTTACTTCCCTGTTGCTGTTATTATCTTCATTGCCCTTATCATTGCCATAGCTACGGTTGGCATTTCCGTCATGGGGGTTACGGATCTCATACACGGAAACAATGTGCGGCGACGGAAGAAGAGAGGTGACCGAAGTGCTGGCGAGAAGAGTCACGGCATGATTTGATGTCTCGTGGTTGTTCGGGCTTGTTGTTGTTTCGGTCGGCAGCCATTTCTTTATTTCGAGAAGGGCAGCACTGTCAGATGCGTCGGCTACTCGACTCTCGTCATCATGAAAGTCTTCCAACGCCGCCTTTATCTGCACTGGACCCCCCACCCGACGCCTCCCATTCACCAACACAAGACAAGAGCCACGTGGAGGGCGCGTCCACATCGTCTCCGAAACCACCAGCAACATGGCTCACGAACCCCAGCCTGCCAACTACGTCCCTTGCACAATCTCCCTCACCCGGTCATCCATTGCATCGGCCCTCCCTTCGGCTATTTGACTGGCATCGTATATGGATACTTCTTCTCCTCGTAGGGTCCCTTGGTAATAAAGGGCTCGCCGGCTTCACGAAGCAAGCCTTACCCCGAGAATGCACTCCCCATCACGTCCGCCCCATCCCGCAACGGCCCCTGGAGGGGGCTTGGTTCGGACCTTGTGGGATCATACGGTGTCTTCAGGCTCGGTGGAAGACGTTCGTATACTTCGAACACGCGTGGTCGAGAAACCGTGGTTGCGCCTCGATTCCATCGGCCACCTCAGTACGGTCGCCAGGGCACGACGACAGGATGTTCACCAGCATATCCTAGTTCTGCTGAAAAAGCCTCCCATCACCGGCCGTCACGTTCCCAGCCGCCGTCAACGATAGGACCGCTGTCCCATTCAGATTCCCAGTCAAGCGCAAGAAACACCTTTGCCTCAGCAGCGGCGAGGACTCCTTGGGGTCTACTACCCGCGACGGTCCTGAACAGCGGTGTGATGCCGAGTTCATCACACGCTGCGACCGCATTGCCGATTCTCTCGCCGTGCAGGACCAACGCAGACTCGACTCTGAGATGTCTAAGACACTGCGCCCCTCTCTCCGCGGCCTGTCTATCAATGACTTGTCAGGGGGGTCAACCTACGCACAGCGATGACGGTGTCATCCACGCCGTTGTTAATGGCGAGTATGACAGGATTCGAGGGGTGTTCGCTGGCCCCGGATACCGATTCAAGGGTCGCTAGGTCTCCGAGCTCGTTGCTGCACTGTAGAAGCACTACGGTTATCTGCAGGCCCTTGTGTTTTGTCAACAATTGGCTGCAATGAGGGCCAAACACTGTCGACGACGCGCTGACGAGACCATCATCGCTGATCCAAACTCCTACTACACCGGGCACACTGGGGCAATTAAAGCAAGGCTCTTGTTGGGGGTTTGCTAGCAGGTCTGCTAACGCATCGGAATGTTGCGGCTTTGCACATGGTGGGCTCTTATTGATGGGCCAACCTCCTGGACTGCTTCCACCGGTGCCACAGATCTCCGATAGGTCGCCGAGGGCGTCTGTCATGTGAGAGTGTTGTCATTGGAAATGTGTAAAAATATGTACATGTATTCTATCCCTAGTAAGCTTTTTAACTCATTACTTCATGGCGGCGCTAGGATAAAGAATAGACATCGCCACACTTTATCAGAGTTGGAGCTTCCACATTCATACTCCAAAGCTAGTTTTATCTACGACAGGTCTTAAATATGGTAATTCCTGACAAGAGAATACCGAGAGCATTCTGAAACGCAAGGGGCTGACACAGCACCTCACATCGGGATGCAGCTCAACACGCGAGGGTGTAGGCGGGGACGCCGCCTGGCCTTGGTGATGTAGGTTCCAACAGCCCATGTCGCATGGGGATGCTTGTTACAGCGGGCAGCTACTACAAGAGTCCCGTCGATCACCTTTTTCTCGCCGCAGTCAATGTCCGGGCTTGACTTGGATGACCTGCAAGGGCTGACTTTGGCAAGCTCGTGAAAGCAACCGCAGGCGGCGTACTTGTTTATCAAGCGACACATTGTGATGATGAGGATGGGGCTTGGTTGATCGGATAGTTGAATGTTGACGGCCAGCGTCTGTGTGATTTGAGGTTGTTTTGGGGTGTTTGATTTGGCCAGGCACTTTTGCAGTCGCTGCGTACGTCTCTTATACATAGTAAGGCCTGCAGCGTTTGAATCGCATTGTTGTTGGAGTTCCATGTTGTCTTTGTGCTGCACCATGCCGCCCACCAGATGATACAAACAAGCAGAGACAATGGCCGTCGGGGTTTTGGTTGCCACTTCGTCCTATTCTCGTGCGGTCTAAGGCGATATCGCACGGAACGATCGAGGTAGTACAAGACCATACGGCCCGACTTATCATCTGATCTGACGTCTGTCATTCCAATACGAATGTTCTTGGCCGCTCTGCAGTTACATCCTCGCGCCTGCAGGCCGTTACGAGCTGCATCGCCAGTACGCCTTTATAGTGTCTTCGCGGTATTTACTTAGCTTGGCGGGCGAGACCGTTGTTGCGTTGCACTCGCTAGGGCTAATATCGTCGACTCGGGCCTTAGTGATGGGGTTCCTCGGGTAAATCGGTCTCGTGATGGCGGGTTTGGAGGGGAGCCGTCTATCTCCGCATTCTGTCAGACCAGGCCCCAGAGCCACAACCCACAATGACGTTGTACAATTGGCGACGGCGCGCCCGAATAGCCGGGCTGGTGCTGATCTGCAAAAAGCCCGGGCCCTTCAGGGTGTCATCACCTCGTATCGACGATGCTCGCCACAAGCGCGATACATATTGCCTCACCCGGCCACTCGGCCACCCTAGGCAGGTATAAAACCCAACCATCGCCGTCCTCAAATCACCCATTTCACACCATCACCGCCATCAAACACGCCTACCACCACCTTCAAGATCCCCCAAAGCCGCCACCACGATGCGTGCAGCAACCATCCTCTCCCTCGCCGCCCTAGCGAGCGCCGTCCCCACAACAACAAAGCACCAACCCCCCTCCTCGAAATCCAAAGGCTTCACCCTCGTCGCCAAAGTCTCCAACCCCAACCACGACCTCTCCCCCTCCGTCAACAACCGCGTCATCATCGCCGCCCACACCGGCGCCGGCTTCAATGTCGCCGTACTCTACCCCGCCGGCTCCAACGGCTCCATCTTCTACCAAAACGGCACCGCCGCCGAAGTCGCCGCCGGAACCACCACCCTCATCAACGACGAGGCCACCCCGCTTACCCCCTTCGGCCTCTCAATCCAGAGCCCCGTGCAGTTCGACACGACCTACCCAACCGAACACGCCATCTTCATCAACGCCGGGCGAGGCACGCGCGTTACACTTGTGAATGGCAACAGAGGGTATCCAATCGTACACAACGGCCTGGATACAAGCACGGCTAAGGGGCAGGGGAGGGGGACGTTCGCCGCCTGTGATAATACGGTGCCGTACTATCAGAAGAAGTTTGTCACGCTGATGTATGTGTATGGTGGGGAGAAGGTGCCGGAAGGGTGTGCGCCCGTGGTGTTGGTGCCGCAGTGTGCGGTGCTAGCGGCGCTGCCCGAGGGGAGCTACGCGAGCCATGAGTTTGCGAATGAGGTGGGGTGTTTTGGGGATGTGGCGAGGGAGGTTGTTGTGGTGGTTTAGGGTACCTAGGGTGAAAGAAGAAGGTAGGAGTCGGGAGTTGTAATCGTAATGCTAATATCACGCGTCACATATTAAATGCCTGATGGTGGTTTTTCAGTGTGTGTTTATTGGGACGGTCGAGTGTCCGCGTTTGTCGGTGTGGGTTGGCTGATCCCTGCATCTTCGGGCAGTGATGTCCCGCTAAAATCCCCGAATGGCAGGTGGGTTGGGGCTTGGCGTGCGGGCGCCACGCCACGGAGCCCCGAAGCTTCTTGCTCTGGCGCCATTTCAACATTTTGACTTCATCTGAACTCCGCGCAAGCCTCTCGAGATATTCTTCTGCGCCGCGCGTATCCTTATTCATTGTGTTACCGCAATATCTGCCGCGATCAGGTGGACGCTTTAGCGCTGCTTTGCCGCGAGTCTTTCTTTGTACGGTGCAGGCCAACCGGGTTTGATCTCTGAATTGAAGAGCCGCCGGGACAAGCTTCCACGGGCCACAGCTCTTTACGGAGGAATTCACCACAGGGATTCTGAGGCTTGGCGTCATAGGCATTGTCGTCCGATATTGGGTTCATAGGATACCTATAAGCATAAAGGTGAGTCGCCCCTTTCATTTACCACCTCTGTTTGCCAGTCGACTCTCGCAATGGCGTTGCTACGGGCCATCGTGGTTGGTACCCTGTGTCTGGTCCATGCCGTCAGCGCATTCAAACCATCATTGAGCTTGGGGGATCTTCGGAAACTGGTAAGTCTAATGCCATTCTCGACATACCTGTGGTTTTCGTGAGTCTCATCGTGCTAACCTTTGCCAGGCTGCCGAGGAGGAAACATGGCAGGAGGGACCGGCCAAGATCCATTCCAGAACAGACGAACAGTGTCTGTCTAATTTGTATCCGACGCAACTGCTCACTGTCCCCGTCGATCACTTTCACAATGATTCCCGGTACGAGCCGCATTCAAACGACACGTTCGAGCTGCGCTACTGGTTTGATGCAACGCACTACCAAAAGGGCGGACCCGTCATCGTCTTGCAGGGCGGCGAGACGAGCGGCATCGGTCGCCTGCCGTTTCTGCAAAAAGGCATCGTCGCTATCTTGGCCAAGGCCACTGGTGGGCTTGGCGTGATTCTTGAGCACCGATACTACGGGGAGAGTTACCCAACTCCAGACTTTACCACCGAGAACATGCGCTTTCTCTCCACCGACCAGGCCCTTGCCGATATGGCCTACTTCGCCCAGAACGTCGTTTTTCAGGGCCTAGAGGACCTGGATCTCACAGCTCCACATATCCCGTACATCGCGTACGGCGGCTCTTATGCTGGTGCCTTCGTTGCATTCCTGAGAAAGTTGTATCCTGATCTTTATATGGGTGCCATATCCTCATCAGGAGTAACCGAGGCTATCTACGACTACTGGGAGTATCTCGAGGCGGCCAGACTCTTCGGGCCTCAGGACTGCGTCCTCGCCACGCAAAAGCTTACGGATGTGATCGACAACATTCTTATCGGGAAACCGAACTCGACCGACGGACAACGGTTGAAAGCCAGTTTTGGGCTTGGCAACCTCACCAATGACGTGGACTTCGTCAACAGCATCTGGCGTGGAATCGGAGGTCTCCAAGACACCAACTGGGATCCGGCCGAGAGTTCCCCTGGGTTTTACGAATATTGCAGCAATATCACCTCTAAGGACCTCCTCTATCCCTCTCTGAACTCCTTAGAGTCAGATGTCAGGGGGATAGTATCTTCAGGGGGGCACGGCAATGAGGTCGACGAACTCAGCAAGCAGATGCTAAATTACATCGGCTATGTTAACTCGACTGTCGTCCAATCATGCCTGCAGCGGAATTTGACAATCGAGCCGTGTCTCGGCAGCTCCGATACGGAGTTTTTCCATCGGACCAACCTTACGGCTGGCGCGTGGCGCCCCTGGCCGTACCAAGTCTGCACGGAATGGGGATACTTCCTCACGGGGTCAGGTGTACCAAAGGATCAGCTGCCACTGATCTCTCGGCTCGTGGATCTCGAATACACTAGTCTCATCTGCCGAGAGGCATTCAACATCACCAAGCTTCCGGAGCTTGAAAATATCAATAAGCACGGTGGTTTCGATATTAGCTACCCGAGACTGGCATTTATCGACGGCGAGAAAGACCCCTGGCGCGCGGCAACGCCGCATCGTCTTGGCTTGCCGCCCCGGGAAAACACCGTTTCCGAGCCTTTCCTTCTGATCAAAGACGGTGTGCATCACTGGGACGAGAACGGGGTGTTCGCCAACGAGACAACCCCCGACTTCCCGCCAGCACCAATTGTGGAAATACAAAAGGCCGAGGTTGAGTTCGTTCAGGCGTGGCTTGCAGAGTGGGAAGCAGAGCGGAAGGGGTCGTCGGGTACGAGACGATGATGCCGCCGGGTAACATAAACTCTTACTAACCATTGAAGCAGATCGTGATCTCGGCAAGAATCATGGCGGCGACGCCATGGGAGACCTATAGGAGGGTCATTTCTATGGATAGGCGATCGAGGATTCATTCGCTGGATAGGTAGACGGCCTGTATCATATCTATATAGAGCTACGAAGTATACATTAGTATGCATCTGCACCAGTAAAGGTTCTACGCACTCAATGCACAAAAGAGGCCCTTCCTCTGGCAGCCAGGCTACCGCTGGTGTGGCCAATGCCTTCCCATAATCAAGACATACGAGGAATGTCTGGGATCATCACATCTGAGCAGCTACCTACCTATCTGAGGTTTCGACGCCTGGTAATAACTTCAACAAGGCACAGTGGCAGAGTGGTCTAATACGTTAGACTCGAAATCTAAGCTCCTAGGAGGCGTCTGTTCAAATCAGGCCTGTGTCGACAATAGCTGGTATCTATCCCAGCAGTTATCTTTTTGGTGGTTGCTGTGGATATCTTTTTGTTGCGGTGGACATCGTGATGGGGCGGCGGCGGGCTGTTGGTGTGGATCCATTGCGAGTTTCAACAGGGGAATGCTGCTGGTTACCTATGTGTCACATCCCATGGATATTACCCGTGGTATGCGGGACGTATCCCTGAAACAGAACATTACTTTCCTGAACTTGCTGAGAGACGTGACTGACACGAAGTTGTGTCTACAATCAGTTATTTTGAAAGAGGAATCTGATGAAGCCCTCCCCGTCAGCACACTTTGCACTTTGGTCACTCTGTCGAACCTCTCATTTACCTTATTAAACGTCTTAGTACTTCTGTCCGGTCTTGAAACCTCTTATCTATATCATCTTTAGTGGTGTTCTGACAAGCCAGCACCTCCAGTGGGGCAAACAATGCCATAGAGCCAACTGGCTAAAAGACTACTAAAATATAAAGGATAACTGACTCTTAAGTCTGGGCTGTGCCCTATTAAGCTGGCTGTCGTGATTGCTTTGGCAAAAAAGTAGGTTAGGGGTAGGGCAAAAAACATACAACACCAGGGATTCGCTGGTCGTCACCGACCCAACTACTAGTCTGGCCCTCACTGGCCTATCTATAGGAGAGCGGACGGGATCCCGAGCTTTCCTATATGTCGTGGTCGTAGGTGTAAATTATGCTGAATTTAGCAGCCCTGGAGTCTAGGAAATGGGATGATAAGTTCCGAAAAATGGGATGCATCTGACGCTAGAAAGACCACCCACCCGCAGACATTAAGATAACATTATTTTATAATCCCAGGGTTAGGGTTAAGTCGCTTTAACAGATGTAGTTAAACGGTAGCTCTTAGTACCGTTCTGGAGACGCTTCTAGAAATATCCTGCAGGAACGGGCTTAAGTCTAACAAATGCGATTGCGTGGAAAATGCGGCATAAGCCCGCTAATAAGGGGCAGTGTGTCTTATCATTACCTTACGACGGTGACTAATAAATTTACATTTATTAGTTATTTATACTGTGACGAAGGTCATATATTATATAATGAACTAGTGTGATAGCGTAACAGGGAAGAAACCACAAGGAGAACCACACTTACAGAACGTTATTATCAGCCTGAAAGGCCGACTCCCAGATTACTAGTTCTCTGATCGGAGGGACACAAATGCAACTGACGTAGAAAAACAGATACGTACCTAGTATAGAACAAAACCTAGTATACAACAGTGCCTAGTATGGAACAGAGCTTAGCATGGAATAATAAAGGAAACGTAACTGTAAATCAAGTCATCTTCCTTCAATCGAAGCGCCAGAATGTCACTAGGCTTTTAATAGGAGGTCTTTGTAATGAAAGTCGTCGGATCTATCGTTAAAAGAAGCACAGTTTAAAGAACCACGCGGCACGGCCCCTTTTTAACAGTAGCACGCGCTAGAGAACGTATTACTATATACATAAACAGCTACAGTAATATTACACAGAGCCTAAAAAGAACGACAGGGTCGGCCTGAACAAACGCCTTAAGTTACTAAGCGTTAACTAAACTCTAGTAACACTCCTGTAAATCGTTAGCTGCTACATATGCTATTTCCAGCAATAACGCTATTTACCTCCTATTTAGCAGTCGGATAAACAACTTTATAAACATAATATTATCTTTAAGCAACCTGATTTATTTATATTAACTAACATTTAATTATAAGTTAAGCACTAAGGTATTACAACCTGCACCCGACACAGGCCTTGAGAGGACTAACGCAGGTTAAGACAGAACGTATAGCAGGACACCAACAGGTAAGGGGCGTTCCGAAGACAGCTTGTTAAGCTAGCACTCCTAAACAGGGGTTCAATATCACTGTAGGTCGCTGTCACTATAATGCACAGAGGTGAGTCTGAACAGTAGGACACAAATGAACAATTGAATACTAGCGTGAGGAACCGGAGTCCCTCACGGTGGTTGTGAGCACAACTATAGCTATCTATACTAACCAGTCAGAGGTACCTTGTACCTTGCTTAGTGGTCTATTGCTCAGTAAGGAACTAAGCAACCTACTACTAAGCACCTCCTGCTCAGAGGTCTCTCAGATGCTCAATAGGTGAGCACCTTTGCCAAGACTGAGCAACTGCTAGTTAGTTGTAGGGGCTTCGGGTCTTTGCACCCCTGGCCCAGTGCGCAGTACCGTACGTACTGTCTTTCTGCACTGTTCCTTGTGCGGGGGATCCGTCGGGCCGCTCCAGCCCAAGTGACGGCCTGCAGGGTCGTCACATAAGGCTTCCGTTTTCTAAGTGGTCAGCTACGCTTTGCTTAGCTGGCATCCACTAATTATAACTTAGCGTATAGGCTTAAAATTTGTCCCTTATTCCTAGTGCCCCGCGTGCCAGCTGCTAGTACTGCGCACTGGGCCAGGGGTGTAAAGACCCGAAGCCCCTACAACTAATCAGAAGGTGCTCTGTTGCTCTGTTTGCTCTATCGCTAAGCTAGGGAGCAGACAGAGCAAGGTATAGAGGTACTTTCTGAGTTAACTAGTATAGATAGACATCATCGTAACCACAATGGACGTAAGGGACTCCTGGTTCCTCACGCAAGTATTCAATTGTTCATTTATGTCCTACTGTTCAGACTCACCTCTGTGCATTATAGTGACAGCAACCTACAGTGACATTAAACCCCCGTCTAGGAGTGCTAGCTTAGCAAGCCGTCTTCGGAACGCCCCTTACCTGTTAGTGTCCTGCCATACATTCTGTCTTAACCCGCGCCAGTCCTCTCGAGGCCTGTGTCGGGTGTAGGTTGTAATAGTTCTCGATTACTGAAAGATCTAAACTATTAACTAGCTATTGTATTAAATCAATCCTATATGAAGTAAAGGCGTCTTTTGTAAATTTAGCTTAGTAAGCTGGAGAATTATCTTATTAAAAAACAAAGTCAGTTAGGCTTTAATAAGTATCTCTTTTACAAACCTTTACTATATTATCCTGATTCTTCTTAATACTATGTCTAAAATCGCTATCTGTTTTTTAAAAAACACTACTCCCTTATATTAAGCTAAAGTCGAACTACCTTTCTAAGATCTTATTTTTATAAATCTAAAGGTTTATTTTGCCGTTAGTGTTAGTTAGTGTTAATTTTTAGCCCCAGCTGTCCTATGGGCAACTGCTGCGTACCCTGCAGCTATAGCTCACACTGCAGAGCCGAACCTTTTAAAAGGCTCCAGGGCCTACAGGGCTCTGTAACGACCCTACAAGCCGTCACCTAGACCAGTATAGGAGGAACGTAAGCACGGTGCTACGTACTGGGCCAGGGATGTAAAGACTTAAAGCCCTTACAACCACTTAGAAGTTACTTAGTGGTCTACGTTAGCTAATAATATATTACGACCTACACTTAATACAGGCCTTAAGAGGATTAGTGCAGGTTAAGATAGAACGTATAACAGGACGTTAACAAGTAAGGGGCGTTCTGAAGACAGCTTATTAAATTAGCACTCCTAGATAGGGGTTTAATGTTATTATAGGTTATTGTCACTATAATATATAGAGGTAAGTCTAAATAGTAAGATATAAATGAATAATTAAATATTAGCGTAAGGAACTAAAGTCCCTTACGGTAGTTATAAGTATAACTATAGCTATTTATATTAATTAACTAAGAGGTACTTTATACCTTAATCACTATACTTACTTAATATAAGGAGTAATTAAAGTGATTAAAATACCCTTAATTACTATAATTACTGTGCTCTTAGCAAGATTAAAGTAATCACTTAATGACTGGTCGTAAGGGCTTCAGGTCTTTGCACCCCTGGCCTAGTACGTAGTACGGTGTGTATTATCTCCCTGCACTGTTCCTTCTGCGGGGGATTTGTTAAGCCGCTCCGGTTTAAGTGACAGCCTGTAGGGTTGTCACACGATTCCCCCTCTTTAACGTTCTTTTTTTATAAAGAACTTCTTATACGTACTTTTCTCTCTCCACCAGCTGTTATACCGTTTAATTAGGTAATTAAGAATAGGAGAAACGTAGCACCTTTATTAACTGAACGTTATATTATTAACGTTAAGTTTATTTTTACTTTTAGGATTGTTATACCTGTGAAGTGTAATCGCTATTACCGCTTAGGCCTTCCAGACTGTAAGGTAGTTAGTAAGAGTAAGTTGTGCGGCTACTATATAGTAGTTAGTGGGACTGTATACTTATCTTATAACGTTTACGGGAACGACCTGTCCGTTCTCTGTGGGGTTTTAGATAAAAAGAAGCGCCTTAACGCTAAGGAGTGTGAAACCGCTCTCCTTCTCCGTAACACAGCTTTTAAGCTTCTGTGCCTTAAGGATTAACAGAAGGGACTAGTGTGCTGGGTAGACGAACTTTTTAACTATAAGTTTAACATTATGGTGGAGGAGGAGCGTGAGGCTTGGGAAGCGACCGCTCCTGTTCTTAAGTTTAACTGGAGGAACTTTTTAGCGGAACCGGCATATAGTTCCCTTTTTAGGAGGTCGCTATAGCTAGTAACCTTTTCTTAACCTAGTCTGTTACTTCTTTCTTTTAATAAATGAAATGGCTCTTTAGTGTAATGGTAGCGCGTTTGCTTCTTAAAGTGAGAGGTTATAAGTTTAACTTTTATAAGAGTTTTTTATCGTTTTAGATCCTTACTCCTCGGGGTTAAAGGGTCTAAGGTAACTTTTTTGTTTTTCTTTTACTGATTTCCTTTTCTTAACAGTACTTTTTCTTATATAGAGTTTACTAAGGGCTCCAGAGGCCTAGCTTCCTTATTAGGTTTAAGGTCCTTATAACCTATAGTTAAGGGTTTTATGACGACCCTGCAGGCCGTCACTTAGGCCGGGGCGGCCCGACGAATCCCCCGCAGAAGGAACAGTGCAGGAAGACAGTGCACACCATCCAGGCGCACTGGGCCAGGGGTGCAAAGACCCAAAGCCCCTACGACTAATAAGGTGCTGCTTGTGGCGTGCCGAGTGCTTGCATTGTGAGCAGGAGAAACCTTATAAGCAGAACGCTCGCACGATACAGGATACTTGTATAATAAGCACCTGCGACGCTATAAGTAAGGTACGGAGTACCTCCCGGTTAGTTAGTATAAATAACCATAATTATACCTATAACCATTATAAAGGACTTTAGTTCCTCACACTAATATTCAATTATTCATTTATATCCTACTGTTCAAACTTCCCTCTATATATTATAATAATAATAACCTATAGTAACATTAAACCCCCCGTCTAAAAGTGCTAGCTTAATAAACCGTCTTCAGAACACCCCCTACTTGTTAACGTCCTACTATACGTTCTGTCTTAACCCACACCAGTCCTTTTAAGGCTTATATTAAGTATAAGTTGTAATATAATACTAACGTCGAGTTCTAAACGCTGTTTATTAAATTCCTAGACACTACCCCTCTCCTACTAATATATTAACTTTTAGAAAAGGTAAGGAGATTAAAGAGGTATAAGTTTAGCTTTAACTCCTTACCATTAATAAGTTAATTACACGCCTTAAAGACTTAAACTTTAATTAGTAAGGACTAATTAAGGAACTTAATAAAACCTTCCCTAAAGATATTAAAAGTCGCATTAGTTTTATTAAAAAACTTTAAACCTAACTTAACGTTATTAAGCTAGAGAATAATAACCTTAAGGGCTTGTAAAAGAAACGAGTAAAGCTCCCTCTACCCTTACGCTTTAAAAGAGACTTTACGTAACTGGAGTTGTGGATAACCTAGCTCTAGAGTTATATCACCTATTATAATAAGCAGTTCTTTAAAGAAGAAGGAAAGGTCAGGTTTACTAAGGCCTTATTAGATAAAGTAGCTACTCGTTAGTATAAACCTTATATAAAGATAATTAATAACCTCTCTGTAAATAGAGTATGTAAAGAGGCCCTTAAGACTTAGGCTCTTTTTAATAACTTTAACGTGTTTATTAACTAACTTTAGATTAAGTTTAAAGAACTAAACACCCCTTAGCAGGTTAAGTAATGCCTTATAACTTTAAGGTAGATATCCTTAATCCTTAAGTTCTCCACACACTTTAAACTAGAAGTAGTAAAGATTAAACTTAGCTAAGAGACCTTAGTAATGCTGTTTTAAAGTAGCTTAAAGGAACACGTCACTAGAGACCTTTACCGGGAAGACTAACTAAACCACTTATAAGAACTGGTTAAAATAGCTATTAAGGCTGACAATTAGTATTATAATCACCATTATTAGAAGAACTTTTAGAAAGATTAAGTCCCCTAATTAAGTAAATTAAAGAAGGGGAATTAGTTAACTGTAACAGGTTACTATCCCAAGCTAATAAATATTAATATAATAAACCGTTAAAACTAACCTAACTGTAATAAACTTTAGTAATAATAATAACAGAAACAGCTTAAGGACCTATTACAGGTTTAATACTTTAACTGCGATAAGAAAGGACATATAGTACAGTAATATCTGTTATTAAAGTAAGTTGGTTAGAAACCCGTTTTAAAAGGAGGAAAGCACGTTAAGTTTAACTTAAGAGACGTTTATATCAGGATGGCAGGTAATAAAAAGGACTATACTTAAATAAATAAGTATAACTTAAGAGATAAGGAAGAAGAAAAGGAACCTTAAGACGTAACGTATCTAGTCCTTAAGGGTGTCTTAAAAAAGTTAGTTATAGAGGTGTAGGTTGTAGAAGACCGACTTTAAGGTAGAAACTTGGAATTATTAAAAGTGTAGGTTATAAGAGACTGACTTTAAGAAAAGATGTTCTAGTTAGCCGTTACAGGCCTTAAAAACCTTACCTTGTAAGTTTAGGAATTAAGGAAGTTTAAGAAGGACCCTAACTTAAAAGTTATTAAAATGGTAAAAGGAGTTGAAGAATTAGCCTTTTAGGCCACTTAAACAGTAAAGTAAGCCTTAAAAGGTGAAAAAGAGTAAGTTAAGAGAATTAAACTGGAGAAATGGAAGTTCTTCTTAACAATACCCCTTAAGACTTTTAAACACTTTAAGCACGTTAAGTAGATTAGTACCTTTACCTCCCTAAAAGAAGGACAGTTTAGATAGCTACCCTATACTAAAGTTAATGTACCTTAAACCAGTACCTTAAAGGTCCTATAAGAAAGTATAAAGTAAGTATATTAACGAAAAGTTTAGGAGTTAAAGGGAAAACATTAAGAGTTAGTAGATAAAGTAAAGGACTTACAGGTTAAAGGCCTTATTATGATATCTAAAGATAAAGTAGTGGAAATTAGGTTAAAACTTTATAATAAAGTTCACTTTACTAATTAGCTTAAATATTAACTTATTAAGGAAGGCCACTTTATAAAAGAATAAACTGGGTTATTATTACCTAAGTTTTAAAAAAAGGTTTAAGAGAAATAACATATATAGAGGTAAGTGGAAGAAGAAAAAAAACAAAGCGTTACTTCCCCTATTCTATACTCCACTACTATAGCACTTATAATTAACATCGACTACCCCAGCTATAAGGATATATTATGGATTAACTGTGTGTATAATAATTACACTTTTAACTGGTATTATAAACTTAAGGCCCTTTATAACCACTTCCCTAGCGTATAAAGACAGGACTACGCCGTTATAAGAGTGGAGTTAGAACTGGCCTATTATTAAGTTTCCTACTCCTTAATAAAGGAATCTAGTAACAAACGGAAAGTCACTGTAATTAACTAAGCCCCCGCTACATACTAGCAAGGAGGGGTACTTAATAATTACCTAGTTATAACATATTTACTACATCTTAACGGAAAAACTAGGGAATAGTAAAAACGGGAAGATTATTAACAGATCTAAGAGTAAAAAGACATTATTACGATTTAAGCCTGTAAAGTATACTATTAACTCGTTAAGGATTTTAAGAATATTATACCATTTAAAGTTAACTAGACGCTAAGGTGTGAGAACTTAAGAAAGGTTAACCGCTAGGTTTATTAAAGCTGCCTGTTTTTCTAGAAGGAATTAAGAAAAGGCTGCGGGCCCTCTAAAAGGGCCGGAAACCAGTAATTCGCTAATTAGCAAAAACCTTAAGAAGAAGGAGAGGCACTTAAAGGTTAGGTTAAATAAGACTTTAAGGATAGACAATTACTATAACTTAGATAATAAAAGAGTATAAATACTATTCTGTTAGTATTAATATAATAGACGGAAAAGGGAGGCCGTTTAGGGTAAAAGTAGTAATTAATAACAGGAGTGCTTCTAACTTAGTGCACCCTTTATTAGTTAATTAAAGGAAACTCCCTAATAAAGAGTATAAAAAGGCTATTCCCATTTAAAATAAAGAAGGAGGCCTGTACTAATATAATAATAACAAAGTTACCTACCACTTGCTACTTTTAATTAAAATGGATAAGGATAAATAATAAGTAGACTTTAACGTTACATTAATGGTAGGGTATAATATAATCTTAAGTTTACCTTAACTGGAAAAGTATAACCCTATAATTAACTAGAGGAGTGGCTACCTTACCTTTAGTAAGTCCCCTAACTGTAATTACTATTTAGAGAAAGCTAAGAAGGTATTAAACTGTTCTAAAGATATATAAAGCACTTAAAAGCACATTAAACCTTTAAAACCAAATACAGTTTAAGTTAGGTTTATTAAGACAGTTAAAAGACTAGAAGGTTTACTATATTACCTAAATAACGATTTAAAAAGTGGGAAAAAGTAAGAAGCTAACCTACAGATAAGTGAAAAAGTTAACTTATTTAAGGTACTTACAGAGTATAGGAAGTTTACCCTATTCTGAAAAAAGATACTATAACTACTGGACTATAGATTATAAGACTATAAAATTAAACTAAAGCTAGGAGCGAAGCTCCGTAACTTCCAACCCTACTATCTAAACCCCTAACAGGCTAAGGCCTTAAAGGAGTATATTAATAAGAACTTAAGGAACAGGTTCATTATAAAGTCCCAGTCCCCAGCAAGGTACCTAGTATTATTTGTCCCATGGAAGGGAGACAGTAAACTACATATAATTGTTAATTACTAAACGTTAAACAAGGATATGATTAAAAATCGCTACCCGTTACTACTTATTACGGAAATATAAAAACAGATTATTAAAGTAAACTGGTTCTCTAGCCTTAATTTCCCTATAAGATTTAACTATATTAAAGTAAAGGAAAAAGATAAGTATAAAACAGCTTTTTAAACTTATAACAGACATTACTAATACTGTGTTATGCTAATAAGATTAATAAATACCCCCACGACTTTCTAAGGCCTTATTAACAGTGTTCTCCACCCCTTCTTTAATAAGTTTATCTTTATATATTTAAACGATGTTCTGGTTTATTCTAAAACTTTAAAAGAACACTGAAAATATATACGACAGGTTTTAACAGCTCTTAAAAAAGTAAAGCTAATAGTAAACTTAGAGAAGAGCCACTTCTACGTTTAGGAACTAAACTATTTAAAGTTTAAAGTAACCCTTAAAAAGCTTAAAATGTAACTAGAGAAGACAGAGGCAGTTAAGGACTAGCTTACTTTAAAGAATTAAAAAGAGTTATAAACTTTTATCAGTTTTATAAACTTCTATTACTGTTTTATTAGGTACTTTACGAAAATCGTAAGACTATTTTATAAACTTACAGGTAAGGGAAAGCCGTTTAAATAAACTAATAGATAGTAAAAGGTGTTTAAAAACCTTAAATACGCCTTTATTACAACGCTAGTCTTAGCCCTCCCTGATTTCTCGAAGCCTTTCTAAGTTAAAATAGACTCCTTGGAATTTGTAATTAGTAAAGAGCTTAGCTAAATCTAAGACGACGGGAAACGCCACTTAGTTACCTTCCTGTTAAAAGGAATCCACAGCCCAGCCCTATAATATCCAATTCATAATAAGGAACTGATGGCGATTATTTAATGTTTTACTAAGTGGGCACTATATTTAAGTAGTATAGAGAAACCAGTCCAGGTCTTTTCAGACTATAATAACCTTTAATACTTCTTAATAAAGGAACTTAGCCTACAGTAAGTATAATAGGTAAAGTTAATAACCCTGTTCCACTTCTAAATCCACTACGTTAAAGGAAAAGATAATAAGTAAGCTAATACTCTCAGCTAAAGATAAGACTATAAGGATACTAATCTAGTCTTAATCTCTGTTACTATATTTGATAAAATTAGGAATAGCATACTAAAGTATACATTATAAGTGTTAGATAACTAAACGTTAGAATAAACTATTAAAGTTTATATAAACTTATAAATAAAGTATAATATCTATTAATAATAACAGGACTTCTAAGTAAGAAGGTTAACAGAAGGTACTTATAAGTATAAGTGCCCTTTAGGAGACTTCTTAGGGCACGTGTAAGACTGTAGTAAGGAATGCCTAAAGCATTTAAACTACAATAAAACTGGTTATCAGTTAAAACAGCTGCTAGAAGACGTAAACGGCATATCTAAACTAAGAGTAAGGCTTTAGTATTAAGAGAAACCGTATATTTACAACTTAAATAAACGAAAGGAGTACGTCTAATAAGTCTACAAATCTCAACTTAAAGGACACATAAGCTAAGTTAAGACTCTTATATAAGCCTAACAGGCATATACCTTCCCGGGAATAAAGAAGCTAATTAAAGAAGTAATTAATAACTATAACATCTACCACTAAAAGTAAAATTAACGTTATAAACCTTATAAGCTTTTTAAACCACTCCCTATATTACAAGCGTTATAAAGTTTAATCTTGCTTAATTTCGTTACTAAGATCCCAAAGTTTAAAGACCCTACTATAAAAGTCACCTATAACCAGATCCTTATAATGGTTAATAAATTAACAAAATAAGCCTACTTTTTACTAACCTTAAAGGATATAACTGTAGAATAACTCACTTATATCTTTAAGAAAAAGGTAGTCTCGTAACACCTTTAATTAAATAATATTATTATAAATTAAGATAAGCTAATCGTGTTAAAGTTTTAATAAAGATTAATGTAAAGGATAAGTGTAAAGAGTAAGCTTTTAATAACCTTCCACTTATAAACAGATAGTTAAACGGAGTAAGTTAATCAGATACTTATAACGTATCTTTAAGCTTATATTAACTTTAAATAAGATAATTAACTTAAACTGTTACTAATAACACAGATAACTTATAATATAACACCAGTTAAGTCGACAGGTATATTACCATTCTTTACTAACTATAGTAAGGAGCCTAAGCTCTGTTAAAGCCCACCTACCAGCGCCCCCTAAGCTGTAATCTATGTAAACCGGATGTAAGAGCTATATAACCACCTATAAATTAAACTTAAGTTTATATGTAAATAAATAAAGAAGTTTACTAATAAATATTAAACTAAGTAACTAATGCTTAAAAAAGGACTCTACTACAGTAGCGAATAAGTTAAGGGACTAACTTTTTAAAAGGGGGACCACATCTACCTTTTTTCACAAAACTTACATTTAAAACAACTTAGAAAGAAGCTTAACTTTAAAAGGTACAGACTGTTCCAGATTAAGAAAAAGGTCGCCACCTCTAATTATAAACTAGACTTACCCACTAGCATAAAGGTGTAAATTAAGGTTTTTTACATCTTACTTTTAAAACCTGCCTTAAAGGGAGTTCCTTTAGAAAAGAAGATTAAGGTTAACACTGATAAAGATAAGTACGATGTTAAAGAAGTTATAAATTCATAAAAGGGAAAGAACACGTTTAAGTATCTTATTAAATAGCTAAACTACAGCCTTAAAAGTAACTCGTAGGAACCAGTTAAAAACCTTAAATACCTAAACCTAATTACAGAGTTCCACTAAAAGAATCCTAATAGATTAAAACTAATAATAAAAACTAGGAATAAGATAAGATCTGATATCTAAATTACCATACTGAAAAGTAAGACCACTGTGGGACCTAAAGCCTAAGAAGCAGCAGGAAACTCCTTAATAAGTATAGAAAGACATTTATTAGAAACTTTAACTAGGGTTATAAAGACCTTAAACCTAATAAGGAGGTAGGACCTTTAAAGCCCCTAATAAGCTCTATATAAAAATAAGTGCTGTTAAGGAAAAAAGTTAGTAAAAGAAAAAAAATAAGTAAAAAAGTTATTAAAACCCTTATAGGGAGTTAAACCTATAACCCCTTATTAAAGAAGGCAGTTATAAACTAAATTATAAAATAACTACTTATTATAAAGACCCTGCTAGAAAGTTCCCCTAATCGAAAGACTCTATGTCGTTAGGAGGAGCGTTTAACCTAACCTCCTCACTTTCCTAAAACTCCAGCAGCTCCGCTTTATAACTAAACGCTTTCACAGCCTGGTCTTTAAGACAGGACTGCTACTTATAAAGGCACGCCAGGCATATTAACACCTTTTAAAGCTTAACAGTAACCTTATAAAGTTATTAAGTAGTAGACTCGACTTATAAGTTAAAGCTTTACTTTTTAATAAGAAGAGCCTTTAATCTCGCTTTACTAACATTAAAAGTGTTGTATTAGGAAGGCCAGTGCCTCTCTAAACAGTAATTATAACTGTCAGACCGGTTTAAAACCCAACAGATAAGTAAAGGGTTGGTAAACTTATAAAAAGAATAAGAGGATATTTCGCTACTAAACATATATATATAGGCTGTAAGGTTTAAGCAACAGTTAATACTTCTACCTTATTCCCGTTTTAAGACCTAGGAGCTGGACACTTATTATATAGTAAAGTAGTAAAAAGAGAAACTTACCTTTTAAGTTCTTTATAGGAAAAGAACGTTAAAAAGGGGGAATCGTGTGATAACCTTATAAGCCGTCACTTAAGCTAAGGTAACTTAATAAATCCCCTGTAAAAGGAACAGTGTAGGAAGACAGTGTACACTGTCTAGGTACATTAGGCCAGGGGTGTAAAGACCTAAAGCCCCTACGACTAATAAGGTGCTGCTTATAACGTGCTAAGTGCTTACATTACAAGCAGGAGAAACCTTATAAGCAGAACGCTTACGTAATACAGGGTGCTCGCATAACAAGCACCTGCGACGTTATAAGTAAGGTACAGAGTACCTCCCAGTCAGTTAATATAAATAGCTATAATTATACCCATAACCACCATAAGGGACTTTGGTTCCTCACGCTAGTATTCAATTATTCATTTATATCCTACTGTTCAGACTTCCCTTTATACATTATAATAACAATAACTTACAGTGACATTAAACCCCCCGTTTAAAAGTGCTAGCTTAATAAGCCGTCTTCGGAACGCCCCCTACCTGTTAGCGTCTTACCATACGTTCTGTCTTAACTTACGCCAGTCCTCTCAAGGCCTGTATCGGGTGCAGGTCGTAATAGGTTTTAATAAATGTCTTCCCGTACCTATTAAGGAGTTTCTTACCGCTTTTTAAGCTTTAAGTCCTACAGTAGTCTTACTTTTCAGTATAGTAATTTAAATGTTAGGTTTTATCTTATTTTTAGTTTTTATCGTTAGTTTTAATCGATCTAAATTCTTTCAGTAAAATTCCGTAATTAGGTTTAGGTACTTAAGATTTTTAACTAGTTCCTATAAGTTACTTTCAGGGCTGTAATCTAACTACTTGATAAGATATTCAAACGTATTCTTCCCTTTTTTTAAATCCATAACTTCTTTAACGTTGTATTTATCCTTATTAGCGTTAATCTTAATCTTCTTTTCTAAAGGAACTCTTTTCAGGGCGGGTTCTAGAAGTGAAATGTGAAAAACCCTAATCCACACCTTTATATTAATAAGTAGGTCTAGTTTGTAATTAAAGGTAGTAACCTTTTTCTTAACTTAAAACAGCCTGTACTTTTTAAAGTTAAGCTTCTTATTAAGTTATTTCAAATATAAGTTTCGTAAGAAAAGGTAAACGTAATCCCCTTTCTGAAAAGTTAGTCCTTTAACTTATTCGCTATTATAATAGAGTCCTTTCTTAAGTACTAACTGTTTAGTTTAGTGTTTATCAGTAAACTTTTTCATTCGTTCGCGTGTGAACTTAAATTCGGCTTATAAATAGTTATATAGTTCTTACATCCAGTCTACACGTACTGTAGCTTAAGGGGCGCTAGTAGGCGGGCCTTAACAGAGTTTAGGCTCTTTACTGTAATTAGTAAAGAACAGTAATATACTTGTTAACTTAATTAATGTTATATTATAAGTTATCTATACTGTTAGTAATAACTTAAGTTAATTATTTTATTTAAAGTTAATATAAGTTTAAAGATATATTATAAGTATTTAATTAATTTATTCTATCTAGCCGTCTGTCTGTAGGTAGAAGGCTGTTAAAAGCTTACTTTTCACACCTATTTTCTACATTAATCTTTATTAAAATTTCGACACAATTAGCTTATCTTAATCTGTGACGATATTATTATAACGACCCTACAGGCCGTCACTTGGGCCGGAGCGGCCCGACGAATCCCCCGCATAAGGAACAGTGCAGGAAGACAGTACGCACGGTACTGCGCACTAGGCTAGGGGTGCAAAGACCCGAAGCCCCTACGACCAACTAGCAGTTGCTCAGTCTTGGCAGGAGTGCTCACCTACTGAGCATCCGTAAGACCTCCGAGCAAAAGGTGCTTAGTAGTAGGTTGCTTAGTCCTTCCCTAAGCAACAGGCTACTGAGTAAGGTACAAAGTACTTCTAGCTAGTTAGTATAGATAGTTATAGTTATGCTTATAACTACTGTAAGGGACTTTAGTTCCTCATATTAATATTTAATTGTTTATTTATATCCTACTGTTCAGACTTACCTCTATGTATTATAGTAATAGCGATTTATAGTGACATTGAACCCCTGTCTAAGAGTGTTAGCTTAATAAGCTGTTTTCGGAACGCCCCTTACCTATTAGCGTCCTGCTATACGTTCTGTCTTAACCCGCACTAGTCCTCTCAAGGCCTGTGTTGGGTGTAGGTTATAATATAATACTAGCGTTTTAGTTCTGAACGCTGTTTGTTGAATTCCTAGATACCACCTCCCTCTTACTAACATGTTAACCTTAAGAAAAGGTAAGGAGATTAAGAAAGTGTAAGCTTAGCTTTAACTTCTTATTATCGATAAGTTAACTGTATATCTTAAAGACCTGAACTTTAATTAGTAGGGGTTAGTTAAGGAATTTAATAAGGCCTTCCCTAAAGATATTAAGAGCTGTATCGGTCTTATCGAAAAACTCTAAATCTGACTTAACGTTATTAAGCTAAAGAATAACGACCTTAAGGGCTTATAGAAGAAACAGGTAAAGCTCCCTCTGCCTTTGCGTTTTAAGGGGGATTCTACGTAGTTAGAGTCTTAGATAGCTTAGCTTTAGAGCTATATTACCTATTATAACGAGTAGTTCTTCGAAGAAGAAGGAAAAGTCAGGTTCGCTAGAACCTTACTAGATAGAGTAGCTGCTTATTAGTATAAACCCTACGCGAAGACGATTAATAACCTCTTTATAAACAGAGCACGTAAAGAGGTCCCTAAGACTTAAGCTTTTTTCGACGACTTCGACGTGTTTATCGACTAACTTTAGACTGAGTTTAAAGAATTAGATGCCTCTAGACGGGCTAAACAGCGCCTTATAGCTTTAAGGTAAACGTCCTTAATCTTTAAGTTCTTTACACGCTTTAAACTGGAAGCAGTAAAGATTAAGCTCGGTTAAGAGGCCTTAGTAATGCTGTTCTAGAGCGGCCTAAAGGAGCACGTCATTAAAGACCTTTACTGAGAAGACTAACCGGACTGTTTTTAAGAGTTAATCGAGATAGTTATTAAAGCTGATAATCGGTATTATAATTACTATCATCGTAAGAACTTCTGGAAAGAACGGACCCCTTACTAGTTAAATAAACTAAAGAAGGGAAGTTAGTCAACCGCGATAAGTTATTACCCTAGGTTAATAGATATTAGTATAGTGAACTGTTAGAACCGACTTAACCGCGATAAGCTGTAACGACAGCAGTAGTAAAAGCAGCTTAAGGACTTATTATAAGTCTAGTGCTTTAACTGTGATAAGAAAGGACATATAGCACGGTAATGCCCGTCGCTAAAGCAAGTCGGTTAGAAACCCGTTCCGGAAGGAGGAAAACACGTTAAGTTTAACTCAAGAGATATTTATGTTAGGATAGCAGGTAACGAGGAAGACTACGCTTAGATAGATAAGTGTAAATTAAGAGACGAGGAAGAGAAAGAAGAAGAACCTTAAAACGTAGTGTACTTAGTCCTTAAGGGTGTTTTAGAAGAGTTAGCTATAAAGGTGTAAGTCGTTATAAACCGACTCTTAAGTGGAAACTCGGAACTGCTAGAGGTGCAGGTTACAGAAGACTGACTTTAAGAAGAGATATTCCAATTAACTATAATAGGCCTTGAAAAACTTACCCTGTAAGCTTAAGAACTAAGGAAGTCTAAGAAGGACCTTAGTTCGGACCTTACTAAAATAGTAAAAGGAGTCGAATAACTAGCCCTCCAGGTTACCTAAGCAGTAAAGTAAGCCTTGGAAAGTGAAAAAGAGCAAACTAAGAGAATTAAACTAGAGAAACGAAAGTTCTTCTTAACAGTACCCCTTAAGACTCTTAAGCACTTTAAGCACGTTAAGTGGATTAGCACCCTTACCTCCTTAGAAAAGGGATAGTTTAAGTAGCTACCCTGTATTAAAGCTAGTGTACCTTAGACCGGTACCTTAAAGGTTCCCCAAGAAGGTACAAAGTAAATATACTAGCGGAAGGTCCAGAAGTTAAAGGAAAAACACTAAAAGTTAGTAAACGAAATAAAGGACCTGTAAGTCAAAGGCTTTACTGTAACGTTAAAAGATAAAGCGGTAGAAATTAAGCTGCAACTCTATAATAAAGTTCGCTTCGCAAATCAGCTTAAACATTACCTCGTTAAAGAAGACCGTATTGTAGAAGAATAAGCCAGATTATTACTACCTAAGTTTTAGGAAAAGGTTTAGGAGAAATAACGCACACGGAGGTAAGTAGAAGAAGAGAAAGAATAAAGTATTACATCCCCTGTTCCGTATTCTATAACTGTAACACTAGTAGTTAATATCGACTACTTTAGTTATAAGGATATACTGTAGATTAACTGTGTGTATAATAACTGCACTCTTAACTGATACTGTGGACTTAAGGCCTTTTATAACTATTTCCCTAATGTACGGAAACGGGACTACGCTATCGTAAGAGTAAAGTTAGAACTAGCTTACTACTAAATCTCTTACTCCCCGATAAAAGAATCTGGTAATAAACGGAAAGTTACTGTAGTTAATTAAGCTCTTATTACGTGTTAGCGAAGAGGAATGCTTAATAACTGCTTAGTTATAACGTACTTATTACACCTTAACGGAAAAGCTAAAGAGTAGCAGAAGTGGGAAAACTATTAACGGATTTAAAAGTAAAAAGATATTGTTATAATCTAAGCTTATAAAGCGTATTACTAACTTGTTAAAGACTTTAAGAACATTATACCGTTTAAAGTCGACTGGACGTTAAGGTATAAAAACTTAAGAAAAGTTAATTGTTAGGTCTATTAGAGCTGCCTGTTTTTCTAGAAGGAATTAGGAAAAGGTTACAGGCCTTTTAGAAGGGCCGGAAACTAGTAGTTCGCTAATTAGTAAAAACCTTAAGAAGAAGGAGAGGCACTTAAAGGTTAAGCCGTATAAGACCTTAAGGACAGATAATTACTATAACTTAGATGTTAAAGAAGCATAAGTATTACTCTATTAGTATCGATATAACAGATAGAAGAGGGAAGCTGTTTAAAGTAAAAGCAGTAATTAATAGTAAGAGTGCTTCTAACCTAATATACCTTTCGCTAGTTAACTAAAGGAAACTCCCTAACGAAGAGTATAAAGAGGCTATTCCTATTCAGAACGGAGAAGGAGGCTTATATTAGTATAATAACGGTAAAGTTACCTACTACTTACCACTTCTGATTAAAGTGGATAAGGACGAATAATAAGTAGACTTTAACGTTATATTAGTTACAGGTTACAACATAATCCTAAGTTTACCTTAGCTAGAAAAGTACAACTTTATAATTAACTAAAGGAGTAACTACCTCGCCTTCGGTAAGTCCCCTAACTGTAATTGCTATTTAAAGAAAGTTAAGAAGGTACTAAACTATTTTAGAGTTACACGAAGCACTTAAAAGTACATTAAACCCTTAGAACTAAACACAGTTTAGGTTAAGTTTACAAAGATAGTTAAAGGACCAGAAAGTCTACTGCGTTACCTAAATAACGATTTAGAAAGTAGAAAGAAGTAAGAAGCTAATCTATAAGTAAGCGAAGGAGTTAACTTATTTAAAGTACTTACGGAATATAAGAAGTTTACCTTATTTCGAAAAAAGATACCGCGATTACTAAACTACAGACTATAAGACCACAAAATTAAGCTAAAGCTAGGAGCGAAGCTCTGCAGCTTTTAGCTTTACTACTTAAACCCTTAGCAAGCCAAGGCCCTGCAGGAATATATTGATAAGAACTTAAAGAACAGGTTTATTGTAAAGTTTTAGTTACTAGTAAGATACCTAATGCTGTTTGTCTTAAAGAAGGGAGACAGTAAGCTACGTATAGTTATTAATTACTAAACGTTAAATAAGGATACGATTAAGAATCGTTACCTGTTACTACTTATTATGGAGATACGAGAACAGATTACTAAAGTAAATTAGTTCTCTAGCCTCGATTTCCCTATGGGATTTAACTACGTTAGAGTAAAGGAGGAGGATAAGTACAAAACAGCTTTTCGGACTTATAATAGGTATTACTAGTACTATATTATGTTAATGGGATTAATAAACGCCCCTACGACTTTCTAAAGCCTTATCGACAGTATCCTCTGCCCCTTTCTCGATAAGTTTATCTTTATATATTTAAACAACGTCTTAATTTATTCCGAAACTTTAGAAGAATACCGAAAGCATATGCAACAGGTTCTAATAGCTCTCGAAAAAGCGAAACTGACAGTAAACTTAAAGAAAAGCTATTTCTACATTTAGGAACTGAACTATTTAAGGTTTAAAGTAACCTTTAGAAAGCTCGAAATGCAATTAGAGAAGATAGAGGTAATTAAAGATTAACTTACTTTAAAGAATTAGAAAGAGTTATAAGCCTTTATCGGCTTTGCGAACTTTTATCGCTGTTTCATTAAGTATTTTACGAAAATCGTAAGATTACTTTACGAACTTACAGGTGAAGAAAAGCTATTTAAATAAACCGATAGATAACAGAAAGCGTTTAAAGACCTTAAATACGCTTTCGTCACAGCTTTAGTCCTAACCCTTCCTAATTTCTTAAAACCCTTCCGAGTTAAGACAGACTTCTCGGAGTTTGCAATTAACAGAGAACTTAGCTAAGTTTAAGATAATAGGAAACGTTACTTAATTACCTTCTTATTGAAAGGAATTTACAGCTTAACTCTGCAATATCTAATCTACAATAAGGAACTAATAGCGATCATTTAATACTTTACTAAGTAGGTACTGTATTTAAACGGCATAGAAAAACTAGTTTAAGTCTTTTTAAACTATAATAATCTCTAGTATTTCCTAATAAAGGAACTTAGCTTACAGTAGGCACGATAGGTAGAGTTAATAACCCCATTTTACTTCTAGATTTACTATATTAAAGGAAAAGACAATAAGTAAGCTAATGCTCTTAGTCGGAGACAGAATTATAAAGATACTAATCCGGTTTTAGTCCTTATTACTGTATTTAACGAAGTTAAGAACGGTATATTAAAGTATACGCTATAAGTGTTAGATAACTAGATACTGGAACAGACCATTAACGTCTGCGTAAACTTATAGATAGAGTATAATATCTATTAGTAATAACAGAACTTCTAAGTAAGAAGGCTAACGGAAAGAACTTATAAGTATAAGTGCCTTTTAAGAGACTTCTTAAGGTATATATAAGACTGTAGTAAAGAGTGCTTAAAGTATTTAAACTATAATAAAACTAGTTATTAGCTAGAATAGCTGTTAAAAGGTGTAAACGGTACACTTAAACTAGAAGTAAGGCTTTAGTATTAAGAGAAACTGTATATTTACGACTTAGATAAATAAAAGGAATACGTTTAATAGGTCTATAAATCTTAACTCGGAGGACATATAAGCTAAGTTAAGACTTTAACATAGGCTTAATAAGCGTACGCTTTCCTGGGAATGAAGAAGTTAGTTAAGGAAGTAGTTAATAACTGCAATATCTGTTACTGTAAGCAGAATTAGTATTATAAGCCTTATAGACTTCTTAAACTACTCCCCGTACTATAAGTGCCGTAGAGTTTAATCTTACTTAACTTTATTATTAAGATCCTAAAGTTTAGGGACCTTATTATAAGAGTTACTTATAACTAGATCCTTATAGTAGTTGACAGATTGACGAAATAAGCTTACTTTCTGTTAACCTTAAAGGATATAATAGCGGAATAACTTACTTATATCTTCGAGAAAGAGGTGGTTTTACGATACCTTTAGCTAGATAATATTGTTACGGATCAAGATAAGCTAATCGTATCGAAATTCTAATAAGGGTTAATATAGAGAATAAGTGTGAAAAGTAAGCTTTCGATAGCATTTTACTTACAGACAGATAGTTAAACAGAGTAAGTTAATTAAATACTCACAATATATTTCTAAGCTTATATTAACTTTAAATAAGATAATTAGCTTAAGCTATTACCGACAGTATAGATAGCTTATAATATAACGTTAATCGAGTTAATAGGTATATTACTGTTCTTTATTAATTACAGTAAGGAGCTTAAGCTCTGTCGAGGCCTGCTTACTAACACCCTTTAAGCTGCAGTCTACGTAAATCGAATGTAAGAGCTGCACGATTACTTACAAGCTGAACTCGAGTTTACACGCGAACGAATGAAGAAGTTTACTGACAAATACCGAATTAAGTAATTAGTACTTAAGAAAAGACTTTACTACGATAGTGAATAAGTCGAGGGACTAACTCTTCAGAAGGGGGACTATATCTACCTTTTTTCGTAAAACCTGCATTTGAAACGACTTAGTAAGAAGCTTAACTTTAAAAGGTACAGACCGTTCCGAATTAAGAAAAAGGTCGTTACCTCTAATTACGAACTAAACTTACTTACTAGTATAAAGGTGCAGATTAAGGTTTTTTATATCTTACTTCTAAAACTTGCCCCGAAGGAAGTTCCTCTGGAAAAGAAGATCGAGATCGACGCTAACGAGGATAAGTATAACGTTAAGGAAGTTATAGATTTACGAAGGGGAAAGAACATATTCGAATATCTTATTAAGTAGTTAAACTACAGTCCTAAAAGTAACTTATAAGAATCAGTTAAGAACCTTAAATACCTAAACCTAATTACGGAGTTCTACCGAAAGAATCTAGACCGACTAAAGCTAACAATAAGAATTAGAAATAAGATAAGATCTGATATCTAAATTACTATACTGAAGAGTAAGACTACTGTAGGACTTAAAGCCTAAGAAGCGGTAGGAAACTCCTTAGTAAGTACGGAAGGACATTTATTAAAACCCTTAGCTAAAGTTATAAGGACCTTAAACCTAATAAAGAGGCTAGGCCTCCAGAGCCCTTAAAGAGCTCTACACGAAAAACAAATACTATCGGGAGAAGAAGTTAGTAAAAAGAAATAAGTGCGCTATTACTACATTACAGAACCGTAAAAGGAAAGAGGTTACGAACTAAGTTAAGAAAAGGATATTAGCTAAAGTAACCCCCTAGAAAAAGAACTAGCAGGTGTTCCTGTTAGGAAGCCTCCTTAGTCGAAGGACTTGCTAGCTTTAGGAGGAGTAGCTAAACAGGCCTCCTTTTACTCTTAGAAGCAGAGGATCTCTACCTCCTAGCTAAACGCAGAAAAAGCTCGCTCCTCCATCTTATAGCGCTAGGTTTCAATCTATTTAAGTTAAGTAGCGGCTTTGTAAAGCTTTTAGGTTTTCAACTCTAAGTTCTGCGCAGCAGCGTCGTACTTAGCGTCAAGATAGCGTTTTTCGGAAAGAAGCCGTTAAAGGAAAACGTCGCTATAACCGAACGCGTCGCATAAAGACGAAGCTCCTACTAGTAAACATTTAAAGCAGTTATCCGATTATGCAGCAATAAGATAAGAAAGCGATTTTGAAGAATAACGGCTATAAGGCAACATTTGCGATCTAAAAGTCGAAGTAAAGTCCGTAAGGTTACGGCGATAAGAGGTGCTGTTTTTCGAAATGCGCTTTTACATACGGTTAGCAAGTATAGTTACGTTGGAAAAAAAGGAACGCTTTTACTAAAGTTCTTTATAGAAAAAGAACGTTAAAGAGGGGGAATCGTGTGATGACCCTACAAGCCGTCACTTAGGCCGGAGCGGCTTAACGAATCCCCCGTATAAGGAACAGTGCAGGAAGACAGTACGTACAGTACTACGCACTAGGCTAAGGGTGTAAAAACCCGAAGCCCTTACGACTAATTAGCAGTTGCTTAGTCTTAGTAAGAGTGCTTACCTACTGAGTATCCGTAAGACTTCTAAGTAAAAGGTGCTTAGTGGTAGGTTGCTTAGTCCTTCCTTAAGCAACAGGCTACTGAGTAAGGTACGAGGTACTTCTGGCTGGTTAGTATAGATAGTTATGGTTATGCCCACAATTACCGTAAGGGACTTTAGTTCCTTACGCTAGTATTCAATTGTTCATTTATATCTTACTGTTTAGACTTACCTCTGTGTATTATAGTGATAGCGACTTACAGTGATATTGAACCCCTGTCTAGGAGTGTTAGCTTAATAAGCCGTCTTCGGAACGCCCTTTACCTGTTGGCGTCCTGCTATACGTTCTGTCTTAACCCGCGCCAGTCCTCTCGAAGCCTGTGTCGGGTGCAGGTTGTAATAATTATCTAGCTAAAGGTATTGTAAAATTACCTCTTTCTTAAAGATATAAGTAAGTTACTCTATTATTATATCCTTTAAGGTTAGTAAAAAAGTAAGCTTATTTCGTTAATCTGTTAATTACTATAAGGACTTAGTTATAAGTAACTTTTATAATAGGGTCCTTAGACTTTAAAATCCCAGTAACGAAGTTAAGTGAGATAGAACTCTATAGCGCTTATAGTATAAGGAGTGGTTTAAGAAGTCTATAAGGCTTATAATGCTGATTTTACTTACAGTAGCAGATGTTACAGTTATTAACCACTTCCTTAACTAGCTTCTTTATTCCCAGGAAGGTGTACGTTTATTAAGCTTACGTAAAGGTTTTAACCTAGCTTATATGTCCTTTAAATCGAGATTTATAAACCTGTTAAATATACTCCTTTTATTCGTCTAGGTTATAAATATACGGTTTCTTTTAATACTAAAGCCTTACTTTTAGTTTAAGTATATTATCTACACTTTCTAATAGCTATTCCAGCTAATAACTAGTTTTATTATAGTTTAGATACTTTAGGTACTTTTTATTACAGTCTTACACGTGCCTTAAGAAGTCTCCTAAAGGGCATTTATACTTACAGGTTCCTTCTATTAACCTTCTTACTTAAAAGTCCTGTTATTACCAATAGATATTATACTTTATTTATAAGTTTATATAAATATTAATAGTTTATTTTAACGTCTAGTTATCTAATACTTATAGCGTATATTTTAATATGCTGTTCTTTACTTCGTTAAATATAGTAATAAAGATTAAAACCGGATTAATATCTTTATAGTCTTATCTTTAATTAAAAGTATCGGCTTACTTATTATCTTTTCCTTTAATATAGTGGATCTGGAAGTGGAATAAGGCTATTAACTTAGCCCATTATGTTTATTATAAATTAAATTCCTTTATTAGGAAGTACTAGAAGTTATTATAATCTGAAAAGACCTAGATTAGTTCTTCTATACCGCTCAGATACAGTGCCTACTTAGCAAAACATTAAATAATCGCTATTAATTCCTTATTATAGATTAGATATTATAAAGCTGGGCTGTAGATTCCTTTTAATAAGAAGGTAACTGGGTGGCGTTTCTTATTATCTTGGATTCAGCTAAGTTCTCTACTAATTACGAATTTTAAGGAGTCTATTTCAACTTAAAAAGGCTTTAAGAAATTAGGGAGGGTTAAGACTAATGCTGTAATAAAGGTGTACTTAAGGTCCTTAAACGCCTTTTACTATCTATCAGTCCACTTAAACAGTTTACCCTCTCTTATAAGCTTATATAATAGTTTTATAATCTTTATAAAGTACTTAATAAAGTATTAATAAAAGTTTATAAAGTTAATAAAAGCTTATAACTCTTTTTAATTCTTTAAAGTAAGCTAGTCTTTAACTGCTTTTATCTTCTCCACTTACATTTTAAGCTTTCTAAGGGTTACTTTAAACCTTAAATAGTTTAATTCCTAAATATAAAAATAGCTCTTTTCTAAGTTTACTGTCAGCTTCGCTTTCTTAAGAGCTGTCAGAACCTATTATATATGCTTTTAATGTTTTTTTAAAGTTTTAAAATAAATTAAAACGTCATTTAAATATATAAAGATAAACTTATTAAGGAAAGGGCGGAGAATACTGTTAATAAGGTTTTAAAAAGTCACAGGGGTGTTTATTAATCCTATTAGTATAATATAATATTAATAATGCCTATTACGAGTTTAAAAGGCCGTTTTATACTTATCCTCTTCCTTTACTTTAATGTAGTTAAATCCTATAGGGAAATTAAGGCTGGAGAACTAATTTACTTTAGTAATCTGTTCTTACATTTCTATAATAAGTAATAATAGGTAATAATTCTTAATTATATCCTTATTTAATATTTAATAATTAATAACTATATGTAATTTACTGTCTCCTTTCCTTAAGACGAATAATATTAAGTACCTTATTAAGGACTAGGACTTTATAATAAACCTATTCTTTAGGTTTTTATCAATATACTCCCTTAAGGCTTCAGTTTATTAAGGGTTTAAGTAGTAAGGCTAGAAGTTATAAAGCTTTACTCCTGGTTTTAGCTTAATTTTATAATCTTTTAATATCTAAGTTATAGTAATTATCTGTCCTTAAGGTCTTATCTAACTTAACCTTTAAATACCTCTCTTTCTTCTTAGGGTTTTTATTAATTAATAAATTACTAGTTTTCGGCCTTTTTAAAAGGCTTATATCCTTTTCCCAATTCTTTCTAGAAAAACAGGTAACTTTAATAAACCTGGTAATTAACTTTTCTTAAGTTTTCACACCTTAACGTCCAGTTAATTTTAAACAGTTTAATGTTCTTAAAGTCTTTAATAAGTTAATAATATACTCTGTGGGACTAGATCGCAGTAATGTCCTTTTACTTTTAAATCTACTAGTAGTCTTCTAGCTTTGTTTCTTCTCTTCTTTTACTTACCTTTAGGTTTGTTATTTCTCCTAAACCTCTTTTAAAACTTAAGTAATAGTAACCTAGCTTATTCTTCTATAAAGTGGCTTTCTTTAACAAGTTAATATTTAAGTTAGTTAGTAAAGCGAACTCTATTATAAAGTTATAACTTAATTTTTACCACTTTATCCTTAGACGTTACAGTAAGGCTTTCGACTTACAGGCCCTTTATTTCGTTTACTAACTTTTAATATTTTTCCTTTATCTCTTAAACTCTCTGTTAGTGTGCTTAACTTACACCTTCTTAAAAGACCCTTAAGGTACTAATTTAAAGTATACCGGCTTTAATGTAAGGTAGTTATCTAAGCTGTCCTTCTTTTAAGGAGGTAAGGGTGTTAATCTACTTAGCATACTTAAAATGTTTAAAAGTCTTAAAAGGTATAGTTAAGAAGAACTTTTACTTCTCTAATTTAACTCTTTTAACTTATTCTCTTTTACCTTTTAAGGTTTACTTTACCGTTTAGGTAGCTTAAAGGGTTAATTCTTTAACTCCCTCCACTATCTTAGTAAAGTTTAAGTTAGGGTTTTTCTTAAACTTCCTTAATTCTTAAACTTACAAGGTAAGACTTTTAAGGCTTATAACAGTTAACTGGAACATCTTTTCTTAAAGTCAGTCTTCTGTAACTTATACCTTTAGTAATTTTAAGTTTCCACCTTAAAGTCAGTTTTCTGTAACCTGCACCTTTATAGTTAACTCTTTTAAGACACCTTTAAGGACTGGGTATATTACGTTATAAGGTTCTTCTTCTTCTTCCTCCTTATCTTTTAAATTACACTTATTTATTTAGGTGTAATTTTCTTTATTACCTGTTATCTTAATATAGACGTCTCTGGAATTAAACCTGACGTGTTTTCCTCCTTTTAAAACTGGTTTCCATCTAACCTGTTTTAGTAACAGGTATTGTTATATTATGTAGCCTTTCTTATCGTAATTAAAGCACTGGACTTACGATAAGTCCTTAGCTTACTTCTACTGCTGTTGCTGTTAAGGTTTATTACAGTTAGGTCGGTTCTGATAGTTCACTATACTGATGTCTATTAGCCTGGGGTAGTGACCTATTATAATTAATTAGCTCCCCTTCTTAAGTTTACTTAGCTAATAAAAGGTCTGTTCTTTCTAGAAGTTCTTTTAATAATGATAATTATAATACCGATTATTAGCCTTAATAGCTATCTTAACTAGCTCTTGAAAACGGTTTAGTTAGTTTTCCTAATAAAGGTCTCTAGTAACGTGTTCCTTCAGACCACTTTAAAACAACATTACTAAAGCTTCCTAATTAAGCTTAGTCTTTACTACTTCTAGTTTAAAGCGTGTAGAGAACTTAAGGACTAAGGATATCTGCCTTAAGGTTATAAGGCGCTGTTTAGCCTGCCTAGGTGCGTCCAGTTCTCTAAACTTAGTCTAGAGTTAATTAATAAAAACGTTAAAGTCGTTAAAAAGGGCCTAAGTCTTAAGGGCTTCCTTTTGTACTTTATTTACAGAGAGGTTGTTAATCGTTTTCGTATAGGGTTTATATTAGTAAGCAGCTACTTTATTTAGTAAGGCTTTAGTAAACTTAACCTTTCTTTCTTTTTTAAAGAACTGCTTATTGTAATAGGTAATATAGCTTTAGAGCTGGGCTATTTAAGACTTTAGTTACGTAAAGTCTCCCTTAAAGCGTAACAGTGGTGGGAGCTTTACTTATTTCTTCTGTAAGCCTCTTAGGTCGTTATTCTCTAGTTTAACAGCGTTAAGTTAAGTTTAGAGTTTTTTAATAAGACTGATATAGCTTTTAGTGTCTTTAGAGAAGGTTTCGTTAAGTTCCTTAACTAGTCCCTGCTGGTTAAGGTTTAAGTTTTTAAGGTGTATAGCTAATTCGTTAATGGTAAGGAGCTAAGGCTAGGCTTACGCCTTTTTAATCTTCTTACTTTTTTTAGAAGTTAATATGTTAGTGGGAGAGAAGTAATATTTAGGAATTTAATAAACAGTATTTAGAACTTAACGTTAGTATCGTATTATAACCTGCACCTAATATAAGCCTTAAGAGGACTGGTGTAAGTTAAGATAAAACGTATAACAGGACGCTAACAGGTAAGGGGTGTTCTAAAGACAGCTTATTAAGCTAGTACTCCTAGACAGGGGTTTAATATCACTGTAGGTTGTTATCACTATAATGTATAGAGGTGAGTCTAAATAGTAGGATATAAATGAATAATTAAATATTAGCGTGAGGAACTAAAGTCCCTTACGATAGTTGTGGGTATAATTATAGCTATCTATACTAACTAACTAAGAGGTACCTTATACCTTGATTACTGTGCTTACTTAACACGAGTGATTAGAGTGATCAGAATGCCCTTAATCACTGTAATCACTGTGCTTTTAGCGAGATCAGAGTGATCACTTAATGACTGGTCGTAGGGGCTTCAGGTCTTTGCACCCCTGGCCCAGTGCGCAGTACCGTGCGTACTGTCTCCCTGCACTGTTCCTTCTGTGGGGGATTTGTTGGGCCGCTCCGGCCTAAGTGACGGCCTGCAGGGTCGTCACATAATACTAATAACTCAGGGCATTTGTTTAAGCTGACCTTGTCGTTCTTTTTAAGCTCTATATGTAATATTACTGTAGCCGTTTATATATATAGCGATGCGTTCTGTAGCGTGTGCCACCGTCAAAAAGAGGCCGCGCCGCGTGGTTCTTTGAACCGCGCTTCTTTCAATCAACGATCGATCCGACAATTTTCACCACGAAGACCTCCCATTAAAAGCCCAGTGACATTCTGGCCCTTCAATCGAAGGAAGATAACCTAATCTACGGTCGCGTTTCCTTTATTATTCCATGCTAGGCTCCGTTCTATGCTAGGCACCGTCACATACTAGGTTTTGTTCCAACTAGGTACGTATCTGTTTTTCTACGTCAGTTGCATTTGTGTCCCTCCGATTGGAGGACCAGTAGTCTGGGAGTCGGCCTTCCAGACCGACTGCGACCTTCTGTGGGTGTGGTTCTCTTTGTGGTTTCTTCCCTATTACGCCATCGCACCAGTTCATTAGTGCAAAGCCACAGTCAAAGGTTAGGGTTATATGAGTCCCCTTTTTTTTGTCAACCGCTTGCCTGGCGGTAACTGTAGATAACTATTGTAAGGCAGTGCAAAGCATTCTGCCAGCCACAGGATTCAGGGGCTCAGGGCGGCCCTGGATCTGACACCTACCAATATCCAATCCACTGCCAGTGCTTATCACCGGCCAATCCAGTCAATCCAGTCGAAGGACAGGCGGTCCCTCACACTGGACCAATTATCGAAAGGACGAACACGTGACGCCGTGACAACGAGTTGGGCGGGGTTAGGCAGCTCACGCACCCGAACTTTCCACATGGTTCCGAATACCGATAACCTGACTGATACTCGAACTCCACACGCAGTAACTCTTCAACATGCAAGTTAGCCAAATGACTACGCAATCCTTGGACCAGGTGGTGTTCCGACTCCGTTACTTGCCACACTACGTTGTCAGCCCTCATGAGGCCGCTGGCCTGCTTGGCCATGCCTTGGGCATCGCCGCGGATCAGTTGGTTGTCCACTCGGTCGCAAGAACATTCAAAATCTCAGAGGTTCCACCATCAAACATGGCAACTCTCCAGTTCAGGACTATGCCCTCTTGTCTCTACGAGTCCATCAATACCAAGAACGAATGGAGTATCCCTATCCCGGGGTCAGCAACTCTCGTTCTCGACACGCATTTCGAAGGCATCACGGTACTTAATAGCGTAGAGCCAGCTGCACACCGCGCGGAGTATGGACCCGTCAGACCCTTGTCACCAGCTGCTTTACTGACGACTGCCGCTTATCTAGTTGCATCGCCATCTCCGGTCTTGCAAGCCACCCCTTTGGTTCATGGCAACCCCATGGTGCCGATAAAAGCTTCATGTGGATCAGGGACACCATTCCCAAGCACATCCCTGGAATGCGGGCTATTGTCTACGGCTATGACTCGAAGCTGTTGGGGACGAGGTCCTTCCAGTCGGTTAACGACATCTCCAGGGCGTTGGTGCTTCACCTCAAAACTGGGGGCTGGAACCTCCCGTCATCAAAGCCTATTATCTTTCTCGCCCACAGCTTGGGCGGGCTTGTACTGATGGACGCGATAGTGCAGGCTGCCGATCGCGAGGGAAGCGTTGCCGGCATCCTCGATAACGTCCGGGGGGCTATCATGTTTGGAGTGCCCTGTCTTGGCATGGAGCAGTCTCACTTGATGGCTATGGTAGAGGGTCAGGCGAACGAGGCGCTGGTTCGGGATCTCTCGCCACAGAGCAGTTACGTGTGGCAGCTGAACAAGCAATTCATCGGGCTCGCATTTCTTAGGACAGCGCGGATATTCTGGGCATACGAGACACAAAAATCACCAACTGTAGCAGTACGTCCACTCTTATCCCTTTTCTTCATTTATCATGTAAGGGCTAACCATCAGCAGCTGGGAGCGAATGGGAAATGGCAGAGAACAGGCGATCCCGCTACCTTGGTCCACCCTGAGTCAGCAACTTGCCGCATCTATCGTAAAAACCAGTTCCTGACGATCCCAATCAACAAAGATCATTCCAACATGGTCAAGTTCTCCAGGGGTGATCCATGCTTGGATGTGATCACGAGTTCGCTCGTTGAACTTTTTTCGCTCGAAAAGCTCGTGCGACAACCTTGGCTCCTCGAGCTCGAGATACCCGCAGCTAACCAGGGCATGTCCTCAGATTCTGGAGCAGACGTACGCTCAAAGGCTGTTGACTTGCTGCCAGACTTGGATGTCAAGATGCTGCACCAGCTTGGCGAGCTCCTATCATCACTCAAAGGTACGTCTCTCTATCGCCGCATATCTTTTCATAGCGCACCAAGTCTGACAAACGTCCCAGACTTACATAACGACTTATATTCCACCGAGCTAGACTTCCGTGTTGACCAGATTGAAGACCCATTCCAGGACACATTCAAATGGGTATTCGACGTACCGTCATTTTCTACCTGGTTGCAAGGAAAGTCGGCTCTGTTCTGGATTCACGGGAAACCAGGTTCCGGGAAGTCGACTCTTATGAAGTTCATCCTTCAGAGCCAAACGACACGGGATTTACTACACCGCTGGGATACAGGCACCGACCCAATCATCGCCGACTTCTTCTTCCACTACCGTGGCAGTGCACTCCAGAAATCGTTTGTAGGCCTTCTGCGCAGCCTGATAGTTAAGATCCTTAAGCCTCACCAAGAGCGCTTCGAGAAAAGACATCAGCAGACCTGGGACGATTTCAAGTCTCTCACAGCGAGGCAGCGAAAACTCGAGAGACAAAGCCAAATTATCGACCAAAAGTTACGCGACATGGATCAAAACTTGCGCGACATGGCCCACAACACGCAACCGAGCCGGTCGGGACACCTGGGACCACCGAAGGACCGGAACCAATTTGAGTACCAACGCGACGAACTCCTCCAGGAGATGATGCAAATAAACGGCGACCTTGTTAGCACCAAGAAGTCCCTTCAGGCCCTGGTAGAACACTTCAGACCACACAGCGACGCTGCTGATACGAGATTTCTTACGTCTGTAACTACAGAGTTCAGAAAGAACAAGGATGGCCTAGTTTCGAAACTTGAGAAAGCCCTTCATCAGCTCCTGGCCCAAGACATAATACACATGGATCTGGTCCTTTTCTTTGACGCCTTGGACGAATTTGACGGCCACCTTGATATGATCAGTCGGTTTCTCAAAAGTCTTGTCGAGCTGCGTACCACATCGGAAGAGCGGCATACCACACCGAAAACCCGAGTAAGGGTTTGCTTCTCAAGTCGGCCCTGGAAACCCCTTAAAGCGCAGTTTTCCGGGTTTCCAGGCTTCGCGTTGCAAGAACACACCAGAGATGATATCAGAAGATACGCGGAGGGCTCCATAACAAGTTCGCAGATCACCAATGCCTCCATTCTCAAGCTTGTGCCGACTATTATTACCCGAGCAAATGGTGTGTTCATCTGGGTAATGCTCGCTATCAAGGTTCTTCTTGAAGCCCCAGCACAGAACCCAACGGGCGCAGTCCTACAACCACTGGAGGAAAAACTTAAGGAGCTCCCGGACGATCTCTTCGAGTTCTACCAGCTCATCATTGAACGAATCAGCGCACCTGACCGCTATAGGACATTCGCGCTCCTGGAGCTCCTCGTACGCAACCGTGGTCTGCAGCTCACCGCAACCGAGATCCGGGACGCTGTCCGAATCTCGCAGTGCCACACATGGTCAGATGCCCTGGACGAGCTAGAGATATCAGCCTTGGCCGGTGACAGCGACGCCCAAGTCAAGAACGACATATCCACTTGGGGTGGGGGCCTTGTCGAGATCAAGTCGCGGGAAGGCGTTGATCGCCCTCAGATGATGCACCAGACTGTCCTAGAGTTTACCACAGGAGCATCGTTCAAGAAGATTGTGGTTGGCAGCCTTGCAGATCTTATGAAAGAGAACGGGCATTCCTTTCATCTGAAGCACCGGATGCTGTCAAGGTGGACAAGGCTTAAAACGCGTCCCCAAGCGAATCTTCAAGCCAAGAGTCAGCTCTTCCAAAGGCGCCGACTGTTAGAGCCACTAAATGAGGACAGCGAGGAACTCAAGCAGATCGCATACCACGCGGAACTAGCCGAGTATACGACAGGAAGCAGCCAGTTTGACTTTCTATACAGCATACCCGAGGAAGAGCTTGTGCGTCTCTTCTGCATAAAAAGCTCTCTGACCTGGAACGACAATGCGTTTTTAGCCTCGGCTGCATCGCTCAGGCTGACTCTTTGCCTCCAGAACTGGGTAGATAAAAATAAACATGAACCACGATACTCATCCTTCCAGTCCGTCCGCTTGCCGCTGCTTAGCTCCCTCGTCTTTGACTCTCCCGCGGGGCACTATTCCGAGAGGAATCTCAAGACGGTTCTCCTACTTCTCGAAAATGGGTACGGCATCAAAGAGGATCCCGAATTCTTTTCCAGGGTAGTGGAAATGCTATGGAAGACAACAGTTTCCGAAGAGACACCAGAACGCATTCCAGTTCAAGCCCTGCATGAACTAGCATACACGTGTCTGAAATACGGCCAGGATCCGAACATCTCAAGTGGAGGACTCCTTAGGAGCAGCCTACTCCACTTCGCGTCGCCGGCTCTGGCTGCTGAGCTGATCCGACACAAGGCGAACCCCAATGTACGAGATTCCAAGTCCCGAACACCGCTGGATTGGGTTTTGGAACTACCATCTGAGATTCCCAAGCCAGAGATCATGGACTGCGCCCAGAGATACCAGATGTGCAACATCCTAGTGCAGGCTCAGGGGACCATATCAAGGTGGACGCGATCGAGTGTATGGATGAACGCCATGACTGAATTTGAGAATGAAGGTTACGACACTCAGTTTCTTCGTGAAACCTTCCGGAATCAAGAGGCTGCTCTTTCATCCACTTTGGATGGTGAAGAAAATGGCAAAGAGCACAAGAAGTCAGCGAAGCCACGTTTCTTCGAGCGTGCACTTGGTAGACTCCGACGGGGAGCTAAGTAGCAAAGGATTCACATGACTTATACGGAATTGGATTCTTGCTGTTTCAGATTCCTTGTTGAGGAGAATAGAAGGCCTTGTCCTGCACTACAATCTCTGGGGACTCTCATGCTCAACGATGTACATCTTACCTTCTCACCTTCATCTTGATTGAGACGGCTCCATCATAACAACTCACGCGCTGAGCATGCCATGCGACGCAACACTGCAGCTGCGGCCCGGAAGTCACAACCCTCAGAACTCTGATTTGTCGGCGCCGCTGGCAGGTGGCAACCAACTCCGTTTAAGCTGATAGGCGAAAAGGCCGGCTACCACTTGGCTAAATAACGTTCAGGCCATCTATACCCCACTCGCTTGTTGATACCGATATAGTATGAGCTCATGGACCTAGTAAGAAGTATAAGCTGTCATATCTTAACATGGGAACATTCATAGATACTCACGCTCCGTTCGGCATTCTCGGCCATTCTTCTCAGGCCCTCAAGCTCGTGAACTCGGTCATCCGCCTGGGAGAGTAGGTCTTGAGACTGCTTGCGAAACCAGCTCCACTGGTCCTTCCTCCTGGCGCGATCCCGCAAGACTTGACCAACAAGTGATTCCATGTTCTCGTCCCCTTCCTCGTCGTAATTAGTGAGTTCGCATTGGCAAACGCATTTATCTCTGTGCTGGCCAGATATGTTGTCGTCGTCTCCGAATCCCCATCGTCTCTCCGAATCCAAAATTGCTCCAACATGTTTGCGGAGCTTATCAATGATGTCCTTTTGCCTCCGACAGATGCTGAGCATAATGTCAAGCTCGTCGACAATCTTTTTAATGTCTCTCTGTAACGCCCCTTCGCTGGGGACGCTAGAGGAGGATGGCGCTCGCAAGTCGGACGCGACAAGCGGTTTCGAACCAGCCGAGCCCACGTCAGGTGCTCCCCCCGTCAAGCGTGACGTGTACTCGGTTAGCTCTGCGTCGCACCGCATTGACTATAAAGTATGAGCATGATGAAACTACGGAGCTGCCATAGATGTGCTTACCACATCTCTAATCGACGCGGAAAAAATATCAATCACCGGGGGCTGATCACCCTGCACTGCATATTAGCGCGGATCTGTCGAAAAAAAGGCATTGGGGAATCTGTACATCTGCGTCGGATTTACCGAACCAAGCGCTGGAGCATTCTTCGACAATGATAAGAGCCAGATCGAAGATTGATCTGATCTGGTTTTTAGGAGCGTTCCCCAACCTCACTCTGATTGACCGGTGGATGTCGTCTGGGGCACATCTCTCTTGTCCACAGCGTCGTGGGAAAGATGTGATTATTGTTTGCTCATCAAGAACCCACATCCACAGCTGGTCAACCATGATAAGCTTCGGAATATTTTTGGCTTCCATTGTGCATTGCTCACACCCATGCTTGTCCGTCTGGCTCCTGCCTCACAGTTAACCAGAGGTCTCTAGGAGTGGAGTCGAGGGCCTACCAATGTCCGATCCACTGCCAGCGCTCATCAGCCTCACGCTTCGTTTTGCCCCACCAACCAAACCGAGACGACGCTGTTCCCCTTGGTCTCTCAGCTGGCTCCTGTGTCGGCTGCCTGTGCGGTGCTTCTTCTGAGGCGTCATGCTCCTTGAATATGAGCTTGAATCGCTCTAAGATGGACATCTTTTCTCCGGCCATCTTTTGCACCGGGACCTTTCGAAATTTGTGACACATATCGAGGTTCATGGCAGTCCCACGGTACACGACCTGATCCTTATCCCGAGCTTTTGTCGTCTTGAGGGTCCAATAGTGAGACTGGTCCAGAGTTCGACGTGGATGTAACGGGGGGTTATTGTAAAGGTATTTCTCAATCAGTTGCTTGTCTCGGAAGGTTGACATAGCCTCGTAAAGCCTGGCCGCATCGATAAGATATTGTCCCAGGGGATGTTTGTTGTTAAGGCGTAGGTGACCATCCGCTTCGACCTCGATCTCACTTGGTGGCAGCTTAGTAAACCGAGGCAGAAGGTCAGTAAGCGATCGGTCCAGGGTCTTATTCTTAGGCTTAACCTTCAGAAGACGCTTCAGGAGGCCACTGGAGTCCGCATAGTCATGCCTGATTCTATTAGAACCGTCTGTTATGTCACGCCGTTGCTCGAATCGCGCTTTTTTGGCCGCTAAGTCGTACTGCTCCTGCTTAAGGACTTGTTTGTAAGACTCATCGTCAATCATTTTGGCAACCGTTTTCCTCCCTCTTTCGGTTTCCCAGTGCATGTACGGCATCTGAGTCGGGGCCAGGTAAGCATTCAGTTAAGGGTATTAGTAAGAGCATGACGTACAAACAAGACAATGTTACCAGGGTTTTCCTCAGCCTCATGTATATCTGCATTTACGAGTGAGTATTTGTGTTTCAGCTCATGAAAGTAGGGCGCCAAGGCACCGTGACTGACTTGAAGATATCCTTTCACAGAGTGGCCGCATGTATCTTGCGTGTACGACGCCGCTCCGGGTACCGTGTAATTGGCCTCTCCAGAACCGTGGCTGAAGCAAAATCTGCGTCTTGGTCGTGGGCGCGTTGCGGAGTGCGGGGTGTCTGTCGCCGTAGTATCCGGCAATAGCGCTCTGTGATGCGTTAGCCCCTGCGATTCAAGGACAGGCTACTTATTTGCCCATCAATCTCACCTCTATCCACTGGAAGATCAAGAGTCAGCATACGTTCAGCCACAGACGCCTTGAAGACTACTCACCGTCATATTGTTGGCAGGGATGTGAAGATACCGCATCCTTGTAGGGTCTCTCTTGTCGCACTCATCCTTAGACCATATATATTGATCGGCCCCTGTATGATTAGAGTCCTTAGGGAGGTTGTAATAGTAACCAGACTCGGAATGAGAACTCTTGCAAAACCAATCGATCGAGAGTCGTTGGTCGGGGAACCTCCCCTTGAATCGAACGTCTGTCATGCCCTCCTCGTAGGAATGTACCTCCAGGTGCCGCATCTTTGGGTCGCCCAATGGGCTTTTGAGCTTCGCGTCGGTGGACTTGTTGAGGCGTGTGTACTGGATGAGGTACGCATTCACATCCCGCTCGAGATCGTAGGGGGAAATCTCCTCAGTAATAGAGTCATGGCCCCGAAGATACTTCACGATCTTCTGGACCCTTGCTCGCCCTGGTTCTTCCATCTCCTCTTGAGACTTGCCAGTTGGGTCGATGGTTTCGTCGACGGGTAATCCTCTGTTTCTTCGCCAATTCCGGACCTTTTCCATTCCAATCCGGTACTCACGCGACTCTCTCCACCTCCGCCTGCTTAAGTCGACGTAATCAACAAAGCTCTTGCTCTCAGGTTCTGGATAGTTGTCTCTCGGTGTGTTGGGATCCCACTGGGTTGACGGTTTCTCTCTGGAAAGCGCTAGCCGTAGCACCGCTGTTCGTTTGTATTGTGCCTCGAGGGAAACCGCAAGGGCTTGTATGTTTTTACTTACCGAGGCTTCAGCTTCCTCTCGTAGGTTCTTTTCGCCAGACGTTGGGTTTCCCGCGCTGAGCCTAGTGACCTCATCCTTTAATTGTTGCATCCAAAACTCATTGTTTTGGTCCAAGAAATAAGCGCGTTGATGGAACTCAAGACAACCAAGATAATGCTGAAAAAGAGAGTCTGCGTCGGCATTAGGTAGGTGAGGAAGGGCAGAGAGGCAAGTTGGGGCTCGGTATTGGTCGACCATCGCCTGTCTCGCGCTTTGAAAGTTAACAGACGTCCTCGGCGACGCCACTGGAGATCTGACGACTGAGAGGTCCTTCATCGTGGTGCTCGGCGGGAAGTCAATTCTAGGAACTAGGGATCGGCCAGAGCCTAGGGCTGGTCGAACAACAACTGACCGGTAAATATTGCCTTTTATCCAAGGAACGCGGACGGGCTGGCCATCGACATTGGGCACCAATATCGTGTTGGGAGCTGGGCGGGATTTATTGAGACTATGCCGCAGATTGGTCGCCGCGGGCGCCAGCCAATAATGGGCGCAGACGCAGGGCGGGGGGGGGGGAGTATGCAAGTGGGTGTTAAGGGTGGCAAGCGGGGGACAAAAAAAAGCGGACTCAATACCTCAAAGTACCTCGCTACAGGGTTAATTTTCTATGGAATCTAGGTACCTTCCCGGTACCGCACTGTTAGTATCTAGTCATCTGACCATCGCCGACTAACACGGTTTTTATTCGCGCTACCATGGAATCAACTGTCTTGTTGAGTGGAAGGGTTGTAATATTGCTAAGGGCTGTTAGCGCAAGCCACATCACACCATTTCCACTACCATTGGAGTCCGTTTTTTTTTGTCAACCGCTTGGGTGGGTAGCACAAGAAGCTCGGTGAACCAGTCAGAGATGAGGCTCTGCACTTGGCCTACCCATCACCTGGACTGATGGTTTGCGTGTGTAACCACTCGCCTGCTTGGTCGTGCAGTGCTCATGGCGCGCTCCAGTACATCTCACGGCAACCTGGCGTCCGGCTTCGCAGCGAGCTCTGCCAGCAGCACACCTATCTTCATACCTTGCATTAGCCCGCAGACTGCTCTCGTTTTAAGGGGCCTGATATGGGGGCACCCTCCATATAATTCGGTGCATCGTTGTAATCACAACTAATACACAACCTAATTAATCCAATCGTATTGCCTAGTGTTTTTCAACAAAACCAGATGATATTCAATAGAATCCATGTCTAGTTCAAGATTTTAAATCATCCAAAAAAAAAGTAATCGACATAGCCCCGGCGTTAAAAAGGTAAAGCAGGGGGACCACAGGTTACAACGCTTACAAATGTGTAGATGGTGAAATACGTTTGAGTTCGGCGCCAGCCTTACACCGTAACGCTGCAATCGACAATAACAGCCCTAGATCAGCTCGGCTGACCTGAACTCTATTAGGCATATAAAACTCTATCCAGCAAGGCCGCACGAAAAAGAAAAACCTTTTGACTATTTAACCTTCTAACCTCTTTATTACTCTAAACAACGCTATGATGTACAGCGTAGAAGTAGGTCTATGGTCAAAACCCCTATACACGACCTGTTATTTAATTAACAAAGCACAGGTTATAATTAAGACTAATTAAGTTTACCTTACGTCAGTATAGTCTTTAAAGACCTTTAAGATTATAACTATTAAAACTACTCTTAATACATTTACTTTTAAATAGTAGGTAACTTTTGTAAATAAGGTAAGTAAGATTAAGTTTGTTACGATAATGACTATAAATGATAAAGAATTAAAAGATAATCTTATTTAGATATAAGATGTATAATTTAAAAGAGGAAGCTGGAATATAAATGACGGAGTTAGACGATATTAATAAGGTAGTTTTCTTCGTATATTATTATTAAATGTTAGAAGTAATTTTATAACTGGAAAAAGTATATAGGATTATTAGAGAAATCCAGATTAACTGATATAATGAATTTAACGATAATTTAAAATAGGGCGTTTATAAGTAACTAAAAAGTTAGCTACAGTGGGGTGACAAAAGTCTCACCTAAACCCCGTAATGTTAACAAAACCCCCATTTGACTACATTACTTTAATACTTTACAATTATGTTATATCAGTAACTAAAGCTATATAGATTGTATTTCTAGATAGCTAAATCTTTAACCTTCCCTGTAGTACCAATTAATACTTAGTGTACTAACTGTTAGCTTTAATTACAGCCTCCAACCTCCAAACCATTAATAAAAGGAGCTTATCTAACACCTTTTCTTTAATCTTATCTTATATAATAACGGCTACTTTTATAAGAGCCTTTATTATAGTGTTATTCTTAAGCATTTCGGCCAGTTTAGGGTACTTCTTTATAATTTCAGATTTTAAAACCTGTTAGGCGTTCTCAATCGGATTAAAGTCTAGGGAGTAAGCTGGCTAGTTAAGGATCTTAACTCTATTTTCCACTACCTATTCCTTTAACTACACCTATATTAACTTACAGGTATAAGTTAAGGTGTTATTATTACAACCTATACCCGACACAGGCCTTAAGAGGACTGGCGCGGGTTAAGACAGAACGTATGGCAGGACGCCAACAGGTAAGGGGCGTTCCGAAGACGGCTTATTAAGCTAGCACTCTTAGACGGGGGTTTAATGTTACTGTAAGTCGTTATCACTATAATGTATAGAGGTGAGTCTGAATAGTAGAATATAAATAAATAATTAAATACTAGCGTGAGGAACTAGAGTCCCTTACGGTAGTTATAGGTATAACTATAACTATCTATACTAACTAACTGGGAGGTACTTTATACCTTGCTTATAATGTTATAAATGCTTATTATGTAAGCACTTTACACTATATAAGCGTTTTACTTATAAGGTTTCTCCTATTTGTAATGTAAGCACTTAATATATTATAAGCAGCACCTTATTAGTTATAAGGGCTTCAGGTCTTTACACCCCTAGCCTAGTGTGCCTAGACGGTGTGTACCGTCCCCCACACTATTCCTTACATAAGGGATTTATCAGGCTACCTAGGCCTAAGTAATAGCTTATAGGGTTATTATATAATTCCCCCTCTTTAATATTCTTTTCCTATAAAGAACTTAAAAGGTAAGTTTCTCCTTTTATTATTTCACTATATAATAAATATCCAGCTTTTAAGTTTTAAAACAGGAATAGAGTAAAAGTATTAACCACCGTCTAAACCTTACAGCCTATACACACACGTTTAATAGCGAAATATCCCCTTATTCTTTTTATAAGTCTGCTAACCCTCCACTTATCTGTCGGGTTTTAAACCGGTCTGACAGTTATAACTACTGTTTAAAAAGGCACCGGCCTTCCCAGTATAACGTTTTTAATATTAGTAAAACGAAATTAAAGGCTCTTCTTATTAAAAAGTAAGACCTTAACTTATAAGTTAAGTCTGCTACTTAACAGCTTTATAAGGCCATTATTAAGTTTTAAAAGGCGTTAGCGCGTTTAACACACCTTTATAAGCAGCAGTCTCGTCTTAAAGACCGGGCTGTGAAAGTATTTAGCTGTAAAGTGGAGTTACTAAAGTTCTAAGAGAGTAAGGAGGCCAGACTGGACATCCCTTTTAAAGATATAGAGTTTTTTAACTAGGGGAACTTCCTAATAGGGTCTTTATAATAAACGGTCGCTTTATAACTTAATTTATAACTTCCTTTCTTTTAATAAATGAAAACGGCCTTTTAGTGTAATAGTAACACGTTTACTTTTTAAAGTGAGAGGCTGTAAGTTTAACTTCCTATAAGAGTTTTTTATCACTTTAAATCCTTACCCCTTAGGATTAAAAGGTTTAAAGTGAGTTTTTTATTTTTATTTTCCTTTTACTAACTTTTCCTTAACAGTTTATATAAGACTTACTAGGAGTTTTTAAAGGTCTTTACAATTCTGGTTAAGGGTTTTAATAAACGTCCTTCTATACCTATTAAGGAGTTTCTTACCACTTCTTAAACTTTAAGTCTTATAATAGTCTTACTTTTTAATATAGTAATTTAAATGTCAGATTTTATCTTATTTCTAATTCTTATTATTAGTTTTAATTAATCTGGATTCTTTTAATAGAACTCCGTAATTAGGTTTAGGCACTTAAGATTTTTAACTAACTCCTATAAGTTACTTTTAAGGCCGTAATCTAGCTACTTAATAAAATACTTAAACGTGTTCTTTCCCTTTTATAAATCTATAACTTCTTTAACGTTATATTTATCCTTAATAATATTAATCTTAATCTTCTTTTTTAAAGGAACTCCCTTTAAGGCAGGTTTTAAAAGTAAAATATGAAAAACCATAATTTACACTTTTATATTAGCAGGTAGGTTTAATTTATAATTAGAGGTGGTGACCTTTTTTTTAATTTAAAACAGTCTGTACCTTTTAAAGTTAAACTTCTTATTAGGTTATTTTAAATATAAGTTTTATAAAAAAAGGTAAACGTGGTCCCCCTTTTAAAAATTCGGTCCTTTAACTTATTTACCATTATAGTAAAGTCCTTTTTTAAACACTAACTATTTAATTTAATGTTTATTAGTAAACTTTTTCATTCATTTACGTGTAAACTTAAGTTTGGCTTATAAGTAGTTATGTAATTCTTACATTTAATCTGTATAGATTACGGTTTAAAAGGCGTTAATAAGTAGGCTTTAACAGAGTTTAAACTTTTTATTATAATTAGTGAAGAATAGTAATATACCTGTTAACTTAATTAACGTTATATTATAAGTTATCTGTGCTATTAGTAATAACTTAAACTAATTATCTTATTTAAAGTTAACGTACACTTAAAGATATATTATAAGTATCTGATTAACTTATTTTATTTAACTATCTGTCTGTAGGTGGAAAGCTGTTAAAAGTTTACTTTTCACACCTATTCTTTATATTAACCCTTATTAAAACTTTAACATGATTAGCTTATCTTAATCCGTGACGATGTTATTTAGCTAAAGGTGTTGTAATATTACCTTTTTCTTAAAGATATAAGTGAGTTATTCCACTATTATATCCTTTAAGGTTAATAGGAAGTAAACCTACTTTATTAACCTGTTAATTATTAAAGTTGCTGGCGTCGCTTCGTTCGTCATTCCGCGACGGCCCTTCACTACGCTACGGGGCGCTCCATGCCTCACTTTCGCTCCTGGCAATTTTGGCGTGGGGTATTAAGCTTATTTAAATAAGTGCAGCGAACAAAGCGACAGAAACCTGTCCAGAGGCCAATACATCTATTTAAAGAGATAAAAGAATAATTAAAAATAAATCTTACTTTTTAAAGCCTCATTTTTTACGATTTAAAGACTTTATTTTATACAGTTTACAAGCTTTCTTTATAAAGTTTACACGCTTTCTTTTACGGAATTTACAGGCTTTATTCTATAGGGTTTACAGGCTTTACTCTACAGGATTTACAGGCTTTATTTTACAATATACAATTTACAGTTTTTTTTTCACTTTCACAAATGCAATTCGAACTGGGAACCTCTTTAATTAATATTACGCTATTTACCACTATACTATTTCTATTTCTATCTGTGAAAAACTAAAGGTTTTGTTTAACCTAACTAGGTGAATTAGAGTAATAATTTAATAATTTTTATTTATTAGCTTATATAGTCAAATGATACGTTTTAATATGCATCACGTGATGTAGAATCCGATTTTCACTCTATTTTCAGGGTTAGGGTTCAGTAAAAGGAGTTATTCAGGTTTAAAGTGAAAAAACTATGACTTTCACAAGTATTATTTTAGTTTATAATATAGAATAAAGTAGTATCATACGTAGATTTTAACTGTAATTCTTAATCTAAAGCTCGATTTGGAATAGCTATTAACCCTAAAGAGATATTTGAGTTTATGTTAATGTTATTATTATTATTTTAGTTTAAACAGTAATATCTTTGTTATTATAAGCCGTATAGTAAAAGGAGTTCCAGTTCTGTGTTCAACATAATAAACTATATAGGAATCGTAATTATTACTTCTTATTATGCTACTTGTTAACAGGTTATTATTATAATAACTATTATTATCCAATTTTAAACACTAATATCTTTCTCATTTTAAGCAGTATAGTAAAACAGATTCCAGTTCTGGATTCTACGTAATAAGTCATATAATAAACGTAAGTAATACAACTTATTATATTACTTATTAACCGGTTATTATTTAAATAAATACTATCATTAAACTTTAAACAGTAATATCTTTCTTATTATAAGCTTTATAGTAGAAGAGATTGTAGTTCTGAATTCTAGGTAAAAACTTATGTATAATAATACCTTCTTTGGTTAGATATAGCCTTGTTTTTATTTCCGAATACCCATTTGTTTAATTTTTTTAAACGCGAATAACTCCTGAACCGTAACCCTAACCCTGAATCTGACTTCAGATTTGGACTCCTGGTCACGTGACGTATCTGAAAACATATTGTATCACGTGATTTGGGGCCCGAGTAGGGGCCCGAGC
>Ga0247760_1000103_pt1 | contig 83284 bp, 67 predicted proteins | sample UWRJL171409R4_FD_179936 | JGI IMG/M metagenome (GOLD analysis project Ga0247760, IMG submission 179936) | Plant litter microbial communities from Arlington Agricultural Research Station in Wisconsin, United States - UWRJ-L171-409R-4 | ecosystem: Environmental > Terrestrial > Plant litter >... | reverse complement strand
GGCACCCCCGCCGTCTCGGCCTCTTCGACAATCGCCGCCCACGACTCAGCATCTCGCTTTGCCATCGCCCGCGACCATCACAGATCAGCGCTGTCCTGCGAAGGCGTCCATTCCGGAACGGTTACGTACAGGCCGCGTGCGATGGCCAGCAGGTCGCGCACCACCTCTCGGGGTAGCTGCTGGGTATGCCTGGCCATGCGTTCAGGGCTAGCTGGTCGAACCCTGAGGGGCAAGGGAGACCGTAAGTGCTTGTATTTGCAGGACTAGCGAGGGGCGCGGAGATGAGCACGACCTTGCGCATCACCGGACCTTCTTTGCCTAGCAGGTAATAGAAAAAGCTCGATGCTTGACATTTTATCAAGTGCCACTACGTTCACATCATGTCAATGAGGGCAACGGACGCCCGCAAACTGATCCGCCGCCTCCTGGAGGAAGGTAAATTCGTCTCGCCGGGCGACAAGACCCATGCCCGCAAGGAAATGAACAAGGACGGGCTCACGGACGTTGACTGCGTCAACGTCCTGCGAGCCGGTGTTGTGCGTGAAGCCGAGTGGGAGAACGGAGGCTGGCGCCATAGGGTCGAGACACAGAAAATGGCCTTCGTGGTGACGTTCGATCCGGAGCCCGAAAGAATGCCCGCTGACGACGAAGAGTTGGGCGATTTGGAATTAATAGTCGTGACAGGGATGAAGCTATGAACAAAAAATGCCGAAACTGTGGCAAGGCCGAGATGACGTCTTCCACGGAGACCTATCTGTACAAGGAATCCGGGCTATCCAACGTCGTGCTTGTCGGAGTGGAAGTGCGACGCTGTCACTCCTGTGGGCACCATGAACTAGTGCTTCCTCGTGTGGCGGAGCTTCACCGGACGATCGCCCTCGCTCTCATCCACAAGCCTTCGCGGTTCAACGGTTCAGAGGTCCGGTACCTTCGCAAGTACTTGGGGTGGTCCGGGGTCGACTTTGCCAAGCATATTGGCGTGGACCCCTCGACAGTTTCGAATTGGGAGACCGACAAGGATCCTATTGGGAACTCCTCCGATCGACTGCTCCGTCTTATGGTGGCCCATGGATCACCAGTAGAGGACTATTCGCTGGAGGAACTAACAAAGATCGAATCGGAAACGCACCCTATAGAAGTCCGCATATCCCCCAAGCTAAGGGGATGGGAGCAGGTCGGAGCGGCTGCTTAGATGGCAACCGGCAGGATGTACGACTGCGAGGCGTCTCGGCCCCACAAGGTCGACGGCAAGACCATTTATCGGTGGGTACCGATGCCCGTCAAACACGTCCCAGAAGGGACTGAAGTCCGTTGCGGGCATTGCCACGGACCCGTCCGCGTACATCGTCAGCAGGTGCCGGAGGGGCCACAGGACCACGTGGAGCATAAGCCTGGCAACGACGTGAAGACCTGCCGAGGTGGCGGCCAATTCAAGGAAGGGCAGGTGCACCAAATGTCGATGAGCCCTGTGCTCGGTCGATTGGGTGACGCCTGACCTTGGTAGTAGAGGCACGCCTCTCTGGTCAACGCTCTGTTCCCTTGCCGAAGTAGGCGCTGACCGTGGCGCGGTCGCCGACCACGGCGTGAACTTCGAGGGCTATGGCACTGCATGCTTCCTTGAGGGCTGAGGCGAGTCTGACCGGATTCTTGTCGAACCAGTCGGCCACGTGAACATCGGAACATCGCCGTCGTATCTCCAAAGGAGCACTTCGTTTCGGTCGACTTTACGGCGAGCGAGGGTGAAAACTATTTCGATCATCTTCACCATCTCGATATCGTGACCGGGTCTCACGATGAGGTCTTGAGGCTCCAGGCTCGGCCCTTCCTGGACTATTTGGCGCCCGACTTGGCCTAATGGCTCAGGGAGGTACTCGCGCACAAAGCCAAGCTGCTGGTCTGCCACTAGAATTTGATTCGGCATCGGTCCTACCCCCTCGCCGTGTAGGTCGTGCCCCGAAGCTTACCCTTCTTGGTCACCTTCTTGTGCTTCAAGAGCCAGGCGATCGGCAGCTGCAAGTCCTTCACGGGCACCCTAAATGCCGCACCGATATGATCAACCAGACCCCGGGTTCTTCTGTAGGTACGCGCTGATTTCGCCGGCAGCTTCCGCGACCTCGTCTTCCGTTCGCCGCTGGCCGGGTCGGACCGTGAGGGCGGAGGTGGGGTCAGGGGTCTTGGGCGAGGGCTTGGCAGCGGGCGCCTTCTCGGTCAACGGCCGCGCCTTGCCACGGTGCGTTGCGCGTTCAGCCGCCGCGCGGTATCGCGATGCCAATTCTGCCCGTAAACGTTTGGAAAGCCGTGGTGATTGCCGCAAGTTGGGCTAATCGCGGAGATTCTCCGCGACATCGGTCCCACACTCGAACACGACGAGGCAGCCCCTCGCGGGCGATTCGAACTGCGTGGGACCGCAGCTCGCCAGTTCCTAAGTCGATATGAAGCCTGCCCATCCTGCAATGAACATCAGATGCAGGCGCACCGCTGCGAGAAGCGAGGATTTTTCCTTGAGCCGGGGCACAGCGGCCGCGTGCCCCAATCAACCTCTCTTCATCCAGTGAGCGGCCCTCACTCCGGCCTCGCCGAGCTCAGCGCCTGCCTGGCTCCCACAGGAAAGCGTGCCAAGCGCTTCACAGGGTGGCTTCCGCTGTCCACGTGGTGTGACAGCCGTCGCTGTCGAAATCATGCACGCTGACCCGGCTCTTCCTGTCGAACAGCGTGGCGCCGGTTTCAGGATCCGTGATCGTGAGTTGCACGGACGACGGCGGAGGAGGACCTTCGTGGGTCGATAGTGACCCGCCGATGTGGAGGGTGTCGGGGGTGAGGGGCGTTAGACAAAAGCCGGGCGAACTCGAGAAGTCGAAGCAGCTTTTTTGGCCCAAGTTCGTGGTGTCGAGCGAGGTGGACTGGCAAGTGGTGTCCACGCAAAATCGCGCTTCTACGATGGTCGCGGGTTGGCTGAGCGTGATGTCGCTTTCGTGCACGGTCATGGGGTTCTGCTTTAGGCTCAGATCGCAATCCCGCCCGATACAGCTCACACCTGAGAGTAACGCGAGCAGCCCGCTCACCCAGCCAAGGGCCTTCACTTTTGCGTGCCCCATCCATACCGGGTAATTCATCAAATGCCTCCCGTGTCGCCAAGCTCGTCAGAATCACTCGAGAAGTCGGCGGTGTCCGCCGTTGCAGGTTTGCGCGGCTCGAGCGTCCCACTGACCATCACTTTGCCCATTGCATCGCTGAGACTGCCAGTGATCACGAAGTGCTGACCGCTGCCTGAGTACGTCGCGCGATCGAGCACGCCGCGGGCCGCACGAAGCAAGCCTTGCCCTGAGTCGATCAGCGTGCCGTCGTCGGCTCGCAAGCTGAAGTCGACCGCCACGCTGAGCGCGCCGCCGCAGTCCTGGGCCGTGCCGCTTTGCTCGCGGTAGTGGAGCGTCAACGTCGCGGGTTCCGTTACGGTATCGGGGGTCTTCGCCCAGTGCAGCTTCACGCGGTGCACACCTTCGTAGGCGAGCGCCAGTTGTTCGGGGCTCACTCCGTCGACCGATTGCCGCCAAGGCGCCGCGCGATTGGTACACGTCAGGGATGTCGGCTCCCCCGTCTGTCCGCCGAGGCAGGCGCCGACGAGCCAGCCCGTGAAGACCAGCCAAGAGCTTTGGCGACGCCGAACCATCCGCCTTTCACTCTGCGCTTTCTGGCGCCACGCGCAATGCATGAAACGCACAAACCATGCCCTTGAATGGCTCGTAGATGTGCATATCATGCGTACATGAATTTTTCGCGACTAGCGGCGGATTGGCTGCGGTTTCTTCGGGGAAAGCGCTCGCAGCGGGCATTCAGCAAGCGCCTCGGCTACCGCAGCAACGTCGCCTACCGCTGGGAATCCGAGGTCTGCTTTCCGACGGCCGCGGAGGTGCTGAAAATGGTCCAGCGCGCGGGCGTCCCGCTCGAGCAGCGTGTCGGCAGCTTCTTCGGATCGGCGGCGCCTGCCGCCTTGCCCGTGCAGTTGAGCACCCCCTCTGGCGTGGCAGCGTTGCTGCGTGCATTGCGCGGCAACACGCCAGTCGTGGAGATTGCCCGCCGCTCTGGCTTCAGTCGCTTCTCGATTGCGCGTTGGCTGAGCGGTGCGTCCGAACCACGCATGCCGGAGTTCTTGGCGCTAGTCGAGGCCGCTAGCTTCCGTTGCTTGGACTTCTTGTCGCAGTTCGTCGATCTCGATCGCTTGCCGTCTGCTGCAGCAGAGTGGCAAACGCTGCAGGCCGCCCGCAAAGCCGCGTACGATGTGCCGTGGTCACACGCGGTTTTGCGTGCGCTAGAACTCACCGACTACGCGAACCTTCCGAACCCGAGCGCGGGCTGGCTGGCTCGCCGACTCGGGATCTCGCGCGCGCAAGAAGGGCGCTGTCTAAAGGCGCTGGCGGCAGCGCACCAAATTCGCAAGAGGGGAGCGCGTTGGTTGGTCGATCACACTCAAACCATCGACACGCGCGGAGATCCAGAACGCAGCCGAAAGCTGAAGGCAGAATGGTTCGAGGTCGCGCTCGACCGCCTTCGCGACGGCGTCCCGGGCACGTTCGGCTACAACCTGATGGCGGTGTCACGCAAAGATCTCGCCCGTTTGAAGGAGCTGCACATCAGCTACTTTCGCGAGATGCAAGCGTTGGTGGCTGACTCGGAGCCGAGTGAGTGTGTGGTCCTGTTCAATACCGGGCTATTTGCGCTAGACGCGCACGCGCTGGCTGGTGATTGAGCTCGCTATGGCCGTGCAGCCACGGCCTTGGGCTCGCTCGGTGGCTGCCAGCCTTGAATGTATCGATACTCTTGCGTGAGCCCTCGGCACCCGTAGGCCGCCTATGATCGGGCTAGGCGTCGAGCGCTTAGGGCCCTCGAATGAGCGAGTCGATCGATTTCGACGGTTGGGTGTCAATCGGCTTCACTCTCCTTCGGCTTCCAAAATTTGATCAGCGAAATGTACAACGTACACGCGCCGATCGAGCGTCGTAAGTTGATCCAGCTAATTGATGGTGAGGAATGGGCGTTTATAGCGTTCGGCAGCAGGCAAGGACCCAAACCACCTCTTCCAGAAGCCGACACCGGCTATCACAACTTCACCGGGCCACGCGGAGCGCGGAATCTTGGAAAAGCCGCCACGAAGCTCCTGATGATGTTCGATCAGTCGGACAGCGGCAGCGAGCCTCTCTTCGGGCGTGCTGAACTCGTACGGTGACGGCTTGAAGTCGCCGAGCGCAAGGACCTCGACGGTCATGCGCCCGGCACGAGCGGCAGCTCTAAGCTTTCGTTCGGCGCTCCGAGCCTCGGCTTCGTCTGGCATTTAGGCATTTATCATACGACGCTCGGTCTTTCAGGCAGCAATCCGAACCCAAAAAGCCGTGGATTTGCATCGGTAGTGCGACCGTTCTACCAAGCGCCGATGACCATCTCAGGGCGCAAACTTCGGTATTGGCCACATCTCGCGACGCTGTTGCTGCTCGCTTCCGCCTGCAGCAGCAGCGAAAGTGCGGACGCGAAGCCGACCTGGAGCTGTTGGTTGGGCAGCCACGAGGCGAACATCTGCAGCTGTTACCCCAACAAGCTGGAGCCCTTCGCTGGCTCGCCCCCGATCGGTACGTCCTGTGCGCAATCGCGGGACACGGATTTCCTGTGCTGCAGACGCAAAGCCGAAGCCTGCGACTGTTACTACCGCACGGACTACCCGGAGATTGACGAGCGCGATTGCGGTGCGGTCCCCAACAAAGTATTTTCGTGCCCATGATCGGCAGCGAAGGCGTGGAGGCCTTGGTAGATGCTACCGTTGTCTGAGAGAAACTCAGCAATCGAGCGCGAAAAATCTCGCAACCATCGACAGTGAAGCTTTCGCCATCCGCAATGGCTTCCGCAAAGGTGATGCCATCGGCGCGATTGATGATGTCGATCCGCGGCGGTGGAACACCGAGCTGGAGAACGCCGTCGTAGGAAGCAATCCGACGAGCCGCTCGCTCCGGGTATGTGCCCAACGCCCTTGCGCTGGCGGCGCGGCGCGGCGCGTTGCTCAGCGCGCCCGCCAGCCTTATGCTGGCCCCTTATGCCCTCTTCGGACTTCCTTTTCGAGGACCTCGTCAAGTTGGCGAGCGACGCCATCATCATTCGGGATGCCGACGGCACGATCCGCTTTTGGAACGACGGGGCGGAGCGGCTTTACGGCTGGTCGGCGGCGGAGGCGGTGGGGCGCAGATCGCACGAGCTCCTCGCGACGCGCTTTCCCGTTTCGCTGGATGAGATCAACGCGACGTTGACGCGAACGCGCACGTGGGAAGGGGTGCTTCACCATCGCACCGCGAGCGGCGCCGAGGTCGTCGTCGCGTCGCGCTGGGTGCAGCGGCAGTCAGGGGGACTCGTGCTCGAGATCAATCGCGACGAAACGGAGCGCCGTCGCCTCGCAGAGGCGGTGCGCGACCGCGATCGCAAGTTCGAGCTTCTGCACAACCACGTGCCGTTCCTCATCGCGCACTGCGATCGGGAGCTTCGGTTCAAGTATGTGAACCGCGCGTACGCCGAGCGCCTCGGATGGGATCCCGCCGTTCTTGTCGGGCGGACGGCGGAGGAGGTGCTCGGACCGACCGCGGTGCGCGTGATCGCGCCGTACGCGGAGCAAGCGCTCGCGGGGCACCGCGTCGAGTTCGAGGCGTGGGTCTCGTTCGAGCCGATCGGACGCCGCTACATGCGATCGGTGTACACGCCGGAGGTCGACGCGTCGGGTCGGGTCCTCGGCTTCCTCGTCGCCGCCGTCGACGACACAGTGCGAAAGAACACCGAAGATGCGCTTGCCCAGAGCCGCGCGCGGCTCGACTTCGTCGCATCTAGCGCCGAGATCGGCGTCTGGTCGTGCGATCTGCCCTTCGCCGATCTGATCTGGAACAGCGCATGTAAGTCGCACTTCGGTTTGCCGCCGAACGCCGCGGTCACGATCGACACCTTCTACGAGCGCATGCACTCCGACGATGTCGCGTCCACGCGGCGCGCGATCGACGATTCGATCGCGACTGGTCTACCGTACGACGTCGAATACCGCACGCAGCAGCAAGATGGATCGTACAAGTGGATCCGCGCCGTCGGGCGCACCGAGTACGACGAGAGCGGCAGCCCACGGCGGTTCGAGGGGATCACCGTCGACGTGTCGGCGGCGAAGAACGCGGAGGAGCGCTTCCGCGAGCTGGCCGACGCGATGCCGCAGATCGTGTGGTCGGCGGACGCGCAAGGGGCGGTCGATTATCTCAATCGCCGCTGGTTCGAGCTCACTGGCAAGACACCAGGTGATACCGAGATGCACGACGTGCTGCACCCGGACGACCGCGGTCCGGCGCAAGCGGCGTTCGAGCATTCTCTTCAAACCGGGGAACCGTACGAGCACGAGTACCGCCTCTGTCTCCCCAGCTTCGAGGAGCCGCGCTGGGTTCTGGGGCGCGCGCTCCCAGTGCGCGACGAGACCGGCCGCGTCACGCGCTGGTACGCGACCAGCACGGACATTCACGAACAGAAGCTGGCTGAGACCGCGCTCCTGGACAGCCGCGATCGCCTGCGCGCGGCGCTCGACGCGTCGACCACGGGCACGTTCCGGTGGGACATCGCGTCGAACGCCCTCGATTGGGACGAGAACCTCGATCGGCTGTTCGGACTCGCGCCGGGCGCGACGGCGCGCTCGCTGCCGGAGTTCGTGCGCATGGTCCACGCCGATGATCGCCAGCGCGTCATCGACGCGTGCGCGCGCTGCGCGTCCGACAACGTCGACTTCGTCGAGGAGTTCCGTGTCGTGTGGCCCGACGGTACCGTGCGATGGCTCTTCGATCACGGCCGCGTATTTGTCGGCAAGGACGGCAACCGTTACATGACGGGCGCGTGCGTCGACATCACCGACCGGCGCAACAAAGAAGACGCGCTCCGCGAGGCCGACCGGCAAAAAGACGAATTTTTGGGCATGCTGGCGCACGAGCTCCGGAATCCCCTTGCGCCCATCTTGTACTCCACCTCCGCGCTCGAGCAGCGCATCCTGGACCCCTCACTCCGGATGCCTCTCGAGGTGATTAGCCGTCAAGGCAAGCGCATGGTTCGCATCGTCGACGACCTGCTCGACGTCTCGCGTGTGACGCAGGGAAAGATCGCGCTTCGGCGCGAGCGCCTCTCGGTGGCGGCGCTCTTGGCGCAGTGCGTAGACGCGACGCGCGCGCGCTTCGAAGCGCGCCAACACACGCTGCGCTTCCACCCCGTCAATCCGGAGCTGGCGGTCGTCGGCGACACCGTGCGTCTCGCCCAGGTGCTCGAGAACCTGCTCATCAACGCGGCGAAGTACACGCCCGCCGGTGGACACATCGATGTCTCGGCCGAGCCCGACGGGGAGAACGTCGCCATCGCCGTGAAGGACACCGGCATCGGCATCGCGCCGGACATGCTGCGGCGCGTGTTCGACCTGTTCGCGCAGGCCGACACGTCGCTCGATCGCGCGGAGGGGGGGCTCGGGATCGGGTTGACCCTCGCCGAGCGTCTGACGCGTATGCACGGCGGAACGCTGGAGGCGCAGAGCGCCGGCGCGCGCCAAGGAAGCACGTTCACCGTGCGTCTACCGCGCGTGGAGGCGCACGTCGAGAAAGGGGCCGCGCCCCGTCCGAGCGCGGCACCCAACGGGCCGCTCCGGATCCTCATCGTCGACGACAACCACGACTCTGCCGAGATGCTCCAGATGCTGATGGTGATGTCCGGCCACACCGCGCACATCGCCCTCGACGGCTTCAGCGCCGTGCCGGCGGCGCTCGAAACGCGACCGGACGTGATCCTGATGGACATCGGGCTCCCCGGCAAGGACGGCTACCAGCTCGTGAAGGAGCTGCGCTCACTGCCGGAGGTCGCGGCAACGCGGATGGTGGCGACCACCGGCTACGGGCGCGCCGAAGACCGCGCGCGCTGCCTGGCCGCGGGCTTCGACGCGCACCTGACGAAGCCCATCGATCCGTCGTTGCTCGCCGAGGTCCTCGCACGGCGCTGAAAGAGCGAATCTCGTATGTCGATAGTTCTCGTTCGATTTTGAGGCCAAGCAGGTGAGCTTTGCAGCCCGCACCACACGTCTGCGAGACGACGGTCGGCTCGTTGACCTTCGTTTCGCGCTGGCCTTTCGCTGCTGGGGTTTGCGCGCGGTCGTCGGCTAAGATGAACCGATGACCGCCCGTGACGCCACTGCCGAAGACGCGCAATATTTCGAACTCGGCGACTTCGAACTGCAGTCGGGCGAGGTATTGCGCAGCGCGCGCCTCGCTTATCGAGCGATCGGCAATTTGCGCGCGGACCGCCAGAACGCGGTGCTCTTTCCAACCTATTACACCGGTACGCACCGGGACAACGCAAAGCTCGTCCAACGCGGCCGCGCGCTCGACCCTGCCGAGTGGTTCGTCGTAATCCCGAATTTGTTCGGCAACGGAGTCTCGTCATCTCCGAGCAACCACCCGACGCAGCGAGGCGCGGCGTTCCCGCGCCTCACGTTGCTCGACAACGTGCGCGCACAACAGCGTTTGCTGAGCGAGCAATTCGGTATCGAGCGCGTCGCGCTCGCGCTGGGCTGGTCAATGGGCGCGCAACAGGCCTACCACCACGCGGCGCTCTTCCCGGAACGAGTAGCAAGCTTGCTCGCCGTGTGCGGATCGGCGCGCACGGCGCCGCACAATTGGGTATTCTTGGAGGGCGTGAAGGCCGCGTTGCTCGCCGATCCCGCCTTCGCCGAAGGGCACTATCGCGAGCCTCCCCTGCGCGGCCTGGCTGCGTTCGGGCGCGTGTACGCGGGGTGGGCCTACAGCCAAGCCTTCTTCCGCAACCATGAGTACCGCGCCCTCGGCCATGCTTCGCCAGCAGCGCTGCTCGACGCCTGGGCGCTCGATCATCAGGCGTGGGACGCCAATGATTTATTGTGCATGCTGAGCAGCTGGCAAGACGCCGACATCAGCAATAATTCGAAGTATCGAGGCGATTTCAGCCGCGCGCTGGGCGCGATCTCGGCGCGCGCGATCATCATGCCCGCCGACCAGGATCTCTACTTCCATCCCGAAGACAGTCGGCTCGAAGTCGCGCAGCTGGCCCGCGCTGAGCTACGTGTCATCGAGTCCTCCTGGGGTCACATCGCGGGCGGACCCGATCGCTACGCGCCGGCGAGCGCTCTGATCGACGGCGCGATCCGTGAGCTACTGAGCGCGCCGTGAGAACGACTCAGATGAACGTCAGCTGAGCGCGCCGCTGCTCTTCGTGCACCGGGTAGAAACCGCGTTCCCACTCACGTAGTTTGTGGTTGAGGTAGATGTCTCGATAGAAGCTGCCGAACGCCTTGGTCCCGATGTCATCGACCTCGAAGGCCTCGAGCGCGTGTAAGAGCGTCCGCGGCAAGAGCCCGATGCCCGCGGCTTTGAGTTCCTTCCGACCCCGACGATAGAGGTCGTCGTTCAACGGTTCGCCCGGGTCGAGTTCGCGCTCGATGCCGTCTAGCCCAGCTGCGAGCGAGATCGCAGCCGCGAGATAGGGATTGTTGGCCATGTCGACGGCTCGGTTTTCGACGCAGTGGCGATTGCCCGGCAAGCGAAGCATGGCGCTGCGATTGTTCTTGCCCCACGCGACGAGCACCGGCGCCCAGGAGAAATCAGCCAAATCCCCCTGGGCGAGCAGGCCCTGGTACGAGTTGTACGTCGGGCAGGTCACGGCGGTGATCGCTGGGGCGTGCGCCTTTAGGCCAGCAATGAAATGCAGCGCCAGGTCCGAGCAAGGAACGCCGTAACGACTGGCGAGCTTCCCGGGCGCGCCGCCGCTCGGCGCGAACAAGTTCAGACCGCTCTTGCGGTCGGCGAGGGACATATTGAAGTGTGCGCCGCTCCGAAAATCGTCGGCGAAGGGCTTGGGCATGAAGCTTGCGATTGCGCCGATCTGCTCGGCGACCTTCTTGACCATGAAGCGCAAGAACACGAAGCGATCAGCCATCGTGAGCGCGTTGGTGTACCCGAAATCGAACTCGTACTGACCGCGACCGCACTCCTGATCGTAGGAATACAAGCCCCAGCCCAGCTCGCGCAGGTAGCCCGCGAGCGGATCCAAAAACTTCGAAGACTCACTCGCGAGCGTCACGTCGTAGCAAGCGTTGGGGCCCTGAAAGCGCGTCTTCGTGATCGGTCCGAGCTTGCCTTGGGCATCGGGCTCGAGCACGTAAAATTCCGGCTCGATGCCCAGGTTGAAGGTAAAGCCCAGCTCTTTGGCGCGCGCGAGCACACGCCGCAAGATGCCGCGCGGATCCCCGGCGTACGGCTCACCGTGGTAATACAGGTCGCTGCTGAACCAGGCGCGAGTTTTGTCCCAGGGCAGCACGATCGTGCTTTCTAGATCTGGCACCGTAGCGCACTCGTCTTCCTGCGGCCCCGCGAGTCCGAGCCCTTCGACGGCCCCCACCGTGTACAGCTCACTGCCGTCGCACAGGTGTTCGAACGAGTCGATCGGCGTCAGCTTGGCCTTGGGGATCCCGTGGATGTCCACGAACGTCGCCAAGCAGCTCTTTACTCCCTCATCGAACAAGCGCTCTTTGACCGCGGCCACCTTGACCCGATCCTGCGCAAAGCCGTGTGGAACGCCGAACTGGGGTACCTCGTGAGCCATGCGCGAACCGTGCGTCGCTGCGCGAGGCCGAGGCATGTCGGAAGTGTGTCGGGCACGTTGCTGGCTGCGACTGGGCGAGCGAGATTTCTCTTGAATCGGCCATGCCCGCCGTGCGACTAAACAAGGTTTGGGTAGTCGGACCTAAAGCAGTGAGAAATCGAATGACGAGTGCGAAGTGGTTGTTGGGGCTGGGGTTGGTGCTGTGTGCGGCGTGCACACCGGCGAGCGGCGCGTTGGGTCCTCAGGGCTATGAGCAGTCATTGGCCAAGTACCAGCTTCGCTACGCCGACGCGGCCCGTCAAAAATTCCTGCCTGACGATTGGGTGCTCGACAACTACGCTTACAAGCTGGATGAGAAAAAATGGGAGGAGAAGACAGGCGAGCAGTATCGCGCCGTCCGCTTGCTCGATGAAAACGGCGACGGCACGGTCTCGGCCTCCGAGCGGAACAAAGAAAATATCTTCGATCTGCGCTTCGTCAATTCGCGCGACAATGCGGTGATCTGGCTCAAGGTCCACCCGATGAATCCAACTTACGCGGGTCGTGATCTCGACGTCATCCTCGAGAACTACGCCGACGGGCTCGAGGGAACAGGGCTCTTCGAACAGTCGACGTTGTTCGGGATGGTCGCGGACAAGACGCGCCACTTCACGACCTTCATGGTGAAGAAGGAGCCGACCACGCTAAATGGTGCCCTCCCGGCAATTCGTGGTGTGATCGAGATTGCCGACGTCGAGAAGCTACGTCTGGACGCCTCGCACCGCGATTCCAAGGCGGAATTGGTGTTTGCCAAGGTGACCTACCTCGAGACGGTTTCAGGCAAGCAGAACGCCCCCCGTTGGCCAATCGTCAGCAGCTCCGATATGGAAACGGTGTACCGGCGCACCGGACTACTCGTCATCGGCTACTACGACGACGCTGCACGCTTCGAGTCGCATCTGGCAGACCTTCATGCGCTGCTCAAACAGCTCGTCATACCGGCCACTGCGATTCCGTCAGGCAGCGCGCTGCCAGTAGTAGCAAAGCCCGCCGCGACCATGCCGCCCGTAGCTGCACCCGCACCCACAGCGCCAGCGGCAGCACCTTCAGCGGCAGCACCTTCAGCGGCAGCACCTTCAGCGCCAGTGCCAGCACTGACGACGACCGCGCCACCTGTCCCCGCAGCTGCACCACCAGCCACACCCGCCGCTCCTAGCGCGGCCCCGATAGCGGCGCCGGCCAGCAAAGCCACGCCAACAGGCGCGGTTGCTGCGCCACCGACAGCAAAGAAATAGGCGAGACCGGCGCAGCTTGTCAGCTGGGCAATGACCGTAGGCTTGAGAGATGAAAGAGCATTTCCCAAGAGTCTCGGTCGCTTTTGCTCAGGGGCTTTCGCTACCTGTGCGGTACGCCGCTTGCTCCGCTACTCTACGCCGCACAGATAGTTGATTGATACCGATTGAGTAGTCACCGCTCAGATGCGCGCGACATAGAGCGCAGCTCGCGTACAGTGGGCGACCGTTGCCGGCGCGGTCGACTGGAACCCAGGACGGCAGAGCAACGCCGCTAGCATCGTCATCCGCGAACGCTGCAAATTATCTTCAGCCCGCTTGGTCGCTCCGATCACGCAAGGCAGATGAGTGAGAACATCGACGCAACGGTCGAGTTGCTCGGGTTTCAGCCGCGACGATTTCTAGACGTAGGCCGCGCAACAGGCTGGTACGTCTCCACCGCCGGATTCCTGATCCAGTTCCATCGGCCCTGAACGCGCGAGCGAGCTGCTGCTGGCGGCGCTGCACGGGGGACGATCTTCACTCACGAATTCGTTCAGGGTGGGGGGCCGGGTCATCCAGCTCGACCTGGGATGAGCTGAAGGACGTTCGAGCGAAGGTTACGTGGGAGGTGCTGGCCTCTCCAATACCATGTACGTGATTGGTTCACTGATAGTGGGTGTGCACTTCGGCACGGCCGGAGTCGATGTTATTCGCGAGCACAGCAGGAGACTCGTTGCTCACATGTTCGGGCGTGAGCGCGGATCCGTCAGGGCTCGGGCTCGACCTTGAACTTGCGCTACGGTAAAGTGGGATTGTCGTATGGATCAAATACTCATCTATTCGGACAGCCTAACCTGGGGAATCATTCCCAATACGCGTCGACGCCTGCCATTCTCCGCGCGCTGGCCCGGTGTGCTCGAGCGCACCTTGCAGGAGCATGGAACGGACGTTCGTGTGGTGGAGAATTGCCTCAATGGCAGGCGCACCGTCTGGAACGACCCGTTCAAGGCGGGACGAAACGGCGTCGAAGGGGTGGCGCAGGTGATCGAGATGCACTCACCGTTGAGTCTGGTAGTGCTGATGCTCGGGACTAATGATTTTCAGCGCACGCATGACAACAACGCTTGGCTGTCCGCACAGGGTATGGCGGCACTGGTACGCGAAGTTCGGAACGCGCCCATCGAGCCTGGAATGCCGAGCCCCGAGATTATGATCGTGGCTCCGCCCAACATAGGGGAGCCGCGAGGGGCGATTGCCGCAAAATTCAGTGGCGCGGAGCGGCGGTCGGTGGGCTTGGCGGAACAACTCGAGCAGGTAGCGACCGAGCACAATACATTCTTTCTCGACGCGAACCAGGTAACAGCAGCGAGCCGAATCGATGGTATTCATCTGGACGAGGACCAGCACAGGGAGCTCGGACTGGCCGTGGCGAAAGCGGTGGTGGCGGCTTTAAAGCTATGACGCCGTGACAAGCATTGGCGATCGGGCCATTCGACCACCGCTTGCTCCGCGGCCCGCTAGCAGCCGCAATCCCAGAACGAGGTCGAGAATAATACCTTCCGTTCATAGCCGCTCGCGCCGAGGCGCAAAACGGAGATTTCGTCGGCGAAGACGTCGGGGCCGGCGAGGAGTTCGAGGCTGCCGTCGGCGTTCTGATCGACGGCGCCGTGCACTTTGAGCAGATCGATCGAGTCTTTGAACACGCCGCGCGGGGTGAAGGTGGCTCGCGCGTCGGCGCCGGTCACTTTCCAGATCGCGCTCAGGTTGCCACCGAAGCCGCCGCAGCCCACGCCGCCGCGCGCGCTGACCACGAGCAGGGCGGTCTCGGGGGTGGAGCGCAGCTCGACGACATTGAGTTGGCCATCCACGCTTTCCCAGGCCTGCTTGGGGTTGGCTGATTCGCGTGCGAAGCGGGCTTGCAGTTCACGATATGCCGGGAGCGCTTTGAATGCGCTCAGGGCTGCGGCTCGTACTGGCGCTGCGGGTGCGGTCGCGGAAATGAAGGACGCCGCGTGGGTCATGGCCCAGACGCCGTGGCACTCGCGATCCAGCACGGCCACGGCGAAGCGCTCGTCGTCACGAGCAAGGTTCCAAATCTGCTTTGCGATTTCGCGCGGAGTCGCTTTCGTCGCACCCTCTTCGCCAGCCCAGGCTTGGCGCATGCCAAAGTGTGGCTCCGCTTTCACGCGCAGCTCGAAGCGGACCACGGCCCCCTCGCACCTGGCGCCGTCTTTTGCGTAAACGGTGATGCTTTTTCCGAGCCAGGCGCGCGTGGCTTCGCTCAGGGCGGCGGGTGCAAGGGCTAGCGCGACGTCGAACGAATCACTGCCTCCACGCGGCAAGAGCCGCGGTTCGCCGGGCAAGGCGCCCGTGAATCCCGTTTCGACCACTGGACCATCGCGATGAAAGGCGAGCACCGCGCTCTCTAGGACGGGAGCGGCTTCAGCCACGTGCGAGACCAGCATCTCCTCTCGAGCGATGGCCAAGCCAGTGGGTTGCGCGACCAAGAACAATTCCTTCTGCCCGCGGTCATGAAAGCCGGGCGCGCTGAAATCTTGTGTGAACACCGCGCGCACGGCTCCCGCGCTACCCGACAGCTTCAACTCTGTCGCTTGCACGATCACGCCATCGCGAAACATCGGCTGCCGATCCCGTAGCCACCCACTGCGGTCGAAGCGCCTGGAATAGCTCCCGACCCGCTTGGTGCCGGAGAAGCGACTCGCGTACAGCGCGCTGTAGGCCGTAAAATCGTGCTCGTTCTGCGCATTCAACCAGCGTTGAATGAAAGCACGTGCGTTCGTTTCATCGAAAGTGCTCTCGGCGGGTCCGGCGGTGCTTGGCGCTGGCGGCGCACTGGCCCCTGCTACAATCTGGGCCGCACTCGAGCTCGGGGCCGGCGTCGCGTGGCGCTGCTCACCTTTGCAACCGACCAGAGCACAGATGGCGAACGCAGCAGCGAAGCGCGAGAACATCCGTCCGAGCACTAGCACGGAGCTATTGGGCCTCGAAGCCTCGACGAGGCGCGACCCAGGAAAGTCGCGCGGGGACCAGTTCGCAGCGGCTGATTGCTCGGCTTCGCGCGGGCTTGGCGGATGCTCATGCTGCGCGGCGCACGACCCATGCCGATTCGTCACACCTCACGTCGTCACTGCAAAGATGCGCTGGGCTGAGCGACGCGCCCCTGCGGCGGCTGGAAAATCGATGCGCTCGCGGCAGGAAAGAGCGGTTTTCCTGAGCGGCAGCGAGGATGGCGCGTAGACTGCCGATCTTGGGAACTCGGGGAGACTCGAAATGACGATGGTCAGTCGCGGCGCTTGGTTGTCGCTCGTATTGCTGGGCGCGCTCTCGTGCGGAGGCGGCAGCTCGCATGCCCAGAGCCAAGAGGGCGGGGGTGCTGGCGGCAACGCCAATGGCATGATCGGTGCCGGTGGGAGCAGCGGCAGCGTCAGCAGCGGCGGCAAACTGGGCAACGGCGGTTCGAGCACGTCGGCTGGCGCCGCTGCCGCGAGCGCCGGCGGAACGGACGGACCTGTCGCGGGAAGCGGCAGTCAAGCGGGTAGCGGAGCCGCCAATGCAGGAGCTCCGGGCGCATGCTTCGGTCCCGAGATCGACGTGCCCAGCGTGGCCTTGAGCGGCACGATCAAGTTGGTAGACACGCCCGCTGGCGACTACGGCACCGTCATGTTGACCAACGGCTCGGACGTAGTAACGCTCGGCACGACCGCGAGTCACACCTACTCGGTCCACGTCGTCCCCGGAACTTACGAGCTGGCGTTCAGGGGCACGATGAACGGCCTTCACCCGTTGAAGAGCGGCGTCATCGTGCCGTCTTCGGGGCCAGCGGTGCTCGACATCGACATCCCATCCGCGACGCTCACGGGCACCTCCGATCCATTCGCGGTCACGCTGAATGGCAAGTTGACGCTAGACGGCCAACCTTCATCGATGATCGACGGCCTCGTCTTGACCGTCCGCAAGCTCGGTACCCAAAACTGGCTCGAGTTTTCTAGGGTGACGTCCAATAGCTACTCGGGGCTGATCGCGCCCGGTAGTTACGACGTCTCAGGCCTCAATACCGGGGGCACTCCGATCCTGCCGGGGTGGCATTACAGTCAAATCTTGAGCATGGGTATCGTGGTCCCGAACACCGACCCGGCCCAGGTCGACATCGACGTTCGCACCGCGATCGTCAGCGGCGCGCTCACCTTCGACGGAGCGACGTCGCCCTACACCTGCAAGGGCAGCCTGCGCAGCGCGAAGGCCGGCAGTGTCTCTTTCGCCTTAGACTCAGCCGGTGCGTTCTCAGCGCGTGTGCTGCCGGAGACGTATGACGTGGTTTACCAAGGCGGACCGAGCAGCACATCCGCCTGCCCAAGCAATACCGCCAGCATCGTCAAGCGTGGCGTAGTCGTGCCGGCGCAAGGTCTGACCATCCCCAAAATCGACATTCCAAGCGTCGTGGTCTCAGGCAAGCTCACCCTCGGCGGCGCAGCCGTGAGCGACTCAGACGACGATGGCACGCTCTACTTGCGCACGGACGACGGCGACGCGGTCACCCTGGCCAAGCTCTCCACCGGCACATTCTCGACTCGCGTCATCCCCGGCACCTACGACCTCTACTTCGACGTGACCTTTCAAGAGGTCGCGAAGCTTGCACCCCTCAACCGCCGCGGAAAAATCAAAAGCGTGGTGCTCGCGCCGGGCGCGCCCATCACGCTCGATATCGACGTGCCCTCGACCGTCATCACGGGCACGGTCAAGGTCGGCGGCAGCTTCCTCGACAAGCAGTACGACGGCGGCAGGTTGTGGCTAGGCGATCCCAAAGGCAACGCGGGGATCCCATTCGCCTGGACGTCGACCGGGAAGTACTCAGCCCGAGTGTTACCGGGAATGTACGACCTGTTCTACCAAGGGACGTCACCCAGTGCCCTCGCGCCGTTCAACGCAAGCGCGAAGCTCGGGTGCTTCGTGGTCCAGTAGACGGTACCTAGCCGGAGCTCGCGGTCCGAGCTCCGGCTCATCGCGGGTGGATCCAAGGCGAGGCGGTCAGGGTCTCAGTTCGCGCAGCATCACATCGACTGTTCGGCGTTATGCGTGCTCGAGCACGAAGCGCACGATCGCGTCGAAGGCGGGACCGCGCGTCGGCACCAGGTGGCCGCCTGGCCAACGGACCACGTCTCGCTCGGCTGCGCTGAAACAGCCGACCAACTCTTCACAGTACTGGCCGGTCAGAGTGTCGCGTTCACCCCACACGTGCAGCGAGGGCACGGCGACGGGTTCCATGAATGCTGCCTGCAACTGGGCGGCGCGTGGCTTCCGCCCAGCGATCAGCACGGCCGCATGAATGGGCGGCAACTCTCCGCTGCGAGAGAGCGCTGCCACCGCGGCGGCCAAGGTCCCGCCTTGGCTGAAACCCAAGATCGATGCGGGAGCGTAGCGGTCGAGCGCTTCGCCTACCAGATCGCGAGTTTCCTGCCAGCCCTGATAGTCGAGACCGTCGTTGCTGGCGTTCCACCAACAGAGGTGCGGCGGAGACCGCGAAGCCTCGCTCCAGCCGCGATACATGCGCTCGACTGTCGCCGCGGAGCACGTGTGCGGCGCGTTCAGACATACCAAGCGCACTTTGGGCTCGAGCGCCGCCGCGAGTGGCTCGAGCGCGTCGCGCATCACCTCGCCGTTCATCGTGAAGCCGTGAAAAACTAGCAGGGTGTGGGCCATGATCCCGGTTAGGCTAACGCCTTGCCGATTGCCCTGGCTACTGGCTTTACCGCCCGCCCAGCCCGGCGCGCGACAATAGCGCCATGCAGAGGCATCCTCCGCCTGGGAATGGTTGTACGCCATCGGCGCGAACAGGTGAGAGCGCTGCCTGGAGCCCTGAGCTGGGCCCCAGGAGAGCCCACCGCTGATCACTTCGCTACGCGCACCAGGGTCGAAGCGCCGCCGTTGATGCCGGCCGCGAAATAAACGTATTTGGCGTCGACCGTGTAGACGGCAGTGGCTTGTGAGTCGTTGGCGGGCACGACCGGCGAGAGCTGCTCGGGCGTGCCGCCGCCCAACAGAACGCGGTAGATGGCGTCCGCCATCTTGAAATAGAGGTAGTCGTTATCGGCCGTGATGCCCTCCGGAAGGTTGAGGCCGGTCGCGATGTTCTCGGGCACTGCGGCTGGGTCGTCGACCAGCAGGCGCCTGATCCTGCCGTTCGGGGCCGCGGCTTTGTCGGTCCAATAAGCGTAGTCGCCGTGGCGTATCAGGAAAGAGCCGCCGCCAGACTCCGCGACCAGCTCGACGTCCGCTACGTTCGCGCCGGCGAGCGGCGCGCGGTAGACGCCGAGGGCGGCGTTGGCGCTGCGCTTCTCGAGCCAGATCAACTTGCTGCCGAAGACCTGCAGATCGTAGTTGAGGCCCAAGCCAGTGACGAGCGTGGTTGAAGTCGTCGCGGTTTTGGCGCGCTTCTTGATGACGCCCGGTTGGACCTGGCTCGCCGAGGAGTGCGTGTTGTGGTCCCAATAGAAGGTGTCGCCGACGAGCTGGATGTCGTCGAAGCGTGTTGCGTTCTCGAACGTGTAGGCAATCGAAACGTCTTCTGGGCCGTCGGCGGTGAGCGGAAACTTGTACAGGTGACTGGGGCTCTCTTCGAGGCCGAACAGCACGTCGTTGCCGTCGATCAACATCCCGCGCGCAGCCACGACCGGCACGTTGTAGGTCTTGATCTGCGTACCTAGAATGCTCGGCCCGAGCTCGAGCGGAGTCGTGCGAAGCTCGGTGAAGCCACCCCAACAGGTGAGCATGTAAGCGGTAGTGGCGGAGAACACGGCGTCGCAAAAGTTGGAGTCGCCGCTCGGACTCAGGAGCACGGTCGCGTCGCACAGGCCATTCGAGCAGGCAGCCGTCGCGCCGCAGGCCCGCTGGCAGCGGCCGCAGTTTCGTGTGTCACTGGCCGTGTTGGTCTCGCAGTCTGTGGGGTCCTCATCGCAGTCGGCAGTTCCGCTCGGACAGTCGAGCGGGCCCGATCCGGCGGCGCCGGCGGCGCCAGCTGCGCCGGCCGTGGCTTCCGTGCCCCCATCTCCGGCTTGGCCGAGCGGCGCGGAGCCTCCTTCGCCTGCCGTACTCGATGCACTACCCGACGAGCCGCCACTCCCGTTGCCGCCCGGCGAGGTCGACGCGCCGCCGTCACCGCCTTCGCCGCCGCTGCCGGCGCTGAGCGCACCGGCTTCGCCGGCGTCCGAGGGCGGTATCGGTATGCTCTTGATGCTCCCGCCCTCCGAGCCGCACGCTGCGACGGCGCACGTGACGCTGAGTCCGAGCAACCAACCTAGGCGCAATCGCTCGTTTGAACGCATGATCATTTCCACGCTTATACGCGTGCGCTCGCGGGCGGGCCATAGGCCGATCGGCCTATGCCGGACGATCGCGGCGAGCGAGCAGCGCTGTCAATTGGGTGCGATTGACGGCTTGGGACTTGCTCAAGATAGACGAGACCTGATTTTTGACCGTGCGCGGTGAGGAGCCAAGCTGCGCGGCAATCTGCAGGTTGCTCAAGCCGTTGCGCAAAAGCTCGACCACGTCTTGCTCGCGGCGCGTCAGGCGACAGACGTCGGCCGCGGTAGGCTCACGCTGCAAGTGTGAGAGCTCGAGCGAAGCGTGGACGGCGTCGCCCAGCGCCAGCACCGGCAAGGCCCGACGCAGCAGAGCGAGCTCCCTGCCGAAGCGGGCGCCGCGCGCCGTGCGGCCAAGAAACACGCAGCTCGAGATACGGCCGCGCACGCGCAGCAGCGCGACGGCGGTGGCCTTGATCCCATAACCTGCCACCACCTCGCGGTAGAAGGGCATGCGGTCGCGCACTTGTGCCGACAAAACATCATGATCCGCGACTACGCCGCCCGAACTCGAGGCAGCTCGGTGCAAGGTCAAGCGATCCTGCCAATAGCGATCGGCTTGCGCCTCGCAACGCTCGACCTGCTCCGCATTCACGCCCGACACCACCGGTGAGACGATTTGCTGCGGAGACGCTGCACCGAAGTACGACGCTTCGAACCCTACGCGGCGCTCGAGCCATTCGAGGCGTACGGCCTGGTACTCCGCCCGGCTGCGGCACTCGCTGATCAGCCCCGACAGATGCGCGATTGGATCCGAGGCCATGCGCATGCCCGCCAGGGTGCCCGAATACTCACGCGAGCTCAAGCGTGAAGCCGCGTTGACCCGCTAGTTGACGCCGATTCCCCCCCTCCCGCAGTAGTCAACCTGCCGGAATGTCGTGCTTCGGCGATGCGCCGAACTTGCGTGTGTAGTCGCGGCTGAACTGCGCAGCGCTTTCGTAGCCGACGTCGAAGGCGACGGCGGTCACCGAGAGTGTGCCCGCGCGGAGTAGACGGCGGGCTTCGAGAAGCTGCAGGCCCTTTCGATACTGCAGCGGTGACACGGCCGTGATCGCCTTGAAGTGCTTGTGAAACGAGGACGCGCTCATGCCAACGCTGCGGGCCAGCTTGGGGATCTCCACGGGCGCTCGAAAGCCACGCCGCAGCAGCGCAATCGCGCGCGCGATCGCGCTCGCGTAGCTGTGCCGGTGAATCAAGTCACGCAACATGCCGCCAAACGGCGCGCTCGCGAGCCGATAGTGGATCTCGCGCGAGATGAGCGGCCCCAGTACGGCCATGTCCGTCTCGGCACCCACGAGCGCGAGATAGCGCTGGAGCGCGTCGACGAGCTTGGCATCGCAAGCGTGGACGGCGAGCGAGCGAGCCTCTGGGCCTGCGGGCGGCGAGTCGGCCATTGACTCGTTCAGGTCGCGCAGCGTGTCTAGGTCGACATCGAAGAGCAGCGCAAGGTACGGGGTCTTCGTGACCCGCGCGAGCACCGGAAGGTCGTGACTGATGAGCAAGCACTCGCCCGGACGCATCGGAAACGATTCGCCGCCGAGCACCATCTCCTTTCGTCCTTGGAGGATCAGGCAAATCACCGGCTCATAGATCGCGGCTTCGAACGCTGACGGTCGCTGCTGCCGGAAGATGCCGAGGTTCTTCAACGGCCGCAGATACTGGCTAGTTTGCTCAGTGGGGCGAGGGAGTTGGCGCGCAGCGAGTTCGCCGAGATCCGCGAGGCTCATGCGGCAAGCCTAACACCGAGTGCGGCCAAATCACTTCGCGAGAGGATCGAGCAAAAAGCTAAGCGCTACTGGCAAGCATCTCCCGGAGTGCGGTCGTACTTTGAGCTCATGACCAACGACCTACTGACCGTGCATCACCTGGGGCGTTCCCAATCCGAGCGGATTGTCTGGCTTTGCGAGGAGCTTGGGCTGAACTACGAGCTGAAACGGTACGAGCGCCGAAAGGACAACCGCCTGGCGCCGCCCGAATACAAGGCGCTGCATCCAATGGGGACTGCGCCGGTCATCACCGACGGACCACTGGTGCTCGGCGAATCCGCCGCGATCGCCGAGTATCTGATCGCGACCTACGGCGGAGGGCGTCTCGTCGTCGAGCGCGGTCAGCCTGGGTTTGCCGACTATCTCTACTGGTTCCATTTCGCCAACGGCACCCTGCAGCCCGTCGTCTTGCAGGTGAGGTCCCTCGAGCGCGTCGATCCGACCGACGCGAATACCGTGCTGCAGGCAGCGAAGGAGCGCTTCCAAAGGGTCTTCTCCACGGTCGAGCAGCGTCTGGGGGACGCGGCCTATCTTGCCGGCCCCGAGCTGACGGCGGCAGACGTGATGACGGTGTTCTCGCTGACCACCATGCGGCTGTTCAAGCCCTACGATCTCTCCCCATGGCCCAACATCCTGGACTATTTGCAACGGATCGGCGCGCGCCCCGCGTATCAGCGCGCGATGCGAAAGGCCGATCCGGACATGACTCCGCTGCTCGGGGCCACTCCCTGAAGAACGTGCCTTCCGTTGCTCACCGCCGCAATCTTCGTGCGTGAGCGCGGGTCTCTCCCGATCGGGATGCCCGCGCTCATCGCGCCGTTCGTCCTGGCAAAATGGACGCTCGTTCGCGCAGCGCCCCTTTCAAGCATCCGCACTCCTCGCGCGCTAGAGATCGAATCTGCCTGCTGCTTCGGGCTGATAGACGATGCTCTCGACGCGCAGTTGCCGCTCGCCGCGGGGCGTTTGCCACGTCACCCGGGCGCCCTGACAGCTCCCGAGCAACGCAGTCCCCAAAGGCGCGAGCACGGAAACGCGCCCCGATTCGATGCCTGCCATCGAAGGAAAGACGAGGGTCAAGGAACGCCGTTCCCCAGTATCGAGGTCCACGACCTCGACCTCCGAGTTCATGGTCACGATCGTCGATGGGACCTCGTCCGGTTTCACCACGACCGCGCGTTCGAGCTCGCGCTCCAATAGCGTCAGCGTGGGCGGGGGTTTCAGATGGAGGCGCAGACGCTCGAACAGAGCATCGAGGCGGCGCAGGTCAAACTCGGTCATGGTGAGTGGATTAGTCAGTGTCATTTTCTTTCTCCTCGAGTCGTGTTGGCTAAAGCCAACGACGGTTATTGCCGCGCCACCCAAAGCTGGATGGCGCAAGAATTGCGCGTACAAAAGCGCCGCATCACGCTGCCCGCGTGAACGCGGTTACGTGTGATTGGAGCGGCGTCTCTGGCGAAAAGAAACTCACCGCTCCGTTAGGAGCGTGCGGCGGTTCTCATCGACAAACGTCGGATCGACGCCCCGCCCCGTTGGCGTGGCTGCGACGTTGCGAGACGACCAAGCGACATCCTGAGTACCTAGCACGCCCAGACGTCCATGCCAGCAACGGCACGAGCCGGCGATTCCGAAGCGCCCGTCGGCAGGCGATTTTCCGGTGCGGCTCGAAACGGCCGAAGTGGGATGCCTGGTTACTACTCGTTCGGGACGAGCGAGACGTCGGTGAGCCCGATGGCAGCGAGGTTCTTGACCAACTTGGCCTCGGAGGTAGCGAAGTGATGCCTGTGAAATGATGCTGTTGCTGCGATCAGCAGATCGGCGTCGGTGAATACGACGGAGGGTTTGAGCGCCCGCCCCCTAGCCCATAGCTTGGCCGCGTGGTCCCAGCCTCCGCCGCCGTCGAGTCCCAGGATCTCGCAGTGGTCGAGAAATTTCAAGAGCGCGACCAGGCGCTTCGGTCCTTGCCCCTGAGGACGAGTTCTTCGACGCCTCGTCGCAGTTCGAATTCGGTGACGCTCGAGATCGTAAGGCTCTGAACGACGATGGCTTCGGTGACGAACGCAAACAAACTAGGCGAGCGCTTCTCAGCGTCAGGCTTTGGGAACGCCGACACTACGTTCGTGTCCAGAAGCATCAGCGGAGATCACCCACGCGGGCGGCGTCCTGTGCCTGCCAGTCCTGGTCAGTGAGCGTCTCTCGAAGGCGTGCAGCATAGCGCAGCAAGCTCTCGCGTCGTTCGTCTGAGGTCTCGTTTGGGAAGGGCGAGACCCACAACCCATGGCTGCGAATCGCCGTTCTAAACGCCATGAAATTCAGGAATGCAGAGTCGATCAGGCGGACACAACGATCGGGCTGCGCGCCGACCCTGGCTGCCTCCACTGCCGCCATTAGAGCGACCTGTGCGCGCATAAAGAGGCCTAACTCCCGATTGTTCGAATCTTGGACGATTTGCTCGGCGTCTAGGGTGGCGAGCTGGTCGGGCTGGATAGCCAAGCAGAGCCCAAAGAACGACCGGAGGAACCCGAGCACCCACGCAAGCGTGTCGCGGGAGTCACCGTCTGGTAGAAAGGCCTGAAGGCGATCCTGTTCTCGACGGAGGTCGTCCATTCCAAGCGTTCGAAACTCCTCCCGATTCGAAATGAGCAATTCGATCACGGCCCGGCTCAGTGCCCGCACCGGTTCGCTGAGCTCGCGGACCACGTCATCGAGCAGCGTGTCGTCGATCGGTTCGCTCAGGAGCCGCTTCAGCCCCACGTCTATCCGCGGCTTCGTCCACGCAACCTGAGCTTTCGTGAGCGCGGGAAGCCTGCGGAAAAGCGTGTCCAAATCGAGGACGAAGACCGCTTCCGCAGCGGGCGAGGCGAGAGCAGGAAATCCCACGGCTGACCGTCCTTTCTTCGATCAATGTAACATGGCGCACGCGGGATGACATTCCTTGAAAAACTCGGCGGCCTCGGCCCAGACACGGCTTGCTGCGCGTGATAGAACAGGCGCGAGCATGCAAGCGCTAAACGTTGCGCGTCGCCGTTGGGCCGGGGCGCTAGTTGCGGGCTGGTTGTTGTCTGCGTTCGGCTGCGGCAACGCCGAGGGCGATGGCTCTGCCAGCGGAGGCAGCGATGGCGGTGGGGAGGCTGGCAGCGACGGCGTCAGTGGCGCTGTCAGCGGCGGCGTTGGAGGAAATTCGGGCGGCGGGAGCGCGGGGGCAGCGGTGATCGATAGTCGCCCTGCGCGGCCTGAGTGGAGTGCGCCGTTCCCCGTGGCTGAGGCCGGCTGGCGCGAGAGCAAGGAGCCGCTGTGTGTGGTCAACCAGGGCAGGACCGATGCGTTCTCGGTCTGGGCCGATGAACGCGGCGCGTTTGCGTTGGGCTCCGTGACTTGCAACGCCTTGGCCGGCGTGAGCTGCGGCAAGCAAGGAGTGTCGCTGCAGTTCAATCCGGGCGACGGCTGGCGAACGCTGTATCAGATCCCGCCTTCGGGGACGCTGAGCTCTGAGCTGCAACTGACGGGCTTCCCGGGCGGTGCGCCGATCATCCACGGCGTCCTGGAAGGCACCTTCGGCGTCTTTCTGCTGAACGACGGTGTGCCGCAGCTCGGAGCTGCGCTTCAGGGGATGTCCTCGGCGGTATACGTGGTTGACAGCGCTCACGCCTACGCCGTCGATGGGCGCCATGTCCTCGAATACTCCGGCGGCAGCTTCCGTGAGTTTGCGGAGCTTCCGGGCCCCGGCCGCGCGATTTGGGCCGATGCTGAGACGATCGTCGTCGTGGGCGACGGACAAGGCTTCTACGTGCGCGGGCCGCGCAGCGCTCAGTTCGTGCCCTTCAGCGATGTTCCAGCTGGCGACTACGTCAGCGTTTGGGGGTTTGGGGGCGAGGATTTTTGGGCGGGCAACGCCATCGGCCAGATCATTCACTATGATGGCGTGACGTGGCAGGTCGTTTCGGTGGACGGGAACCCCGATGATCCCGCGGTGGTTGGTTTGTGGGGCAGCGAACGGCAGCTCTATTTCCGCACGCGCTATGATTTCGGACGCATCGTGAACGGATCGAGCGAGATTTTGATGCGCGGGCGCGCCGACGATTCGGCTCAGGCTCGTGTTACGGTGACCGGGCTCTGGGGCCTGTCCGCGTCGGAAGTTTTCGTGACGCTCGACGATCACGACTATCGCAGCTACGCCTGCGGCGAGCATTTCATCGTCTGGTTCGACGGCTCACAATTCCATCAATTCTGACCCCGTCGCTGCGCTGAAGTGGCGCTGTCAGCTATTGTCGGTCGCCCGAGACCTCGGACAGACTCTGGAACGCGGCGGCATACTGACGTTGCGTGTATCCGCTGCCTTGCTCGAGCGAGCTGGTCGTCATGTCTTCGCACAGCGTGGTGCCGTTTCGCTCGAACACCGTGCCGAAGTTCGACACCACACCGAGCACCTCGTCCGCCGACGAGCGGAAGACGCCCGAGCCTGACGTGCCGTGGCACACGGGGATATTCATGCGCGTGATGCTCGACCCCTCGTGCCCGAGCCCCTTGTATTTGACTCCGTTGGCCGATTGTTTCGAAATCAGTGGCAAGAGGTCGTGGTCGGTATCCACCGAGCTGTGCCAATAGTGGTAGTTCTGCGTCAGATCGCCGTTGGCAGGGTAAAGGCCGTAGTTGTTCCAGTTGTTCGCGGGAGCGTACGGCACGATATGCGTCGCGCTGGTGGAGAGATTGACGACCTCATGGAACCACCAGATGTCGACGTTTTGAGTGCCGCTATCGTTCGAGGTGGACACCGGCACCCAGTTGAGCTCGGTCTTCGAGCGAGCACTGCAGCGAAGCAACGCGATGTCGATGTCCTGGGTGAACGGGCAGCCGGTGCGGCCATACGAGCAGCGTCGAACCAGCCGGCACGTCTGAGGTGGGAGCTTCTTGTAGCCTTGAGCCGCGGTCAGCTTGTTGACGCGCTGAAAATTCGGCCAAGTGCCGCTGACACGGCTCTGGGTACTGAACGCGTTCAAGTCCAGCTGGGTGGTGTCGTACTGCTGCACCGTGAAGTTGGTGGTCAGCGTCGTGGTCCCCGAATCGAGGCAGTGCGCCGCCGTAATCGCATACTGGTGCGAGATGAAGGTGACGCCGCAGGTGTATTTGACTCCAGTCGATTGCGGCAGAATCAAGTTCCCAGTCGCTCTGCCTTTTCTCGAGCGAGAGCTCTCGCGCAGCAGATTGACGCCCCTCGTGGTGGCCGCCTCCGTATTGGCGACCCAAACCAGCTGAACGCCGTTCCTGATCACCGCGAGGTTCGGCTCCGACTCATCGTCCGTCCCGCAAGCGCCCAAGAGGAGGGTCATGCTGACCAAGAGCAGGGAACCCCAAATCCTAGAAACGGTTCGAGTTAGCGTTCGCAGCACAGTCGCCATTCTTCCCGCCACCATTAGCGTCCTCCTGGGCTCAATCCCACTCTCCGCTCACCCACGACCTTTCTACCATCCTTGCCCGTGAACAGGAAACCCCAAGCAGCAGCAACCGCTCCCTGGTCCCGGTGCGCCGCCGGCCCTGTGATAAACTAGCTGGCCAACCGAGTCGCGTTACTGGCAGATTGAAAACGATCCGCTTGGCCCAACGCATATCGGTCGATCCCATGCACGCCAAGCAGGCTTCAGCGAAACGTATTGGCAATCAGCAGCCTGGAAGAAACGCCAGCATTGCGCTCCTGGCACTCGCGAGCTTGGTGGCCTGCGGTGGACGAACCACGCTGCTGCTCTCCGATACCGAGGACGGAGGCGTCGCTGACGGCGGCGCGGGAGGGCGCGGCGGCGCCTCGAGTGGCGGGGCAGGCAGCGGTACATCCGGAGCAGCGGCGGGTGGAGCGTCTGGCTCCCTCGGCGGTGGGGGCGGCGCGGGAGCTCTCGGACGCCCGCTCTGGCGAGAAAGTCGAGCGCCGTTCTGCGTGGAAGACCCGGCCTTGGTCGATCGGCTCGACGTCTGGAGCGACGAGCGCGGAGTCTATGTGCTGACCGCCGCGGCTTATGCCCAGCACACCATCTACTTCAACGGCGGCGGCGGTTGGACACCCTACTTTCACATCGAGCGCGAGCTCGGATTGGCAGAGCTGACCGGCTTTCGCTCTGGGCCGCTGATCGAATACGGTGCCGCAAACTGCATCATTCAGTTCATCGAAAACGGAGTTCAGCGCTGCAGCGGCGCGGCGCCTTGGGTTCAGCACATCTTCGCGGTCAACGCAGCGCTCGCATACGCCCTCTCTGACGACCGCCTGCTACGCTACGATGGCCTGCTGTGGCGGCAGCTCGGCGAGCCTTTGGTGCTCCCCTCCGGAAAAGCCTTGGGGCACGCGGTCTGGGCGGATCAGACTTCGGTGTTCGTGGTCGGAAACGCTGGATTTCTGTCTCTCTCGACCAACGGGGTCATGAAAGCCATCCCCCGCGTCGAGGCGCCAGCCGTGGACTATGTCTCGGCCTGGGGTTTTGCTGCGAACGACTTATGGGCGGCGGGGAGGGACGGGCAGCTGGTCAACTACGACGGGAAGAGTTGGTCCACGGCGCTCACCCAAAGCGGAGAGTGTTCGACGATCCTCGGCATGTGGGGAGACTCTGGCACGCTTTACTTTCACACGAGCAACATGATTGGCGTCCGAAGCGACGGCGGCGTCCGACAACTCATGTCCTGGCCCTGCGGTGGCCCCGTGACGGTCCAGAGTCTTTGGGGAACCTCCGCGAACGAAGTATTCATCGCTTTGTGGGATGCTCGCGCTGCCGCCCACGACTGCGCCGCGACGCTGATGTGGTTCGATGGCAAGTCGTTCTCAGCGCTGTGAGCGCGCGGGCGACTAACCCGTGCAAGAAATTCGCTGCGTCTCCTCTTCCGGATCTACCGAGCGGTGCTCGACCGTCGCCTCAGGATCGCCGCCCATCACGGAAACAATCTCATTGGCGAGCAAGCCCGCTAATGCTGGCGCGTACGGAGCCGGGGCGCGCACCCCCTCGTTTTCGATCCGCGATACCGTCTCGGCAGCGTAATCCAGAAGCTGCTTCACGTCCGATTGACGTAGCCCCAGCGCTTTGCGTGCAAACCTCAGCACTGCCCCAGAGGGCTCAGGGCAATCACGCAGAACCGCGAGCGCTGCGCGGAGCTGAAGCAATTGCGCTTCTTGCGCCGATAGTTGGTAATAGCCGCATTGACTGCACTTCAAGAAGCGTAACCAGTGCGCGTTCACTACTTTTTCGCCTACGTTGACGCGCAAGGTGTGCGCGCCTAGCACCGCGGTACCAACGCGACGGCACTCCGGGCACTCGCTGTCTTTTTTGCTCATTCTAAACTCCTAGAAGATCGTGACGAGCAGCACGTCCCAATTGACGACCACGCAAAGAACCAGTGGGTCGCCTTCAAGATCGGTGCCTCCGTTGACTCGCCACGTCTCTTCCGTCTCGTGCCAAGCGGCGCTAGTCGCCGATGCCATGGCTGATTGAACGTCCCGTAGGGTCACACCGCGCTCGTTCATCCTGTCCCAAGCGTGATTGCTCACGTAGTACTGACGCGTGCGAGCGGCCTGCCGCACTCTCTTTAGGACGGCACCGGCGGTCATCCGTTCCTCGCCGCGGTGCAATCCGTTTCGGTTGCTATGTATAACTTGAAACTTGATCTGAGATCAAGAAATATCTGACCCACCTTGGCGCATTCGTCAATCACCTCCGGCGATTTTTGTGAGCGGGCAGGGCAAATTATCGCGAAATGGCGCGTGCGCGCGCGGATGACGCGCGCACGCGCGCTGGTCGGGCATTCACGCTCCTGGATCCCGAGAGGAGCTGGAGCGCAGGGCAGCATTCGGGGCATGCGGCCAGGTCGGCGCGTTCTGAGCGCCGGTTGCGGCCCCAATCAAACAATGACTGCTGACGGTGCGGCGAGCGATGAGGAGTGCGGCTCTACGTCTAACGCGAGGTCGACCGAAGCGGGTTGCGCATTCGATACTCACGAAGCTGAAAAAATAGCTCGAGCCCGCGGCGCGCCATCGCCAGCGGACGAGCGCTCGGAACTCCGCCGGTTCGAGCTCGAAACACGATGTCGGTCCAACGGATCCCGAAGCGCTGCTCGTGCAGGACGCTGACGAGGACGTTGGCGAGCCAAAAATCTGCGGGGACTTCGGCTTCGACGGCCGCGACGGCTTCGCGGCGCATGAGTCGATAGGGGACATTGGCGTCGCGCACCCAGACCCCCGAGGCGAGCCAGACCACGACCGTGGTCAGGCGCGAGGCCAGCACGCGCAGTGACCCGTCCCTTCGTTCTCGGCGAAAGCCGTAGAGAGTGCTTGCCGTGTCACGCGCGCGCCAGAGCGATGGGAAGAAGCTCGGATCGCATTGGCCGTCGGAGTCGATCTGAAGGATCCAGCGCGCGCCGCTGTCGAGGGCGAGTCGATAACCGGCCAGGCAGGTCTGGCCATGACCGGAGTTTGGTTTGTCGACGATCAGCAGCTCGGGCAGCTCGGCGCAGAGGCCGTGGGCGACGCTCGAGGTATCGTCGCGCGAGCCGTCGTTCAGCAGGCACAGTACGAAGCTCGGGCAGGTGGCCCGAAGCACGCTCGCCCAATCGCGCAGGACGCCCTCGATGCTGTCCTGCTCGTTGTAGGTCGGCAGGATGACCCAAAGGTCGGCGGTCATGTCGAGGTCGCGAAGTCCCTCTGCAGCGTCTCGAGCAACGCCAGCGCGCGCACCATGGTTTCGTCCGTGTTCAGATAGCGATACTCCGCCAGCCGGCCAGAAAAATAGACTCGATTGCGCCGCCTCTCCTCGAGGGCGCGCTCGGCGTAGCGCGCGGCGAGCTGGCGCACGGAAGGCGACGGGACGGGATAGAATGGATCGCCGTCCGCTCGGGGATACTCATCCACGACTACGGTGTGCGGGTGGCGCTGCTTGGTCACGTGTTTGATTTCGACCGAACGCGTGAAGGCGTTCTCAGTGGGATAGTTGATCTGTACGCAGGGCTGAGCCCACTCCTTTTCGACCAGGCGGAAGTCGAAGGCCAATGAGCGCCACGGCAGCCGGCCCAAGTCGTAGTCGAAGTATTCGTCGGCGGCGCCGGAGTAGATGGTGGCCTTCTTGGGCCGAACGCTGCCGCGAAGCGCGGCATAGTCCGTGTCGAGGCGGACCTCGATCTTGGGATGATCGAGCAGAGCCGCGAACATGGCAGTGAAGCCGGCGCTCGGCATCACCTGAAAGCGGTGATCCACGTAGCGCTCGTCGCGCGAGAGCCGAATTGGGATCCGGCCACACACTTCCGCTTCCAATTCGCGCGGGTGGCAGCCCCACTGTTTTTGCGTGTATTCGAGGTAGAACGCCTCGTAGAGTTCGCGCCCCACGCGGGACAGCACGAACTCCTCTGCGTTGGCCGGGCGCTCGATGCGCTCGCGCTTGGACTCGAGCAAGAGCTGGCCTTGTTCCGGAGAAAGGCCCTGTTTGCCGAAGAACTGCTCGATCGTGGTGAGATTGATCGGGAACGGGAACAGCCGCCCCCGGAATGCGGTGCGCACGATGTAATCTGCGGGATGAAAGGCGCTGAACGCCTTCAGGTAGTCGAGCAAGGCGCTGTCGTTGGTGCGGAAATAGTGCGGGCCGTATTGATGGACGAGCACGCCGGACTCGTGCGTTCGGTCGTAGCAAGCGCCAGCGATGTGCGCGCGCCGATCGATCACGAGACAACGCCAGCCGAGCACGCGCGCCGCACGTTCGGCGATCACACACCCGGTCGGACCGGCTCCAACCACCAACAGATCGACCTCACCCACGAGCTCCTCCGACTAGTCATCGAACGACTAGCGAAAAAACGAAGGATCGTCGATCCAAATATCGAATGGGTTTCCCGGACTCACCCGAAAGCCAATGGTGTAGATGTTCGCGCGGTCGAGGGCCTGCGGCGCGCTCTCCGGGATGCTCTGCGTGAGGCTGTCGAAAAGGACGACTTTTTCCTGCCAATCCGCGTCGATGGTCGGCATGTCGATGCCGAACGCGTTCCAACACCCGCCGCTGCCGCCGTCCGCCGCGCACCGGCCGCCATCCGGATGGGTGTTTGCGTCGTCGATTTTGAGTCTCAACGCACCGAGTTGGCCATTGCCCGCACGAACCCAGAAGCGCATGCCGCGGTACTCACCGAGGTTCACCGGTTGGGCTTTGCGCTGAAAGCGCGGGGTCACGCTCACCACCGCACCCCAGGTGCGGAACCCCTGACCTCTCAAATGCAGGGCAAAGCTGCTGCCACAGCGTGGCGGTTGGAGTCGCTCGGGGTTTGCCGGGCCGAGTGGCGGATAAATGACGCCGTTCGCGGTGCCGTCGGTGCTGATGAACCAGCCGCCGGTTCCGCCTTGCAGAGGGATCGCGGTGTTGTCGCCGTCCTCGAAGTTGTCCAGCACGAGCAGGCCTGGCGGGCGTTCACACGGGTCGGGCGGCGGGCTTTTGGCTTCTGGCGCGGGAGCGGCGCTCGCCTCTGCTTCGGGGGGCGGAGCGGCCTTCTTTCGAGGCTCCGTCTTGCCACAGCCCGTGAGCGCCAGGGCCAGCAGGCTGGCGACGATCAGATAGGTGTGCGACCCCCGAGAGCGCGCCCACGAACGCGTACTGTACGACTTTGCAGTCATTCGAACATCAAGTTCCTAGTGCCGTGTCACTGAAGTAACAATCGTTTTGCGAGGGGGTCGAGACTTGGCAGCGCGCGCTACTGAATTTCGTTCGGTGAAGGGGGGGTGGGCAGGCCCGTTGCAGGGAGCGGCTGCGCCAGAAATCTGGGCTCACGAAGCCACAGGTCGAAATCACTGCTGGGCTTGAAATCGAGCAGCAGACTGGCGATTGGATTGACCGCAGAAGGAAACGGGCCGTGAGGCTGCCAGGATCCGACCTTGAGCCGAACTTCCTGCCAATCCTTGCTCAAGGGCACGATCGCGAGATGCTCCGGGATCGGCTCGTCCCGTCGCGGTCCTTTCAACCCGAGCGAGACTAGGATCTCTGTCGCTGGTCGCGCGGTTCTGGCTGCGAAGGCGACGACCAGCTCATCGTCCGCGACCGTCGCTGAATGTCGATGAGGGACGTCGAGCTTACAAGGACGCTCGAGGCGCGGGGCCAGGGCGGTCACTTGGATGCCGCGCAGGCCGCCCCCCTTCAGACGGAAGCCCTCGCGCCGATGCTCCACCGAGAGCTGTGGTTCGAGCGAGTCCTGACGAGTCACGATCAGTCGTCGTACGTTCGCGTCTATTTGGGACACGTTTTGCACGAGGCTGAGCCGCTTCCAGTTCAGGTTCACTACTAAGCCGAACGCGGCGAAGATGCCGAGGTAGAGCGCGACCAGCCAGGACGCTGGCAGGGCGTAGCCGGAGGCCGTCGGCTCCGACGCCACGGCTCGCTCGCTGGCTTCGCGCTGGCCGTCGGGGGTCACGGTTCCTCGCTCGTCTCGTGGTGCCGAGTCAGCCACAGATCCCGGCGAATCAGCACGTCCAAGCTGCGAATGCTGTCCCACAGCAGCGTCTCGCTGGGCCGGCGAGCGTCGTCGCTTGGGCTGTATAGCCCGCGCCTCACGTGCACGTATTCGGCGCGCACCGGATCTGAAAGCACGGCGTCGAGGTGGCGATCGACGGCCATTACCAGTCCGGGGCGGCGGTCTTTCAGGTAACGCAGCGGGACGGGCGCATCCGCGGTGTCGTAGCGCTCGGCGGGGACCGGCAGGGGGTAGTAGCGCAGCGCCTCAGGCGACGCGAGGCCGGCGCCATCCTGAATCCGGCCGCGGAAGCCGAAGCCGACTGCTCCGATCTCCGAAGTCATCAGCGTTGCATGTGGATACTCGCGGTACAGCTCTGCGGCGACTTCACTGGTCTGCCGCGCTCGCGCGCCCTCGAGAAAATGACGGGCCGCCTCCGGACGTCCGCAGGCCGCGATCACTGAGCCGCCAAGATCGTAAAGCAGCGGCAGCAACGCGGCAGCCAGCCACAGATACGGCTCGAGCTTCCTGCTGCGAATGGCGCCGATCAGCGCCGGCAAGAACAATAGCCCGAAGTAGAGCGGCCGATACCAAGGGAAGATGATGCTGCGCGCTGCTGCGTACGTGACGGCGATCGCGAGGCCCGTGATCGCCGCGATCGCCATCACTTGGACGGCAGGATCGCGAACCGTGTCGCGCGACCAAGTGAGTCTCAAGAGTGGCAGCGTCGCGACTAGGACGTACAGCGTCGCGTACGCGGCGTAGACGAGCGCATGATAATAGAACTCGGCCAGGATCGCTTCCGGGAGTAGCAGGCTGAACGAGCCGACCCAGGACAGGCGATGGATGATGGGCTTGGCCAGGGCCGCTTGCGGCACGAGCGTGTGATACTGAATTAGGTCGAAGAGCGCGCTCGGCATGCTGCCGGCGAGTGCCCAAAGCAAGCAGGCTCGATAGGGCATGGCACGCGTGGCCAAGGTCACGACGGCGCTCGATACGAGCAAGGCGCCGAACTCGAGCCGAGTCGCCGCGGCTAGGCCCAACAGACAAAATGCCCAGGGCTTGCGCTGTACGAAGGCGGCCAGGCCGGCAGTCGCGAACGCGAGCGCGAGCCCCGTTTCCATCGTCGCAATGCTCGCCGACTGCACGACCGAGAGATACGCGACGAGCGCGATCAGCGCTTCCCACCAGAGCAGCTTGCGCGACGCGGTGGAGCGCAGCAACACCAACCACGCGGCCGCGCCCGCGGCCGAGACGAGCGCCGAAAACACGGCCAGCAAACTCAGATTTCGGGGCGAGAACCAGAACAGCAAAGCCAGCAGCCAGGTCCACGGCGTGGACGAGCTGGTCTTCACGGCTTCGCCCGTGTTGAAGTAAGGATTGCCAGTCTCGACTAGGTTCTCCGCAACTCGGAAGTGGATATAGCTGTCCTCGACCAGATAAGGCACGAGCGCGGCGTGTAGCGCCACCCAGGCCAAGAGGCCCACAAGCCCAAAAGCAGCGCTCTGCCAGCGCCAAGAACTCGCGAGTCTACGAGTGAACTCTTCGAATCCGGCATACGAGCCAGAGCGCGCGGGACCCTTCATCGCCACCCAGCGCATCCTCTTGAACCACGCCGAGCATTGCAACAGGAATGCGCGAATGCCGCGCGTGATCCGAGGTTCGTGCTACCATCCCCAGGGCCGAGCATGAGTAGCCTCGCGGGTTCGACGGGTGAGTCGCACGTTTTCTCGAAGGGCAGGGCGAACGACGCCGGCGCTCGTCGTGTGATCGGTTGGGTCCGAGTCGCCAGCCTGATCCTGCTGTTCGGTTCGCTCAAGCTGTTCCTTTGGCTGAATCCCTTCCGCATCGGTTGGGACGCTGCGAGCTACGTTCAGGCCGGTGACGAGATCCTGCGTGGGCGGGTGCCCTTCGCAGACATCGTCGACGTCAATCCACCACTCGTGCAGTTTCTTCATGTGCCTCCGGCGCTGCTGGCGCGCGTGCCCGGGCTGCCCGCGCCGCTGGCGTTCAATCTGTATGTGCTGGCCGTCGCCATCCTGAGCGCGTTCGCCGTGGCTTGGCTGCTGAAGCGGCCGGAGCTCCGGCTCTCTGCCGAGCGACGCTTCGTGATCCTGTTCACGTTTGCGTTCGCGAACCATGTGGCCTGGTTCGGCGCACACTTCGGGCAACGCGAGCACTTCATCGTCCTTTCGCTGCTGCCGGCGCTGCTGCTGCGCTGGCTTCGGCACGAAGGGCACGCCGTGCGGGGCGCGGTGGCATTGCCGATCGGGCTTGCGGCGGCCACGGCGCTGGCCGTGAAGCCGCACTACCTGCTGCCGGTCTTGCTATTCGAGGCGACATTTCTCGTGCGCCACCGCACGCCGCGCCGACTCTTGGGCGTGGAGCTGTTCGGTGCGCTGGGCGTTGGCGCGGCCTATGTGGCGCTGTTCATCGGCTACCCGGCGATGCGCCACGAGTTTCTGGGCCGCTACCTGCCGCTGTTCTCCAAAGGCTATCGCGTCTATGACTGCTCGCTCAGAGAGCTGCTCTTGCCCACCGAGCTCTGGGTCGCCATCTTCTGCGCAAGCTGGGTGCTCGTGAGGCCCGGGCCGCGCGATGACGCTCGGCTCGCGCGGCCGTTCGGGGCATTTCTGACCGGCTGCATCGTGGTCTATCTCGCGCAGCACAGGGGGTGGCTGTATCAGATATTTCCCGCGTTCGCGTTGGGCCCGGTCGCGGTTGCTCTCGTCGTACCCCTCTCCAGATACGTGCCGCTGCTCGGCGCGCTCGCTGCGCTCGGCGCGAGCGCGGCTTGGAATGTGCGAAACATTGCCGTGCCGCTGGCGCAAGAGCAGGAGATCAGCGGCCTGCGACGCGCCGTTCAGGTGATGACGCGTCCCGGGGAATCCGTGCTGATCGTGTCGACCAGCGTGCTGGGTCCGTATCCCATGCAGCTGCAGCTGGGCGTGCGCTCGGGCAGCCGCTTCGCCTGGAATCCGTTCTTGGGTATGTTCTACCCGGATGGTCCGACGCATGGCTGCACGTATCGAAAATGGGGGCAGGGGCTACCCGCCGAGCGGCAAGTGCTCGAGGATCTGACGGCAGACATCCGCGCGCGAAAGCCGGTGCTGATTGCTGCTCAGAGCCAAAGCCTGCAAGCGATGCGACCGGGCTGCAGCCCGAGTGAGTGGCTGCAAAAGAGCGGGCTCTTGGAGCGGGCCATGGCGGACTACATGCCGTTGCCGACCGCGCCCGGTTTCGACATCTGGGGTCTACGCAGCCGCCCCCTACCGACCAGACCCGGTCACGGCGTGGCTAGGCCGACGCCCGTGCCGTAGTCGCCGCTTCGAGCGCGCCGAGTCAGCGCGGGGTCAGCCGAGTTCCGTCGTAGTGGTTCACGCGAATATCGCCGCACTCGGTGTTGGAAGCGCCCGTCTCGTAAGCAATGAGCAGGTCATCTGCGGCGTTGCCCCACAGGCCCCACACGCGCGACGCCTGCTCGCAGGGCAAGGTCAGGATCGCTTGCCACGCGCCGACGTTCGCGGAAAATACCTGATTTTCGCTGGCGACAAACAGCCGGCCCTGGCTTCCCCACAGGCGGCGGATCTGCGCGCACTCGCCTGCCTGCGCCTCGCGCCGGAGCTGCCAACGCTTGCCGTCGAACTCGAATAGCTCGCCCTTGCGATTTCCGACCCACAGCAGCTCATCGGAGAATCCCCAAACCGCCGTGAAGTCCGGCTCCGAACCGTCGCTCGGCTCGAGTTCGACCTGACGCTGCGGCTTGCCCCCGCCCCGAGCGACGTACACACCCGAGCGCGCGGCCACGACGAGCGTGTTCTCGTTCGCCCACACCTGGCGCGCGCCGACTTGCGCGTTGTCGCCCAGAGCGTCGCCGCGCTGGATCCAGAACGCACCGTCGTAGCTCAAGATGCGCCCGCCGTAGACCGCATGAGCCAGGTTCTGGCGCACGACGTGTACGTGCACCACTTCGGCAGCGCCGGAGCAGGAGGAGCTTCCCGAGCGCTGCACGAGATTGATCCCGCAGCCGCCGAACGAACCGTAAAACAGCAAGGGGCCGCCAATGAACCCGCTGAGCCCGCCCACTCCGCCCCCCTTTTGCTCGCTCAGTAGCGACCAGCCCGCGCCGACGTTGGCGAAGACTCTGCTGTCTATCCTGACGAAAGCCCCGGCTGAGTCGGTCCAAACATCCACCGCCTCGTGCGTCTCGAAATTCGAGGGCCCCGCGCACAGCGCTTGGGTCGGGTTGAGAGCTCCCGCAAGCCCCGCGTTCCCGCCGCTGTTGAGCCCCGCTGCGCCGCCTGCACCCGCGCCGCCGCTGTCGGCTCCACCACCCGCGACGCCGTTGTTGTTGCCAGAGGCGCCGCTGACTGAAGGGGTCCCGCTGGCGCCTCCTCCAGCGCCGAGCGCTGCGTCATCTTCCAGCTGCGTCCTGCCGCCGCAAGCCGAGAACGCGCCGAGCAAGACGGCGAAGCGCGCCGCCGCACGCCAGCTCGACGAGCCCCTGGAGCCGTGATCCCCGTTCAAAACTGATGGAACTCTTTGCCGTCGAACCAGACGATGAACGCAGAGCCGCAAGCATATTGCTCGAAGCGCTCGTCGGAGACGGTCAGGAAGACCTCGGACGCCGAGCGGCCCCACAGCGACTGCGGCGAAAAATAGGGCTCAGTGGGTGAAGCCTGTGGGTCGCGCGCGTACAAGAGCTCGACGCCGTCAGCGTCGGCCCGGCCGAACTCCGTGAACGTCGTAAAGTAGACGACGCCCGCGTCACCCCAGAGCGCGGTGATGCCGCTACCCGTGGAGTCGTGGCTGCCGGTCTCGATGACCTGCCACGCCGCGCCGTCATAGTGGACGAGCTGGCCCACGCCGTTGCCAGCCCACAGGTCATCCGCGTCGAAGCCCCAGACGGCGGTGTACGTGCCAGCCGGAGCGTCGGCGAGCTGGGTGAGCTCGTCCTTGTCCCCAGCTTTGAGCAAGAAAGTCTGATTGCCTCCAACGATCGCCAGCGTTTGCTCATCGGCCCAAAGCGCGAGCGGCGGTTCGGGTAGCGCTTGCAGCAGCTGCCATTGCCCAGCACGGTATTGCAGCACGTCCGAGCCAACCGTCGCGTACGCGAGCTCCGGGCCGACGCCGAACACCTTGCTTTGACTCGGATCGTCGAGCGGGTGACTGAGCGTGAGCTTCCCGTCTTCGAGCAGGAAAATGCCGGATTGCCCAGCCAGCGAACCGGTGAGCACGAGCGCCCTGCCTGGCAAGCCGGACAGTTGGGGCACGATCGTGCCGCCTTGGTACAGCCACTTCCAGCCTGAGCCATCGTTGAACTGAAGCGCTGAACCCCTGGTGCCATGGCAGACTTCTTCGGCGAGCTCGTTGCAATCCGTGGAGAAGAACGCTGACACGCCGCGTTTGTCCGCCCAGACGCTGAACGCCTGGGTCGACCCTTGATGGGGCTCGCACAGCGGCTCGGTGCTGCTCTTCCACCCCGAAGATCCCAAGGGGATCGGCGGGTCCCAAGGCGGCCGCGCGGGGCGATCGTCTGCCGGCGGACCCGAGGAGTTGCCGCTGCCGGCTTGACCGCCGTTGCCGTTGGGAGAGCCGCCAGTGCCGGCGGCAGACGCGCCAGCCATGGCCGCGGCGCCAGCGGCCCCTCCCGCTGATGCGGAGTTCCGAACGGTCGAGCCGCACGCGAGCGAAACGGCACCAGCTAGCAGCAGAAGCGCAAAATCTAGTCTCATGATCGGGACCGCCCTCCTTTAGCAGCGCCTCTACCGTTTAGCGCGAACCAATGGCTAGCGCCAACAGGCCTTCACTCGAAGCAGCGAAACCCGGGTCTCGCCGACACTTGGCGCGACCCGGGTTTGCTGGGCGGATAGCGGATGACTCGGCCCGACTGATTCATCCGCCACGCCGCTGCCGCTCACGGTGCTCAGCGGTCGTTCTGCACGTCGCTCAGCGCTTGGAGATTCGCCGAATGGATGCGCTTTGCGTACTGAGTCTTGTACTCCGTGCTCCCGGGCGCGGTGCTGATCGGGGCGCACAGCTTGTCGCCCACCCAATCGGTGCTGCCGTGGACCAATGGACCCAGGTACTCCGGATTGGCCGCGTTCCACGCGCTGCTCTTGAACACGCCGGAGCCCGAAGTGCCGTGGCAAGCGGGCACGTTGGTCTTGGTGTACTGATCGCCGTCGTCCGTCGCTTCGACGCCCTTATAGTTGACGTTGCTCGAGCTGCGGTACGAGACCAACGGCAGTAGCTGGTGGTCTTGAGTGACGTTCTTGTAGTGATAGTTCTGGTTGTAGCGGTCGCTCCCCAGCCAGAAGTAGTGATCCCAGTTGTTCGTGGGTTGGTACGGCGAATTGACCGTGCCTTGAGTGGCCAGGTTGACGATCTCGTGAAACCACCAGATCTCGAGCTGCTCGGTTCTGGAATCGGAGCTTGCCACCGCACTCCAGTTGCTGCCGGCCGTCGAACGACTCGGGCAATAGAGGAGCGCGATATCGACCACCGTCGTGCCGAAGCTTGCCGGACAATTGTTACGCCCGAAGCCGCTGGTCGAGTCGCAACGCACCTTGACATAGCAAGTGTACGTCACTGGGGAGTAGCCGTCGCCCGTGGTCAGGACGTCGTTGCGCGTCCAATTCGGCCAAGTGCCGGTGACGGACTTCTGGTCGTTGTACTCGGTGAGGTTCAGGTTGGTCGTGTCGATCTGTTGGATGCGGAACGGCGACGGATTGGCGACGCTGTAGACGTTGGGCAGGTTGTTCTTGTCGACGCAGTGGGCGGCCGTGATGGCGTGACGATCCGAGATGAAGGTCGCTCCGCAATTGGCCTCGTTCCCGTCGACCGGCCAGTTTTCGCCGTTCGGACGAATCGTGCCCACGGATTTCGCCTTGCGCCCGCTGGCCCAGGCTTTCACCAAATGGACACCGTAACCTGCGGTGGTCTCGGTTTGACCGACGTACGCCGACTGAACGGCTTGCTGGTTTGCAAGCAACAGCTCATCTTGGCGATCCGTGTTCGCAGCGCAGCCCGCGAACGGTATTGCTGCGACGAGCAGCGCAATGCGCTTGGCCAGACCTACCCCATTCACTCCCTTGCGTTCCCAGACTTTCCCGCTAGCCATATCGAGACTCCTTTGGGCACCCCACGTAGCTTCGCGCCCACGTCCCCCAACTACCATGCAGCGGGCGACGGCGTCTACTATTCAAGAGCGATAAGGAATCGAGAGGAGGACCACGTTTGGGCCGGCTTACCGGTAAGGATTGGAGATGCCCAATAGCCAAAGATCCTTAGGGCCCGCGAATGGCTAAGTCGATCGCCCTCGCGGCCAGTGCATCCCGGCGGGCTTCGTTGCTCCTCAGTTACACGCCCGCAGTATGCGCCTTCGTCGCGCCTCGCCAGCCGGGCGCCTCGACCGCGATCATCGACCGACTTAGCCATTCGCGGGCCCTACCGGTAAGGATTCAGAGATGGCCAATAGCCAAAAAGCCTTACCGGTAAGGATTCGAGCGAGCGCGACAACGGAAATCCTTACCGGTAAGGCTCTTGGCGCGCGTGCCGACTGGAATTTGCTTACCGGTAAGGTTGTTCGCGACAGGCAGTTGCCCCAAAATCCTTACCGGTAAGCAAATTGGGAATGCACGCTGCCTCTCGCGCCTTACCGGTAAGGAAATTTCGGTGGTGCGGCATGCGGCCGGGCCTACTGGTAAGAAATTGCAGCGGTGGGGCGTGCGCTGCCACTTACCGGTAAGGAATTCGGTCGCGCGGGACGGAATACACGTGGCGTTCGAGTGGTGATTCCGCCCACGCGATAGGCACGGATTTCGCACTCATTTCGCACTCGGAGAAGGAGCCGAACGGTTCTACGACGACGCGGCGATTTCGCGCTGATCGGAAAACGAGGAGCAGACCAAGATGAAAGCGAAAAACACCATCTGTCTCTGGTTCGACAAGGACGCAGAGGAGGCCGCGCGTTTCTATGCCGCCACCTTTCCGAACAGTGAAGTGTCCGCTGTTCAGCAGGCGCCGGGCGACTTTCCCGGCGGCAAGCAAGGCGACGTACTCACCGTAGAGTTCACTGTTTTGGGGATCCCCTGCCTAGGTCTCAATGGCGGTCCGGAGTTCAAGCACAGCGAGGCATTCTCGTTCCAAATTGCCACAGACAATCAAGAAGAGACCGACCGTTACTGGAACGCGATCGTTGGCAACGGTGGACAGGAAAGCCAATGTGGCTGGTGCAAGGACCGTTGGGGTTTGTCTTGGCAGATCACCCCGCGCGTGCTGATAGAAGCCCTTGCCGTCGGCGGCGCCGAGGCAAAGCGTGCCTTTACGGCCATGATGTCGATGAGCAAGATCGACGTCGCCACGATCGAGGCCGCGCGGCGCGGCTGACCGCCCTGCCGTCACTGCATTCGTGCTGCGGGGGGCGTCGCCCGCGCTGCCGGCTATTGACGCCGCAGCGCGCGCGGCGCAGCGGGCAAAAAGGCCAAAAACAGCGGCTATTGGGCGCCATTGAGGTTCGGGGCGTTCGGCTTCGCGGACGTCAAGGTAGACTCGCGAAATGACCGACGAGCTAGTCAGCCAGGCGCGTGAGCTCCGCCAACGATTGTTGGAGCAGGAGGAGCGTTTGAGGCTTGCGCTAGAGGCTGCCAATCTCGGGACTTGGGAGCACGTGCCCGGCACGCACGCGCTGCATTGGGACGCGCGCGCCAAAGCGATCTTTGGACTCGGCGCAGAAGATGCCTTGGATTTCGATGCTTATGTTGCCTCGATACACCCAGCTGATTTGGCGGGGGTATATGCCGGAATGGGCAAAGCAACCGATCCCGAAGGCAGCGGGCGATGCACGCTCGAGTATCGAATCATCACGCGCGATGGCCGTGAGCGTTGGGTCGAGGCGCATGGTCGCTGCGTCTTCGCAGATGGCATCCCGCAACGCATCAACGGCACGCTGCTCGATATCACCGAGCGCAAGCAGGCCGAAGAAACCGTGCGCGAAACCGTGCGTCGCAAAGACGAATTTTTGGCCGTGTTGGGTCACGAGCTCAGAAATCCGCTGGCGCCGATCCGCACGGCGCTCGAGCTCATGGCCGCGAGCTACCCGGACTACGCTCAGCGCGAGCGAGAGGTGATCGATCGTCAACTCCGGCACGTGACACGCCTAGTCGACGATCTGCTGGACTTGGCGCGCGTGACCAGCGGATCGCTCAATCTCAAGCGCGAGCCCAGTGATCTGACCCTGGCCGTGCAGCGGGCGGTCGAGATCGCGAGCCCGCTGTTCGAGGCCAAGCGGCACCGTTTGGCGTTGAGCATTCCTCCGGGCATCAAGGTGCTGATCGACCCGGTTCGTTTTTCCCAGATCGTCGCGAACCTGCTGACCAATGCCGCAAAGTTCACGCCCGAAGGCGGAAACGTCACGGTGAGTGCACGAGAACAGAACGGCCAAGTCACGCTCGAAGTCGCAGACAGTGGCGTGGGCATCGAGGCCGACCAACTCGAGCGGATCTTCGAGCCGTTCGTGCAGGCGCGCACCGCCGAGCGGCCCTCGTATGGCGGGTTGGGCCTTGGCCTCTCGCTGGTCAGGGATCTGGTGCGGCTGCATGGCGGTGAAGTCGAAGCGCGCAGCGCTGGCTTGGGCCAAGGCAGCCGGTTCTTGATCAGTGTGCCACTCGCTTTCGACACGAAAGCAGAGGCTTTCGCACAGAAGATACGAAACAATCAGCTCACGGCCACTCGCCGCATCCTGCTCGTCGATGACAACGAAGACGCCGCCGAAATGCTGTCGCTCTTGCTGACGCAGTTGGGACACACGGTTCGCATTGCCAACGATGGCATCGCAGCGCTCGCGCTGGCGCCAGGCTTCGAACCGGACGTAGCGGTGCTGGATCTCGGGCTGCCCATCATGGATGGCTTCGAGTTGGCGAGCCGCTTGAACGAATCACGCCCCAGCGCCCTGCGCTTGATCGCCGTTACCGGGTACGGGCAAGCCGAAGATCGAGCGCGCACGGCGGCGGCCGGCTTTGCCTGCCACCTCGTCAAGCCAGTCGATATCGCCGAACTCGAGGCCGCGCTCGGCTAGAGCCAGTGAAGCAAGCGCCCCGAAGTTCGGTGCTGTTGTCGTGACGTGGGTTTGGCGTTGCCGCTTCACGTTGACCCGCTTGGTTTTGGGCGAGCGGTAGGCACGGTACCAGGCGCGGGATGGGCGCCTGGTACCGCGGTCGGTCAAGCAGCGGAGTCTTCCTCGGACAGCGCTTGGTCCGCCGCTGTCTCTTCGAAATTATCGGGTAGCAGGGCCTCGTAGCCCTTCACCAGCGCCTCTTGAAAGCGGGCCTCCATCTTCTTGCCAATCGCCTCCAACTCGGCGCTGTCGATGTCTTTCTCGACTTGAGGGAATAGCTCCTCCTCTTCTTCCTCGACGTGGTGTTCAATCAGTTCTTTGAGGACTTTTACGCGAGCGTCGAAGGATTCATCTTCGGCGTCGGTCGCCAGCGCGCGCTTGAGCGCGACCTCCGCGATCGAATGCTCCTCGAAGGCTTCCAGAACTGCGTCTTCATCCACGCCGCGTGCTTCCGGGTACAAGAATTCGTGTTCGATGGTCATGTGCGCCGCCAAGGCGCTCGCCAGGTCTTTCAATAACGCCGGCTCTCCGGCTTCGATTTTCGCGAACAGTGCTTCGACGTTACGGTGTTGTTGTTTGAGTAGGTCGGTGGCTTTCATGAGTTGGCGATGTGCAACTCTCGCGCCGACCCAGTGCTAGCGAGGAACGCCTGCTCGGCGCGCCGAATTCAGCCCAACCGCGAAGGCCATGCGCTGGTCGTGGAGCGAGTCAGCGCAAGACTTGCTCTTGCCGCAAGCGACCTCCCCTGGCTAGGAAAAAATGCGCTCGACAGACGCCTCTGCGGGTGAGCTCTGCACGCCCAGAGCGCCCGATAGCCCCACGTTCCGTGACATTTCGCCATCGGTCGTAGCGCTTCAGCACGCCGTCGAATCTTAGACACGTCGCAAGTTCGAACCGCTGGCGCCGTCGCTCAGCGAACGCAGAAAAAAGCACGCGTTTTGCGTTGCTCCCCGTTGACATGCGGGCCCTGTGATCTACATCCGGGGCATGAGCGCGCAAACACGAAGACGTGATTGCTCGACGTGCAAAGATCCCGCAAAGCTGGCGGGTAATATTGGTGCGAATGGGATTTTCGCCTGCCCGACCTGTAATCGCAAATACGAGCGTAAGAATCGGGAAGGCGCCGCAGCGGATCGAGTGCTGGAGGGGTTGCTCGTCGTTCCTGGCTCACGCGGTTCCTCGCTGAGGCCGCCTTTCTCGAGTGACGCTCCGGCTCACGTGGCAGAGCCCCCCGGGGCCAAGGGTCGGCGCGGCTGTTCGGACGGCGAAGCCCAGTAGCGGCACGCGAAATGGGCCGTGGCTGAGCGCGGCCCGTTCCTTGCAGTCTGCAACGCGTCTTCAGCGTTCGGGTAACCCGTCTCTCTCGCCGCTGTTCGACCTTACCCACCACGCGTTAGCCGGAGCCTCCGTGAAATTCGTATACGACACTGGTATTCGCCGAAAACTCTTCCACAACGTCAGGCTTTGGGGGAGCTGGACTAGCTCCGGTCACTACTCGGACGAGTGGACCGAAGTCCCGATGAAGGAGCGGGTGGCGGGCGACGGTGGCGTCGTGTTCGAAGCCGAGGTCTCGCTGCAGCCTTCGGAGGTGGGCAAGCAGTTCTCGTGGAGCGTGATCACGGACGGCCCGCTGGGGCTCGACCGAGAAGGCATCACGACCGAGGCACCCGGCGCCGGGCACGACGCTTTGCATCGAACCTTCGAGCTGACTTCGGAATCGACCGAACAACGCTACTACCTGACGCACGTGCGTCGCCTCGGCGCGCGCAAGGTTCGCGTCCCAGACAGCAGTGAGGAGGGGCTACGCTTCGCGGTCTGGGCGCCCAACGCGCAGGCCGTGGAGGTCGTGTTCGGCGACCCCAAGTGCGGTTACATCGCGGACGACGGCACCGGGATCGATCCCAATCGCCCGGTGGTCGCGCTAGCGAAGAGCGACAACGGAGTGTGGATCGCAGGCCCTTGGAACGCGCCGGAGTTGAAGCGCTTTGCCGACTGGGTGGGCGCGCCCTACATGTATCGGATCAAGAACGAGCAAGGCGAGCTGACCTATCGCACGGACTTGCATTCCCGCGCGCAGATAGGCACGGGCGATCAGAACCCGGGCGGTAAGCCGTTCTCGGGCGACCCGACGCAACTGAATGGCGTGGTGAGTTGCTCGCTGGTCGTAGACACGGACAAGGTGCAGGCCAGCTTGGATCCGGCCGATCCGCAAGAGATCTCGGATGAGGAGTTCTGGCGCGACGAGTTCAATCACGCCACTCCTTTTCCGCATCGCATCGACGACATGGTGATCTACGAGCTGCACGTCGGCTCACTCGGCTTCGGCCAAGATCGCCCCGGGAATTTCGACGACGCCATCGCGCTGCTCGACTACCTGACTGACCTCGGAGTAAACGCGGTGGAGCTGCTGCCGATCGCGGAAGCCCACGGTTTCAATACTTGGGGTTACGGTAATTCGCATCACTTCGCGATTGAGTCGAGTGCCGGTGGCCGCGACAAATTTCGGCATTTCGTGCGCGCCTGCCATCAGCGCGGCATCGCGGTGATCGTGGACGTCGTTTACAACCACTATGTGCCCAACGGCGAACGAGCCCAGTGGAACTACGACTCGAAGCTGGACGAAAATAACATCTATTATTGGTACGAAGGCAAACCGAGCGATTACGAGCACCCGGACGGTGGTTACCTAGACAACTTGTCCACCGGCTACGCGCCCCGCTTCCACGAGGAAATGGTGCGAAAGCTGTTCATCAGCAGCGCGGCCGCGCTCGTGAACGACTTTCATGTCGATGGTTTTCGCGTCGACCAGACCACGTCGATGCACGCTTATAACGTCATCCATGCGGACGGCCGCGCGGCGGGCGCGGCCAACCACGCCGGCGCGCAGTTTCTACGTGAGCTGAGCCGGACGCTCCGCTTGATACGGCCGACTACGTTGCTCACGTGCGAAGACCACTCGGACTGGGTGCTCGTCACTGAGCATCCCGACGGTGCCGGTCTGGGCTTCGACGCGACCTGGTATTCCAATTTCTATCACAACTTGATCGGGGATACCGGGCGCGGCACCGAATGCGCCAACCTGCTGCGCACCGCCGGCATGGGGGGTAATGGCGAGCTCGCAATGGACCAGTTTGCCGGCATCCTGGAAGCGACCAGCCGAAAAACAGTCGTCTATCATGAGTCTCACGATGAAGCGGGCAACTCGGAGCACTCCGCGCGCACGTTGATGGTCGCCATCGCGGCTGACAAGGATACGCCCGCGCCCACCGGGGAGCTGCGCAGCGTCGCTGAAGCGCGTGTTCGCTTCGTCGCGGGCATGACGCTGCTCTCTGCCGGCACCCCCATGTTCCTCATGGGCGAAGAAGTCGGTGCAGTCAAAGCTTTCACCTACGACGGCTTCTTGGAAAATCGCGAGGATCTGCTCGGTGCGCGCAATGGAACTGGGCGCTGCCTGTTCCGCTTCTATCGGGAGTTGATTCGCTTGCGCAGGCGCCACCACACGTTCTCGACCGCAAACATCGCGACCGTGCTGGTCCACAATGCCGACCGCGTGTTGGCGTTCCACCGTTGGAAGGGTCCGGAGCACTACCTCGTTGTCGCTACCTTGAGCGACTTTGGCTGGCCTGACGGCTATCGGGTCCCGGCTCCGGTCGACAATGGCAGCTGGCGCGAAATATTCTCCAGTGACGCGACGATCTACGGCGGGGCAGGGCTCTCGAACGAGGGTGAGATTGAGACCGTCGATGGCCATCTTACCGTGAAAATGCCTGCGCGCGGCTTCATCGTGCTCAGGCACTTGCCTCGTTCTTGAGTTTTTGAGCCCCTTCGTTCCTGAGTCGCTATTTGGCGAAACGAGAGCCGGAGCGTCACTCCGCTCTTCCCACTTCCAACTTATGCCAGACACCGGGGCTTCCCGCAAGCCCCGGGTCATGTCGCACAGTCAGCGGCATGACAACCATGACCAAGCATGCAGTGGTGATCGTTGGAGGGGGCCCGACGGGGTTGATGTTGGCGGCGGAGCTCGCCTTGGCGCGCATCGACGTCGCCGTCGTCGAACGGCGCGAAAGCCAGGACTTGCCCGGCGCGCGGGCAGGTGGGCTTCATGCTCGCAGCATCGAGCTGCTCGATCAGCGCGGCGTTGCCGATCGCTTCCTCTCTCAGGGGAAGGTGATGCAGGTCGCTGGCTTCGCGATGATTCGTCTCGACATCAGCGATTTTCCGACGCGCCACAACTACGGGCTAGCGCTCGGGCAGGAAGGCATCGAGCGGGTGTTGGCCGCGTGGGTCGCTGAGCTTTCGGTACCGATCTATCGCGGGCTAGAGGTGACGAGTTTTGCCCAGGACGATAGCGGCGTGGACGTCGAGCTGAGAGGCGGGGGTTCCTTGCGAGCGGAGTACCTCGTCGGTTGCGACGGCGGTCGCAGCCTGATCCGCAAGGCAGCGGGCATCGCTTTTCCGGGATGGGAGCCATCCCTCAGCTACCTGATCGCCGAGGTCGCGATGAGCGAAGAACCTCCGTGTGGCATCCGCCGTGACGAGAGGGGCATCAATGCTCTCGGCAAAATGGAGGATGGGCAGCGAGTGCGGCTGGTGTTGAACGAGCCGCACGTCCGCCAAGCCGACGCGCCGACCCCGGATGATCTGCGTCAGGCGTTGATCGCCGTATACGGGACCGACTTCGGTGTTCACGACGTCACGTGGCTCTCGCGGTTCACCGACGCGGCCCGGCAGGCGGCGTCCTACCGAGAGCGGCGGGTGCTGTTGGCCGGCGACTCGGCGCACGTGCATGCCCCGACCGGCGGGCAGGGACTCAACATCGGGCTCCAAGACGCCGTGAACTTGGGCTGGAAGCTGGCCCAAGTGGTGCGTGGCACGTCGCCCGACACCTTGCTCGATACCTACCAGGCCGAGCGGCACCCGATCGCTGCGCGCGTGCTCAAGCTCACGCTCGCGCAAACGGCGCTCATGCGCGGCGACGAGCGGACCAAGGCCTTGTACGAAAACATGTCCGAGCTGCTCGCGATGGACGAACCGCGCAAGCGATACGCGGCGATCATGTCCGGTCTGGACATTCGCTACGATCTCGGTGAGGGACACCCGCTGCTCGGGCGCCGCGTGCCCGATCTCGACTTGACCATCGAAGGCGGCTCACGCCGGCTGTTCTCTCTGCTCCACGACGCCCGACCGGTATTACTCAATCTCGCTGAACCCGGCGCCCTCGATATCGCTCCCTGGACGGAGCGAGTGCCGTTGATCGAAGCCAAGTACGTCGGAGCCTGGGAGCTCCCGGCGCTCGGTGTGGTCACGGCTCCCACAGCGCTGTTGATTCGGCCCGACGGACACGTCGCGTGGGTCGGAGACGGGGCGGACCATGGCCTCCGCGAGGCGCTAACCACGTGGTTTGGGCCGCCGTCGTCGGGCGAGCGCGCGAAGCCGTGATACGGTCCGCTCGTTTCGCTCGGTCTGGGCGGTGATCGCGCAGCCGTAGCGTCGTGGCAGTAGGAGTGAGGCGTGTCATCGATGAAGCAGAGCGCATGTCTGAGTGTGGTAATCGCGGTATTCGCGGCTGGGTGCGCGGGAGACGACGGCGCGGGCGGCAGCGGATTCGAGTGCAGTAACGGCCAGTGCAAGCCCGCGGCCGGCAGCACCATCACCGAGCAGACGGGCGCGACCTGGACGCTCGTGAAGGAAGACGTGGGTCTGTCGTGGAGCTCCTACAACAGCGGACGCTTGGCGCTGTTCAACGGCGGAGCCGGACTCGAAGTGCTGGTAGGCGATAAGGAACGAGGCGTCGCTGCCTACACTTCGAGCGACGGGAAGGTGTGGTCGCAGCTCAGCGCGGACGTGGGGCTCTCGTGGAGCGCTTTCGATGACGGCCAGCTGACGGCGTACGACCACGGCGGCAAGCGATACGCGCTTGCTGGCGACAAGAATCGCCCGGTCTCCTGCTACACGTCGAGCGACGGCAAGACCTGGTCGCAAGTCAGCGCCGACATTCAACTGACCTGGCGTGCCTACGGCGATGGCGTGCTTTCGGCCTTCTCGCACGGGGGCGCGATGTGGGCGCTCACCGGCGACAAGGATCGTCCGGTCGCGGTCTATCGCTCCTCGGATTGCGTCACCTGGAAGATGGTCACCGCCAACGCGAACATCACCTGGAGCGCCTACAACGACGGTCAGCTGACCGGGTTCTCGCACGGCGGGGGCATGTGGGTACTCGCCGGTGACAAGGATCGTCCGGTGCGCACGTACGTTTCGGCCGATGGCGTGGACTGGTCATTGTGGAGCGAGGACGACGGCATTACTTGGAGTGCGTACGACGACGGCGTCATGGCCGGAACGTCGTTCAAGGGAGCGCTCTGGGTGCTCGCAGGTGACAAGGACCGACCGGTTCGGCTGTACACTTCACGTTAGAACCCGCGCGAGCATCACGCTGGCGGTCTAGTAAAAGGCCGGGCGCGCTGGCATAGTGCGCCGCTAAATGAACTCGAATCGGGGCCTCTTGCGGCGAGATAGAGGCGCGAACCGCCGAACCGGCGGCAGCTGGCGGTGGCTCTGGGTCGGCTTGGCTGGGCTATGGGTGCTGGGGATTCTGCTCGCTGCGGGCGTCGCGCGCGCCGAAGGCGAGCCACGCTCGATTGGTTTTTCGAACCTGGTGTATCGGATCGACGGCGACGATGCGATTGGCGTCGCCAAGGGTGACTTTCGCGTCCACATCCTGGAAGAGCTGCGTCGTCAGGGGTTTGCGGCCGTGGGCGCGGAGAGCCTCGTCTTCGGTAAGGATCGCACGGACGCGGCCGAGTTGCTTCTCGGCGGTACCGTGCGCGGGCTCGAGTGTGTCAGCGTGCCGGCGAAGGGCGGCGCGTGTCGCCTCACCGTCGAGTGGGAGTTGCTGGACGCACGGCGCGACGTCGTAGTGTACCACGCGTTGACGCGAGCAGCGGCTTACCGAGTCGACTTCGCGAGACCCAGTGGCGTTGGGACGTATTTGGTGCTCGGCGCGTTGCGCTCACTCACGCAGCGGGCGACCTTTCGAGCCCAGCTGCTGCGCGCGGCCGAGAGCGGAGCGGAAGTCGCGCCGGCCTACCCCAGCGCCGTGTACCGGGCTTGCACTCAGGCGTCGCAAGCAATGCCGCAGGGGACGCAGGCGGCGATCGACGCGACGCTGATCGTCAAGACGAGTGAGGGCTTCGGGAGCGGCTTTTTCCTCAACTCGGACGGCTACATCATGACCGCGGCGCACGTGGTCGCTGGCGCTCGCGAGATCACCGTCAAAACGCGCGCGGGCAGCAGTCAACCCGCGGAGCTGATTCGACTATCGCAACGCTTGGACGTGGCGCTCTTGAAAGTAAAGAGTGGCGGCACCAATTGCCTCATGGTCGAGCCGGCCCTGCTGTCCACCGGGGCCGATGTATACGCGATCGGTTCGCCCGCCAGCGAACAGTTCGCTTTCTCGGTGACGCGCGGCATCGTGAGCGGCCAGCGATCCTTCGACGACGTGCCGTTCTTGCAAACCGATGCCTCGATCAGCCCAGGCAACAGCGGGGGGCCGCTCGTCGATCAAGCGGGCAAGGTCGCTGGCATCGTCAGTTGGAAGCTGGTCGGCAGCAGCGTCGCCGGTCTCGCCTTCGGCGTGCCCGCGTCCATGGCACTCGAAGCCCTGGGGCTGACCGCCGGCAGCGTGACGTCCGAAGCGTTGGGCCAACCTCTCGTGGTGCCCAAGAAGAAGCACGACGCTCCCGCGTTCGTCGACGTTGCCGATCCGGTTCCGAGCTTCGATCCCGAGCTCGACGCACAGAAGGCGCAGGCTGCGGCCTCGCAGCGGGCAAGCGAAGAGATAGCGTTGCAAGAGCGCATGGCCACGGCCGCCCGAGAGGCGAGGGAGAAAGAGCGGCGCGAACGCATCGCCGCGCTCACGCCCGGCTACGTGAAGATCATGAAGTGGGGCGGCGCCGGACTGGCGGTCGCAGGCGCGATTACGGCCATCGCCACGTACTCTGCGTTCGACCAGAAGAAGACGATCGAGAGCGACTTCGAGCGCTTGAAATTGGGCAATGACCTGGGCTGGGTGGCAATGGGGCTCGGCGCCGCGTCGTTCGGGCTGTCGTTCGCGCTCACTCCCTCGCTGCCACGAGAAAAATCGGCCGAGCCGCGCAGGATTGCCGTGGACTTGAAGCCGAACCAATTGCAGGTGCGGCTGTGCTTCTGACGCGCGCGTTCTGGGCAAGGCTCCTCGCCGTGCTGATCGCGATGGGCGTGACTGCGTGTTTGCGCTTTCTGGACACGCCGGATCCGTGGCCGTGCACGGTTGACGCCGACTGTGAGGGCGGGCGCGTGTGTTTAAGTCAAGATGGATCCGGAAAATGTCGCAACGCTGACTACTGTCGGTCCAGCGCGGACTGCGCGGGGACGACCGCGTGCGTGGCCAACGCGTGTGTGCCCGTGCAGTGCAATCGAACGAACGAGGCGATCTGCGCTCCTTACGTGTGCGAAGGCAACGCTTGCCTGACCTCTTGCACCGGCACTGCCGGGTGTGATCAGGAGCACTCGTGCCAAGCGGGCAAATGCCTGCCCAAGTTGCTCAAAAATGGCGCCCGTTGCCGCGCTGACCAGGAATGTACGAGCAATGACTGCTGCCCGGCGGCCATCGCTGACAGCCGTACTTGCGAGTCGACTTGCTCGTTGCGCGAGCTGGACGAGCCATGCGCCTGGGACGCCGTGTGCAAATCCGGTCACTGTGCCGGGCAAAAATGCGTCCCGTGCATGACGGACGTTTGTCACGAAGCCATCTGCGGCGAGGCCGCGTGCGGCACGGTGAACGGCGTGGACTGCGGCAGCTGTGGCAGCAGCCAATACTGCGCGGCGACGCTGCAATGCGCCGACGCCTGCGTCGGCCAAGAATGCGGCACGGACCACGGGGTGGCGTGCGGGGACTGTCCGGGGCTCAACTATTGCGCTGCGAACGGCGCATGCCAGGCTGCTTGCGTCGCTCAAGAATGCGGTACCGATCAAGGCGTTGTCTGTGGTGAATGCAGCGGCGAGAATTTTTGCAGCTCACTACGGACCTGCCGCTCATGGACGGATTGTCCGGTCGGCACTGGAGTCGTCGTGTCACCGTCGAGCACCGTGGATCGCAGCTGTGCTGCCTGCGTCGCCGGCTACTCGACGACCGTCAACGCGACGTGCACCCCGTGGAGCCGCGCGTGCGTCAGTATCGAAGCCTTACCGCCCACTGCCACGCGCGACCGCACCTGCTACGACGGCTGGAGCAAGACTCAGGGCTCGAGGACGCGCGGCGAGCAGGGCTGGGCTCTCGCCTTGATCGCGGGAGGCGATGCGATCGTCGGCGGTGAGATCGACCGGGTCGACAATCCAGCGATCGTGGACATCGACGAATACGCCTTCATTCGCCGCATCGACAAGACGACCTCGAACGTGGTTTGGGAGCGGCGAGTCGGCGGCATTTCACTCAATCGCGTGCGCGGCCTGGCCGCGGACTCGGCCGGCTTCGTTTACGCGGTCGGCTATGCCTACAGTAACCTCGGTGCCGGCACTCAAGGCGACGCGGACATCTTCGTGATCAAGCTTGCGGTCGCCGACGGTGCGGTTTCGTGGATTCGTGACTTTGGCACCAGCGCATTCGACTTGGGAGCGGCGATCGCCCTCGCTCCAGACGGCAACCTGCTCATCGCTGGCTACACTGCGGGCGCACTTGCCGGTCCGCGCGTGGCGACCGGGCCCAATTCGGACAGCTATGTGTCCAAGCTGTCGAGCGCGGACGGCTCGATGCTTTGGCAGACTCAATTCGGGCCAGGAGGCGCCGACGGGATCGCCGTGGATTCAAAAGGCGATGCGTTCGTAGCCGGAGCGGCAACGGTCACTGTGCCGTCGCCGGAGGGAAGCGGGTCCTTCACGGTGCACAAGCTTTCCGGAAGCACGGGCGGCCAACTCTGGGCGCAGCGCTTCGGCGTCGTTGCCGGTGGTATCGCCAACGCCGCCGTCGCGGATGCTGCCGACGATCTATTCGTGTCTGGCGCTGATGGCGCCGAGCACACTCTGGTGATGAAGCTCGCTGGCAGTGACGGCCATCGCCTCTGGTCGCAGCAGCTCGGCGCAGGGCGAACCTTGGATTACTACCGTGGCATGGCGTTGACCTCCACGGGCAACGTGCTCGTGGCGGGCTCTTCCGACGGCGATCTCGATGGTGAGGGTGAGAAGGCCGGTGGTTACCTGTTCGAGCTGTCGCAGCTCGACGGCGCCGTGGCCTGGAGCGAGCAGTTCGGCGCGCCCTACCGCGAGCATCCCCGCGCGGTTGCTCAAGATGGTTCGGGCAACCTGTGGCTCAGCGGACGGCGCGTCGTCGAGCGGGAGGACCCGCCCACCGGAACGACCCGCGATAACTCCTTCATCGCCAAGATCGTGCGCTAACGTGAAGGGGCGCTCGCGCCCCTCGCCGTCCGCAGTCCGCGTTTCATTCGCTTGGCCAGCAGCGCTTGAAAGCGATGCGCATCGCTCAGGGCAGCGCCCGACGCCGTGTTGTCGAACACGCACCAAATGCTGCTGTGGGCCGGAGCACGCAGCGTGGCGTCCGCCAGAGCCGATAACTCCTCGTCGCTGTAAGGGGACCAGTACACGCGCGGAGAACCGTGCCAGCGCGTGTACCGTAAAGAGTCGCCGCCGCCCGGTTGTCGAGCGTCCACAGGTCTGGGCGGGTCGGCAACGACGCGCGCCACGTCGTAGTCGACGAACAGCGCAGACGCCGTCGCGCCGTACCACCCGGCGTTGCGCGGCTCGCAGGCTACGGGTCCCGAGTAGCGCGCTCGCAGCGCGCGGAAAAACGCGGCCGCGCGTCGACGGTCGAAGTCCGCGCTGGCCGGTAGCTGCACCAGGATCGGGCCCAGCTTGTCGCCCAAACCGCCAACATCGTCGAAGAACTGCCCGAGGGCGCGTGAGGGGGACGCCAACTCCGTTTCGTGCGTGATCGCGCGCGGCAGCTTGACCGCGAAACGAAACGCAGCGGGCACGCTGTCTCGCCAACGCTCGAACGTTTTGGGCAGGTGTCGACGATAAAAGGTGGAATTGATCTCGGCGGCGCCCAGCACGCTCGAGTACTTCTGTAGGCCTGTTCCGTCTCGCGTGATCAGAGCCGCGTGCTCGCGAGGCACGGCCCAACCCGCAGTCGCAACGAAAATTCTGGGCTGGGCGAGCTGCTGGACGTTGCGCGTCACGTCGACTGGTTCAACGGCTTGAGATCGGTACTGGCAGGCCCAGTGATGACCTTGCCCTGACAATCGAAGCGCGAGCCATGGCACGGACAATCCCAAGACTTTTCTGCCGAATTCCAGACCACGACGCCGCCGAGGTGCGGACACGTCGCCGATACCTCGTGCTTCGAGCCGGCGTGATCGACGTAGATCGCGACGCGGTGCAGGCCACGGCGCACCACCGCGCCTTCACCGCGGGCGATTTGGTCGACGTTCGCGACGTCCGCTGGCGCGAGCCAGTCCGTATATTGTGCCGCCGTATTCAAGTTCTCTTCCACGTAGCTCGAGATGGCGCTGACGGAGCCGGGCTTCCGCTTCGGATCGTACAGAGTGGCGAACGGATGGCTGATTCCGCCGATCAGATCTGCGATCAGCTCCGCCGAGAGGCCGCTATAGGTCATGCCGTTTCCGGAGAAGCCGGTCAGGATGAGCACGCGCTCTTCACCCGGGTTTTTACCGATGAACGCCAGGCCGTCGCTCGGCTCGAATACTTGTCCCGACCACTGGCAGACGATCTCGCCCGCGGCCGGAAAGCGTTCGCGCGCCCAAGTCTCCAAGCGGGGAAAGTTTCTATCGGCGTCGTCACCTTGCCCGACACGGTGATCCTGACCGCCGATGATCAAAACCGGTCGTTCAGTTGCCGCGTCTACTCCGAGGCGGGCGTAGTGATACGGATCTTCCATATCCCAAGCCAGGGTCGGCTTGGTTTCGGTCGTTTCGAACGCCAGGGCATACGTGCGATAGGCCGCTTGCTTCGTGTGAATGGTGGCCACGTCGTTGATCGGAGTGTGCGTGGCCACGACCACGTGGCTGGCACGAATGCGCTTGCCCTGGTTCGTCGACAGCGTGACTTCTCCGCCCGAGCTACTCGCGTCGAACTCAGTCACCACGACCGGGGCGTAGATGCGAACCCCCTTTTCTTTCAAGGCTTTGACCACGCCGCCAAGGAAGGCGAGCGGTTCGAACTGCGCTTGACGCGCAACGTGCAAGGCAGGCCCTTCGGTTAGCGCGAGCGGCGCTCGCCGGACGAGCTCACAGGTCAACCCGGCCGCCGTAGCAGCGGCGTGCTCTCGGACCAGGTCTTTTTCTTGCGCTGCATTGCCTGCACACAGAAAGCCGCTGACCCGCTGAAAGCCACATTCGATGCCGTAGGCATTCACCACGCGCTCCAAGTGCGCGATGCCGCGCAGGTGGCTCGAGGCAATCAGCCGCGCCGCGTCTTCGCCGTGCATGCTTGCGAGCTCGAAATAGCGCCGATCCAGCACTGCGCTGAGGTGCGCGGTGGTCGAGCTCGTGTCCCCAGCGCCGACGTGTGAGCGCTCCACGACAATCACCGACCGCCCGCGCTCGGCCAGCTCGAGCGCGCACAGCAGGCCCGCCATACCAGCGCCAACCACGCACACTTCTGCGCTGACGTCCGCGTCCAGCGTGTCGGCACGCAGACCCTCGACCAGGCTGGACGCCTGCCAAGGTGAGCGATGATCGATCGCAGCGGGGCGTGTGGCGTCAGAATTGTTGAAAGTCGGCATCAGCGCCGTGTATGCAAAGCCCGGGCCGGGCGAGCCGTGCCAACTGGCACCACAGCCCAAGACTCGCCAACGGCGCGAGTCTCAATTGCCACGGTGAGACGATGCGTCGCGCGCGCAATCTCGCAGAAGTCGAAAACGACGCGCTTTGCAGCTCAAGCCCCGCGGCATGGATCTTGTAAAGGTCGACCCGAAATCGGCGCTGAGCGTCGATCGCGGCCACCCTCCTTGGAGCAAATCATGAGTGACTCGACGCAGCCCGACGCCGCAGGCGCATTGGTTAGTGAAGCACCGCTCGGCGTCGCAGAGCCTGCGCTCGACGCGCCGGCCCCTCAAGCGCGCGCCAAGACGAAAGGTGTCGCAGACATCGTTTTCGTCGTGGATGTCAGCGGCAGCATGGCTCCGTGCATCGATGCCCTACGCAAGAACATCGAAGCGTTCATCGATTCATTGAGCCACGGGGACGGCAACAACGTGGCGCCGGTACGGGATTGGCGCGGCAAAGTGGTGGGCTATCGCGACATCGAATCCGCTGAGAGCGAGGGCTTGCCGTGGGTCGTGGACAACGCTTTCGTGCGGGATGTAGGCGCGCTCAAGGCTCAATTGGCCGCGCTCAAGGCGGAGGGCGGCGGCGACGAGCCGGAATCGCTCCTGGACACGCTATACAAGGTGGCCACGATGCCGGCCAGCCCGAAAGGCTCGCAGACCGAGGACGCGGAGAAGTGGCGCTATCGTAGCGACGCGGCGCGCGTCGTGATCGTGTTCACGGATGCTTCGTTCAAAGAGACCATGAGCATTCCGGAGGCCAAGGGCGGGTCGCTTCAGGACGTGGCGAATGTGGTCATGGCCAACCGCCTCATTTTGAGCCTCTTTGCGCCCAATTTCGAGGGTTATGACCGGCTCAGTCAAATCGACAAGTCGGAGTGGGAGACGATCGAGTTCGAGGGCTTGAGTCCGCAAGAGGCGCTCAAGAAGTTCACCTCCGATCCGGTGAACTTCCGCAACACGCTGAAGCAGCTGGCGGCGAGCGTGTCGCGCTCGGCTGAGACCGTGGCGCTCTAGCGCGAGCGCGGCAGTCTCGTTACCGAGCCCAGGTCATGGCAAAGAAGCTCAAGGTCGGCGACACCATTCACGGCTACCGCGTCGTCAAGGTGTTCGGCCCGGGGATGATGGCAATCTCGTATGCGGCGCAAGGGCGCTCGGGTGAGAAGGTCTTCTTCAAGCAGTACAAATCTCCGGCACCGACCGTGGTCTGGTACCCGGCGTACGTCGCGTACCAGAAGGAGCTCAACGCGCGCGTGAAGAGCGGCCGTGCAGCGCACTTTGCCGTGCGCCAGCTGGACGCATTCGAGGCAGTATGGGGCGGTCCCTGCTACTTTCAAGCCTACGAGTTCGTGGAGCGCGGTGGCGACTTGCAGCAGATGCTGGATGCCGAGCGCGAGCGGCACCGCCTAACGAAGCTGGCGCCTGCTCGGGAACCCACCGTTTGGGCGCGCCATATCACTTGGGCGAAAGTCCTCTCGGCCGCAATTGCGGCGTTGCACGAATCGAACATCGTGCATGCCGATCTGAAGCCCGCGAATGCCTATCTGGTCGAGGATTCGAGCCTTGGCTCGGGCTACCAGCTCAAGCTTATCGACATGGATTTCTCGCTCTTGGCCGATCGGAAGGCGCCTTGGCACGGCTTTCAGGGCTACGTGGGGACTGACAACTATCGCTCCCCCGAGCACCTGACCCGCGGCGCAGTGCCCGGGCCAGCCTCGGACGTGTTTACCTGCGGTCTGATGCTGTACGAGCTGCTGGCGGGAGAGCATCCGTACTGGCGCGACGACCAAGCCGAATACGCGACGCTGGTGAAGGCCTACGCGGCCAAGCCGCCCGCCTTGCTCGGCAGCCTGCCGCCCCCCGCGCTCAACGCCGAGGTGAGCGCGTTGCTGCACCGCTGCCTGTCGCCGGATCCCGCGGCTCGACCCACAGCCGCGGCGCTCCGCGATGGCCTGAGCGGCCGCAGCGCGAGAGCCGAGCTACCGAAGACGAAGCTCGAGCCGCCCAGGAAGGGCCCAAGTCCCATCGGCGCCGTCGCGCCGGTCCCTTCGAGCCGATCGACCGGGGAACCGTTGGTGTCCGACGGCATCGAACTCGTGAGCGCAAACGGGCGCACGCTGCAGATCGGCGTGCGGACCGAGCTGGGCAAGGCGGTCGTGAGACAGCTGGGCGTCGACGGTGAATTTTGGGACAATCGTCAATGCGTGTTCGATCGCGGCGCCAGGCGGCAGTGGACCGTCTCGCCGGTCGCGGGCAGCGTCAATGATACCTTGGTCAACGGCAAGACCCTGACCGGCCCGCGTCCACTGGTGCAAGGTGACGTGATCGCGGTCGGCCGTCAGGAAAAGGGTGTGATCAAGCTGCCACTCACCGCGCGGCGGCGCTAAAGTCGTGGCCAACGACGTCGATCCTGCCGAAAGTGCGGTGAACGAAAGCGTGGTGGGCGATTGCTCGCCCAACGCGGTTTCGTCAGCGCCACCGCTCGTCGAAGTAAGAGAGCTCGATTGGCAGGCCATCGGCCAGGCCGTCGATGCGTCGGCCGTGCGCGCTCGCATGCGCGCTGCCGTCGAACGCATGGAGACCTTGCTCGATCGCCGAGGCGGTCCGGGGCTGTTGTTCGACTCTGACCGCGAGTCGGTCGCGGACCGCGCGATCCGCGTGTCTGCCACGGAGAACGCGAGCCCGCTGTGGATCATCGGCGATCTGCACGGCGATCTGCTGGCGCTCGAGGCGGCGCTGGCTCAAATCCGAAAGCACGCGGGTGGCGCTGGTGGTTCGCCGCCGCGCATCATCTTTCTAGGCGACTTTTGCGACGACGAGGGCCTGGGTCTGGAGGTCCTAGTGCGGGTGTTCGAGCTGATCGTCGAGGCGCCGGAGCTGGTCTGTGTCATCGCAGGCAATCACGATGAAGCGCTGTCTTACGACGGTCGGCGCTTCGCCTCGACCGTATCACCCTCGGATTTTGCTGACTTTTTGAACGCAAATCTGGCCCACGAATGGATCGTGCGCGCGGGCAAGCTGGCCGTGCGCTTGACCGCGCACGCGCCGCGCGCGCTGTTTTTCCCTGACGGTTTGCTGGTCGCGCACGGTGGGTTCCCGTTGCTCGATTTGCACCCCGCGCTCGAGCAGACCGCCGATTGGAACCACCCGGCGTGTCTGTCGGACTTCGTGTGGGCGCGAATGCACCCCAAGGCTCGTCGCAAAATGCCTAACCGCTTTTCGCACGGCAGCCAGTTCGGGTACCAGGATTTCGCCGATTTTTGCGCGCTCAGCGCGCGCTTGGGGCGACCGGTGACGCACCTGGTGCGCGGACACGATCACGTCGAGGAGCGATATGCCATCTATCCAGCGTATCAGGCACATCCGGTGCTCACGACCGTGGCGCTGTCGCGCCGCTTACCGCGAGAGCGGTTCGGCGCTTACGAGCGCGCGCCGACTTTGGCGCGGGTCATCTCCGCCTCTCTGCCCCAGGTCTACCAGCTCTTCATTCCCGCGAGCCTCATCAACCAAGTCTTTCCTCAGGCTGAAGCCGTCAGCGGCTCCGGCACCGAAGCCACCGACGGCGAGCAAAGATGAGCGTCGTCCTGCGCTGCCCGAACTGCGGCACGACGCGAGCGACGCCTGGCGAATGCGAGGCGTGTCAGCAGGGCCCGGTGCGCTATTTCTGCACGAATCACGCGCCCGGCCTATGGCTCAGCGAGCGCAGCTGTGCGAAATGTGGCGCGGCCTTCGGCGAGCCTTCGCGCGCGCCCTCGCCTCCACCCGCGCGGTCACCTGCACCGGCACCTGTGGCTGGGCCCAGGCGCGAACCGGTGCCGGCAGCGCCAGTCGCGAGCGCGTCGCGGTCCGCCGCGCGGTCGCGATATCCCCGCGCGGAGCACACGGCGGTCTACGACGAGGCGCCCGAGCCAAGCGTCTCGACAATGGCGCCCTGGCAGAAGGTCTTGAGCGCCGCCCTTCGCGCGCGCAGCGCTGCTATCGCGGCGCGCGATCCGCGCCGGTTGCCAGTCGGTGTCGGCGGTTGTTTGCGGCGCGTGCTGGTCACTGTCGTGCTCTTGTTCGTCGCGTTCGGGATCGCTCTTTTCGTCTTCGGACGGGCCCTGCTCCAGACTCTTCAGCCCTAAATCATCGTGGCGAGATGCCACAGGTCGAAAGCCGGATAAACGTAGTAGTGTTACTCATGATGGTTGAACGCGCGGAGGCCAGGGGCGAGCGAGCGCTGCCGGTCCACTCCGAGGGTGAATCGGCCCAACGCTTTCGGCTGCTGATCGAGAGCGTCAGGGACTACGCGATTTTCATCCTGGATCCTGATGGCCGCGTCAGCACTTGGAATCCCGGAGCCGAGCGCATCAAAGGCTATTCTGCTGCCGAGATCGTCGGCAAACACTTCTCGACCTTCTATCCGCCCGAGGTCGCGGCCACTGGCAAGTGCGATCTGGAGCTCGTGATCGCGGCGCAAGAAGGACGCTTCGAAGAGGAGGGCTGGCGAATCAGGAAAGATGGCTCCCGCCTGTGGGCCAACGTCACCATCACCGCCTTGAGAGACTCCGATGGACAGCTCGTGGGCTTCGCCAAGGTCACTCAAGACCTGACGGCCCGGCGTGCCGCAGAAGAGGAGACGCGCCGCTTTCAGCTACTCGTCGAGAGCGTCAAGGACTACGCCATCTTCATCCTGGATCCGACTGGGCGAATCAGCACCTGGAACCCCGGCGCGCAGCGCATCAAGGGCTACTCGAGCGACGAGATCATCGGCAAGCACTTCTCCATTTTCTATCCTGCCGAAGCGATTGCGGAGGGTAAGTGCGAGATGGAGCTCGAGGTCGCCGCCCGCGAAGGGCGCTTCGAGGAAGAGGGCTGGCGGTTGCGAAAGGACGGTTCTCGCTTTTGGGCGAACGTCACCATCACCACCTTGCGCGACACCGTCAACGGCCTGCTCGGGTTTGCCAAGGTCACGCAAGACCTGACGCAGCGCCGCGAGGCAGAGGCGAGCCGCCGAGCGCTGGCAGAGCAACGCGCCGCCTTGGCCGAGAAAGCGCGCGTTCAAGAGTTTCAAGAGCGCTTCTTGGCCATCTTGGGCCACGATTTGCGGAACCCTCTGGCATCCATCGACATGGGCCTCGGGATCCTGCAGGAGCAAGTCAAAGATCCGGCGGCGACCCGCGTTTTGACGCGCATGCTCTCGAGCTCGGGTCGCATGACGCGCATGATCGAGCAAATCCTCGATCTCACCCGCAGCCGACTCGCCGGGGGTCTCGATCTCGATTTGCGGGTGATGGATCTCCAGGGCACCTTGACCAAAATCGTCGACGAGCTTCGGATCGCGCATCCCCACCGCGCGATCGAGCTGGACGCGCCAGCCGCGAGTATTTGGGGTGATCCGGACCGCATGGAGCAGGTCTTCTCGAACTTGATTGGCAATGCGATTCTGCATGGCGATCCAGCAACGGAGGTCACGGTTCACGCAAAAATCGACGAGCACGCGGTGATCATCCTCGTCCACAACGAAGGCGAGCCCATCCCGGCGGACATTCAGCGCAAGATTTTCGATCCATTCCGACGCGGTGAGCGAGAGAGCCGCACAGCCAAGACTACGGGCCTGGGCCTCGGGCTCTACATCTCGTGGGAAATCGTCCGCGGTCACGGCGGTTCGATCGAGATCGATTCGAGTGCCGAGCAAGGCACTACTTTCAGCGTAAAAATCCCCATTCACCAGCCGACTCAAAAATGACAAACCCCGACCACACCGTACTCATCGTAGAAGATGAAGAAGACCTACGCGAGCTGATGCGCGACGCGCTCCAGATGCGTGGCTATAAGGTCGTCACCGCAGAGGAGGGCACGGACGCGCTCCGTAAGATCGAAGATATCGGTCGTCCATGCGTCATCCTTCTGGATCTGCTGATGCCGGGCATGAACGGTTGGGACTTTTTCGAGAAGGTGCGTGAGCGACCTGAGCTCTCTTCGGTGCCGGTGATCGTTCACTCTTCGGCCTCGTCGCGCGCGCCGGCCGGCGTCACGCGCGTGCTGCAAAAGCCATTGGCATTCGAGAGTCTGCTGTCGGTCGTCGCCGAGTATTGCAGCAACTGAGGCTCTGGCGCCGTCGGGCGAGCTTCGCGGCGCGGCAACCGCGGCCGAATCGTGGCTGCCAACGCGCCTCGCTACGTGGCGTGCCGCCCCGCGTTGGCGCCTCCTTCGACGAAGTCCTCTAGGTGCGGGGGATGCCGCCCGGCGCTGACGGGGAGCTCGGGTTGGCGCAAGTCTTGCTGGACTTTGCGCATGCACACTCAAGCAATAGAGCAGGCTCGCTTCACCGGGGACCGCGTGCGCGAGCACACAGCGCCCATCGTTACCCAGCGCATCGATCGCATGGCTCAAGCGGAAGTAGACGCTGCCGTGGCGGCAGGACCGGATGCGATTGCTCGCCGCTTAGCGAAGCTCGACCAAGAATGGGACGTTGACCGCGCGCTGATGGTAAACTTTGCGCTGGCTGGCGCGGCCTCTTTGACCACGGGCCTGCTGCGCTACAAGCGCACGCCTGCGCTTTCGCCCCGAAGGAAGGGGTTTCTCTACTTCTTCGGCGCACAGCTGGGGTTTCTACTTCTGCACGGCACGGTGGGTTGGTGCCCACCGCTCGCGGTGTTCCGCAGGCTGGGTTTTCGAACGCAGCGTGAGATCGAGGCTGAACGCAGCCAATTGCGTGATGCGCTCGCCCTGTCCAAGCCCGGCTGACGGCCCGGCAAGTGCGTGACATTTGTGTCCGGGGCGAAGTCATTTCGTCGCTCCGGAGTTCGTGATTCTCTCCCTGCGATGTCCGCTGGATCTTCCGACTCATCGTTGAGCCATGCGTCGGACGCCTCTTTTATCGTGGGTGGGGGCGAGATAGGCGCGCTCATGCGCAGCATGGCTTGGGAGGAGCTGCCGCTCGGCGCGCCGCGGCTCTGGCCGCAGAGCTTGCGCACTGCGATCGATATCTGTTTGAGCTCGCGTTTCCCGATCGCGCTGTATTGGGGGCCCGAGTATTTGATGCTCTACAACGACGACCTCTTGCCCATGGTCGGCGCCAACAAGCACCCGGGAGCATTGGGGCGGCCGGCCCGTGAGGTCTTGGCGGAGATTTGGAGCATCATCGGTCCGCTGCTCGACCAAGTGGTGGAGACGGGCACCGCGATTTGGTCCGAGAATTTGATGCTTCCGCTGTTGCGCTCGCGAGCTCAAGAGGAGTCCTACTTCACGTTCACGTATAGCCCGGTGCGCAACGAAGCGGGGCAAGTCGGCGGCGTGCTGTGCGCAGTGCTGGAGACGACGGAGAAGGTCATCGAGGAGCGCCGCCTGCGCCTGCTCAACGCTCTGGCCAACGCGACGATCGCGAAGACCAAGGCAGAGGCCTGCGCCATCGTGGCCAAGGAGCTCACTCAGGCTCCGAACGACGTCCCGTTCGCGTTGCTCTACCTGCTCGACTCGTCCTCTCAGGTCGCCACCTTGGTGGGCAGCTCGCAGCTCGACTCGGGGACAGCGCACTCTCCGCACACCATTCGGCTGGGAGAAGGCGCTATTTGGCCTTTTTCGGCGGCGCTGGGCGCTCATGAGCCGATCGCCGTAGCGCTCGAAAATGGGCCGTTCGCGGCCAGGGGCGCCGTGGTCTTGCGCATCGAGCGCGCGGGCGGGGGCGCGCCGTTCGGATTCATCGTCGCCGGCCTGAGCCCGCTGCTACGGAGCGGCGAGTCCTACACGCGCTTCCACAACCTCTTGGCGGCCAGCATTTCTCAGAGCGTGAGCGGCGCTGCCGCCTACGAAGAAGAGAAAAAGCGCGCTGAGTCGCTGGCCGAGCTGGATCGCGCCAAGACCACGTTCTTCGGCAACGTGAGCCATGAATTTCGAACGCCGCTCACGCTGATGCTTGCCCCGCTCGAAGAGCTCGTGGCAAAGCCTGCCGGAGCGCAGGTCGACCGAGCAACGGTCGAGCTACTGCATCGCAACGCGCTCCGCTTGCAGAAGTTGGTCAACACCCTGCTGGAGTTTTCGCGCATCGAAGCCGGTCGAGTGGAGGCCGCGTACGAACCGGTGGATCTCGGGGCGTTGACGACCGAGCTGGCCAGCAGCTTTCGCGATGCCATCGAGCGCGCTGGCCTGACTCTGAGCGTCGATTGCCCAGCGCTCGGCGAGCCCGTCTATGTCGACCGCGACATGTGGGAGAAGATCGTGCTCAACCTGCTCTCGAACGCGTTCAAGTTCACGTTCGAGGGCACGATCTCCGTACGCCTGCGGCTGGAAGAACAGCGCGTTTGCCTGACGGTCTCGGACACGGGCACCGGCATCGAAGAACGCGAGCTGCCGCGCTTGTTCGACCGTTTTCATCGCATCGAAGGCGCCCGCTCACGCAGTCATGAAGGCTCGGGCATCGGCCTTGCGCTGCTGCAAGAGCTCGTACGGCTGCACGGCGGGCAGATCGCGATCGCGAGTCAGGTGGCCGCCGGGAGCACCTTCAGCATACGCATCCCGCGCGGATCTGCGCACCTGCCCGCAGACCGAGTGCGTGCAGCGGTGGTGCCCGAGCCGACGCCGTTTCGGTCCGCTCCCTACCTCAAGGAGGCCGAGCGCTGGTCGGCTGCAACCGAATCTCAGTCGCAGCCCGTACCCGACGCTCCGACCGCGACTCGTGAGCGAATCATTTTCGCCGACGACAACGCCGACATGCGCGACTACGTGACGCGCCTGCTCAGCCCGCGTTGGCAGGTCGAAACGGTCGCGGACGGTGCCGTGGCGCTGGCGAAAATTCGCCAAAATCCCCCGGCTCTGGCGCTGCTCGACGTGATGATGCCGGGCCTCGATGGGATGACGCTGGTGCGCCTGCTGCGCGAGGAGCCGGCGCTACGGACTCTGCCCATCATGCTGCTGTCCGCGCGCGCCGGAGACGAGGCCACGGAGAGCGGCCTAGCCAGCGGTGCGGACGATTATCTGGTCAAGCCATTCTCCGCGCGCGAGCTGGTCGCGCGCGTCGCGACGCAAATTGCGCTCGGCCAGGCGCGCAAATCCGAGCGCGACGCGCAAGAGCGCTTGCGATCCATCTTTCGGCAGGCACCGGTCGCCGTGTCGGTCGTGCGCGGCCCCGAGTTCGTTTATGAGCTGGCAAATAGCCGCTACGAAGCGTTGGTGGGCCGCAGGGATCTCGTGGGCCGACCGATTCGCGACGTGTTTCAGGAATTGGCCGCGGACGCGCCCGTGTTTCAGATGCTGGAGCGCGTTCGCCGCACCGGCGAGGCGTACACGGCCACGGAATATACCGTCCCACTCGATCGCAGCGGCACCGGCACCCCGGAGGACGTGATCTTTCACTTCTCGTGTCAGCCGGTGCGAGAGCCGGACGGTACGGTCGACACCATCTTGACCGTGGCGATCGACGTCACGGAACAGGTATCGAGTCGTCGCACCGTCGAAAAGCTGGCGCGGCGTGAAGAGGCCGCACGGCGTTCCGCCGAAGAAGCGAGCCGCGCCAAGGATGAGTTCCTGAGTACGTTGAGCCACGAGCTCCGCACCCCGCTCAACGCGGTCGTCGGCTGGTCGCACTTGCTGCGTACCGGCGCCGTGCCCAGCGAGCAACAAGAGCGCGCGTTCGAGACCATCGAACGCAACGCGCGCGCACAAGCCAAGCTGATCGAAGACATGCTGGATCTGTCGCGCATCGCCCAGGGCAAGCTCGTGCTCGCCGTCGGCCCGGTCGAGATGGTGCGCGTGGTCGAGGCAGCGCTCGATGCCGTCCGTCTGGCCGCAGAGGCAAAAGGAGTGCGGCTGCAGCCGGTGCTCGACTCCCACGCGACGATCGTCGGAGACGCCGACCGCTTGCAGCAGGTGGTGTGGAACCTGCTCTCGAACGCGATCAAGTTTACCCCGAAGCGAGGGCGCGTGCAGGTGCGCGTCACTCGCAAAGAGTCGTACGTCGAGGTCGCGGTCGCCGACAACGGGCAGGGCATTGCGGCGGAGTTCTTGCCGCACGTCTTCGACCGCTTTCGGCAAGCGGACGGCGCGATCAACCGTCAAGCCGGCGGCCTCGGCTTGGGGCTCGCCATCGTGCGCAGCTTGGTCGAGTTGCATGGCGGGTCGGTCACGGCAGAGAGCGATGGCCTCGGGCAAGGCGCGACCTTCACCGTGCGTTTGCCGATGGCTCCACTTCGTCGCGATTCGACGCCATCGGCGCTCGCCGAGCCCGGGCTGCCCACCGCTCCGACGTTCGAATGCCCGGAGGCCTTGCGCAACCTGCGCGCCTTGGTGGTCGACGACGAGAAAGACACGCGCGAGCTCTTGGCGTTCGTGCTCGATCAGTGCGAGGTCCACGTGACGCAAGCCGGGAGCGCCGAAGAAGCCATCGCCGCGCTCGCGCGCGAGCACTTCGACGTGCTGATCTCGGACATCGGCATGCCGGTCGAAGACGGCCTGGCGCTGATCCGCCGCTTGCGCCGCCTACCACCGTCGTTGGGCGGGCAAATCCCAGCCCTCGCCTTGACTGCCTACGCCCGAAGTGAGGATCGCATCGCGGCGCTCAAGGCCGGCTTCCAAATGCACTTGTCCAAACCGATCGAACCCACCGACCTACTCGTCACGATCGCGACGCTCGTGGGTGGGTACAGTTCAGGTTGAGTCGTCGTGAGCAGACCCGTTCGCATTCAACGCAGCCGCGCCAAGGGCGCGCGCTTGACTGCGCCGAATGGACTGCCGATCGTGTGCGTGAGCCGACCGAGCCCCTGGGGCAATCCGTTTTCGGCCGCCCTTGGCACGGCAAAAGCTGCGTACAAGGCCGCATTGCGTGCAAGCTCGGTGGCTCGCTTTCGGCAGGCCTTGTCGAGCAACGACGGCTCACTCCCGTTCACGCTTGAGCAGGTTCGCAGCGAATTGCGCGGCAAGAACCTGGCCTGCTGGTGTCCACTCGATCAACCGTGCCACGCCGACGTGCTGCTAGAAATTGCCAACTCGAACTCTCACGCCAAGTAGTGTGGGTTGACCCGCGTGAGATCGCATTCGGCCAATGGCCGTGATGGCAGCGAAAGCCCGCGTATCGCAGCTGCGAGCGCGGGTCGCCGCGCCCCGCTTCGACGTCACTCCTCGCGCTCTCGCGCTCCTGTTTCGTTACGGCGAAGAGTTCAGAAAAATGTTCACGCCGGCGGCCGTCGCCGTCGCCACGTCCATTCGTCCGTCGTTGTTCAAGTCGCCAACCCCCAGAGCTCTCACCCCGCTACCTACTGCGTAGTGTGCGGCACAATCGAAGGTCGCGTCTCGTGCGCCGAGCAGAACGGTGATGCCGCCGGAAGCACTGCTCAGCACCAAGTCCTGCGTGCCATTGCGGTCGAAGTCGACCACGACGACCGTGCCGGCCCCGCCTGCGTATTGGACCCGTGAGCTGAACGAGCCATCGCCTGCTCCGAAGAGTGTGCTCACGGAGCCCGGGCCCCAGGTAACGATGTCGACTTCGCCGTCCTCGTTCAGATCCGCGGTGGTGATGCCCGTGTGGCCCTCGCCCGTCGCATACTTTCGGCCAGGCGCGAACGTGCCGTCGCCTTTGCCCAGCAGCACGCTGATGGTGCCTTCAGCGAAGGTGAGCGCGAGATCCAGCTTGGCGTCGTCGTTCGCGTCGAGCACGGCGACGCCAGCCGCGGGTGCTGCCAGCGGCCAAGGTGACTGAGGAGACAGAGTGCCGTCGCCGCGGCCGAACATCAGCGTGACGGTCGCGGGTCCACTCTCGCCGCTGACGGCTTGCCCATCACCGATGGCCACGACGTCGGGGTGACCGTCGCCATTCAGATCGCCGCTCGCCAAGGCCGTGCTGCCTTTGCCGGTGCCCCACGTCACCTCTTGCGCGAAATGACCGCTGCCGATACCGAGCAACACCCCCACGCTCGAGTCGGCCTCGCGCGTGATCAGATCCAGCCAACCGTCGCGATTGAGATCTACGGTCGCCGCACTCAGCGCCCGCGCGCTGGTCTCGTAGTCGACGTGATCCGAGAACGTGCCATCGCCCGCGCTGAGCAGCACGCTCACCGCGCTGCGCCCCGCGCCTCCGTGATACTCGTGCGTGCCTACCGTGACGACGTCCAGCGCGCCGTCTCGGTCGAGATCTGCCAAAGCGAGGGAGTACGGCGCGTATTTCGCCAGATACACGTCATTGGCTCCGAAGCTTCCGGCGCCATTGCCGAGGAAGACCGCAACCCAATGGTCGCTGCTTGCTGCCAGATCGAGCTTGCCGTCGCTGTTCCAATCGCCCAGGCCGAGCAAGGCGCCGCTGCTCGTCTTCGAGCTGATGCGTCCAGGCAGGAAGCTGCCGTCGCCGTTGCCCAGCAGTGCGCTGACCGGTGTGGTGATCACGTCAGCGGCGCCGTCGCCGTTGACGTCGCCGACCGCGATCTGTTCGAAGCAATTCGGCCCCAGCTCGTATTTGTCCCTGCTCGGGAACGTGCCGTCGCCGCGACCGAGCAAAATCTCGATCTGGGTGTCCTTGTAAAATGACGGCGAACAGGTCCCGCCGAGGGCGAGGTCCGGCTGTCCGTCGCGATCGAAGTCGGCAATCTTGACCGAGTTATGAGTGAGGTGACTCGGATACACCTGCGCCTTGACGAAGCGTCCCGCTCCGTCGCCGAGCAGCACGGCCAATTCGAGATCGCCGACCGTGACGACGTCCAGGCGGCCGTCGTGGTTCAAATCGGCTGCAGCGATGCTCTTCGGGCTATCGCCGGTCGAGGTCGCTATTGGGCTGCCGAACGTGCCGTTGCCCTGACCGAGCAGCACGGACACCGCGCCCGCTCGGCTGGCCGCGGCGATATCCACGCTACCGTTGCCATCGAAATCGCCGAGCGCGATTGCGCGTGGGTTGCCCTCGGTCGGGTAGGTCACCCCCGAAGTGAACGTGCCATCCGGCTTGCCCAGAAGCACACCCACCCAACTGCCTTCTCGATGGCCAACGACTAGGTCAGGGTGTCCGTCATCGTCTAGATCGCTGGTTGCGATCGAGGTCTGCCCATCCTGAGTGAGCAACACTTCCAGGCCGCTCCCATACACGGCGCTGCCGGTGAACGAGCCATCACCGTATCCGAAGAGCACGCTGACGCTGCCATCGCGGTTGCTGCCGGCGAGATCGAGCTTGCCATCGCCGTTCCAATCGCCCGAGACTGCGGCGTCGACCGAGCCCTGCGTTTTTTGCCCGAGCGGGCCGTCGATGAACGGTGTGATCGCGCGCTGGCAAGTCGGCAGGGGGCGCAGCGAGTCGTCCGCTCCGCCGTCTCCGCCGTCTCCGGCGCGCGCCATACTTGCTGCACCGCCGAACTGACCGTCATTGACTCGGCCGGCACTGCCACCCTGGGCGATCGCCGCAGCACCCGCTCGCGACACCGCAGTCGTGCCGCCGCTGGGCGTTCCGCCCGACGCAGTAGCTTCGTCCAGATCGTCGTGCCACGGTAGTTGCAGGGGTTGGGTGCGCGCACAGGCCACGGGTAATGCGCACACGACGGTAGCCAAGATTAGCGCTCGGATCGGAGATCGTCGGCGGTCGCGCGCACGTGCCCGCACCCCGTCTAGTTCAGTCATTACGCCTCAAGTCTCTCCGCAGCCGCGCCGCGTCAACAGAAGAGTCTATGGGGAGTGTCGCATTGGCCGCGGGTGGCGAACCTCGTCAGTCATGACCGCTAAGGTGTTGAATTGAGGAACACGTTGACGCCCTCTTTGGTCGTCGTCACGACGTCCATCCGCCCGTCGTGATTCAGGTCGCTGACCCCCAAGCCTCTCATCGCGCCTCCGACGTAGCGCGTTACGCACGCGAAGGTGCCGTCTCCCACGCCGAACAGCAGGGTGATGCCCGAATCATGGACCGTGACCAGGTCCTGATGTCCGTCGCGGTTGAAATCGAGCGCGGCGAGCTCGACGAATTTGCCGGGATAATCTAGCCAGCTCGAAAATGAGCCGTCACCCGCGCCCAAGAGAACGCTGAGCGAATCACTGCTCCACGCGATGCCCCAGGTCACGAGGTCGACGTTGCCGTCGGCATTCAGATCTGCGGGCGTGATTCGCGCCGGGGAACCTCCAGTCAGATACTGCTGGCCCGGCCTGAATGAGCCGTCACCGTTGCCGAGCAACACTTCGACGGTCTTCGCCTCGAAGTGGGTGACGACGATATCTTGTTTGCTGTCGCCGTCGACATCCACGACGGCCGCCGCTGCGGGATGATCGGGCAGGTCAAGCAAGTGGAGTGGGGCGAAGGTTCCATCGCCAGCGCCAAAAAGCAGCGAAAGTTGCTTCGTCCAGGCAATGGTCGCCACGACATCCGGGTTGCCATCGCCGTTTAGATCGCCGACCGCGAATGAAGCCATGTAGTCACTGCCGACGACGCTGGTCGCCTCGGGCGCGAAGCTCGCGTTGCCCGTGCCGAGGTGCACGCCGATGCTCGAGCTGTCCGTCAACGTCACCACATCCAACCAGCCGTCGCGATTGAGATCGACCGCGGCTGGCTCGCGAGCGGGCAGGGGTGTGGGGTGAGCGACGTGATTGAGGAACGAGCCATCGCCCACCCCGAGCAGCACATCCAGCGCGGTCGAATCAGCGCCTCCGTGGCGCCAGTAGTTGGCGGTGGTGGTTGCCACGTCGAGCTGGCCGTCTGCGTCGAAGTCAGCCAGTGCGAGCGTCCCGGGCGCGGCTGTCGTCGCGTACACCCGGCTGGATCCGAAGCTGCCGTCGCCATTGCCCAGATGGACCCCGACCCAACCGTCGCTGGCCGTTGCAAGATCCGGCTTGCCATCGCCGTTCCAATCGCCGACGCCGAGCAGCTCACCGCCGCCAGCCTTCGAACTGGTGATGAGCGGCGCAAAGCTATCCGCTTGCTGGCCCAGCAGCACGGTGAGTGGGCTCGGCAAAACATCGACCGCGCCGTCACCGTTCACGTCGGCGACGGTCAGGCGGTAGACGCAGATCCCTGACAAGTGCGACCAAGCTCCGTTCCTGAACGTGCCGTCGCCCTGTCCGAGCCAGAGCTCGACTCTCGATGTGTCGCCGTCCGGGGGACCGCAGCCGAGCGTGCGAGCGAAATCCAAATGCCCGTCGGCGTCGAAGTCCGCGAGCTTGACGGAGCCGTCGTAGAAATCGGTCTCGAACTGCTGCGTTTTGACGAACCGGCCATGCCCATTGCCGAGCAGTACGGTGGTCTCGGTCTCGCCGAGCGCCACGACGTCGAGGCGACCGTCGTGATTCAGATCGCCAGCCGAGATGTATTTGACGCGATCGCCGAACGGAGTCGCAAGGCCGAGGCCGAACGTGCCGTCACCAGAGTTGGGCAACACGACCACTGCATCGCTTCTGCTGCCCAGCGCGATGTCCGTGTCGCCATCCCCGTCGAAGTCGCCGAGCGCGAGCCCGGCCAGAGCGTTTTCGAGCGGGTATGTGATCGCCGGAGCAAAGCTGCCATCGGCTGCACCGAGCAACACGCTCACCCCCTGCCGTTGGTCGAGCACGAGGTCCAGGCTGCCGTTTCCGTCCAGATCGCTGACCGCGATAGAGCCCTGGCGGTCGGGCTCGGCCAGCGCATCCAAGCCGCTCGGGTACGTGACGCTGGAGGCGAACGAACCGTCACCGCGGCCGAACAAGACGCTGACGCCGCCATCGGTGTTGCCGGTGGCGAGGTCGAGCTTGCCATCGCGGTTCCAATCGCCCGCGACTGAAGTGGCGGGCCGACCTTCCGTTTGAATCGCGAGCGGCCCGTCGAGAATCGGTGTTGCGATACGGTCACACGCCGCCAGCGCGTGCTCTGAGCCGCCCGCTCCGGCACCTCCGCCGTGTGCCATGCCTGCTCCGCCGCCGAGCGGGCTGCCTGCAGATCCGACGATTCCGTTCGTGCCGCCCGGGCTCGCACCGCCGCCCGGGCCCGCGCTGCCGCCGTGACCGGCTGCTCCAGCAGCGGCTCCAACTCCAGCGCTGCCCGTTGCGAGCGCGCCACCCGACGCGCCCGTTCCGCCCAGCACGTCGTCCCAAAGCGACGAAAGCTCAGTGCGCCCGCAAGCGAGCAGGGCCGAGGCCGTCATGGCGACGAAAAGCTTGCGCCGCGCCCCTTCGAAGTCACCCATGGCTCGCCACTCAGCCTGCCGCGCCTCCGCGTCAACAGCAGACTGCTCCCGTGGCCAAGCCTGATTATTCTAGGGCTCTCTGCTTGCTGTTGTTTGCGGCGGCGGAAACCGCGGCCGTGGCGCGCAGGTTCTCGACTACCTCGTTGCCCACGTCGCGCACGGCTTCGTCGAGGGTTTTGCTGAGTGTCTCCGCGAGGCGTTGAGCTGCATCCGCGCCAGCGCGCTGCACGAGCGGGCGCTTGAGATCCAAAGTGCGCTCGATGAACGAGTGGCGATCGTCTCGCAGGCTGAACGTGACGGCCACGCGCGCTTGGGGCGGTTGGCCGCGGAGCTCTTCGAACGCAGTGAGCTCGATGTCGAGGATCGCGGCCCCACCGGTGACGATGCGCGAGAGTCCGCGTTCCTCGAACAGATCTCGCTCGAGTGCTCGGCGCAAATACGCCTCTGGGTTCTCGGTCCAGCGCTGGTCGTCGTAGAAGCCCATTTCGGCGCCGCTGACGCGGTACGCAATCCGCTCGTCCAGGTGCGACGCCGATGAGACCTGTCCCAGCCGCAACTCGAGCCGATCCGTCGTTTTGGGCGAGCGTGTGCCCGACGCGGGCTCGGGGCTAAAGTAACGTGGCGCAAGGACGTCGGCCTTGGAGGTCAGGGCGCAGCCCATGGACTGCGCACAGCAAACGACGACCAGCGCTCGTCGCCACAGATTGAGGAAAATGCTCATGGTTTGCCCTTCTGCGCACGACCCTTGAGCAGCATGTCGGGATCGCGGTCGAGGTCGTCGGCCAAACGCTTGATGGAGTGCGCGGCCCCGCGGACCTCGCGCAGCGTGAGCTCCAGCTCGGGACCCAGGCTGCGCGCGCCGCGGGCGACCTCTCCAATCGCGTCAGCGCTGCGCTCGGCATGGTGAAACAGACCCTGTTCGCCGTCCAAACGGCTCAAAAGTGCGTTGGTTCGAATGAGCACGCCGTTGAACTCCTTCAGATTTTTCTCGGCTTCACTGGACAGCTGCGCGGCATTGAACGCCTTCAACTGGGTGGTGAGCTCGGACAGCGAAGCGTTGGCTTGGCCCATGGTTTCGATCGCGCGATCGGGCAATCGACCCGCCTGGATCTGTTCGGCGACCATGCGGACTTGGGTCACGGCTCGCACGGCCTCATCTGCGATTTCCGGAAATCGACTGGCCGTTCTGGTCACCGTATCTTCCAGGTTTTTCATGGTCGAAGCGGCCGTGGGAATGTAGTTGGACGGGGTTTCGAAGGGCAGGGCCTGCACCGGATTGCTCTTGGGATCGAAGAAGTCGATCAAGACGAAGCGCACGCCGGTGATGCCGGTCTGCGCCAATTGCACCCGCAACTCCGGCGGGATCTTGCTCGTTTTTAGGCCCCCGCCGGATACGCCGAGATTGAGGTGACTCACCTTTTCGACGCTCAGCTCGCTAATCACCTGCACGTGACGCAGGTCGCGAGCGATGTCGATGCCCGACACCCGACCGACCGTGACGCCGCGATACTTCACCGGGGAACCAAACTCGAGCCCCTGCACCGATTCATCGAAGTAGCTGACGACTTCGACGGTCTTTTTGCCCCAACTGCGCGCGCCCAGCAGCAAGAGCGCGGCCAGCGCCACGCCGAAGCCGACGATCACGAACAGGCCAAGCTTCCAACGGTTCGTTCCTACTGCCACTGGGGGACACTCGTTTCACGGTTGAAGAATCTGCGCACGCGCGGGTCTTCGCTCTCGCTGCGAAGCCGCTGTGGATCTCCGCGGGCGATGATGCTGCGCGTCTCTCGGTCCAGCATGATGCAATGCTTGCCGACCTTGAAGATGCTCTCGAGCTCGTGAGTCACCATCACGACGGTCAAACCGAGATTGCGATTCAGCGCCAAAATCAGCTCGTCGAGCTCGACCGCGCTGACCGGATCGAGGCCCGCGGATGGCTCATCCAAGAAGATCAGGTTGGGCTCGAAGGCCATGGCTCGGGCAATGGCGGCGCGTTTGCGCATGCCGCCCGAGAGCTCGGAGGGTAGCTTGCCCTCCGAACCTTCCAGCCCGACCAGCGCAAGCTTGGCGCGCACGATGGCGCTGACGGCTTCCACCGGCAAGTGTGTCCACTCTTGCAGCGCGAACGCCACGTTCTCACCCACGGTCATGGAGCTGAACAGAGCGCCCGACTGAAACATGACGCCAAAGCGCGGCGCGGCTCCTTCGAGCCGAGGCGTGCCGATGCCGGCAATGTTGATCTCGCCGGAGATGGGCGTCTCCAGCCCGATCAAATGGCGCAGCAGCGTGGATTTGCCGCAACCGCTGCCGCCCAAGATGATGAAGATGTCCCCGCGCTCGATTTCGAAGCTCGCGTCGCGGAGCAGCGTGGTCTTGCCGTAGCCCATGCTCAGCTCGCGCACCGTGACCATGGGTTTGCTCATAGGCCGAACACTCCGAGCAGAACCGTGAACAGCGCGTCGAGCAGGATCAGCGTGAACAGGATGCCGACCACGGCGCTCGTGGTCCGGCGTCCAACGCCTTCGGCTCCGCCCGTCGTGGCCAGCCCCTGCTGACACGAAATGAGCGCGATTGCCGCACAAAACACGGTGCCCTTGATGATGCCCGAGACGATGTCGGTGGCTTTGACGGCGCTCTGCAGCTGAATCAGAAAGCTCGCGGGCGTGATGTCGAGCGTCAAGGACGCGACCAGCGCGCCGCCGAGGATGCCGATCGCGTCTGCCATGAGCACCAGGATGGGCGCGAGCAACACCAGGCCGACCATGCGCGGGATGACCAAGAAGGGCAGCGGCTGGAAGCCGAGCGTGCGCAACGCGTCGACCTCTTCGGACACCTTCATCGTCCCCAGCTCGGCGGCGAAGGCCGCGCCAGAACGACCACAGATGATGATCGCCATCATCAACGGACCCAGCTCGCGCGTCATCGAAACGCCTACGAGATCCGCGACGTAAATGCTGGCGCCGAATTGCTTGAGCTGCGCCGCGCTTTGGTAGGCCATCACGAAGCCCATCAAGAAGTTGATCAACAGCACGATCGGCGCCGCGTCGGCTCCCGCGCGCTCGATCGTCAGCCCCACGTCGCGCAGGTTGAGGCTCTTCGGATGTCTCAAGACGTGCAGCGTGGAGGCGATCAGCCGACCCAAGAAATCGAGCATTTGCTTGGTCTCGCCGAGTACGTTGAGCGTCGCGGCGCCCACCTGCGCGATGGCGCTCACCGGCCGGCGTTTCGCGCGCGCGTGACCCGTTTTTCGGCGCCCTCCGTAAAGATCGACGATGCGCCGCACTTCTTGGCTGCCGCCTGCGAACTCACAGAGCACTTTGCGGCCGCGCAGGTCGGTCCGAAACTGGACCAGGAGCGCCATGCACGCGCCGTCGATCAGCTGGATCTGCGACAGCTCGACTTCGACTTGCTGTAGCCCTTCGACGTGCGCCAAAGTCTCGCTGATTCGCTTCCAGAGCGCCGCCGCGTCGTCGATCGTGATTCGCCCACCGAGCTCGACGCGCAGACTGGTAGGGCTCGTCTCGGTGCGCTCCCAGGTGAAGCGCTGGAGCATGCCGGCGACCAAGCTCAGCCGCTCATCGAAGACCATCGACGGTCTGTCCAGCGTCTCGCCGTCAACCATGGCGCGCAGTCTGTTGCTGCGATGCGCGTCGCGATCGAGACACTCTTGTCTCGGACGCGCATGCAGCGAGACAATTTGCGCCGACAGCGCGCCGCGATCGACGCGACTTTCCCGCGCCGTTGCGAACCGAAGCCGAGAAGACCATTGGATGCCTGCCATGTGCACTCTCTGTGCCGAGTACACGGCTGACCCGCGGGGCGGCCCAAACACGTTCCGCGAGGCGGGGTGTCGCTCGGCCGGGGAGGTGATTGGCGCCGCGTTGCGGATCTGCGAATCGTCGCGGATCCGGAAATGCGAGCGAACGGCGCGACTCGCCGCTCGAACGCGCAACCTGGGTCGGGATCTGCAAGCCAAAAGCGCGCGGAACTCGCGCGAGCTGCGGGTTGCGATGCTGGGTTGTGGGCGCCCCCCAAACTCTCCCGAGCGCTCCGCTGGAGCTGCCGCATGAGAGGCAATGCGCTTGACTTTGCTCGCTTTTACACCGTATCCCAAGCGGGGCGTGGTAACCTGGGAGCGATCCCTTGGGGGCATGGTGCGCGCCGTAACACTTCGACTTTGGTTGCTAGCTCTGTGCTTTCTGAGTGCGTGCGGGTTCCCTGACTATGCTTTCGTTCCCAGTGTGAGCGACGGCGCTTCGTGCTCGGACCGGCTGCAGAACTACGACGAGAGTGACGAGGACTGCGGTGGCCGGACGTGCGCGCCGTGTGTCACCGGTCAGACTTGCCTCGTGCCGAGTGACTGTCGCTCAGGCGTCTGCCAGGCAGACCTCTGCGCCGCACCCAGCTGCGAAGATGGCGTGCAGAACGGCCGCGAGTCGGCGATCGATTGCGGTGAAAGCTGCGCGCCGAATCGTTGTCCGACCGACGAGCGCTGCCAGCATCCGGAGGACTGCTTGAGCCTCTCCTGCGCGGACGAGCGATGCAGCGAAGCCACGTGCCACGATGAGATCAAGAACGGCTCCGAGAGCGACAAGGATTGCGGTGGCTCGAAGTGTGACGCGTGCGCAGCGAGCAAGACTTGTGGCGAAGCCAGTGACTGCGTAACCGGCATTTGCCGTGAGCAACGCTGCGTACAGGCGTCGTGCAACGACGGCCGGCCGAGCCCTGGGGAGACCGACATCGACTGCGGTGGAGATGCGTGCGGCCCGTGTCCCGACGATGCGGCGTGCTCGGTTCACAAGGATTGCGTCAGCAATAGCTGCGTCAGCGGGCAGTGCGTGGCGGCGAGCTGCAGCGATACGCGCCAGAACCAAGACGAAATAGACATCGACTGCGGCGGGACGCACTGTGCTGGCTGCGCTGACGGAGGCGCGTGCGTGGCCAACAACGGTTGCGAGAGCCTCGTCTGCCAGCAAAAGAAGTGCCAAGTACCTAGCTGTGACGACTTCGTTCGGAACGGCGCTGAGACCGGCGTCGACTGCGGCGGGGGTTGCAGCTTGCGCTGCGCCGCGGGGATCCCGTGCCTGACGAGCAGCGATTGCGCGAGCTCGGTGTGCAGCGATTCCGTGTGTCAGGCGCCACGCTGCGACGATGGCGTGAAGAACGGCAGCGAGAGTGACAAGGACTGCGGCACCGGCTGTACGGGCTGCGCAGTCAATCACAGCTGTATTTCGAATGATGACTGCGCGAGCAAAGCATGCGAAACCACCTGCCAGAGCTCGCTGCACGTGGATTTGTTGTGCTCCGATCGCGCCACCAGCGCGACCTCTCCACAGCCCTATTTCCGCATCATCAACGCGGGCAAGGTGGCCTTCCCGCTCTCTTCCCTGTCGCTGCGCTACTATTACAGCAAAGACGTGGCCGGCAGTGAGCAGTTCAACTGCTACTCCGTGAGCGGCGGGGACTGCACGCTGCTCGCGTCAGCGGTGTTCGGGGACGTGCTGCCCAAGACCAGCACCGCCGATCGCTACCTGGAAGTGCGCTACGCCGCCAAGGCGCCGCCTTTGGCCGTCAATCAGAGCTCGGAAATCCACGGCGCGTTCTTCGTACCGAGCTACGCGCCGTTCATCCAAACCAACGATTACTCGTTTTCGACCGCCAACGCCTTCCAAACCTCAACGCAAGTCACGCTGTACGCCGGTGGCGTCTTGATCTGGGGAAGCGAACCGTAGCCGGGCTCGCGCCGAGCGCTCGTTCACTCGATCTCGAACGGGAACGCTCCGCCCACGAAAGGCCCGCCGTCTACAGGGACATCGTTGTCCTCGAAGAAGGCCGAGGTGATCGAGAGCGTCAATGGCTGCGGCGCCTGCACCAGATTTTGCCAATCCACCGCCTCGGGCGTGAAGGACGTCTCGGTCGTGAACACTTGCAGTTTCTGCTGCGAGTTCGCGTCCGTGATCACCAGGTAGTAGGCGGTGCCGTTATAGGGCGCGCCATGGGCATGCGCGACGCGCACCGGGGCCAAGAACTGCAAGACCTCATGGAATGATCGCTGCCACTTGGAAGGCTGGCTCCGCCCTGACCCTCGCTGAAGGCTGGGAGCACGCTTCGCCTCGCTCGCTAGGTGAAATTTGAAGGTCGCAGCGCTGTCCTGCGGCAGTGGTGCGCTGAGATCGGGCGACTCGACGACCATGGCTTGTCGCGGATCGTCCTTGGGCTTGGTGTCCAGTAGGCGCTCGAGCGCTTCATCGGTCACGCCTCCCACGTAGATGACGTCACTGATATCCTGGCCGTTCGGATGGTGGTCCGCGGGAGCGCTGGCATCGCTCGAGCAGGACGAAAGTAGCAGCAGCAGGGCGAAAGCCGCGCCTGGTCGGTAAGGATTCATCTCGGAACATTTCGCACTTTTCGAGCGGGGCGCAACCGGGACGGCTTTCTCTCGCCCGCGTCCTGGAAATTCCGCGGAACTTTGCGATTCGAGTGGATCCTCGCCACGCTCACTGGGCGCAATGTCCGTGTGATCCAAGGTGTGAGCGCTTGTCCGAGTGGGAAGGTTGGGGGATAACATTCCTTCTTGAGCCTCCTACGTGGTTTCGAAAAATTCCTGCTCGTCGTCGCGGTGACGATGGCCGTCGGCTGTTCGAGCAAGGGCAGCGACGGCGATTATTTGGGGACGGCTTTTCCGAGTCGTCGCCCCACCTTCGAGCCCGAGGGGCGCCGGCTCGGCTACGTCGCCAACCGCGGCTCGGACACCGTGAGCGTGCTCGATCTCGACGCGATGACTCTGCTCGGCAGCGTCCCGATCGGGCGCGATCCGGTCGATATCGATGGACCGCGCGGCGTCGCGCTCGACACCGCGAGCGGCCTTGCCTACGTGGCGCTTTCCTACCCGTTTGCGACGCCCAGCGCGCACGCGCTGTCCCAGGGAGAAGCCACGCAGCGCTCCGGCTACGTGCAGGCGCTGAAGCTCTTGGATTTGAGCATCGCGGGCGAGCTGCGCGTGGATCCGAGCGCCACGGAGGTCGCGTTTTCAGCATCGACCGGCAAGCTCGCCGTGGCTCACGCCGACGTGTTTCGCGCGCTCTCGTCGGACATGACCGCGCGCCGCGCGAACTTGGTGCTGGTCGATCCCGCGAGCGCGATCGCCGAGGGCGATGCTCTACCGCGCCGGCTGCCGGTGTGCGCCGTGCCGTCGGCCATCGCCTTCAACGGCGACGGATCGCGTGTGTTCGTTTCTTGTACGGGTGAAGATTCGATCGCCGTCGTCGATGCCGGGAGCGGAGAAGTGTTGTCGCGCGTGCCCGCGGGTGCCGCCGCGGTCAACAAGCCGTACGCGCTGGTCGCCGACCTCGCCCGCGAACGCTTGTTGGTTTCGAACCAGGTGTCATCCACGGTGTCCGCGTTCGATCTGAGTGACACTCCGAATTTGTTGTCGACGTTCGAGTTGGTGACCTGGGTCGACGAGCAGCGGTTCGTGCTCGGCGTCCCGTTCTTCCCCGCGTTGGTCTCGGAATCCAGGCTGGCAGTGCCGTTTCAAGCCCCGAACGGCGCCGCCCTGTTCGACACCACGAGCGGAGAGCTCGTCGCTCATCTCCAATACTCGGACACGGAATGTACGAATCCCGTCGAATTCAGCGTTACCAGCGACTCGCGGCTGCGCCTGGTGTGTGAAGGCGACCACTATCGCCCCGGCGCGGTGGTCGAAGTCGACCCGGAGACGCTGGCGATCAAATCGAGCGTGTCCGTCGAGATTTATCCAGAACGCATGACCATCCTCGAGCCATGAATCGCCGTCACACCACTCAGTCCGTGAGCCAGCTCCGGGAAATCGCTGCCCTACTTTTTTGCGGCTGCTTACTCAGCGCTTGCGGCGCGGCGTCCGAGCCGAGCGCCGTCGATCAGGGACGTCAGCTGTTCGAATCCAAGGCGCTCTCGCGCTCCAACTTGAACGACTACACGTGCGCGACGTGTCACGACACCGAAGCCAACACTCCACCGTCGAAGAAGTCGGGCGGGGCGCTTTCAGGGGTCACCTTGCGCTCTCGCTTCTGGGGCGGGCAACAGGCGGATTTACTGGGCTCGATCAACGCCTGTCGCAACTACTTCATGGGCGACAATCAGCCGCTCACGGCGAGCGACGCGAACGCGCGCTCGCTCTACGCTTACCTCGAAAGTCTCGAACCGGGCGATGCGAACCCGATTCCGTTCACGATTGTGACCAACATCGAGCCTCTCGCGCGGGGTGACGAAGCCCGCGGCCAAGTGCTGTACGCACAAGCTTGCCTGCATTGTCATGGAGGCACGCACGACGGCCTCAGCCGGCTCAGCGAGCGGATACCTATCGTGCCCGAGGATACCCTAGCCGACCCCGAGCACGCCGCGTATTCGCCTCGCGTTCAGCGGCTGATATTCACGGAGAAGATCCGTCACGGCCTGTTCCTCGGCTACGGCGGGGTGATGCCACCCTTCTCGACCGAGCTCTTGTCCGACGCCGAGGTGTCCGACGTACTGGAAGCGCTGGGCGTACTCGGAGAGTGAGGCGCGCGCGCAGCTTGCTGCGCGCGCCCTCTCCGCAGGCTTCACTGAGGCGCTACCGCGCCGTCGTTGATCCACTTCTTGAGTGCATCTTGCTGCGCCTGAGTGAGCGTGACCGCGCCGCCCTGGGGCATGGTCCCCGTCACGCAAGAGCCGCCAGTGCAGCCGGCCGTGGCAGCCTTGCCGGTCACCTTGAGGTACAGCCAGCTCTTATCCGCGTTGCCGGGCTCGATCAGCTTGAACTGGCCACCACCGATCGCGGGCTTGTTCACCAGCGCGGCGACGATGTCCGACGATTTGACGCATTCGCTGCCGCCGAGCGTGAGATTGGCGTTTGGCCCGGCGCGGCCGTGGCAGCCGGTGCACTTGTTGGTGTCGCTCTCGAAGATGGGCCGAATGGTGTCGACGAACACGCCCGTCTGCTTCGGCGCAGGCGTGCAGTTATCCGTCCCGAGGCTCGGCTTCACGATGATCGCCAGTTGGTCCATCTGCCGACACTGCGCCAGCACGACATCCTTGATGTCCTGATCCGTCGGCTTCTTGCCCTTGGCTGCGCGGTATTTGTCCCAGACCTTGTCGATCCAGCCGTGCATCTTCCAGAACATGTAGTTGTCGATGTTCGCGAACTGATTGCCCAAGCCGTGATCGCTGTTCATCGAGCGCACCCACTTGAAGTGCAACGCGCCGTGCAAACCGCTGGTGCTTTGCAGCCATTGGCCGAACGCGCCTTCGCTCTCGAAGCCCGGTTGGCTCATGTTGCTCGCGGGGTCGTCGGCTTTGGCTGCGGCCGAGGTGACGTTGGCCGGCCAGGCTGACCAAGCGGCCTGCCACTGCTGCGGAACGTCCGCAGCCTTGGTCGGGAACTTGTCCCAACCCTCGAACTGCTCCGTGTGCTTGGGCCACAGTTGCTTCAGGCTCTGGATCATGTGGCGGTGCATGGCCAAGAACTCCAGACCATCACCAGGACCTTTGTTCTCCTGGTTGGCGGGGATCAACTCCGGGTTGGTCTTGCAGGGGTTGACTCCGCCGCCCTGTGCATCCGCCGTTGCTGCGCCAGAAGTGCAACGCCGGATGTTGTGCCATTGAAAGTGCGCCTGCTCCCACACGCGCGCCTTGAACCAGGCCAGCACTTCAGGCTGCACGGTGAGGTCGACTTGACCCGACTTGGTGAACTCCGCCGGGCCATCTTTCATCGTGGCGTCAGACGGATCCGGGTCGTAGCCCTCGAGGCAATGGTCGCGCACGTGTGCGGCCCCGGCTTGGCCCGAGCCTGCAGCGCCGCCTTGGCTCGTGGCTCCGCCTTGTGGCGCGCCCGCCACCGACCCCGCGCCGCTCGTTCCGACAGGCACACCGCCGCCGCTGCCACCGCTCCCGGCGAAGGTCGTGGCTTGACCAGCGGTGCCGGCTCCCGGGGTACCGCCAGCACCGGGCTTACTGCCGCCGCTGCCGTTGCTGCTGCCCGCGGTCACGCTCCCAGCGCCGGCCGCGCCGGCCGGATCATCTGACGCGCTGCACGCGAGCAAGCCGAGTGCCGCAAAGCACGTGAAAGCTGCCGCGGCGCTGAAGGCCGGGGCGCCAATGGGGCGATTCTTCGAAACGAGCAACATACAAAACCTCCGAGGGAGCCAAGAGCGTCGCCGATGCAGCATCAGAAAACGGGGCCGGACGCGGGCGGAACGCGAGCTGACCCCGGTCGGTAGGTGGGACTATACTAGTGTAACGAACTCTGGCCAGTCGAGGCACGAAATCAAGCCCGCCAAGCAGCGCGCGGCGACGGAAACCGCGCCCTGGCACAGCGCAATTCCGCGACAGCAGCTGATCCAGGACAATGCCGGTTCGGGTCAAAAAAGATTGGCTTTATTGCCTGTAGCAGAGCTCGAAATTGCCTGTCTCGTGCGAATCGCAGCGCGCGCGAAGACTTTTGAAATGTTGCCTGGTGAATCGCTCGAATGGCAACCACAATGGCGCGTACGCGTGTAGAACCCGTGCGCGCAGCGGCGAATCATTCCCGAGTCGCAGTCATCGAGCATCGAAGGAGTAGACAGTATGGCCAGGAAGCGTGAATCGAAGGTCGGCACAACGCTCGCGGAGGCGGTGAGCCGTCGACGAATGCTCGAAGGCTTGGGCGCGCTCGCAGCGGTCACCGCGTGCGGCTCGACCGATGGCGGTACGCCCGGCGCAGCGGGCAGTGGTCCGGGTGGAGCGGGCGCA
>Ga0247760_1000102_pt1 | contig 83480 bp, 57 predicted proteins | sample UWRJL171409R4_FD_179936 | JGI IMG/M metagenome (GOLD analysis project Ga0247760, IMG submission 179936) | Plant litter microbial communities from Arlington Agricultural Research Station in Wisconsin, United States - UWRJ-L171-409R-4 | ecosystem: Environmental > Terrestrial > Plant litter >... | reverse complement strand
GGGGTGGTGCCCGGGGGGCGCGCCCGCCGGGGGGGGGGGGGGGGGGGGAGGAAAGGTGGGGGGGGGGGGGGGGGGGGGGGTGGTGTGTTGCCGTGTCCAGCCCTCGGATTGCTTCACAGATGGCGCCTCGTGCTGTTTTGATATCCCGTTGACCTTAGGCTCCAGATGTGGTCGTATGCACTGTATGTAAATGCCTGCTTTTCAGGGAGTTAGACCTGGGCGAGGCTGAGTGAGGCAAGTGGGATGCAGCGGGGCGGCTGCTCGCCAGGTGACGTCGATGTTTGGGCCCTGTTGTGCCCCGCAGCGACTGGGGCCCCTGTCTACCCGGCGAGGGTCTGCTGGGTTCGGTTTCACTGCTTGGTCGGTAGGCACTTTGTCAACACAGCAGCACTTTGTGTGCCGTTCAGCAATAGAAACAACCAATCTCAAACTTGGTTTGCAGCGTTATCAGGCATAAGCCTGTTGTTTCTTTATTCAGCGCCGGGCGGGAAAATAAAGCTGCTCTTTACAGTAGACATAGACCCTCGACACGTTGGCAAAAGAGGGGCAGCTCCTGAGCTTAAAGAAGTCTCGCTATTTGCTTTACATCATGACAACAGAACTCGTATCTCGCCTGACGTCCTTGGGAATAAAACCCGAAGACTCTGGACTTCAGCGCCACCATTGCCATCAGCCCGCTGGTCCGCCATTTCATCAGCGAGCATTAACATCTCCTCAACGTGCTCGAAGTCAACACAAAACCTCTCGGCTGCTTCTTCTGTGATATCTCTAGCCAGCTTCGCGTCTTGTAGATGCCTCGCATTCTCCATTGCATCCATGAGCGCCGAGGGCAGGAAGTTGTCGAGTGTTTGGCTCGCTCGAGTCAAGGCCTGGGTTTGCACAGCCTCGAGCGATGATACCTTGGCGATGCTCTCCTGATTGTCATCGAGTTGGGCCAAGGATGCAATCAACGAATCTAGGCCAGATTCTACTCGGAAAAATTCGTACTGGCTGTCGACTAGATATGCCCTCTCTTGGCTAGTTTTTGCCTCCAGCTGCAAAAGGTGTGACTTCGTAAAGTTATAGCGAGACAATGTGCTTCGGGCAACCAAGAGGCAGTTGATCATGAAGATGTGGTTGGCCGGCGGGCTAGTAGACCTTGCCATGTTTGAGCAACCAGATAGGAAAGGATCGAAGACCTCTGCCAGGACCGGCTCAAAGTCCGCCTCCCGGTCTGCCTCCGCGGTGAGTGAAGTTTCGTAAGTGGCCATGATAGCGGATAGTTGCTCCAAAGCGTCAAGAAGAAAGTCTGGGGGGCGGAGATCGCCAGGTGTGTGCTGAAGATCACCTTGAAGTGTAGCAACATGGTCTCGAGCCAGTGACCGGAATTGACGGAGCGCTTCGGACTCGAGGACTCCCAATGAGTCCACAAGCGATGACCCGGCGCCTAGTAACCTGGAGAAAGTAGACTTGTAGAAATTTAGGAGGTTCGCGAGCTTGTAGGCCAGGATTATCTCCTCGTTTGTCTGGATGACCTGCTCGATCCTCTGCCGCAATCCACGGACTGCGCCGGACATATCGCGGTCAACCAGTTCATTCAAGGCGGTGATTGCATCGAAGTCCCCTGCAGCCTCTCCGTCCTCTGCAACGAGACGCCAGAGTTCGTTCTCACGTCCCGCCTGAAGACCCTTTGCAATCTCGTCACCGTCGGAGACGAACAAGACCTCAAGAGCCTCTCTCTCACCAACAGTGGCTGAGTGGGCCCAGGCGAGCATGTCGCCTACATATCGTAGGGTATCATGCGCTGCCAACTCAATCGGCTTCACTGATGCGTCGACCGCCCCCGCTCGGGAGCTGCCCGTGAGAGCGGTGTGGAAGGAGTCGGACAGAACATGCTCCCTGGCCTCGGCGAGGAAATCCAAGCAGTTCTGAAACAATGTCGGTCGCTCCGCCAGGACTCGGAGAGCACGACGAATCGATGATCCGATGTGGGGATTCTCAAGATTGAGGGTTTTCAGCTCTCTCTGGACCCACCGATAGAGCTTCTGAAACCCTTGGTTGAGATACTTGGTCGTCTGTTCCATGACCTCCAACCCTAGCGTCTGGTTCTCAAAGCCAAGCAGAACCTCGCAATCCTGGCTGATCCTCTTCGCCTTCTGCAGCGCGAGAAAGAACCGGTCATCTACAGGCTCAGATGTGAGAGTCAAGGCAGCTGTCTCATCCTCAGTTAAGACGAAGGTGGTATTGAATGACCTTACGAGGGCCTGTTTTCTTTCCACTTGCTCCCTCTGGGTCATCAACTGAGACGCCTCTTGCAGAGGCGCTGCAGTAACCCCCTGAGCCGCGGAAATCTGCGACTTTATTTCCGAGTAGCTCTCGTTGAGCTTGTTTATAGTGGTGCCAATTCGCCACAGTTGCTGGATATGTGTTAATACGCCGGTTTCTGCAGCAAAACTGAGCCATACCTGAGCAACCTTGGCGAACTCGTTGATGATCTCGGCATTGCTGTCAATGACCTCCTTTTGCAAATCCAGTCGCAATTGCCTCCGTGCCTCTGCTGTGCTCTGCACTCCTCGCTCATCTAGAAGTGTGAGCGAATCACGGAATTCCGTGTCGGCGTAGGAAGCCGACAGGACACTCGTGACCTTTGATGCGAGGGGGTTTGCCCCTTTTCCAAATGACGACGGTGTCGATGGGCTCTGCGGTGACAGCGGACCAGGCTCATCCCGCGGCGATAGGAGCGAGCTCATGCTGGTGAGATGCGCAACACCAGACTTCCCAACGTGAGTGAAAATGGGTAAAAAAAACCGAGGGTCTAAGTTGAGCATTACCTCTAAGCCTTTAAACAACATGGAACCACCAGCCAGTGGGAGCTCCCTCGACATGCGCTGCTGGGTCCCTGCCTGCACGCCCAGAAAGCTGGCCAGCGACCGCAATACGATAAGTCCGATAACGCACACCGCCTACCTAGAAAGGCTAGCGGGAAGCATAGACCCCACGTCATTCTGTCATTGTCAGCTGCACATGCGACCGACACCACAGGCAGCACACGCACCATCCCTTCAACTTCCATTCTATCTTTTCCCATGTATCTGCCGTATGACTGAGGAGCCTCCTGAAGGCTGTACCTCCTGACTTGCGGCAGCAGCACTCGATGCTAGCTGCTGATTTGATTAGCATCAACAGACTGCGTTGATGAGTTGGCTCCCACTCCAGCCCCACGCAGCTTGGACATCACGAACCTTGCTGGCTCTTGTGACGCGACGGCCTTCAAACCAACCATCTAAACTGCCGACCGCCATTCCATCAACGTGTGGGCTTCCCACCGCGATTCTAGCAACGACTAGAGTACAACGCACGATTTCCCACTGAACCAGACCGCGATGGCGCCTGGTGTGTTTTCAAGGCTGATCCCGACCACGCATGGGAGGTCATTCTACGAGGAGCTAAGAGGACGGGACGATGCATACGAGGTCGATGATCGCGCTGGCTTGCTGGATGAGGAAAACCTGGACCGCAGCTTTCACGAATATGATTTGGAGAATGCTGAGGGGCTCGCTGTTGACGACAGCCACCACACGCTCGGGGGCAGGGGGAACGCGGCACACGGTGGGAGAGGACATTCGAGAAATGGACCCCGTAGGGCCGGTGGCTCTGCCTGGCCTTTGCACGATGACGACGGCGATAACGACGTACCCGCGTCGCTTCTCGTGGAACATCAAGACGAGCCCGCAGGTATACACGGCCATCAGGGGCGGACAAGGGGCGGTGGGCATCGGTCAAATGCCATTCCCGGGTCGTCTAAATCTCGGGCGCAGTGGGAGACCGCACAGGCACATCAGAGGTTACACAACGACGATGTGCTTGGTGCTTCCAAGCGGATCAGGGATGCGCCAGGAACCTTCCTCACTGGTGTGATATCGGGAAGCGCCAAGAAGAAGGCGGAGTGGAGGTGGGCTAATGTCTCGAATCTCGACAACTTCGTCAAGGACGTTTACGACTATTACCTTGGTTGTGGGATCTGGTGCATCATCCTAGAGAGGATCCTCCATCTCCTGTTTGTGTTACTCCGGCCCGGGATCTCTGGTTGAGTTTTCGCACTAACAAGAACACAGGAATGTTGCATTCGTGGCCGTTCTCCTGACTTTCCTCACACAATGTGTTGATTATGGCAAAATTCGGGGAAGCCGAGACCTCTCCCAGATTCTTGTCCCTCAATGCACTAGAAAGATGTCCGGCTTGTGGAACCTGGGATTGTGGATGTTCGCATTCTACTTCATATGGAAGTCGATCCAGTATCTGTTAGACGTCCGGCGGTTGCTACACGTCCGCGACTTCTACCTTTACATGCTCAACATTCCGGACCATGACATGCAGACGGTAACCTGGCAGGAAGTCGTGGCCCGTATCATGGCTCTCCGTGACCAGAACCCCAAGACAGCAACAAGCTTAACTCCGACGCAGCGAGCCTTCCTAGGCAGCCAATCTAAGGAGAGGTTGGATGCGTCTGATATCGCCAACCGGCTGATGCGACGTGACAACTACTTGATTGCCATGATCAACAAGGACGTCCTAGATCTGTCCATTCCCCTTCCGTTTACACAGAACTTCCAGCTCCTTTCCCGAATATTGGAGTGGACTCTGGAGTTCAGTATTCTCGATTTCGTCTTTGACGAAACAGGCCAGGTCAACCAGAAATTTCTGCGATCTGACCGGCGAGGCGAGCTGAGCATGAAACTGCGCTCGAGGTTCTTCTTCGCGGGCATCATGATTCTGGTTCTGTCGCCGTTCGTGGTCGGCTACCTGCTCATTGTCTACTTCCTCACTTACTTTCATGTAAGAGCCGCTCCTGTTGATGACACCGCTGGTCTCATGCTTACTGTTCTGGCAGGAAATACAAAAGAACCCCTCCTTGTTATCATCACGGACGTATACACCCCTGGCAGAGTGGAAGTTCAGGGAATTCAATGAGCTCCCGCATCTCTTCCGAAAGCGACTCGACATGTCTCATCCCTTCGCCTCGCATTACATCGACCAGTTCCCCAAAGCCAAGACTGAGATGATTGCAAAGACTCTAGCCTTCATGGCGGGTTCGCTGGCTACGATCTTGGCAGTCGCCGCTATTGTCGATTCCGACTTCCTTCTTGGGTTTGAGATCACCGCTGAACGGAACGCCCTTTTCTACACGGCCCTTTTTGGTGGCATTTGGGCATTTGCACGTGGCAGCATATCGGAAGAAAACACTGTCTTTGACCCCGAGTACGCCCTGCGCAACGTCATCGAATACACGCATTACCAGCCAGACCACTGGCAGGACAGACTCCATAGCTTCGACATCAAGGTAGAATTTTCAGGTCTGTACAAGATGAAAATCGTCATTTTCCTAGAGGAGATTCTGAGCATTTTAACGGTGCCCTTCGTCCTTTTTGCCAGCCTTCCCAAATCCAGCAACCAGATTATCGACTTCTTCAGAGAGTTTACCATTCATATCGACGGACTGGGCTATGTTTGTTCATTTGCCGAATTCGACTTCAAGAAGGGAGTCGGCAACTCCAAAAAGCCCGTCGACGGGGTCGATGTCCGCGATGATTACTATGCGACCAAGCATGGGAAAATGGAGGCCTCATACTACGGCTTCTTGGGAAACTATGGCAACTTTGCTCTCAATCCCAAAGGTAGCACACCATCGCATCTCCCACCGGGAATGCGGCACCCTTTCCATCCGCCCCCAGCGTGGCCGTCTATGAATTCTCCCACACTGGCGCCCGACAATCTTCACACATCACGAATGGGACGCAGCGAGCGGGGGAGAGGTGGAACAAATGCCCGTACGCCACGATTTGGCCCGACAGGTCACCACGTATCGCCGATGGCATCCATTCTTCTCGACCCACACCACCAACCGCCGAATTCGAGAACCACGCACCCGCCACGTCAACAGCGTGCCGGGTACCAAGGCGAGGGTATCATTGAGGAGTCACTTGAGGATGGTGCCGTTGGGGAAGGAAAGCGTATAGACGATGATGAAGTGTACGAAAGTGGGGGGGCGTTGGATGAGTCGGCATGGCAGACGTCCCCAACAAAGAACCTGAGCAGGGAAAACAGCGGTATCGATGGGCGAGAGGCACCTGACACTGGCGTTGTGCACATGATTTATCAACTCAACCAAGCACATCTCAATCGACGGCCGGGGGGGCTTCGATAGATTGGTCAATTACATTCTGGGCGTCTTTAAATTCAGGGGTTTGGCGGGTTGGAGCCTGCATCTGGCTCGGTTTACGCCAACAGGATAGAAAGCATCGAGAGGGGCGAATTTTAGTCCTCGAATTATGGGGCGTTTTGGGGCACATGTTGCCCATCAAATGGCGTGGAAGAAACCAGCGTTGGCAGGCATTGCAACGGTACCGTGATCTGGCTGCTGGATTTCACCAGGAACAACCGACGGGAAGCATATATACAGACGGGATAGCATGACTTGACATATTTACCAATGTTGCTGCTGTTTCGGCAGAAACTGATCTGAGCAGCAAACCACTCATCTCATGAAGGCTGTATATGATCTGATTATCACCGTGGGAAGGAACATATCGATTTTGCACTGCACAGATAAAGGGTGTATTCACGAACACATGTAGCCTGTGCATTATGTGCATCAACATTCTGAAGAACTGGGGTCCTTCTGATGTCGCGAACGTGTTAGCATTCGTTCTCTTATTCATTCATTTGAGCTACCATTGGGGCATGGCATTTCAAGTTCAGGGGTCAGTCATATCAGTGCTGACCTTGTTGCCGTTGCACTCTCTCGGACACGTAGGAAGGCCTCACAGCGAGTGAAAGCCCGAGTCAAATCATCATCGCAAGTACCTTGCTGAACTTCTGTGCTAGCCCCACTCAAGGTGCGAACCAGGAGCAAGAAACTTTGCGGCTGCAATTGCAATTCAGCATTCCCAGCCGAATTGAATACTTCTTCTTGTTCAGATCCATAGGTCAAGTCAGAAACCACGAATGTGAATACTAATGTCTGAGAAGTCAAAGCGAGCCTTGTTTGCCTTGTCCTGATAGCTGAAGCTGGACGGCGGGGGCGGATTCTCGGAGATCGGTGGATTGGCAGGGATTGGCGCCGAGCCCCGAGCTGCCATTGCGGGCAATTTGCGGCGGCAGAGCATTTTTCTGGCTGGAGCTGGAGCCGACAACGGTCGTCAAAAAAATCGAGAGTTTAGTTCATCAAGGGTGTCACCATCAAGGCCAATTTTGCACCCATTGCGGCGGCAAACGACCCCACGCGACAGGCCCCAGTCCTTCTCCTAGAGACTGCGAGGTTCTTTTCGACGATTGACAGCACAAGTGGTCGCCAGCGTGTTCCAAACCGCCCGTTTGCGTGCATTGCGTCACTTGGAGGCTAGCTGTCCTCTGTATCTCCGGCCGACGACGACGACGAACCTCAACCTACCGCACCGTATCTCGACGACGCACATCTACTCGGTGACGGAATCCCCCTCTTCCCTCCTTCAACCTGGCTCTCAAGCTGGGTGCCACGGAGGCTGCGGCTTCCGCTATGGCGCAGCCAAAGGTCGAACCCGAGGACGACTATGAGTATGTTTGTCGATACGCCCGGTCGGGGCTCGAACCTGGCGCCGCTGGCTGGCGAGCGAGCGGAGCGGCCGGCAAGACGGATCGCTGACGCTGTCCTAGCTATGAGGCCCTCCCTCCCAACTTCTCCCTGTTGCAGAACATGGCAGCCGGTGCATTTGCGGGCATCGCAGAGCACTGTACCAGTATGTCCACCCTCATGTTATCTGCCTCCGTGGCTGGCCAGGGGGCTAACCTAACCTCGCGCAGTGTACCCGATCGATGCGATCAAGGTGGGCATATCATCACCCTTCGGCCATTTCCTTGGCCATCTCGACGCCGTATTGACACGCAGGACAGACGCGAATGCAGATAATCAACCCTACCCCGTCGGCCGTCTACAATGGAGTCATCCAAGCCACATATCGCATGGCCAGCACTGAGGGCGTTCTCAGCTTATGGCGCGGCATGTCCAGCGTTATTGTGGGGGCTGGTATGTACAGGGTGACACAGCTATGAAGCCGGCCGCGGGACCTTGGCTGACACCTATTGCTACAGGGCCTGCGCATGCTGTGTATTTCGCGACATACGAAGCGGTGAAGCATCTTATGGGCGGCAACAAGGTCGGTGTTCACCATCCGCTTGCCGCCGCAACGAGCGGCGCTTGTGCGACAATTGCCAGCGACGCGCTGATGAACCCCTTTGATGGTATGCCACGCGCCTGACCCTTCGCAGCATCCCGACTATGTGCTAACAAGACCCAAGTCATCAAGCAGAGGATGCAAATTCACAACTCGGCCAAGGTCTACCGGTCTGTGTTTGATTGCGCCAAATATGTGTACAGGAAAGAAGGCCTGGCCGCTTTCTACGTGTCGTACCCCACGACGCTGTCCATGACTGTCCCCTTCACGGCCCTTCAATTCCTTGCCTACGAGTCCATCTCGACGTCGATGAACCCGTCAAAGAAGTACGACCCCCTTACACATTGCCTCGCAGGTGCAGTGGCGGGTGGCTTCGCCGCCGCACTGACCACGCCGATGGACGTCATCAAGACCATGCTGCAAACCCGTGGCAGTGCCCACGATATCGAGCTGAGGACGGTCAATGGATTCGCGGCCGGCTGCCGGTTATTATTACGGAAGGAGGGTGCTCGAGGATTCTTCAAAGGTTTAGGCCCCAGGGTCCTGACCACCATGCCGAGCACCGCCATCTGCTGGTCAGCCTACGAGGCATCGAAGTACGTTTTGCAGTGCATTAAGGACCATTGATCTGTACTAACTGGATTGTTACTACAGGGCATATTTCATCCGGCAGAATTCGTCCTGAAGTGAAGCTTGCCGGACACCAACGTATGTATGTTTAACCTCGGTAAGCCTCGTGCGACTAGTTATCCCGTCTTGCTCTAACAGTTTCCCTAGGATTGATGAGGGTAACCTATGCTTCAGCTCAGCTCCGGTGATCCGTCCTCGGGTGTATATCATGCGGAAACCTTCACCGTCCTTGCTTTGAGGATGGGAAAGACGAAATGGAACTGGACACGGTGACGGGCGTCCTATCTCCCTTTCCAAACGGACTGCAGAGCACGCTAGACTCTGCTAGCAGCTGAGAGCATAACTTTGTACATATAATACCATGTAGCCAACGGTCCTCCTACACAGATCTGGTTTGGTTGGAGTGGGTTTGGGGCGTGCTTGGCTTTTTATCAAACGTGGACATGATTGACTAGATTTTGAAACGGAGTTTCCCGCACGCGCGCGATGGTATTTCTCTCGACATTGCTGCTCTGCCGGGGATTGTTGCTCACAATTTGTCAAATGTATCAACACAATGATGGCGAAACTGAGATGGCGAGGGACTGAGGTCCTAAGACAACATATGCAATGTGATAGGGGTCGCAAAAGAGCGTATCGGAATAACGATAGTGTTGACCGTTGGAGTACGTCTCGTGCAATGGTTTCCGTACCATGCAGTGGCTCGAATTTGGACGGTGCAGGGTACGTCGGATGCGCTGGAGGGTACGCACATTTACTATGTGCGCACGGATGCCATGCATTGTGCTGAATCGCCACATTCTCAACTTTACAAGAATGCTAACTGAACAACCCTGGATGAGATGTGGATAATGTAAACAGAGTGATATCGCGAGTTGACGGTGGGCTCTCGAACGGCAGTCTGATAGTTGGTAATTCATACTCAGCAAAGCGATTACAACACCATAAGCAGCACAGACGGCGACGTATGCTTGACAGCTCGCCTGATCGCCCCCCTACACAACAGCACTCATACAACAACAAACAATACTTCGTAGAAGTACGACGAACCCCGATGCTCCTTGCGTCCCTCCACGGGACTCTAAACCCAGTAGCTATATCACATATGCAACACCAAAACTCCCTTGATACTCCCTCGACACTAGCACGAAAAAAGCAGTTACACAGCTGTGGTGTCTAAGTAAACGCGAAAATACACCTAAAAGCCGAAGCCATTAGACCGGAACTGGAACTGACCGCCGCCCTGCTGGAACATGAATGGTTGTCCGCCGCCGAATGGGTGTCCCTGGTTAAAGCCCTGTTGCTCGTGCGAATTGGGGTCGTCGCCGCGGTCGAAGCGCGCGCGCAGTTCCGGGTCGCTGAGCACTTCATACGCCTCGTTGATGCTCGCCATCTTCTTCTCGGCATCCTCCTTGGTGAGACCCTGCTTGGCGGCCTTGTCAGGGTGGTGTTGCTTGGACAGCTTGCGGTAGGCGGCTTTGATCTGTCGCTCATCAGCGTCGTGTGGGACGCCGATGACCTTGTAGTAGTCTTTTGTTTTGCTGCGTTTGAGTGCAATCTCGGCATCACGCAGAAGTTGGTCGGCAAGGCCGCGCTTGGATTCGGATGGTGCGGCTTCCTGTGCCTTCTTGAGCGTGTTGATGGAAGCATCATAATCTTCGGCGTCAAGTTGGGTCTTGCCCTGATGGAGAAGACCGTAGAAAGAGTTCTCGTCGAGGGACAGGGATTCAGCGCAGTATTCCTTGGCCTTTTTGCTGTTTGACTGTGCGTGATGTCAGGATCATTGTATGTCGCCAAGAGAACGAAACGGAAACACTTACCTCGTAATATGCTTGGCACGCCATGGACACGAGCCTCGACACTAGGGCATCGCTGACCGATGGGGGGATGGTGCCATCTTCCCGCAAAGCCTTCACCTGATCCTTCACCTCCTTGATGAGCCCCTCGTCCTCGCCGGTGGGCACGAGTTGCCGCGCCGCCGTTGTAGGCTGATTCTTGTCCAGAGCCTTGGCGATCTTCTGAAGCGCTTTTTCGACACCCTTCTCCTGCCTGAGCAGCTTTTTGCACACTTTGGAATCGGGATCCGAGTGCAAGCACTTCCGGATAGCCTTCATACCCTCTTCCACGTCGCCGAGGCCGTAGAATTGGACGGCAGATATCTTCACATGCGGCGATGTGTCACCAGGCCTCATTTGCAGGATGTGTTGCAAATCTGCGATACCCCGTACTGCATGGCCGCTCTCAAAGTTACACCGGGCACGTAGCTCCCTCAGCGGGAGTGACCTGCTGGCGACGAGGATGGCTTCGCCCGCCTGGTTGGCGCACTCCTCCCAGTTGCCGCTCTTGGACGCCGCCTCAGCGAGTAGGGCCGCGCCCTTGGCCTCCTCTAGAGCGGCGAGCTCCTCGTCTTTCCTCGCCAGAATGTACTGCTTCTTGGCGCCATCCCAGTCGCCGCCGCGCGCCCTGATGCGCCCAAGTTGTGCGTGGGCGCCCTCGAAACCGGGCTTGATCGTGAGCACGCGATTGAAATCTTCGGTAGCCTGTGTAGTGCGGCCCAGCGAGAGGTAGGTGGTGGCGCGCTTGAAGAGCGTCAGGTAGTTGTTGGGATCGCGGGCGATGGCGGCGTCATAGTACACCAGTGCATCGTTGGTCTCGCCGCGGGATAGATGGGTCTGCGCCGATGTGAGGAGGGCAGAAATCGGTGTGTCGGAGGGAATATCGGTAGGAGAGAGGCCCGCCACTAGAGACGGCGACGTAGAAAAGAAGCTGGCGGCGAGCGCCAGGGCAGAGAGACGGACCAGCATGGCTGCAGGCAGACGACAGGATCCCAGTTATTGTCAATGCAAACGACGAAAGAGAGGCTGGTAAGGCCAGTCAGTCTGCTAGAGAGGTGCAGCGATGCTCTTCATAAGGGAATGATGGGTTGCAATGAGAAAGCAGTATGTGGTGGTAGATTGCCTCCAACGAGCAACTTGTCCTTTCAGTTTATGTGCATTGGGATGGTAGACACTTTAGCAGAAGCGCAAGCAAGCTAAGAGCCCCGCGATCTAGAACCAAGGAATCCCGGAGAAAATCAACAATCTGGCCACTCCAGGCCAGACATTCCTCAGGCCGCCCCATTGGGCTGTCCCTTTTTAGTGTTGGAAACGGCACGAACTTTCGCCCATTATGCAGGATGGCCAATGCGGCACCATCGAGTGACCACCAGGCACAAGACGAACTCAAACGAGTGCCAACAGCACACATTTGGTTGGAATAAACTATCAGCCTCTTCTGACTTGAGGATGCTACCGATAGAGCGGTTCTACTCTAATCATGAAGAATGAACACGGCAGTTGGGAAATCAAGGCCAAAAAAGCCCAATCGCAATAGAGTTCACGTGAGATTATCAAGGCGCTTTGGCCGCAGCTGGTCTTCTGGCGCCCCTCGATTGGAGAGGGTGGGGCAGATATGGATACACCACCTGCAGCTAGCGGCAAAATAATTGACCGCCTAGGGAAAAAAATATTCGACTGGAGCATCGATTCAGAAACATTCAATCCACACGGCTGATCTGCCTATCGACGGCATATATACGACGACACAACTCGCACTCACCGCCGCGCATACAATACTAATCACACCGATAACTTCGGTACCCACACGGTACACGAACCCCATATACACAATGTCTTTCCGCGGCGCTCCGCGCGGTCGCGGCGGCTTCGGTGGTGGTGGCGGCGGCTTTGGCGGGCGAGGAGGAGGTGAGAGACTCCCTTAGGATACGGGGGAATTGGCCTGCAGTCAGTTGCTAACCATCATTTCCACGCAGGACGCGGAGGAGGTTTCCAGCAGCGGGATATGGGGCCCCCAGCCACCGTACTGGAGATGGGCAAGTTCATTCACGCATGCGAGGGCGAGATGGTGTGCGAGAGCATCAACCCTAAGATTCCTCACTTCAATGCCCCAATGTACCTGGAGAACAAGGTGCGCTTTCACTCTTCTACTCTCCCCCTACTTCTCTTACTAACCCACAATTCCGCGCAAAAGACATCAATCGGCAAAATCGACGAGGTCCTCGGTCCCATCAACCAGGTCTACTTCACGATTAAGCCTTCAGAGGGCATCCAGGCTACGTCCTTCAAACACGGCGACAAGTTCTACATCTCGGGCGAGAAGCTCCTGCCGCTCGAGAAGTTCCTTCCTAAGCCCAAGCCCCCGCCGGGGGCGTCCAAGGTCAAGAAGCCCAGCAGAGGTGGTGCGCGCGGAGGGCGCGGCGCTCCTGGGGGCTTCTCTCGTGGCGGCGGCCGTGGTGGTGGCCGTGGAGGCTTTGGCGCTTCAAGGGGAGGAGGTGGTTTCAGCCGTGGAGGTGGTGGCGCACCACGCGGCAGAGGCGGCAGAGGCGGCTCAGGTGGATTCTCCAGAGGTGGCCGTGGCGGCGGTGGTGGCAGAGGCAGGGGCGGGTATTGAGACTGATTACCGACCACCTTTGCACTTCATCATGCTGTTGTAGAGCAGCGCAGTCCTTGCATAGGCGTGCAGTCTTAGCATCGAAGCGAACTACTGAACGCGGCAGAAAAGGGAGTTTTTGTTTTGATGTATGTCTGGGGCACTGGGCTACTGGCAGAACCGGCGTTTTACGGAAGGGGGCTTCGGAATTCCTGCTTTGTTTTTAAAAACTCGTCGCATTCTGAGGACGCGACTTCTGTACATGCGGGGATGCTAGGATGCGAGGAAACAAAACAAAAAGAGACGGTAGGTAGACTTGAGAAGCCATTGTTCTCCCCCCTGGCTCAACCCCTGAATCATCAACCCTTGATAGTGGTACGACTGTCTTTTTACACTAAACTCCCTCCACCGCGCTTTGCCTGGACGTATTTTTCTGTTGGTAGTGAGCATGAAGGAGGAAACACAATGCTAAAAGGACAGCAAGTCCGCCAACCCCTGTTCCGAAATACTGGGCAGCCCTGAAGCCAGCGAGGTAATCGCCAGTGTTGCTGCCACCAACCTGTACTTCCACCGTGCCCGATATTCCCAACGCACTGGATATCGAGCAATTCACCATGGTGACTACTATGCTTGCCGCTATGCCTTGATGCTCCTTGGACACGCTGTTGCTCATGAGGATGGTGGCCTAGAAATTGCGGACGCAGAGTGAGTAGGTATTCAGGTCAGGCAGGTGACACCTCAGGGGGGTAGCGATTATACATACCGCAGGATTACTCATGTCCATCCCCTATGAAATTGTTAGCTGGCAATCCATCCCAGGGCTTGAGCTTCCCGGCCCAGGCGGGCGAGGGAAGTGGGAACGGGAAAGACTCACAAAGGGCATGATCAAAATCCCCAAAAAGATGTTGAGCCAATAGCTCTGCGAAACAGGCGCAGTGGCGAGAAGTAGACTTCCGATAAAGAAAGCGCACATAGAAATCAACATGACCCAGTGTGGCTTGACACGGGACATCAAGAAATTAGCTAGGAGGCTGGCCATAAGACCCGTGATGGGAGCTGGCGCCAGAGCCACGGCAGCAGGCAGCGGCGACCACCCGCGGAGGGACTCGAGCAGCTGAATTGTGTAGTACACCCAGATGCCGAAGCACGCCCATCCCGCGCCCGTACATCCCAGCAGCACGAAGTTGGCTGTTGGGCTCATGGCCGAGATGGGAATCAGGGGGTATTCCGCCGAGCGCTCGTACCACAAGGCGCCGATGAAGATTGCGCCGATGATCAGGGTGAAGTACGTGTACGGCGTGGTCCATGACACGACGGGCGCCTGGCTGAAGGCGAAGTTGAAGAGGATGAGGCCGGTGACGCCCAGCGCCATTCCGACGGCATCAAGCTGCTTCCAGAGGCTAGAAGACATTCCTGGACCTTCTGTTTTGGTAGACTCTGGGTCAGCTCCTGGCAGCACCATGAAGCTAGCCACCCCCAGCACAAAACATGACGTAGCCATCACCCAGAAGCCCCAGGACTAGTCTGCTTTGGTCGCCACGAGAGAGGACATGATGCCGCCAACCACAAATCCAAACGGCGCACTCGCCCCAAACAAGCACAGCACCATGTTCTTTCTCATGCCAGGGGCGTAGACCCTCCCCAAGAGGGCCTGTCCATTCGGGACAAGCAATGCCGGTCCAACTCCCTGCATCGCCCTTGCAAAGCAAAAGTACGCTGTCCCCTGCCCCCCGGCGCTCTGCACAAGAGCCGCAAAGCCAGCCAGCATACTCCACAGCCCGAACCACGCAAAGCCGATGATGAAGGCTCTTTTGTCCCCAAATAGGTCGCCAAACCGACCCGACGGCAGCACAAAGGTCGCCGACGTCAGGCTATACGCGGCCGAGTACCACGCCATGGACCCCTGGCTTGTGTCGGGGAATGAGAGACCTATGAGCGGCGCCGGCAACATTGCCTGCGCAAGCCCGGCCAGCATGAACATCTGCGCCGAGCAGATGATCAGGACGAAGAGAACTTCGTGCAACGGGGAGAAGCACTCAGATCGCGTAGTGGGGGCTGTTGGCGGCTCGAGTTTCTTCAGGCGGTGGGAAGCTGGCCGTCGTTGGCGAGATCGGTAGAAGAGGAGCACCGTGTCGCCCTCGGGGCTGGATCCGCCATGCGAGATACCCACTGCCGGCGGAGGGCGGCTGTCGTGGTTCGAGAGGGTGAATTCCTGTACTAGGGGCTTATGAGGATTGACAATATGGATGGTGTTAGCTCGGCGTGATCTTGACGCTCCCCTTCGACCTCCTCCGTAGGCCCCAATGGCAGGTATGTTTATGGCACGCCATGCCGTGGACTCGCTCGTCGCCATACAACGGGCTGATGTGCAGGGTGGGACATCAGAACAATTACACAGGGTGTGTAGTGCTCGCGGGCCACCAGATTGAGACTTTCTGGGTATTGGTTTGATGGATGGTACGGCTTGACTTGGTATATCTCCGGAATGCGGAGTGGTGCCACAGCTACGGGGGTTTCTGCTTTCCATACCGCCTGTCGCGACTCGAGTGAGCGCTCGCATCCCTAAGTAAACGAGAGTAGTCAACAAAAGCACTATTCAGTTCGAGTGGAAACAAAGAGGAGCAGGAAGGGGTCCGGTCCGGAGAACTACGGGGGCAGAGGTGGGCATTTCTTGCTTTCGCTCCCTACCCTCGCATCTGAGGAACCATGGGGGGCACGGGAACAACATCACAAGCCCGAGTAAAAGAAAACATGGCGAGGAGGTGTGTGCCGATGGCCTAGCTGAGTAGTCGCAGTCCGGCTAATACTAGCGGACAAAAGGGGCTGGGTACGCTCGAGATGATGGGGTCTCAAGGTTTCGAACGGCCGATATTAGCCCCCGATTGTCTTTTGGCTGGACGACTGAACACGCCAGGAAATAAAGCCAGATTCCTCCATCTTCAGGGCAGCAGATAGGAGACACCCTCAGCAACCGCGAATTCTCACCGAAAAGGCTCCAGACGAAGAACAGATTGTGGTAGATAAGTCTAGGTTATTCTGTCTAGGGTTTGTATCGACATAGACAAAAGCATACATCGCGCAACGCTGCCCCCAGCTCCATTTGTAATGCTTATTGGCGTTGCATGCCTGGTGAAAAGGGATCGTGTCGGACCTAAAAGAGAAAGAACAAAAACACTCCCGCGTTTGGAGAGAATAAGAATAGCAAATTGAAATTGGGTCAAATCAACGGTGCAAGAGAGCTCCGGGGGAAAGCAGTAACGAAGTTACTAGTAACCGGAAGTTCCCTTCGGATATTCGCCGGGGATGTGAAGGTGTGAAATGGTTGGCGCGCCGCTGTCGTTGCGAACTGCACCCCGCGGTCGCTGCTCGTCCAGATAGCCGCCGTCTACGTCCTCACGTGCGCCGACAGTTCCGTCAGGCACCCCTCGAGCCCTAGTCCCCTTTTGATCCCAATTGGAAATCGTTGTTCCGTCTTGCTGGGCCGGGTCAGTTCCACGGTCAGCGCCGTTTGTGGGGGATGATTGTGACTGGCTTCTTGGTATCTGGCCACTGTCCACGAAGCCGCGGGCGTCTACCGGCAGCCCTACTGCTGCGTCATAGCCCATGGGACGGTTAAGAGGACCACGATACAGATCCTCCGGTGGCCCCGAATTCGTTGGCTCGGCAGTGGGAAATTTACCGTAAGCAGTCGGTGCCACCCGTTGAGCAGCACCCACATCGTAGGTATCTCGTCGGCCTGGCGAGCCGGGAAGAAAAGTGCTCCCAATCTCGTGATGTGTCTGAGACTGGCTTCCCTCATATCCGCCGCCGTGCTCCCGAAGCAGGTCGTGGTGCTGCTTCTCCGATGGGTTTCCCAGGGGGCTGCTCCCCGAGACTGCGAAATCGTGACTTGTATGGTCGTCATGACCAGAGCTTACACTAAGAGGTGACGGAACCTGTAAGCCTCTTTGCGCGTTCACCTGGAGATCAGATGGGAACCGCCCACCTGAAGGTCGCCGCGACAGGGTGTCTTGCCTGGGTTGCTGCTGACTGACTGCCCCGACAGCTGTTGAGAATGGAGGCTCCTCGTCGTCATCGCCCATCCCGTCGCTGCTCAGAGAGGAGCGCTGGGATGCTCTGCTGAAGCTTCGCACATGGCCGCGTACGAGGTTGCTTCGTTCCTCGGGAGTTCTCTCGGTGAGCATCCGGATGTCATCGTACCAAGCCATCATCGTGTCATGGCTCTCTGCACGAAAGACCCAGGTATGGCCACGGTGCATGGATCCAGTTTGACGACCCTTGAGAACAAACTTGTTCGACGAGCCGCCCTCAGTGGAGTGGGAACCGAGTTTCTGTTCCGGAAGATAGAGTGACATGACCGGCGCCTGGCTCTTATCCGCCGACTTGAATTCGTGGAGATGAGTCGGAGAAAGCACGTACCTTCCCAGGTTAGTACTCAATATCTGTTTCGGATGCGCTGGGGGGACAGGTACTCACCACCCGGCTGTGTAGCTCTTTAGGTATTTGCTCTTACGCTCCAATAGACCTGCTCGAATTTCCTGGCAGGCATAATGATCGCGGCCGGGATAGTGGATAAATTGGGCCGATCGCATAGGGACTTCGGGGTCCACAAACCGATCGTCCCTTTGTACAAAGGAACTCCATTCCGTGTCCTTGGGCATAGAGATTGGACCGGCTCGGAGCTCCTCGATGGCGCCGTACGCGACATCAGACTCCCGTTTGAGGATGCCCGCATATGCGTTATGTGACTTCTGAATTTCGCCAACCACAATAGATTCTAGCTCCCGTCCGGAGTTTTCTAGGTTTAAGTACGCCTTGGACGTGTTAGCTGTATCTCCCACTGCAAGAGCGGAAAGACCATTCCTACCTGGTGCAAGTAGTTCTCTTCGTCGATTTGTCTCTCTAACTGTCGATCAACTGCCAACCTCAAGAGATACGGATCCTGCTTTCCTGTTGTCAGAGCAGAGTCAAGCTCGGCCTGACCCAGAACCTCCTGGAGGTGGTTCACGGCTCTCCGGGTCGTTTCCATCTCCTTTTCAACCGAATTCTTGAAGTCGCCCGACAGATTCTTGATCTCCTTGATCTTTTGGTGGAGGTCGCTCCGTAGACCGGTGAGTGCCAAGATAACGTCCTCTTCGATTTCTCTGGCCTTAGTTGCCTCGGCAATTGACTGCTTGCTGTGATTCCGCAATATCTGAAGAGCGTCGTCTAGGCCCCCTGATGCTAGAAACCCAGGTGGTGTCGTAGTATTATTCAACACATTCGAGAGCTTCAGGAGTGACTTGGTTCGATGCTCGTAGTGGGTTTGTACCTCCCTGAAGTACGTGATCAGGTCCTTGAGAATCTTTCGCCATGCTGAGCGAAAACAGAAATGTCAGCTAGGAAGGACAATGGGCGTCATGTTGAGAATACAAACCTTGGAATCTGTTTGCAAGGACTTCAGTCGGGCTGCCTGTCGTCGGGACAGGGCAGTAGAATGCGCTTTGTATCTCATCCTGGTCCGTAGTCGATTGAAGGGCAAGGCTTCTAACACTGCCGGCCTTCATGCTACGACGACTGCTGCTGCGCTTCAAGCTTCCGTTTCGGCGTAGCGACGCCTTCTTCTTCAACGTATTTCCGCGGGACAGCGACCCGTCGCCGATGACGCCACCCATTCCGGCGACAGAGCCGGAGAAGGAGCTGGAACGCTGGAGATTGCCGCCTGGGCTCCCGGCGTCTATGATCGAACTACCTCGCTGGCTGGCATCCCACTCTTCAGTAAACCTCCCATTGGGACGAGTGGCAACAGGCGCGATGAGGTTGGCGCTGTTGTTGTTCGCAGAGATGCTGTCGGGCGGGGCAACGTGCGAGTTTGCAAGCGTATTGGAAAGGGTTTCGGCGTCAGCGACGCCCCCGTGGTAGTTTTGCTGCTGGGGAAAGTAGCTAGCCGTGCTATTCCCACGATCGAGGCCGCCGCGGGGGGAGGCCGCGGCAAGCGGAGACTTAGTGGTCGCCATGGCGGATCAGGTTCTGACGCAATGCATGGATGGCAGCTCAGTCTGGTGTCGCCACGAAGGTTATTCTCCACTTGAAGTATGTTAGCTCGGAGCATCACGCTGGAAGTTTGGGAGTTGAGGCGAAGAGCGCAGTAACTAGGGTTTGGCCGGGTTGGACACCTGACAAAGGAACACAGAGGAAGTGAGGAGGTGGGAGCACATGTGACACCTGAAGCCACGTACCGATGGTCGCTCAAGAGCGATGGTGGCACTTGTGCGCTTCTTGCTCGTTGCCTTCCTTTTCGTCGGAGCGGCGTCGGAGACAATTCTCGTGGGCGAAAGAAGGGACCGTCGGTTGACTGCAGATGGCTTTGATGGATGATGTCGATGCTGTCGTCACTTTTGGGCGTCTTGGCGGCCTGGGGAGCCGGGATTTCTGGGGTCCCCCAAATGGGTGATGTGCGGTGCGTCAGGGGACGTGCCCAGCCATGGATTGTTGGCAGGAACCCCGCAAACTCGAAGCCGAGCGAGCAAGAATGCCACTTGCGCGACTTCCGTCAATGAGTAGGGTAAGTTGCTCTCATCAAATCATCGTACCTATTCGAGAACCCTGCGGAATGCGGTGGTGCCTCAATTTTAGGTAGAGGAGAAGCACATACGTAACAACCAAGACCTGAAGCACCCTCAGCTGCAGAGAGAGCTTCGCCTTTGTGGCAATGACGTACGTGTTCGCGATGTGGTGTGGCAGGCCGCCCTTGATTGGGTCTGCTTGTGTCCCACCAGATCTGGCGGTGGTGGTGGCTTGCCAAGCATGGACCGCTACCCCGAGGCTTTCTCCTCACTCTTCTCAGAGCGTGAACGTGAACGCCAACTCTGAATGATGAGCGCGTCTATTTGCACCGTGCCCCCAATGTCAAGGTGCATTCCTACTGTTGCGGCAGCCCTGATTGCACCTGAAAGAGGCCTTCCTGCATTCTCCAGCGGCCTACTATAATGCAAACAAGTCCTCTAACGATGCGCAAATGGCCTCTCGTGTAAATTCCGGCCTTGCTAAACACCGTGTTGAAGTTCGAGGGTTGCTCCAACACATATTTTACACAAACACCCTGGAGTAGAACAGTGCAAAAAGACATCCTCTAAATAATTCGCCTTGAGCTGAAACGGACGGATGGCCTTTTGGCCTTTTGACTAGGGGTGGAGGAGCAAATCCTACATGAACATGGTCTTATATGGTTAGGGAATGCAGAAATGTCTTCCAGGGATGCGACATGGCCAAGAAGATCAAAACATATGGCTGGCCTCGACAATAAGATGCGGTCATTCCCAAAGATCCTTGTCGAATTACCTGACACAACGGTTGATTAAATGATTTCCTATACCTCGACTTGGGGCAGCCCTTCCAAGGTTCCCAGCCACCAGCGCTATCAATCATGTCAAACGGTTTCATGGTTGACTATTCCGCAACTCACAAAATGGAAACTCTTAAAAGTGGTATGGTAACGGCAACACGAAATCGTGACTCCTCAAGTGTATATTACTACTTAGGTAGTCCTTATGCCCTTGTCTTATGCGCACTTACTACCTACGTTCTTCCATGAGCCAGCCAATCGAAGATGAGACATCGAAGCACGCCAAGTAAGGTTATCAGGCGAAAGACTCCAAAGAAAACAAATTACCGGCTTGCATGTGGTTTCCTAAGTGGCCAACGACGGATGAGCTTCTACATGTCTCATCAGGACCTAGGAGTGGTTTACGGAAACGAGGGAAGAAAAAAGCAGAGTACGGGATATGTGGCAGAGTGCGTATAGTCTCCAGTTCGGGGCTCGCGGGGATTGCTGTTGTCCACCCGGGCTCCAGTCTGACACCCCATTCCGAAGGGAGCCGTCCTCGGAGCCGATTATCTTCAGTGCGACGGCTTCGGACTCTGACAGGGAACAGCCTTTCGCACTTTAAACCAAAGCACAATCCGTGTTCATATTCTACAGACCTGACCCGGGGGCCCGACCAGAAAGCCCAACAAGACGAGAACCCTTTCCAGTAGATGGGATCGGTCATCGAAGTTGGGACAAGCAGTTTTTCGCTTTCTGTTCTCTTCATTTAGTCACATAGCGCTTCGTCTCGTCCAAGTCTGAGAACCTGGTGTTTGGTGTTGAGGTGGTTTGGGTTGCAGCTGGCGGAGGTTGGCCCCCAGCGAAACCCCTGCCTTTGTTATCCGATGCTTGGCGAACCAGGATGTCGACCTCGGAAACTAAGCGACGGCATCCCATTCTCGGCCACAAATTTCTTTGGTTCGATCTCACCGGACGCATTTCCGACCCCTTCTTCCACCGCGTACTTAAACCAAACCCCTTCCCTTGGAGTAAATCGCTCCGTCAGCCTCCAACCAGCTCACTTCTTGCCGCGCAATCCACCCTAATCTTCTCAAACGACGCCTGCACAGTTAGCAACTTGCAGTAACCCAGGCCGTTGACTCGCTTTCTCAGCCCCAACCAACTTCGAACCTCGTTCCCCCATAATAAACGGACAGATCAGCGCCTGAGCCATGTCCTCCTCTCCCGAACACCGCGCTGGGAAGCGGCCTCGTGAGTGAAATACCCCAGGCCATCCCCAACTCCCGCTGCATCGCTCTCTACACTGTTCCAACCCGTTTTCCGGCTTGTTCTCGGAAATGTGTGGATGTGGTCACCTTGGCCCTGAAAGAATGGCGGTCCAGATGAGGACGTTTCCCGCACCTGAGAAACTGTGGGCCTAGGTTTGCCTCAACAGCCCCACCTACCTACCGACAGGCGTTTTTTTTCTCTTCACAAGTTACCGGATGCCAGGCGCACTTTCACAGTCACTACCCACTACCTATCCAGTTGTCATATCACATCCAGTCGCAGAAGCTACTCCACCCATTACACTTATGCCGAAGATGTCTAACTCGGACGAAACAATGACAGGGACCCAGTCGCTCCCTCCCCCGGCGCTGCCGCAGCTTGTGGCCGAGCAGCACGTCGCTATTCCCCCAACCGACAAAGACACTAAACGGCTGATCGTCGTCCTCTCCAACGCCAGCCTTGAAACTTATAAGGCTTCGCACGGTGGCCCCGGCCGCATGGGTGTGCAGAGAGAGGACAAGTACTCGCTTCTTAACAGCGACGAGCACATTGGTGTCATGCGCAAGATGAACAGAGACATCAGCGACGCCCGCCCCGACATCACCCACCAGGTTGGGACCACCGAGTCTGCATCTAACACACTGGCAGCCCCACTGACATGTCTCTTGTTTCGTAGTGCTTACTCACCCTCCTCGATTCTCCGGTGAACAAGGCCGGAAAGCTGCAGATTTACATACAGACGGCCAAAGGGGTGCTGATTGAGGTATCGCCGTCTGTCCGTATCCCGCGTACCTTCAAGCGCTTTGCCGGCTTGATGGTACAGCTTCTCCATCGCCTATCCATCAAGGGCGCCAATTCGCAGGAGAAGCTCCTGAAGGTCATTCAGAATCCCATCACCGACCACCTGCCGCCGAACTGCCGCAAGATTACACTCAGCTTCGATGCACCTGTTGTGCACGTACGCGAGTACATCGATACCCTGGGGCCTAATGAGAGCATCTGCTTCTTTGTCGGTGCCATGGCCAAGGGCGAGGATAACTTTGCTGACGCATACGTCGACGAGAAAATTTCCATCAGCAACTACAGCCTCTCCGCGAGTGTAGCGTGCAGCAAGTTCTGTCATGCCGCCGAGGATGCGTGGGATATCCTCTAGCTAACGCTCAGGCAACCCTGAGTTGCGGAGATCCCTGAGAGGCCCACCGAGTGACGGTTGGGAAGGGGGGTCTGATGGAAGATCTGTTTCCTTCTCCTATCAGGAGAGGTGCGGTCGCGGTGGCCCGTTCCGCGATACAACATCGCGGTTGACGGCCACTAGCTTCCGGAACTTGGGTCGTCTGTGCTTGCGCTGTCGGTGTTTTTACAACCAAAACATATGGCGTTCAACAACGGATCCAAGACGCTTTCGTCGTCTTTGTGGGCCACTTCAACTTGGTCACACGTTCCCTCTTCCTTTTCATATTTTTCTTGGCCCCTCTTGGCCTTTCTTTATACGTACAACCTTCTTGTAGTTCATGCTAACCGACCCGGTGCCGTTTTGCGGAGTCACGCATACAGCAATGCCTTTGCTTGGGGGAGCTGGTTGATTGTCCTGGTCGAGAGTGCTTGGTATACAGCTCGTCTCGGAGTGATCCACGGTAAGGAAATAGGCAGGGCGGAGCCGAAGGAATGGCGAGGATAGCTGAGCAAAATTCACGAGTTGGTATTGTCACTTGCAGTCACATGTGAGAGAAACAAGTAGAAGCGGCAATTTGCAGACGCGTCGGCGACGTCGACCCAAAAATGCTGCCCGGCCGGGCATGCCACGGGCGGCACGGCAAGCCTCTATGGCCTCGATTCCAGCCGGGCACAGACACGGCCATCAGGACCAGAGGTGTGCATCCAGTTGCAGGCGGCCTCGGCTGTGCAATGCAACCGTGTTCCGCGACTCTTAGCCAATCAAACCGATTCGCCTGGCAGCCCCTCAAGCGCCGACTCATCGTCACCCGCAGCTGGGTTCCCCCCCATCAAGTCCGGTGAAGCTGGGCTCTCCACCGTGGTGATGAGGTTGTGGTACATTAGCAACCTTCTGAGTTGGGGTTATCGTCCCACCTTCAACAAACTGCCTACAGATGGACAGAGGTGGGACAAAAGCGATGGGGTCTCTAGAGTTCATACCCCTCTATGGCCGGGGAGGTAGGTGAGAGGTACAGTGTGCGGGATGGAACGTGGCAGGTCCTGGACGGTCTGTTGAGGTGTCGCTGGTGGGGTTGGTGCCCGGGCTGTGGTTAGCTCCCTACCCCTGGCATACAGCTGGCGGCCCGCACATGGAAGTGCAGCAAGCCGCTGCTTTCAGGCGCCATTCGAACCCCCAAACCAGGGCGGGGTGCCTGAGGTATTGAACGCAAGACCTCCGACCGTGTTGGTCGAGACGTGACACCCTTGCAGCCGTGAAGCGGTTGCCACTCTCGCAGGTTGGGCATGTGTGATCCAATCCTGATCCACTGCGTCGTGACCGGGACGGAGAGCTGAACAGAGTTGCACAATTCAAAGCTCGAGGAACGCGGACCTGGAAACGAAGCCCCCAGAGGTATTTATGCTGGCCGGGCTGGTCACCAGCTCGGTTGGGCACCGTTGGTGGTGCCTGGCTGGCCAGTCACCCTGGGCCTCCCGGGGCGAGATGTGTGGGGCTGGCAGTCTTCAAGACCAGCGACCCATTCCCCACAATACAATTCGGCCATGCCGTGGAGAGTGGCCCTGGACGGCGCAACATATTTGGATTGCGCACAAATGTCGTTAGGAAGTGCTTATACGTCGCCCCAGGTACCTGCCTGCCACGGACGTTGCAATCCGGCTCCTGCAGGTGGGGAGAAGTCACTCATCAGTCAGGAGGGGTCACCCTGGCTCGCCTGGACTGACTGGTCCCGTCGCTCCCCTCCAACTCCCAGGTTATGTGAAGGGAAAAGCGACTTGCATTCCCGCCACCCTTCGTCTCGTCACAAATTCGTCCCAATATATTCTGTGCTGCTACCATATCCTCTCCCCGTCTAAAGGAGGGCGGTCTGATCACACACGCGCAGAGGAGGGCAAAACGGCATTGGCAACCGGCGCTTGCTTGGACGAGAACTCACGACGACACCCCTGCCATCTTTGCCTGCTCACGCAAGCTCACGCCACACCCATCTGGAAGTACCTAAGTGCCGCGGCCTGGTGTGTTGATTGCCTCGTCTCTTAGGTCAAGGCCCCGGCTTCTCGTCCTCTTCCCGCCCCCGACAGCCTAGCAGCCTGTCGTTGCTGCGTTCCGCCCCAGAACACACACACACACACACACTCACACACCTAGACAAGCCCTTGCAAGGCTGCCAGAAGGGTGTCCCCGGACCCCTCGTTATACTTAACAGTCCTGATGCTTCCGTTCCTCGAGGTTGCGCACCTCCCCTCATCCACGTCCCTCTACTCTGCTGTGACCCAGCCTCTGGGTCTGCGCTACCTATCCGCCGAAGACGGGCCCTTCCCGTCCATCGTCTACGGTGACCCGCAAGAACGCATCCCGCTTTTCGAACTGCGGCAGATCGCAGCTAGCAGGGACCGTCCGTTAAAGCCCTCGTACATCTCTGTATCGGCGCCTTCGGCCGACGCTGCCGACGACGCCTACGAGTTTGCGCTGCGCGCCAATCCCGATAGCCGGGGACGAAACCGGCGCCACCCCTCGGCGTCGCATCCGGCTGTGAGCGGCGCCTCGGCCACCCGTAGCATCAGCAGTGCAGGCAAGACTCGAGTCAACATCACTGACTTCGACGGCAACACCATGGAGATCGTCTACCGGCCGCCTCCAGAGTACCCGCCCTATTACGGGGGTCCCACCGTGCGGCGCACCCAGTCGACGCAGAAGGAGGCAAGTCGCATCTTGGACTGGAATTACGGCGTCGCAAGCTCGGAGCCTGCCTCTTCCGGCCCGAAGTCCGGTGGGTCCGCCCGGACGGTTGGACGGCGCCCATACAATGGGCAAGCCAGCGATGAACCCTACTCCTCACTGAGGCGGAGCGTCACAGACGGACCCACAGTATACGAACCTCTACCGTCGCCCCGCCAAAACTCCAGCGGTTTGAGTGCAGGCACCGTAGTCGGAACGCTGTTGGGTGTTGCCGCCGCCGGCGCTGCGCTCGGCAGTGCCCTCACCTACAGCAAGGTGAAGGCCGACCGCAGCCGGGCTCCCCGCCAGGAATTTGATGCGCCAAGTTTCTCACGCCGCTCAACCTTCCCGGACCCATACCCGGACCGCAACAGCCGTTACGTGGATGTTGAGCGAACAGTAGAAAAAGTCCGCTACCCGGATGGCTTCGTGCCGGTCGCCGATTACCGACCAGCCCCGGACTACATTGCTCGGTATAGTCAGGCAGGCAATTCAAGGAGCAGAGAGGTAGAGGATCTTGAGTACGACGACACGCGAGGCCGCCACAGCTCTTCACGGTCTCGGGCTTCGGCGCGGCCCCGGAGCGAGGCTGCTTCAAACAGGGCACCCCTCCTCCTCGCTGAAACCGAACACCGTAGCCAAGCCGGCAGCTCCCGGAGCTCCAGGCACCCGCCCATCGTCCAACGCAGCTACACATACGAGACTCCCGAGCGAGACAGCTTCGTGTCGGCTAGGAGTCACCGGTCATCGACCACGATTCGTGGGCCGCCACCACCTAGCCAGTCAGTTCCGTTAGTTTCGCGGTCCAGGTCTGGCAGTCGGATGACGACGACCACAGTCAAAGTCGGTGGCGGTGCGGACGGTCGGGACGGCCGGGCTGGTACCTACGTGTCAGCCCGCGGCGTTCCTCTGCCCGCAAGCGGTGTGGGCAGTAGCCACGCCAGGTGGGAGGACGACGACGACGATGGCGACAGCGTTGCTCCCAGCGACAGTATTAGCTGTGTTGGGAGTCGTCGGAGTGGGCGGGCGTATCATTAGCGTGTTGCGTGGTTGGCACGAGAATGACTCAGGAGAGGGGCGGGAACGATGATGACCAGATATGATCGAAACAAGAGAAAATGTTTTTACACTCGGGGCAGAGCAATCTGCGCTTGCATGGAATAAGGGAGCGGGAAGGCGGGTCTATTTCTCCCCTACGGTTAGCACCTATTTGGATATCTAGGTTTGTGGGGTTCCGGGAGGGTCAACAGTTGTGCTCGATTGCGACATTGAGCAACAGCCCAATGTCTGAAGTTTTTTTTCTCTTTTCTTTGGACGATGTAAACATGTACTTTTGAATAGTTTTGCCTTTGTGGGAGGTACGTGTCGATATACAATCTCTCCGGCTATGCACACACGTATTTCATGCCGAGAACGTGAAGTCGGATGAATGAGTGGCGATTTGCTGATGTTTCAAGGCGGGCCGAACCAGCGAGCATCCCTTCCCCTTTCCCTGCCGGTGCCTCCGATATTCGGACCAGCGGTTTGCACCCGGGGATTCGGTATCTCCCCGGAGTTTGGCTGTCCGTCTTGAACCTACCTCCATTGCCCTAAGCCCAGCAGTGACAACCGGTTCTTGTGCAACAGCCAAACTTTGACACCCCACTGCCCGCCTTGCTGCGCAGGTACAAGCATATCCTGCCCGTTGGCTACCCGCGTAACGAAGGCGCCACCACAGCTTCAGTCACACGACACCTTCCATCCTCGTTTTCATGTTCGAGCTCAACAGCACTTGCACTCGTCACCACCCCCAATAGGTCGCTGCAGTCTCGCAGTCTCTCCTTCTGCCGATGCAGGGTTTTGTGCTCGGGGAGTCGATTCCCCCGGACACCGCTCATGTAAGCTGCTCCGTCCTTCTTGTTGGGGCGCCTTCAAAACCATCTCGAAGTTGGCTCACCCCTGACTGGTGCTATGGGTCATAGGCCGTGAGTGTGTCGCTGCCGACATGGAGCGCGAATGTCGGCTACGAGGAGGGCCATGACTGGGTCATTAGTCGCCTGACCACCGGCTACCCTCGGTGAGTGTTTCCAGTGTCACGGTATCACGGCATTTATGTGTGGAAAATGGAAACGGAGAGCTGACGCATCGCACAGTTTTTTTATCCACCGCAGCATCCAGGCCTTCGCCGCCGAGCTGGCTGACAAGTTTGGCGCCCCTGGTTCCAGCTCGCGTGCCATGCTCTTCCCCACACGCCAGACCGCCACGCGCTGTGCCACCTTCGTCCGGTCGCGCGCTCCCGCCGCCGATACGACCAGCCTGTCAGTCATCCATCTTGTTGTCGACCCGGCGAGCCCTTCTGCAAAGGCTCTGCAGCTCTTCTGCCCCGCCGTATCCGCGGTTCTGTGCTCGGCCGAGGTCTTCCCAGTTGCAAAGGAATACTGGCAGCACACAGGTGACGGCGTCTCCAGCCGTCGCGCCGAGTTTTGCCACGGCCTGTTCCGGGACGGTCTGCTGCGGCTTGATGACGGGCCCAAGAGCCCATCCCAGAAGCCCTGTCGGGGCCCGCGACGTTACCAGCGCCCAAGTTCGCTGGACCAGGGGAGACCGAACGGTGGTACAAGTCCCGTATCCCCGGTTACTGCCCCTGGGCAGGAAGTGCAGGAGACGTCACGCTTCCTCGAGGAACGCTTCGGCCGCAACTTGGATGTTTCGTTTGTCGAGCCCGCCAAGTCGGCGATTCGGAGACGGATCGCCGGGGCCCTGCGCGGCGATCACGAGCTCAGCACGTCACCGCTGCCAGAGATGGAATCTAACTCTCGGGGCGTTCATCTAAGAGAAGATGATGTCTACCTGTTTCCATGCGGCATGAACGCCATCTTCAACGCCCATCGTGCCTTGCTCGGCGCACGGAGTAGCAGTTTGAAGAGCATAAACTTCGGCTTCCCATATGTCGACACCCTCAAGATCCTGCAGAAATTCGGGCCCGGGTGTGTATTCTACGGCCACGCCTCCGAGTCCGACCTCGACAAGTTGGAGGAGAGCCTGAAGGCCGGCGAGCGCTTCCTCGCATTATTCTGCGAATTCCCCGGCAACCCGCTGCTGACCTGTCCCAACCTCGCGCGCATTCGCCGTCTCGCTGACGCCTACGACTTCGCCGTCGTGGTGGATGAAACAATCGGCACATTTGCCAACGTCAATGTGCTGCAGTACGCTGACATTGTAGTGAGTAGCTTGACCAAGATCTTCTCTGGTGACTGCAACGTCATGGGTGGCAGCGCCATCTTCAACCCCAATTGCCGGTACTACGCTGCCCTCAAGGATTTTGCCCGCCGCGAGCTCGAGGATACATACTGGGCCGAAGATGTGATATTCATGGAGCGCAACAGCCGCGACTTTGCATCGCGCATTGATAGGATTAATGTCAATGCCGAGGCCATTTGCGACGCTTTGAGGCCGCACCCGCTGGTCAAGTCGCTATTCTACCCGCGATACGTCGAGACAAGCGAGAACTACGAGGCTTGTAGACTTCCAGGAGGGGGCTATGGCGGGCTATTGTCCGTTGTCTTCCACGGAAATTCTCAGGCAATAGCGTTTTACGATGCCATCAAGACGGCCAAGGGGCCGAGTCTGGGAACCAACTTCACCCTCACCTCTCCCTACGTGCTTCTGGCGCACTACCAGGAATTGGACTGGGCTGCAAGCTTTGGGGTCGCCCCGGACTTGGTCCGCATTAGCGTTGGCCTAGAGGAAACAGCGCATCTTGTCGACGTCTTCCGGAGTGCGTTGAAGGCGGCAGAAGAATGTGTACCTACAGAAGGAGCCTAGATAGACATAAAACGGAGGTTGAAAGAGAGATTAAGATGCATTATTGACTGCGCCGGCTTGCTATGTTGCAGCTCATTGACTGAGCGGTTGAGTTGAATACTACATTACAATACATGGAGGCCCAGGTGTGGTATCACCAATCGCGTCACCAAAGAGCTCCTTGCGCCGCTCTATTTCATTATACTCCTGTTTCTCCTTTGTTTCTTTAGGGAACCAACGCTCCAGATAATTCATCAGCTTCAAGTCAATATTAACTATGCGAGTTAGCGCGAGGTCTGGATATGTATTGCTGTGGAACAGTTACCTTCAGTTGCAGTCAGGACTGTACTCGCACGGCATAATGGACACGATTTCTTGTTCCGATTTTGCATCTTGATCATGCAGCGGATACAAAATATATGGTCACAGTCGAGCCTAATAGGTAGCCAGCAGATAGAGAGACCTGTCATGGGTCAGAAATGCCAGTAGCAGTGGGAGTGGGACATGACAACATACAAATTGTGCATGTGTAGTCTGCGACCTGAGGGACGATGGCGAGGATGTCTTGCGAGAGCTGCGCGCATACATCCTTGGCGATGCTCTCGGCGATATAACTTGCTGAGTTCATCGCCTTGGGGAAGACCGTTTTCACCCTCAGAGATGTTTGCTTGTCGAATTCTGTGTCTTGGGTTAGTTATTTAAGTCTTATAATGGTAGAGTAAGGAGTGAAATTGGTGATCTCACTCTTGATTATTTTCATGACGGCCGTCTGATTCAGCTCCTGGAACTGGACGTTCTGTAGCAACGTAGCGTTTAGGGCCAGGAAGCGAGTGTAGGCGGTCGTGCTCGCTTCAAGTTTGAATTTCTGCAGGAGCTGTCGCTTGCTGACTTCGTCTTGGAACCAAACCAGTTGCTTGCGTGCCCGCTCACTACTGCGGACGCCGCCAGTGGTCTCGTTCGTTGAGAAGAAGACCTGCGCCGCGAGGTACAGCTCGAATATCTCGCGCCAACGGTAAAGGTCAGACTTAGAGACTTTGATGAATCCCTTCCGCGGCCTCGCTACCTCGGATATCTCACTCCCTAGGGTTGAGATGCTGTCGGCCATGGTCCGCCGCTCCTGGGTCTGGAGCGTGTCGAGCTCGCCGACGTCGGTCTGGAGGATGTTGAAGAACCTGGCGTCGGAATCCAGCGGGATCTTAACCCAAGGATTTATCTGCTGGCCATCCTCGCTCACAGTCTCCCCCTCTCCAGGCGTGTCTGCCTCGACAGGGGTGGTGACTGGCTTTAAGAGGGAATCTTCGACCGCTGTCTCAGGCCCGGTCCATGCCGCTGGCAGCGCCGATAGGGGCCGCACTACCAACCTTGGCCGTAGGAGTTGAGACTCACCCGGCTCCAGGCTGTACTTGGCGTTGCGGTCCGCAAGGAGCCGGTGTAGGGTATCTGGGTCGTAGCCGTTCCTGATGAGTTCCTCGCGCACCTTGCCCAGGATCTTCTTGAGCTGGCGATACGGAATCGCCTTCTCCACCCAGTGCTGCGGGTAGCTCTCGGCCTGCAGCGCCTCCTGGAAGGCGTGACCAAACTTCATCGCAGGTAGTTACGCAACCAAAGCACCGACCAGACAACGACTGCATGCGGCGTGCGCATGGCGGGAGGAGAACCTGGTGTCGAAACGAGGCCGCAGAGCAAGTTGCCTCAGAGCGTCGGGAGGCGCCTTGGTGGTGGGAGCGTTCCAGGCCTGTCAGAATACACCGAGGTAATTGATGAAGGACGCGGAGTTTGGCATATAGAATAAGTATTGTACGACACAATACCTAGAGTAAATCTCGAGCCTTTTTTAGGTGAGGGGAACCTTGCTAGGTAGGGAGATGAGATGAATGGGAACATGTAAAGACCAGGGAACTTGTGAAAATCGCTCAACACGCTTTGAATGCGGTTCAGTGCTCCCCAAAGCAAACCCTCATACCCTGCTAACCGCCCCTTGCTCCTGCCTTGTTACCAACTACCAGGCGGCTGGGGAGGTTTGTTAGGTGGTGCCGCGTGACTGACGCAGGACGCCCGGTGGCAATGGTTCGAGAAGCTCAACGGCATTTCCTCCCTTACGTAATTCTTAGTCTTGTTCTCAGCTCCTCAACCCACAGCACAAAAAAAGCCGGCTAGACCCGCCCCATACGTGCTGCAACTCACTTGCTTGCTGCAGAACCGAGATCTGGGGGATTAGTTGATCACTTGACAGGACACACATGGGAGGGGTTGCGATGGGATGGCAGTGGCGGGGTGTCGTTCCACCACTCTGGCCCTACAGAGTTTAACGATCTCCGAGCTCTTATCGAAGGACAGTAACTGCACTTATTGAGAACCGAGCCATAATTTTAGCTTTCAGATGGGGTTCTTCTTGGATTAATTATGCTCGCTCTGTGTGAGCTTCTCCTAGACTTTCCCTCCCCTGGTGGGTCCCGCCGCGGAACACCAAAAATGGCGGGGCAGCTTATCCACCCCACCATGCCCCGCATTCCTTTATTTTCCACTCCTCGTCCTGTATTTGCTACCAGTTGATAGCTGCCCAGCGTCCCCCTGAAAGACCCTAGAATGGGGGCCGAGCAGTCAACACAGAGGCCTGGGCGACAGCCCGTCGCGACGGCCATACGCAAGACATGTTACTATGAGCTTCTGGGAGTTGACCGACAAGTGACTGATGATGAGTGAGTACTGAAGCCGCCCTCCTCCACCCCCGGAGTGCGCTCCCTCTTCCACGAACGGATCCTGATCCGTACTAGGATCAAAAAGGCGTACCGAAGAAAGGCGTTGGAGCTACACCCGGATCGAAACCTCAACGACACAGAGAACGCCACACGGAGGTTCGCAGAGGTTCAAACTGCCTACGAGATATTATCCGATCCCCAGGAGCGAGCGTGGTACGACTCCCATCGCGATGCCATCCTCAGCGGCGACGATGATGTTTCTGGGGGAGCGCCCTCCGATCAACCCGCTAGTGTGCATACGCCAGCAGCGGCCATTTTTGCCCTGATGGGCCGGTTCAACTCGAGTGTGCCCATGACCGACAGCCCCAGCGGTTTTTTCGGCATCCTGGATGTATTCTTCGAGAAGCTCGCGTCCGAGGAGACTGCCGCCGCTGAGTGGGACGGAGCCGATGTACTTGACTACCCGCCGTTTGGTCGGGCAAACGACGACTACGACACCGTGGCAAAGCCCTTCTACAGGATATGGTCGAGCTTCGCGACCAAGAAGTCTTTCAGTTGGAAGGACAAATATCGCCTCGGAGAAGCGCCCGATCGCCGGGTACGACGGCTAATGGAGAAAGAGAACAAGAAGTTCCGCGAGGAGGGCATAAGGGAGTTCAACGACGCTGTCCAATCTCTAGTCGCCTTCGTAAGAAAGCGAGACCCTCGATATATCCCCAACACACAGTCCGAGGCGGAGCGACAGGAGATACTTCGGAGCTCAGCAGCTGCGCAGGCGGCACGGTCGCGGGCTGCTCACCAGGAGAAAGTGGCCGAGTACGCGGTACCAGAATGGGCGCAGTCTCGAAATGACAGTGAGCAACTCGACGAGTTTTCATTGTCCGAGGAAGAATCCGAGGTTGAGCACATAGAGTGCGTTGTGTGCAACAAGATCTTCAAGAGCGAAAAGCAGTTCGAGGCACACGAGAGGAGCAAAAAGCACGTCAAAGCGGTGCAACAGCTACAGTGGCAGATGAAAAAGGAAAACGCGACGTTCGACCTTGGAGGCGGTAAAGTTTCCTCGGCACTTGATGATCCTGTGACGGCGGCCGATGTGGTAGACTCGGCGTTTGTTTCGGATCATGAACAACATCGCAACGTCTGTGAAAGAGGGGACCAAATTCCCGCCGGTGATGAGGAGGAGCAGCTGAATCCACAATCCTCCAGCGAGAGTGGCAATGATGAATACGCTCCACGCTCAGCGGTTGAAGAGCGCATTCTCCCCGTCAAACCTGCCACTGAGGGGAACGCCAATGTCACCATTGGCATCGACTCCGCCACAGCCAGCGTCAATAACCTGTCTCTAGACGATGAGAGCGCAAGTGGGAAAAAGATTGGGAAAGCCAAGTTAAAACGGGGGAAAAAGGCTGCCCGTCAAGCAGCTGATTTTGAAGAATCCGTGAGTACTACTTGGCCAACTTTGCCCAGCCGCTTTTCTAACAATCGTTGATTGCAACTCAGTTTAAATGCGCCGTCTGCAATGAGAACTTCACGTCAAGAACCAAACTGTTCTCTCATATCAAAGATCTAGACCATGCAGCTCCGGTACCGAAGGCCAAAGCAGGCAAGAAACAAAAGCGATAGTTGAAGCCTTTTCTATCTAAGCTCCAGGAATATTATTTCAAGTCGGGCATAGACCCCATCGCTGGGTCAAAAACAGCTCCGGAACGCAACACCCGTACCACATACAGATCCAAGTTGCTGCCCTGGTTCTGACGACCACTTTTGACATTGTCGGATGGCCTGGACAGAAAATAGAGTATTGGCTTATGAGTAGATTCCCGGATGGTGACCGGGAGGGAGGATACCCATATATTCCCTCATCTATGCGTCAAGTACCGTATCTGCGTCGTCATCATCGTCACTCAGCGTTTCTACTTCGTCGATGGCCTCGGCACGGGTTGAGCCCATACCCAGCTCGGGGTCGTGCGGAGAAACGTGGATAATTGCTTTGCCTTGGACATGCTTGACTGAGCTTTTCCACATGTCCCAATCGTCTTCATCCTTGATAAGGAAGCCGATAAGCATGCTGGGATCCATGTCCTCGACATGGAGATGCCGCAGCCGGCGAGTGTGGCAGGAGTCAAGTTCCTCCGGTGTGTAGTCTTTGGGATCTAGGTGATAGGTAAGGGCCGGTCTCGGATGGTGAGGGTCCAAGTAGAAGAGCCACTGCCCCTGTGCGCCAACAAAATAATGGGAAGACGAAGGGCGGCCCCTGAGCTCATTAGTTGACACTCGAAAAGTGGAATAGTATGGCTGAAGGTGACTCTTACCCGGCAATCCCGATTGACTGTGGCATCTGCAAGGTGGAAATCAGCGCCTCGATATAGACCTGGTTGATCTTATCGATTCCTAGCCTCGTACAAACAAGGATGAGAGTCGGATGGAAGGCTTGGCCGTCTGGGTTTGCAACTGCCATAAAGCTATCCTCGTAGACATCCGGTAGGTCGCCGGTAGAATACACCCGCAACGAGTTCTCATGGTCGCTTGCCAGTGCCCTGGGGGTGTCAGCTGCTAGCGGTTTACATCTTCCTGGAGGACATACTGTATGCATCGTGAAGTCGCCGAAGGGCCGAACCATTCACCGGGGTATTTCCCACACGCGACTGCGCCATGTCTGACAAAGTTGTGTAAAGAATATGGGGCACGGGGGTCGTCGGCGAAAAGTGATAAGACTTCGCCCTCGGCGCCCGGATCCGCAGCACGTCGCCATTCTGAGTAGAAGCTGGTTAGTTGTGATATCCGGCACACGGAAAGCCACCTGCGCAAACATACCCCTTCCAAGACGAGCCGTCAGCAACGCGTTAGCTAGAAGGCTCTGTCCCGATCTGATCATGCAGCCCCAACCTGTGTCTGATGAGAAACCCCCAGTATGGTCCCCAAAAGATGTCTTGAGTCGCATGGTGAACGACAAGGTCGAAACTGCTTTGGGATCTTCCGAACGGGGTATCATCTCAAAGTCGGTGCGGTACGTCATCCATATCCGAGATTCGAAATCGTCGAGAAACGCAGGCGGCCATCCGCCGTCCTGCCCTGGCTCCTCGTAAGCAAGCGACGACTCAAAGCTGCTGGAGGCTGAGTCGGGAGGTGTGTTGGGGATTGGGGATGTCTTCGTGTCGGGGACCGGCGGTTGGGGCGTGTCGGACGTCTCGATCGTATCCGCAGGCGGTGTACTCGTGGTCGGCGGCCGTGGCCCCCCATATGTCTTGGTGTCGAGCGTGTAAGAGCAGCCAAGACACCACACAGGGTCGTTCAAGCTACGATCGTTGATGGGTTCAGGATCCCATATCTTCTGGAATATCCGCCGGCCTACCCGGCTGACTTCGGCAGCGCCTGCTATGGCAACTTCCATGGCGCCCGCCAGCTTCGGAGACGTGCCCGAAACCGTTGATTGCCAACTGCTGCTGCCTGGCCGCGTAGGCGTCATCAGAGGCCACGCCCACGAACGGCGAGGACCTTTTTTTCTGCAGACAGGGCGTGGGCAATATGTTTTGTGAGAATGTCAACTCTAGCAAGCGCAGACGTGGTTGAAGCTTGTCCTGCACGGTCCCGGAAGGAAGTTCGGGGGCCTCAAGGGAGAGGAGGGGCAACAAAGCCGTGCAAGGTCCACGGGTGATGAGGCTCGGGATATGAAACCCGATGTTGCCAGTGCAGACGTCGCGCGCGCGGTGCTGAGGGCAGGAGATTCCTTGCAGTAACGATTTGGCCTGAGGGGAGTTTTGAGAAGGGAAGCACTCAATGTTGAGGAGGCGGGACCTGTTCGTCACAGTGTGAGGGAGGTATGTCATCTGGTCGCAGGGGCTCCACCCGAACACAAGCGAGCTCAAGTGGGACCTGGGGAGGCTGCCTGCCGCAAGCAGATCCCTGACCGATCAAGCCTTGTGACTGCCTGGAAGTACCCGCTGGTCTACCCTAACCCTTCCTCTGCCTCTGCAATGTCAAGCCAAGCGGCCTACATGACTCCAATTCAGAGGGTCCGCACTAATCCACACCAAACTGTTGACCTCGACAGACGGGCAGAATCTGCCAACAGATGCCCCAGACCGTACCTGGTGTATCGCAATTATTTTCCAACATCATACCCGGAGCTCGGTCTTATATTGCCCGCATCGCATTGCACATAGCACCAGTCTCCAACAGTTTTCTCGCCTGAACTCCCCTCGCTTTGGTAGCAATGGCAAACCGAAGGGGGGGCAAGAAACCCTGGGGAGGTGGGAAAGCCTCCCGTTTCCAGTCCGGGGCTGCCGCTGGCAGAGACGGATTGTCCACAAGCCGCCCGGGTTCGGTTGTAAATGGTTCGCTTTGCCATCACCCGTCCCAGTCCCAGTTGCCGTGGCTGGCCGCGTCCTCCTCTGACTTTAACTAGGATTCACCATGAGAGATGAGGCTAGGAATACAGTATCTCATGAGCCTCTCTGGGCTCGGACTTCAAAGCTGCGGGAAAAGCCCGTTGCATTTGTAAGCGCAGGTTTTGTTGATCCTCTCAAAGATATCAAGCCTCCGGAATCTGGTTCGGAGAACAAGCCGTCCGATGATGGTGCCGGCGACACCCACGATAGTGCAGGGGATGCACGCGGTGCCGATGTTGTGGAAATAATCCAGGCCCGGATCATTACCGTCCACGCAAGCTCCCTCGAACAGGAGTCGCTAAGATCAGAGGCGCCTACCCCCGGAGAGCTGGTCGGGGAGAGGAGCAACGATCTTGAGAGACGAGATGACGCTGTCGTTCCCCCTGTCTTTTTCTTCGACCTTGAAGGGGATAAATCCAAGTGTCACAACCACCAATCCACGCCCAATGTCCCGAACTGTCAGTCTGAGCCCGAAGAATCGGACTCGAGTGAGGATGTCATTCTTTTCCGGGGTAGAGCTTCGAAGACCCAGAGCAACTTGCCCAGTGGTGGCCGGCGTAGGTCTCGCGGGAAAAAGCGAGAGCCTAAGCTGCGTCGAGCGCGATCCCGATCTGCGGGCCATCCTCTTCAAGTGACCGAAGAGTCTGGGGAGGTCGACGAGGAAGACGCAATTCTTGCAGACTACATTGCCAACATGGCGAATAACTCTGAAGATGACCTCTTGACCGGCCAACTTCGCATCCTCAGTCAAAGAGAGCTCGGTGGCGAACATGGCGCTTTCGGCGAGACCCCGGCTGATATTGACGAGGCCGAGTTGCTGTCGTCAGCAAGCGAGGCGAGTGAAGACAATGCCGATCAACGTCAAGGTTTTGTTGAAAAAGACGATTCTGAGGTTGACGGGGACATGGATGTCGAAATGGACGACGAGACTCTTGCTCGGATTCTCGCCAGGCAGGAGTTGCTGGGCATCGACAGCGACGAGTTTCCCGCCTCTTCGGACTTCTACGACAGAGCCGGTGGTGAAAATATGGCAGGGCAGTCTTCAACAGCAGCATATCGACCAAAGAAACGACAAGCCAACAACTCGGTCATAGAAGCTTTTGATGATCTTGATCTGACTAGCTGGGCCCCGCCACCCGAGATGTTGGGGCTACCGAAAGGACGGCGTCGGAAACAGCCGCCCACCTTCAACGTGTCAGATTCGGAACTTGAGTCTGCACTGCGGAAGGCCTGGGAGAGGGACAGAGAGCGGAAGAAAAACCGAAAGATGGAGCGCGAAGCACTCCGTGCCTCGGGCCTCCTGGGCAAGAATGTGAATCCAGATGATTTACGCGTCAAATACCAAACGGGCATGAAGCTTGACGAGATCAAGTATGAACTGCTGACCTTTCTCGTCAGCACAGCAGAGACGTGAGGACTCCCGCATTCACACTCAGACTATACGCTAATCCTTGGTAGCATTCAATTCCCTCCCATGGATAAGCAGGCACGCAAAATACTTCATGAGCTGGCCAACAAGTTCAAGATCAAGTCCCAATCAACTGGAAGCGGTGATCAACGGCGTCCAGTCCTTTTCCGGACCAAGCGGACAGTGAGGTACTCGGAGAACCGCTTTGAGGATGCAGAAGGCCACATCAACGAAGCTGCTGCGCGCATCGGGCGCAAATACTTCCATCGACTCGATGCCAAGGGTAAAGGACAGCCGAGATCTGGTGGCGGCGGGGGACGATCGGGGGGTTCCAGTGCCGTCACCCTCAGAGAAGGCGAAATCGCTGGCGCTTCGATTCCAGAGCTTGGCCAGGAAAACAAAGGTCGTGCGATGCTGGAAAAGATGGGGTGGGCGAAGGGAATGTCGCTGGGCACGCTGGAAAACCAGGGAATACTCGAGCCGGTCGTTCAGGTCATGAAGAGATCAAAGGCTGGCCTCGGATAATGTGCCATTCGCCAACGTCGAAGATGCCATAGTCATATGCATCATAGCTGTAGCATGGAGAGCAAACTGTCAAAAATTTTATCTGTGATATTTGCTCGACCATCCCACCAACACGCCCCTGAAAAGTGACAAGGCAAATGTGAGAACGGCATTCGCATTGACGTCAACCTAATAAATAGATTGCGAGGTACACTCATCATGACGTTTTGTCAAGGATCGAGTATGCCATTCCGGCAGATTTGCCCAGCTCCATCGCAACGAAACGCATTTCGATTGTTCGTTGAGACGCGAGCGAGGTTCCTATATGCAGATTCGGAATCAAGCAATCATCGGTAAAAGCTTCATACACTGGTCCCAAAGACAGAGGGGGCGAAGTAATTGTTTTGTTCATATGCACGATTTCATTTCGTCCGAAACCCTGATATCAAGGTATGTATTGTACACCCGCCAAACCCCATAGACCGTGAAGACATTGCCCCCAGAAAAGCAGACCATCCGTAACGCATTGCATTAAGAGACTCCCAGGAATCAAAGTGTCATGGGCAGGTCTCATCATGACACCCAAATGCCAAGCAAATCCTATGCCCGAGAGAGATAAAAGGAAAGCAAACACACCATCCGTCTATTTCGTGCTCGAGGAGTACTTGGTGACGGCCTTGGTGCCTTCCGAGACGGCGTGCTTGGCGAGCTCACCGGGGAGGATGAGGCGAACGGACGTCTGGATCTCTCGGGAGGAAATGGTGGACTTCTTGTTGTATGCGGCAAGCTTGGAAGCCTCAGTGGCGACGCGCTCGAAGATGTCTGAAGTGATCAGGTTAGAAAACGCAAGTTGAGAAATCGCGTGGGATTCAAATGCTTACCGTTGACGAAGGAGTTCAGGATGGACATGGCACGGTTGGAGATACCAGTGTCGGGATGGACCTGCTTGAGGACTGGAAGTTGTTAGCGACTGAGGGGCCCGAAGCGTGTTTTTGGCCCGAAGGCGCGTCTGGTTGAGATGCGCGTCCAACAAGCGAAAAGAATGCAATGTGACTCACCCTTGTAGATGTAGGAGGAGTACGTCTCCTTGCGGGCCTTGGTGCGCTTCTTCTTGTCGCCAGTCGCCGCGGTCTTCTTGCCGGCATCCTTCTTCTCGGGCGCCTTGGAAGCAGTGGCGGGAGCCTTGGAGGCGGGCTTCTTGTCGGCGGACTTCGGAGGCATTTTGGCTGAGTGAGGAAATCGAGAATGCGATTTGCAGAAATGGGTGACTGAAGTCGTAGATGGGTCACGGATGGATTGCTGTGGGTGGGTGTGAGAGAGAAGTGGTTGATGGAAGAAAAATGAAGTTGGCGAGGGGCGTTGCCTTTTTGTAGCTGGACGCGACCAGCCGAGTGGTTCTGCTGATTGACTGATTGATTTGGGGACTCGTGTGGGTCGTGGGGGGTGGGGAAAGGTTGGTAGCCTGGAACGTGATTTGGCGAAATAAAAAATATGGCACCCGGCCCAACCCCCGGTTTGTAAAATTCGAGCGTGACGCGGTGGCCCCAGCGTCACAACAAGCCCCCCAAAGGGGAATAACTCGGTAACGGGTCCGGCCAACACGAATACATTTTCTGGGGAATCAGCACCATCTTCAGCTGCGACAGGCTGAGATACAGCGATGCAGCCGGTATCCGTTCGGAGGGAAGGGACCCGTCACTGGATCTCGCCAACGCATAGTCCACAATGACAAGCTGTAGGGCAAGACTCGCTCATGAAACCGCTCCAGGACATCGTTGAGATACGTATCTAGATGCACATCGCGTACGCGCATACCGCGTTTGCCAAGCCCAGTTGCTCCACCGCGCCAACGTCCCTAGCCACAGTGAAACCCCCCCAGCCACAATACTTGTTAGTACGGCCAGAGTTCTCCATCGGTTGAGTCAGCATGGACATGAGAGGTGCCCATGAACGACGGCCACCAGTCCGGAGCCGCATCGCGATTTGAGGCCCTGGGAGCGGTCCCCGGGCCTGCAGGTGCTTCCCGGCCCGACATGAAGCACTGCGACCTACGGAGCCGCGTCCAGATTCGCGCAAAAGTGTGGGGAGCGAAAGGCAAAGGCTTAAAATACGAAAGCCAAATGCGGCTTGGTTTCATGATACTGGTCTTGTACCAACCGAGTTATCTTTCCAACTCAAGAGGCAAAACCTGAGATGGGGGAGGAAACAGAGCAAAATGGCCAACCCAGAGTGTCCAAGTTCCGAACGATATCGCGTTGTGATACCGAACAGTCTACGACTCTCGTCCAAACATGCGGAAATAGTTGAATCATGGCGCCGATCTAACCTCGATGTCCGAGAGGTTGGGAAACCCCGGAGAGCGCAAGAGGCCTATGAATCTCATAGAAAATACGCGTCTCTCGATCAACAGTCCGAGATAACCAAGGCAGAAGCAGCGTTGAGGTACCGAGATCAGATTGTGTGAGGGGAGAGGCTTCTTTCTGTCAAAGGAGTAGTCGTGCTGAAGGCGCCAGGCAATCCTCAATCAAATCAGCGAGCTCTGAAGTTGACTACGGATCTCATGTCGCGTCGCGCGTTGTGGTGGGCGATGGGACCTGGCGAACGGTGCTTGCTGGGATGCCAGATTATTTGTAAAATCAGGCGTGCCTGGTTTCGCGAATTTCTCCACGATCAAGCCGCTCCTAGTGCAGCACGGGCCCCATCTCGGCCTGGGCTGCCTCGACTGCCCTGGAGGATTCGACTCCAGCCAATTGCCGGCCATGGTTGCTTGCTACCATTTTGTGCCTTTTACCCACAGACCATTTTGGGACTAGCCCCAGAAGCTCCGATCAACAGAGCAAGCTGTGGGTGATCCGTGATTTCGCAACACCCTCACGCGAAAACTACTTAACTCGCAAATCCCCCACCAGCACTCTTCTTCCACCACTTCATCACACTTCCACCCAACTTCTGCTCGCCATCCAACAATCGTCTTTCCACATCACCAAAACACCCCAAATCTCACCCACCCCATCAAATCAATCAAAATGACTGGAGGCGGAAAGTCCGGCGGCAAGGCCAGCGGTTCCAAGAACGCGCAATCGTGAGTTTTACCCTCCCAGTCGCATGCTCGTTCCCAAATGGTTGTCACAGACGCATCGCATCACCATTTGATGCGACATTCGCTTCAATTTTGCTCCATGGCGCGCCCATTGCTAACTCGTTCTCCAATAGTCGTTCTTCCAAGGCTGGTCTCGCATTCCCCGTTGGCCGTGTTCACCGTCTTCTGCGCAAGGGCAACTACGCCCAGCGTGTCGGTGCCGGTGCCCCCGTCTACCTCGCTGCCGTTCTCGAGTACCTCGCCGCCGAAATCCTTGAGTTGGCCGGTAACGCTGCCCGTGACAACAAGAAGACGCGTATTATCCCCCGCCACCTTCAGCTCGCCATCCGCAACGACGAGGAGCTGAACAAGCTTCTCGGGCACGTCACCATCGCCCAGGGCGGTGTCCTCCCCAACATTCACCAGAGTATGTTGATTCAGTCCATGCTTCCATTTTTCACATATCTGACTTGTATTAGACCTCCTCCCCAAAAAGACGGGCAAGACTGGCAAGAACGCAAGCCAAGAGTTGTAATTAGTTTGACGGTTTTTCTGCTTTGCGTTTTCGGTCGGCACAGTTGGGTTCATGAACAGGGGTCACGGTCAAGGTCAACGGTTGCTTTTTGCGTTATGGGCTGTACATTAATCCATGATGGGTCATGGTCATGAATGAGAATACCTTTGAGAACATTTTTTCTTCTGCTTATGTCTAACCATTCGCCTGGACGTGACTTCGACTATCATTGAACCCAATTGTTAGAATGTGACAGCCATTTGAGCCACCAAAATTGAACGTGAAATACATTTCGAAAACAAGCATTTGGCCTCCGTTTATGATGACATTCGTTCACCAATATCGCGCGCTCGGGAAAACTGCTTCTGAAAACTGTCACATTTCTACAGACTCCTGTATATACAACCAACCCATCTCTATTTCCCCTTGACTCTCTCTTTAACCCTCTAAAACTTGAGGGGCGGGGGCGCTGCGAGAGATGCGTCAGTGGACATGAAGACGACCATGGAGCAGGGAGTGTTGGCTTACGGTCCAGATTGTGCACTGGCAAGTTTCGCTCGTACTTGGATCCTACGAGACCGTTAGCTCTGCAGACCATCCAGCAATGGGTGCAGCTCACCTCCAGGGGCAGTCGGAAAGCAGTGCGGGTCGGGATGCTTCCATTTCTCGAGAAGCTTCTCGGTCTCTTTCAGCAAGGCCTGTACATGCTGCGTCAGCCACGTCGCTCCATATACCGGGAGAGCAAATAGAAAGACAAACCCGTTGTTGTCTGGGGTTCGTAACATTGCGGTTTGCCTCAAACAGGGAGCGAATGTAGAGTGCCTGGCCGCGCCAGAGTTGTCGATGCACAGCCCAGTCAAGCGCGAGCTTCAGGGAGCGCCGGTAGAGCGACCTGCGTGATATTAGTAGCCTACTCCGGCTGGCCCCAATGGGTAGGACCCAGGTGGACTAACAACGTCGCCTGCTTGGTGGACATGGCTGTGGAATTGTGTGCCGCCAGAAGCTCGATCGATGAGCTATTCCTCCAGGTCGGTTAGCGGCCTGCGCGTTCGCCGGGTCGCTGGTTTCCGAGCTTCAATTCTCGCAATTGGACGATGGAGCGTGTCGGGAGCGCGTTTAGCAGCCTGGCACCTCGCGAGACGGCGGCGATCGAAGTGAGGTCGAGTTCCTGGTCTGTTGAGCTCAATTGCGTTGCCGATTGGAGAACTTGCACGCGCGTGCAGCACCGAAGCTCCTTGCTGCCTGAGGCCAAACTCTGGGGGGTTTGTGGTGTCGGTTAGAGCGGACTAGCATTGTTCCATCCCGTGTGCGTGTCAGAAACATGGGGCCGATGAAGGCAGTCGGCACGCTGACTCGGCTAGTACCTCCGTACCTTCCGGAAAGACATGCAGGCTGAGGTCACTGGTCGCCAATTGGAGGAGGCACGTCCAGCCGCAACTCCCTGTTCCACTACCCCCTTGTACGATTGAGACCGGAAAGCTGCCAGCTGTGCCTGCCGCACCTAATTTTTCCACAGAGCATTTCTCCAGTATCGCGAATCGTCGTTCTTTCTCCGCGCAATCCGTGTTCGGGCTGCAACATTGATCTCATCCGACTTAGATAACTTCGTCCTATTTCTCGATCGTGTCAATTTCCACACCTCTGCTCTCCGCTGGGCCCAGTCAACGTTTTCGACGCGCGATCCGATCCCATCGCCAAATTCACTCAACAAGCACCACTTCACCCTGACCAGACTTGAAAATGCTCTACCGAGGACTCCGTGTGGCGGCTCGCGTTGCCCCCAGGCTCTCGTTCTACAATGTCAATCCCACATTGCGACAGCTCCCGCTCCAGTTTCAGCATGTACGAACATATGCCGACAGTATCATCAAGGTGCCGCAAATGGCCGAGTCGATTAGCGAGGGCACTCTGAAGCAATGGAGCAAACAAATCGGCGACTTTGTGGAGCAGGATGAGGAGATCGCGACGATCGAGACTGACAAGGTACGCGCCAAACCTTTTACAGTCGGTGTCTGCTATCAGACTGACGTGTTTATGTGTTTGTGGTAGATTGATGTGGCCGTGAATGCGCCTGAAGCCGGCACAATCAAGGAGTTCCTGGCGAATGAGGAGGATACCGTTACGGTCGGTCAAGACCTCGTGCGCATAGAAACAGGAGGTGCGCCCCCGTCAGGTGGCGATAAGCCGGTTGAGCCGAAAGAGAGCACGCCGGCGCCGGAGAAGGAGACGCAACCCGAGAAGGCCCCCGAACCGAAGACTGAGAGCAAGCCCGCCGCACCCCCGGCACCCACAAAGAGCGAGACGGCGCCAAAACAGGAGAGCAAGCCCGCGCAACCCTCTCAGGAGGCACCGGCTACGTTGGGCAATCGTGAAGAGCGACGGGTAAGAACGTCTTGACGCATATCTTAGAGGTGTGGTCTAATTACTGCATACAGGTCAAGATGAACCGTATGCGTCTCCGCATCGCTGAGCGTCTCAAGCAGTCTCAGAACACAGCGGCGTCTTTGACGACGTTCAACGAGGTCGACATGTCTGCTCTTATGGATTTCCGCAAGAAGTACAAGGATGAGGTTCTTGCGAAGACTGGTGTGAAGCTCGGGTTTATGAGTGCCTTCTCACGCGCGTGCGTGCTTGCAATGCGCGATATCCCGGCCGTCAATGCTTCCATTGATGGCCCCAATGGCGGCGATACGATTGTGTACCGTGACTACGTCGACATCAGTGTCGCCGTTGCGACCGAGAAGGGTCTTGTCACACCGGTTGTGCGCAACGTTGAAGGTCTCGATATGGTGGGCATCGAGAAAGCCATTGCCGAGATGGGCAAGAAGGTCGGTTCCGTCCTTCGCCTCCTTTCCAGTCTGAACGCACCAGGCTAACAATAAGCAGGCTCGGGATAGCAAGCTGACGATCGAGGACATGGCTGGCGGAACATTCACTATCAGCAACGGCGGCGTTTTCGGGTCTCTGATGGGAACGCCGATCATCAACCTTCCGCAGACGGCGGTGCTTGGTCTGCATGCGATCAAGGAGCGCCCTGTCACTGTCAACGGTAAGATCGAGTCTCGTCCCATGATGTACCTCGCTCTTACCTATGACCACCGGCTGCTGGATGGGAGGGAGGCAGTCCAGTTCTTGGTCAAGGTGAAGGAGTACATTGAGGACCCCCGCAAGATGTTGCTTTAGTGCCCAAGTTGGCGCCGGGGACGTAGCCAACATGAGCTAGGACATTAGATGTTGTATGGGAGGTCCATTAGGCATCGCTGCCTTGTAGAATAATAATACTGTGCCACCATCCGCTTGAGAAGTTGGTGCTGCGTCATGTTCCGCCCGGCCGGAAGTCTCAACCACGGTTCAGCCACATTAGTTAATATATAAGGTGCAACGTTGGCGGGGAGGATACTTTGTCCACAACAAATATACAAAAACACGCCCCATATACACATGCCCAGTTTCGGTTTATCGGCGCCAAACACGTCATCAAGATATTCACTGCCTAGTGTGAGGAAGTCATGAATGCCCCGATACGGATTACAGAAAGAAAATATTTTGTGTATCCAAGCAATACTAACACTTATCAAGCACCTTAACACTCCCGTTTCAACTTCATTCGTCACCATTGGTTGCTCTGATAGAGTGTATCATCTTTGTCAAACTATGTTTGCCTATATATAACCACCTCCTTGGGCAATCCCCCGATATCAATTATCACCGAGAAGTCTATGGCCTCGCTCATGCTTCACTGTGGCACTGGAGGACATGCAACAATGGAAAGAATGAAGTTCCGCCTCTCGTCGTCCGTCCTGCTTATTGACCACGCCAACGAAAAAGAGATGCCTCAATACCTCCAAATCGATGCAGTGGAATTGTACAATCTGAAAGACGGTACTTTGACGGGCTCTCTGCTGGGGGGAAAAAAAGGAGGGACACCAGGTACGGATACCAGGCAAAGTATCGGAGAAGTTAGCAAATGTAGTGAATGCTTTCGAAAACTTGGTTTGTCCAATTACAGCCAATTTCGGGCTTGGTTTTCAGAGAAGCCCGGATGGGTATCGTGTCGTGATATTTGCTTTGCTATGGATGGCTTACCACCTTCCTATGTAGGATATCCAACTCAGATGACACAAATGCTCCTCATTCACATGCAGCGCCACTGGGAGATACCCCCGCTTTGCCGGCTAGTCTTGTACTTGGGTAGAGCTGCTGCAAGATGAAATGCATCCCGGGTTGAACTACATCCACGCCTGAAAACTGACGACAGTCGTGGGGGGGGTACAGGTAGCCACAGTGATAGGCGACGTGTGTCTTGAGTATCGAACAGTTATCTGCCCGTGTACGCCCTAGTTCGTGGCCCCGATGTTTCATATCGGTTGAAAAAGATTGATATTCCTTATTGGTAATCTCGAGTGCCGAGCAAGGTAGGTACTGAGAGAGACGTCTGTGGTTAACTAGGTACTTTTTTATATTTGTTGTAGCGTGGAATACCATGGGAAATCGGGCACCTGGTGACTTCAACACGGCTGTGGTCGGGCCGAGTTGGGAGGATGCAGGAGGTTGATGGTCGTCAGGTCCGGCATGGTTATGGGACTCTCAACACCTCCTAGATAACATTAACTACCAATCTGTTGGGCGCATTCTAGCAGGACGGAGATGCACCGAGAAATGGAACACCATTTTGGGTGTGTCTACTTGAATCAGGCAAGAGCTGCTTGCGACAAGGCTACCTATTTTGTGATATGCTTGAAGGTCGAGTAATGTAAGTTAGGTACATGTACTTCGTGCTCTGCAACAGTACCTACTGCGATGTGCAATATTCGAGAGACAACAGAGTACAGCTTGAGGCAAGCTCTTCGTGTACAAACCCGTGGATCAACTAGGTGCCGATGCTACATGTACCATCCAAGAGGACGAAAACAGACAGAGAACTGGTTACCCGACCCCGTTACACCTACTATCCGAGTTCTTGGGCGGTGGTTTGATTTCTTCGAGTTTCATCATGCTACCGTGACGCATCCACGTCTGCTTGCCACATGCAATCGAATTGCGAGCTAAACCATAGAGATTGTCACGGAACATGATCTGAACAGAAATGCTGGCTAGTGGATAATTCTTCTCCTATAAAACAGCGGCATTCTGGTCAACACGTAACCCATGGTGCCTGATGTAGATATCCCAGACCTGGAATGATACAACAACAGTGCCTTCGCACGGATTTACTGCAGTATCGTTGGAATTCCCAATACCACGGCGTATTCGTAGCTTAAGTAGTTATAAACAATACGTATCGTTTCAAAAACATGCTGCATTTTAGTAGCAAGATCATAGCAAGTATCGACTTGAAACCGACTGAGACAATGCAGACAGCCAGATGCAACGAAGTCAACCTTTCACCTCAAGAACAGAGAAACAAAGCCGCTAGATATTGCTAGCCATATCGAGCTGCATGTGTGTATTTGCAGTATGTGGGAAAGATTGAGCTCAGTCAACATGAAGGTAGGCAGCCTCACATGCTGATTCTACTAACGACACCAGCGCGGAAGGATCAGGTGGCTGGCCCGTCCCGTGCTTCACATCCCACGTCCCAAAAAAGGGAAGGTCCGCCTGCAGACCACATCTATGGCTGAGGGTGATCCGATAGGCTGGCGTCATCCTGGGCAATATTCAGCTGCATGGCACACTGGTTTTGGGGGTTGCAGATTGCGATTCGGCAAGTGCCAGGTTGTTCTGCGGCACGACAGCGACGCCACGAATCCCCCCTGCTAACAATCACAGGGAGCGAATTGGCGGGACGCGACCCTCGGAGTGTTACGCGGGTTGCCAACCTTGCCATCCGGGTTTCATTAGAGATGCAGCATGCCAGTCCTGGGCTGCAGCGAGTCAATTGATGGAAGTCGAAGGATGAGCGGTCACACTTGGAGCTGGGAGCTAGAGCTGCAGTTGAAATGGGTGAAATCCGCTGGTCCGCCCGTCCCGACGTCGTCGATGGCCGTCCCCGCCACCCAACACGGCAACGAAGACGGCGATCTCCCCTCGGCTGCGACAGCTCTCCAGCCCCGCGATGGCACTCATCAGCCTCGTCTTCACAGCAGCATGTCTGCTGCTATCGTACGCCGTTGCGCGGCAGTACGCGGCAGTGCGGCGGCTGCAGCACATCCCGGGACCGACGGCGGCAGCCTGGTCGCCGTTGTGGCTCATCCGCCGCCAGCTTGGCGGCCGCATCACGCGCGATCTTTCCGAGCTCACCAAGAAGTACGGCCCCGTGTACCGGGTCGCGCCCAACTGGGTCGTCATCAGCGACCCATTCGAGGTGCGCCGGGTCTGGGCCGCGCGCGGGCCGTGGTATCGCGGCCAGTGGTACGATATGTTCCGGTTCAACCAGCCCGTTGACACGGTGCTCTCGCTGCGCGACGACGCCGCCCACAACGCCCTGCGCTCCAAGCTGCTGCCCGGATACTCGGGCAAGGACGTCGACAACCTCCACCCCGTCATCGATCGCCGCATCGGTGATTTGGTGGCCTTGATCGAGCGCAAATACCTGTCGACCGAAAAGGAGTTCCGCCCGATGGACCTCGCCCAGAAGGCCCAGTTCATGACGCTGGACATCATCTCGGAGCTGGCCGTCGGCCGCTGTTTCGATTGCCTGACAGAGGACCGCGACACGTATGGCCAGATCCTGTCCGTCACGGGCTCGGTCCCCCTCATGACTGCCATGGCCGTGGTCCCCTCCACCTTTGTGCTGCTACAGAGCCCCATCGTGCAGGCGATGCTGCCAAAAGAGAAGATGGAAGGTGTCATGCGCATGATGGCACTCGCCCAGGAGAACGCAGCCAAGCGGTATGGGCCCGATAAGATCGAGGCCAGGGATATGCTCGGCTCGTTCGTGTCCCATGGGCTGCCGCATTCTAACGCCTGGCTTGAGACCTTTGGACAGATTGGCGCCGGCTCGGACACGACGGCCACAGCCATCCGTATGACAATGGTTCACCTCATCACCAACCCGGGGAGCTATGCTAAGCTCCAGACGGAGATCGACAAGGCCGTCCGGAATGGCAAGGTATCCTCCCCCATTCTCGACGAAGAGGCCAGACAGCTCCCGTACCTTCAGGCCGTTATCAGAGAAGGCTTGAGAATATGGCCGCCCGTTGCCGGCATGATGCCAAAGCTTTGCGATACGGAGCAGGTCATAAGCGGCGTGCGCATTCCCCCGGGGACCAACGTCTGCTGGGAGGCCATTTCGGTTCTCCATAATAAGGACATATTCGGCGAGGATGCCGAATGCTTCCGTCCCGATCGTTGGCTCGAAGAGAAGGACGCCGACAAGCGGAGGGCCATGGAGAATATCCAGATGCTTACATTCGGCACGTCCAGTAGGTGGGAGTGCTTGGGCAAGGCCATGGCTCTGATCGAGCTCAACAAGACCTTCGTTGAGGTAAGTCAAAGGCATCATCATTGCCCCGCATGCGTAGCCTACTGACCTCGCACGATTCAGCTTCTACGACGCTTCGACTTTTCGTTGGTCAATCCTGCAAAGTCATTTTCGACATATGACTCGTCGCTTTCCCTTCAGTCCGACTTGTGGGTTCGGGTCCAGAAAAGGTCTTGAAAAAAGGAAGAAGGAAGCATGACACGTAGATAGTTAGTGTAGTTCTAAGAAGAAAGGCAGTCGCGGTATAAATACATAAATACACATTGGGGGTAGTACTTGGATAAATATACTAGAGCATTCAAAACTCTTTTTTAAATTTATGTAAAGTGACGGATTTGAATCAGTTGAAAGTGAAAATGAACAATATATAGCTAAGTGGTTTCCAAAATAATAGGGACTGCAAAATAGCTAATGGTTTGTGGAGGGATAGCTTCCAAATAGCTCTTGCTGACTGGTTAGGCTGTTATTGTTAGCCTAATATCGTCACGGAATTTGATAGTGGTGTGATAGTACCTTAAGATACCTAAGGACCCAGCAAAAAAGCACCCTCCAGGCGTACTACTAAGTAATGAGTCCTTGTTATTTTGGAAGCCGCTTGACAGCATATAACCTCAGGGAGCAAACTGGTAGGATGGTTCTGTATTATCGAAAATAAGAAGCTTATAGGCAGGGTTGGAATTAAGTCAAGTTAAAGCTGGCTCGGTTTGACTTTCACTGTAATAAACACCACCTTTGTTTTATATCGTGGATCCAGATATTTAGCTAATATCCAGTGATTTAATTCTTTTAGCCTTCAAGCCGAAAGCTTTCATAGATAGTATTTCCGTAGCTTATTAATTCCAGCGTGGATAGTGTTAATAAATGCTTTATACCACTCCACCTATTACAATATTGGTAAATAACAAATAATACTTGTATAAATAATAATAAAGAATAATATTAATAAAGAATAATAATACTAAACTTACTAGATCAGACTCTTCCACAGATAAAGCCTCAAATTTCTCAGCTAAAGCTTCTAATTTGTTAAAAATCAAATGAATAAATAATAAACCTTTATTAATATTAGTATAATACTCGCTTTGTAGTCGAATAATTGGCTGAACGAGTACTTTAAACACTTTTTCTAAGTGTTTAAGTGTAATCCACTCCGCTAAGCTTAAGAATATTTTATCATACTTCTTATTATCAGTATTCCTGTAAACGTAGGTTAACAGCTCTCTAACTTCTAAAGCTGCTTTGATCATAATATAGATAATATTCCACCTATTAAGAGTATCTGTATAACAATTAGTAAAATAACAATAATAGTAAAGTATAACAATAAAGAAGAATAATACAGAAGAATAATAAAAAAGAATAATAAAGAAGAAGAATAAATAATGTAATAAACTGACCGAGTGGAAAAATATGCTTTTTAAACGTTTCGGGAGAATTCCATTATCTTCAGCTTTTGTGATGCCTTCGTGGAATAGCTTTTTGATATCGGTGGTATATTTAACCATTATGGCCATTCTTCGAACCCTAGAGGTTAAAGCTGTTAGAATAATGAAAATTAGTAAATGATAATAATAAAATAATAATACTAAAATACTAATACATATTACTCAGCTTAAGGGTATTATATTGCACTTCGTCAATTGCTTCATTTTTAATTAAATTTAAAAGCCGTATATTAACCAGTAAAAGGATTTAAGTATCAATTTCAGGTATTGAAATATATTCTTTTAATATATCACTAGCAACAAGGTGTAAAACGTATGTCAAACACCGAATATCAAACTTGAATTCCGATTGGTTTTATTGAAACTGTAACGACCCTGCAGGCCGTCACTTAGGCCAGGGCGGCCTGACAAATCCCTCGCAAAAGGAACAGTGCAGGAAGACAGTACGCACGGCACTGCGCACTGGGCCAGGGGTGTAAAGACCTAAAGCCCCTACGACTAATGAGGTGGTGCTTGCAGCATGCCAAGTGCTCGCACCACAAGCAGGAAAAACCTCGTAAGTAGAACGCTCGCGCAGTGCAGAGTGCTTGCGCTATAAGCACTTACAACACCATAAGCAAGGTACGGTGTACCTCTTAGTTAACTAGTATAGATAGCCATGGTTGTGCCCATAACTACCGTAAGGGACTTTAGTTCCTTACCCTAATATTCAATGATTCATTTATATCTTACTATTCAGACTCACCTTTATATATTATAGTAACAGTAACCTACAGTGACATTAAACTCCCCATCTAGGAGTGCTAACTTAATAAGCCATCTTCGGAACGCCCTTTACTTATTAGCGTCCTACTATACGTTCTGTCTTAACTTACGCTAGTCCTCTTAAGGCCTGTGTCGGGTATAGGTTATAATATGATACTAACGTTACAGTTTTAAACGCTATTTATTAAACTCCTAAATACTACCTCTCTCCCGTCACTAACATATCAACCTCTAGAAAAGGTAAAAAGCCTAAGGAAGTATAAGCTTAACCTTAACTTCTTACTATTAATAAGTTAGCTATGCGCCTTAAAGAGTTAAACCTTAACTAGTAGGGACTAATTAAGGAACTTAACGAAGCCTTCCCTAGAGACACTAAAAGCTACATCAGTCTTATTAAGAAACTCCAGGCTCGACTTAACATTATTAAACTAAAGAATAATAACCTCAGAGGCTCTTAAAAGAAACAGGTAAAGCTTCCCCTACCCTTACGATTTAAATGAGACTTTACGTAACTAAAGTCCTAAATAACCTAACTCTAAAGCTATATCACCTATTATAATAAGCAGTTCTTTAAAAAAGAAGCAAAGGTTAGGTTTACTAAAGCTTTACTAGACAGAGTGGTAGCTCACTAGTACAAATCCTACACAAAAACAATTAACAACCTTTCAGTAAATAGAGCGTAAAAGGAAGCTTTAAAAACTTAAGCTATCTTTAACGATTTCGACGTTTTTATTAAATAACTTCAGATAGAGTTTAAAGAACTGGATGCCCTAAGGCGAGCTAAATAACACCTTATGGCTTTAAGACAAACGTCTTCAGTCCTTAAGTTCTCCACACACTTTAAGCTAAAAGCTGCAAAAACTAAGCTCGGTTAAGAAGCCTTAATAATGTTATTCTAACAGGGCCTAAAGGAACACGTTACTGGAGACCTTTACTAAAAGGACTAACTAAATCATCTCCAGGAGCTAATTAAGATAGCTATTAAGGCCAATAATCAGTACTATAACCACCATTATGAAAAGAGTTTTTAAAAGAAACAAACACCCCACTAGCTAAGTAAGCAAAAGAAGGGGAACTAGTTAACCACAATAGGCCACCATCCAGGCCTAATAGACATCAGGATAGTAAATCACCAGAACTAGCCTAACCATAATAAACCTTAATAATAACAGCAATAAAAGCCACCTAGGGACTTATCCCAGGTCAAATGCTTTAACTGTAATAAAAAAGGCTATATAGCACAGTAAAACCCTTTATTAAAGCAAGTCGGTTAGAAGCTAGTTCCAGACGGAGGGAAGCATATCAGGTTCAACTCTAGGGACGTCTATGTTAAGATAGCAGGTAATAAAGAAGACTGCACCTAAATAAATAAGTGTAACTTAGGAAACGAGGAAGAAAAAGAGGGAGAACCTTAAAATGTAATGTATCTAGTCCTTAAGGGTATCTTAATAAAGTTAGCTATAAAGGTGTAGGTTATTATAAACTGACTTTAAGGTAGAAACTTAAGATAACTAAAGGTGTAGGTTACAAAAGACCAACTTTAGGAAAAGATGTTCTAATTAGCTATTACAGGCTTTAAAAAGCTTACACTGTAAGCCTAGGAACTAAAGAAGTTTAGGAAAGACCTTAACTTAGACCTTACTAAGATGGTAGAGAGAGTTGAAGAATTAGCCCTTTAAGCTATTTAAATAATGAAGTAAGCCCTGGAAAGTAAAAGAGAGCAGATTAAGAAAATTAAGTTAAAAAAACGAAAGTTCTTCTCTATTATACCCCTTAAAAACCTTAAGCACTTTAAACACACTAAGTAAATTAGCACCCTTACCTCCTTAAAAGAAAGATAGCTTAAATAGCTACCTTACATTAAGGCTGGCATACTTAAGACCGGAACCTTAAAGGTCCCCGAAGAAGATAAGAAACAGGCACACTAGTAAAGGGTCTAAAAGTTAAAGGAAAGATATTAGGAACTAATAAATAAAGTAAAGGACCTATAAGTTAAAGGTCTTATTATAACGTCTAAAGATAAAGCAGTTAAGATTAGGTTATAACTTTATAATAAAGTTCGCTTCACTAATTAACTTAAACACTAACTTATTAAAAATGACCACATCGTGGAAGAATAAACTGGTTTACTACTACTTAAGTTCTGGGAAGAAGTTTAAGAAAAGCAGCATACATGGAAACAGGTAGATAAAGAAAAGAAATAAGGCACTACTTCTCCTATTCCATACTATTTAATTATAATACTTACAGTCCACATTAATTACCTTAATTACTAAGACAAACTATAGATTAACTGTATATATAATAACTACACTCTTAACTAGCATAATAGGCTTAAGGCCCTTTATAACCATTTCCTTAACATATAAAGACAGGACTACACTATTATAAAAGTGGAAATAGAGGCGGCATATTATTAAGTCTCCTACACCCTAATAAGAGGATCTAATAATAGCAGCAAGTGAAAGATTACTGTAGTTAATTAAACTCCCACCACTTACTAAGAAAGAAGCTTACTTAATAACTACCTAGTTATGATATATTTAGTCTACCTTAAGGGAAAAGCTAAAAAGTAACAGAAATAAGCGGATTATAGACGGATCTAGGAGTAAAAGGACGTCGCTATAATCCAGTCTTACAAAGCATAGCATTGATTTATTAAAGATTTCCAGAACATTAAACCGTTTAAAGTTAACTAAACATTAAGATGTGAAAACCTGAAAAAGGTTAACCATTAAGTCTACTAAAGTTACCTGTTTTTCTAAAAGGAGTTAGGAAAAGGCTATAAGCCTTCTAAAAGGGCCGGAAACTAATAATTCGCTAATTAGCAAAAACCTTAAGACGAAGCAGAGGTACTTAAAGGTTAGGCTAGATAAGACCTTAAAGACAGATAATTATTATAACTTAGATGTAAAAAAAGCATAAGTATTACTCTGTTAATGTTAACTTAAGAGACGGAAAAGGGAGGCTGTTTAAGGTAAAAGTAATAATTAATAATAAGAGTGCTTCTAACTTAATACACCCCTTACTAGTTAACTAAAGGAAACTCCCTAACAAAAAGTATAAGAAGGCTATTCCCATTTAAAATAGAGAAGGAGGCTTATATTAATATAATAACAGCAAAGTCACCCATTACTCGCCACTCTTAATTAAAGTGGACAGGGATAAACAATAGGTGGACTTTAACGTTACACTAATAGTAAGGTATAATATAATTCTAAGTCTACCTTAACTGGAAAAATATAACTTTATAATTAACTAAAGGAGTAACTACCTCGCTTTTAATAAGTCCCTTAACTGTAAATACTATTTAAGTAAAGTTAAAAAAGCACTAAACCGCTCCAGGGATAATAAAGCACTTAAAAGCGTGCTAAGCCCTTAAAACTAAGCACAGTTTAGGTCAGGTTTATTAAGATGGTTAAAGGACTAAAGAGTCTATTACATTACTTAAATGACGATTCAGAAAGTGGAAAAAAGTAAGAAGCTAATCTATAGATAAGTAAAGAAGTTAACTTATTAAAGGTACTTACAGAATATAGGAAGTTTACCCTGTTTTAAAAAAAGATATTATAATTACCAGACTACAGACTATAAGATTACAAAATTAAGTTAAAGCTAGAAGCAAGGCTCCGCAGCTTCCAGCCTTACTATTTCAACCCTTAGCAGGCCGAAACCTTAAAGGAGTACGTTAATGAAAACCTAAAGAACAGATTTATTATGGAATCCCAGTCCCTAGTAAGGCCTAGTGCTGTTTATCCTAAGGAAAGGAGACAGTAAGCTACACATAATCGTTAACTACTAAACGTTAAATAAGGATATAATTAAGAATTGTTACCTATTACTACTTATTATGGAAATGTGAAAACAGATTATTAAAGCAAATTAGTTCTCTAGTCTTAATTTCCTTATAGAGTTTAATTATGTTAAAGTGAAGGAAGAGGATAAGCATAAAACAGCCTTTTAGACTTATAATAAGTATTACTAATACTATATTATACTTATAAGATTAACAAACGCCTTTATAACTTTCTAAGGTCTTATTAACAGTGTTCTTTACCCCTTCTTTAATAAGTTTGTCTTTATATACTTAGATAACGTCCTAGTGTATTCCGAAACTTTAAAAGAACATTAAAAGCATATACGATAAGTTTTAACAGCTTTTAAAAAAGTAAAGCTAATAATAAACCTAGAAAAAGCCACTTTTATATTTAGGAATTAAACTATTTATGGTTTAAAGTGACCTTTAGAAAGCTTAAAATACAGCTGGAGAATATAAAGGTAATTAGGGATTAGCTTACTTTAAAGAATTAAAAGGAGTTATAAGTTTTTATTAACTTTATAAACTTCTATTAGTGTTTTATTAAATATTTTATAAAGATTATAAAACTGCTTATAAGTGAAAGAAAGCCGTTTAAGTAAACTAATAAATAACAGAAGGTGTTTAAAGACCTTAAACACGCTTTCGTTACAGCACTAATCCTAGCTCTCCCTGACTTCTTAAAACCTTTCTAAGTCGAAATGGACTCCTTCGAATTTGTAATTAGTAAAGAACTTAACTAAGTCCACTCAGTTATCTTTTTATTAAAAGAGATCTATAACCTAGCCTTATAATACCTAATCTATAATAAGGAACTGATAGTAATCATTTAGTGCTTTACTAAGTGGGCATTATACCTAAGCGGTATAAAAGAAGCAGTTTAGGTCTTCTTAAATTATAATAACCTTTAATACTTCCTAATGAAAGAACTCAGCCCTTAATAAGCATAATGGGTAGAGTTAATAGCCCTATTCTACTTCCAGATCCACTATATTAAGGGAAAAGATAATAAGTAAGCTAATGTTTTCAGTTAAAGACAGGATTATAAAGATGCTAATCCAGTCCTAATCCATGTTACTGTGTTTGATAAAGCTAAGAACGGCACACTAGAGTACATATTATAAGTGTTAGATAATTAGATATTAGAATAAATTATTAACGTCTATATAAATTTATAAACAGAGTATAACATCTATTAATAATAATAAGACTTTTAAATAAGAAGGTTAAAGGAAGGTACCTGTAAGTATAAATGCCCCTTAGGAGACTTCTTAAAGTACCTGCAGGGTTACAGTAAGGAGTGTTACATATACTTAAACTATAATAAAACCAGTTATTAGTTAAAACAGCTATTAAAAGGCGTAAATAATACATTTAAATTAGGAGTAAGGCTTTAGTAATAAGAGAAACTGTTTATTCACGACCTAGACAGACGGAAAGAATACGTTTAATAGGTTTATAAGTCTTAACTTAAAGGATATATAAGCTAAGTTAAAACTCTTATATAGGCTTAGCAAGTATACACTTTCCTAAGAATAAAGAAACTAGTTAAGAAAGTGGTTAATAACTGCAATATCTACTACTATAAGTAGAACGAACGTTATAAGCTTTACAAGCTTCTTAAACCACTCCTTATATTATAAGCACTATAAAGTTCTATCTCACTTAACTTCGTTACTAGGATTTTAAAGTTTAAAGACCTTACTATAGGAGTTACTTATAACTAAATCCTTATAATAGTTAACAGATTAACGAAATAAGCTTACTTTCTATTAACCTTAAAAGATATAATAGTAGAATAACTCACTTATGTCTTTAAAAAAGAAGTAGTCTTACGGCACCTTTAGCTAGATAATATCGTCACGGATTAAGATAAGCTAATTGTGTCGAAATTCTAGTAAGGGTTAATATAAAGGATAGGTGTGAAGAGTAAACTTTTAACAGATTTCCACTTACAGACAGATAGCTAGATAGAACGAGTTAATTAATACTTATAATGTATCTTTAAGCTTATATTCACTTTAAACAAGATAACTAACTTAAGCTGTTACTAATAGTATAGATAACTTATAATATAATACTAATTAAGTTAACAAATATATCACTATTCTTTAAAAACTACGGAAAGGAGCCTAAGCTCTATTAAAACCTACTTACCAGTACCCCTTAAGCTACAGTCTGTACAGATTAGATATAGGAACTACACAGCTACCTATAAGCTGAACTTAAGTTCACATATAAATAAATAAAAAGATTCGTTAATAAACACTAAACTAAATAACTAGTGCTTAAGGAAAGACTTTATTATAATAGTAAAGAAGTTAAGGGATTAACTTTTTAAAAGGGGGACCACGTTTACCTTTTTTTATAAAACCTACATTTAAAACAGCCTAATAAGAAGCTTAACTTTAAAAGGTACAGACCGGTTTAAATTAAGAAAAAAGTCACTATCTTTAATTACAAATTAAACCTATCTACTAGTATAAAGGTGCAGATTAAGGTTTTTCACATCTTACTTCTAAAACCTACCTTAAAGGAAATTCCCCTAGAAAAGAAGATTAAGATTAACACTAATAAGGATAAGTACGACATTAAGGAAGTTATAGATTTATAAAAGGGAAAGAACACGTTTAAATATCTCGTTAAATGGCTAGACTATAGCCTTAAAAGTAACTTATAAAAGCCCATAAAAAACCTTAAGTGCTTAGACTTAATTACAGAGTTTTACTAAAAGAATCTAAACTGACTAAAACTAATAATAAGAACTTGAAATAAGATAAGATCTGACATCTAAACTATTATACTAAAGAGTAAGATTACCGTAGGACTTAAAGCTTAAGAAGCGGTAAGAAACTCCTTAATAAATACAGAAGGACATTTATTAGAACCCTTAACTAGGGTTACAAGGACCTTAGACTTAATAAGGAGACTAGGCCTCTAGAGCCGGTAAGCTTTACATAAATCACACATATAACAGTACAGAGAACTAAGATATTGCAGACCAGTAGCTTACAGGATAACTTACCCCCTATAACTAGAGGATTTACACCTCACCGTGAGTCTAAGGAAGGAGTTAAAGGGCAAAAAGCAATCTAATATACCCTAAGGTCTCCCATACCAGTTATATAACGGTATGTGGTAAAGAAGCGTATCTACGAGAACAAGCACTGTTGAGAAAGGAAGTTAGTAAAAAAGAAAAGAAAAAAGCCACTAAAGGCCCAGGACTAGACTAATCAGAGCAGTCAGGCTAGGTTCTAAACCTGTAACAGAAGACCCTTATAGGAGTTAAACTTATAACCTCTTACTAACAGAATCTCCAGATAACACACCTGGGCATATCATGTGGAGAAGCGAAATATAAACACGCCACCACTACACTAAAGAGCCGTTTCACTTATTAAAAGAAAGGAGTTATAAACTAAGTTATGAAGCAACCACACATAGCAGAGACCTAGCTAGGAAGTTCCCCCAGTTAAAAGACTCTACGTCTTCAAGAGGAGCACCTAACCTAGCCTCCTTACCCTCCTGGAACTCTAGTAACTCCACCTTACGGCTAAACACTTTTACAGCCCGGTCTTTAAGACAGGACTACTGTTTATAAAGGCGCGCCAAACGTACCGACACCTTTTAAAGCTTAACAGTAGCCTTATAAAAGCTGCTAAGCAGCAGACTCGACTTGTAAGTCAAGGTCCTGCTTCTTAACGAGAAGGGCTTTTAACCTCGCTTCACCTACGCCGAAGGTGTTACACTAAAAGGGCCAGTCCCTCTCCAAACAGTAATCGTAATTGTCAGAGCGGTTCGAAACCCGACAGACAAGCGGAAGTTCAGCAGATTTGCAAAAAGAATAAAGGGACATTTCACCACCAAACGCGTGTATGTAGGCTGTAAGGTTTAAACAGCAGTTAATACTCTTACCCTGTTCCCATTTTAAGACCTAGGAGCCAGACACTCGTTATATGGTAAAGTGGTGAAAGAAGAAACTTACCTCTTAAGTTCTTTATAGGAAAAGAACATTAAAGAAGGGGAATTATGTGACGACCCTACAGGCCATCACTTAGGCCGGAGCGGCCTGACAAATCCCCCGCAAAAGGAACAGTGTAAGAAGACAGTACATACAGCACTACACATTAAGATAGGGGTGTAAAGACCTAAAGCCCTTATAACTAATAAGGTGGTACTTGCAGCATGCTAAGTGCTCGCACCACGAGCAGGAGAAACCTTACAAGCAGAACGCTTACGCAGTGCAGAGTGCTTACGCTATAGGCGCTTACAACACCACAAACAAGGTACGGTGTACCTCTTAGTTAACTAATATAGATAGCTATAGTTATGCCTACAACCACCGTAAGGGACTCTAGTTCCTTACGCTAATATTTAATAATTAATTTATATCTTACTCTTCAGACTCACCTCTGTACATTATAGTAACAGCAACCTACAGTGACATTAAACCCCCCGTCAAGGAGTGCTAGCTCAACAAGCCGTCTTCGGAACGCCCCTTACTTATTAGCGTCCTGCTATACGTTCTGTCTTAACCCGCACCAGTCCTCTTAAGGCCTGTGTCAGGTGCAGGTCGTAATAGAAACGTTAATAAAAACGTATTATTATTCGTTACGTTATCTCTAGTAAGTCCAGTAAATAATTAATACCAGTATAAAGATTAATTAATAAAGTAATAAAAGAAATAAAAGAAATAAAAATAAATACATAGAAGAATAAAAAGAATAATAAAGCTTATAATGATATGCTTAGCTTTGGAGTTATAACTATTTAATAGAGAGTATCAGTTATTGAAAAAAGTGAAATCAGTAAATTTTTTCAGAAAAAGTGTAATTAAATGAGGAAATAAAATAATAAATATAATAAATTAGAATAATGTAAATAAAATAATAAACACTCTAAAAATTAAGAAAATAAAATATAATAAACTCACATAATACACTGTAACAATACCAATCGTTACTTTGATAAATCGATTGGTAGTAGGGTCCTTATAAATAATTCAGCTGAAAAGATATAAGCTGTGGATTTCGAATTTGGTTCTAGTTTAAAGCTAGCTTAGTTAAATTTCAACTTGGAAAACGTCATGGATTGTGGAGTAGTAAAGGCCTGGCCGGAAGGAGAGTCAATATTCTAGCTTTCAGAGCCAAAAATATCATCACTATTATGGAAGTTCATTGTGAAGGTAGTGGAATATAATTATATGAAATAATTGTAAAGTGTTTTAAAGTGTATACGGTAGTAAAGGTAATAATAAGTTAAATAATAGATTTAGTAATGTAGAATTATAAGACCAGCTAATAATAGTAGAATAGAATAAGGTAAATATATAACTCTGTGAATTTTATTTTAAAGAAAAAGAAGAAGTCTTTGTAACTTTAGGGCAGTGGTTTTGTTATACACTCAGACTCCGTTTGTAACGCTTTATTATATTAAACTCTAAAATAGTAGAATAAGAAGCTTTTAAAAGTAATTACAGCCTTGAATTCAATAATAAAGCATAAAGGCATTAATATAGTAATTAAGACTTTAATTCCATCATTAAAATGTAAACGCCTTAAAATAGTAATTAAAGCCTTAATCTTACTATTTAAGCGTAAAAGTTTGAAAAAATAACAGCTTCAATTTGTAATACAATGTAAAACAATAATATAAATAAAGTATCAAACCAAGTAATAAAAGAACAAGAAACAAAGTAATAAACAGAGCAATAAACTAAATAAGAAATACAAAAAGAAACATAACAATAAACAAAGCTAACACCCATACTCAAACCTAACACCTTCCAAATCCAGTACCCCCTCTGTACAAAATGACCACAACTTAGGGTATTTTTACACGCTTTTAACCAGTTCGTTAATCCATCGCTCCTCAGTATTGTAAAAACAGCTGAAAACCCGAGTTCTGGTTGTTAAACCACCACCACCACAAAACGTAGGCTCGGTTAAACAGAATAGTATGAAGAAGTGGTGGGTTTTCTATAACCTTATAACGTTTCGGATTTTAGCTCTCTTAACAGTTAAAACACAGAATTTAAGAGATCTTGTAAATTAAACCAATTCATTAGGCTAAGTAACCACTTTTACAACCTAATACACTATTATTGTAGATCAAACAGTTGATGATTAGTTTTAAACAGGCTGAAAATCAATTTGCTATATTAAATTGTAAATCTTTTTCTTTACAAATGTTTTAAACCACTTGGTTGTTTTATATTGCAAGTCTGTTGTTTCGACACTGTTTCAAAGTACTTGATTATTTCATGTTGTAAATCTGTAGTCTTACCACTCTTTGAAACCATTTGGTTCTTTTATATTGTAAATCCGTTATTTCAATACTGTTTAAATTGTTTTACACTGCAAATCCGTTAATGTAAATACTGTTTCAAACTATTCAGTTGTTTTACACTGTAAATTCAATTTATAATATTGTAAATCTGTTATTTTAACTCTGTTTCAAATTACTTTGGTTTTTAACATTATAAATATATTGTTTTAAAACTGTTTAGGACTTTTTTAACCCCCTAGTTTTTTATTCTCCAAATTAATGATTTAAACCACTGCTTAAACTTGTTCATTGTAAGTACTTCATTAATATCATTATAAAATTAGTCGTTTATATTTAAAAGTAAGATTTTACATCTATATTATCGATAGTCTATAAAATCCAGTTATTATAATATTTCTATTAGTATCATTTTACCTCTATTTAACTACTAGTAGTGGTACTAATAGTAATGGTAATAACAATTATAGTGTTAGTAGGAGTAGTAGTACTTGTAGTAGTAATTCTATTTATTATTACTATTATTATAATTTATTTCTATTTTATTTCAATGTTGTCAATGATTAAATATATTAAAAATAGGTTAAAGTAGTACCATTTTTAATATACTTAAATCAAACAAGCTTGATTTTATATTAAATTTTCAGAAAAGGCTAGTCATTTAAGTCACTGCAAGTCAGTCAAGTCAAGTCACTAGTCAGGCCTAGTCAAGTTACGGCAGTGACTTAAGTCAGGCTAATCAAGTCAGGCCAGTGACTTAAGTCACGTAAGTCAAGTCAGACTTGACTAGTGACTAATGAATAGTGACTTATTTCCAAACCCTGCTTATAATCCTATCTCCAGCTAAGAGCATCAGCTTATCTATTATCTTTTCCTTTAACGTAATGGATTTAAAAGTGGAATAGAGCCATCAGTTCTACCAAACATACTTATTACAGGCTAAGTTACTTCATCAAAAAGTACCAGAGGTTATTATAATTTGAAAAGACCTAAACTAGTTCTTCTATACCATTTAGATATAATACCCACTTAGCAAAACACTAAATAATCGCTATTAGTTCCTTATCGTAAATAAAGTATTGTAAGGCTAAGCCGTAGATCCTTTTTAATAAAAAGGTAATTAAGTAACGTTTCCCATCGTCCTAAACTATATTAAGTTCTCTACTAATATCGAATTCTAAGAAGTCTGTTTCGACTTAAAAAGGTTTTAAGAAATCGGGAAAGGCCAGGACTAGTGCCGTAACAAAAGTGTATTTAAGTTCCTCAAACGCCTTCTATTATCTATCAGTCCACTCAAGCAGCTTTCGTTCTCCTATAAGCGATTTTTGTAAAATACCTAATAAAACACTAATAGAAGTTTACAAAGCTAATAAAAGCTTATAATTCTTTCTAATTCTTTAAAGTCAGCTAATCCCTAATTGCTACTATCTTCTCCAGTTACATTTTAAGCTTTCTTAAAGTCACTCTAAACCCTAAATAGTTCAATTCCTAGACGTAAAAGTAACTCTTTTCCAAGTTCACCGTTAGCTTCGCTTTTTCGGGGGCTGTCAGAATTTATCGTATATATTTTCAGTATTCTTCTAAAGTTTCAGAATAAACTAGAACGTTATCTAAATACAAAACGATAAACTTATTAAAGATGGGGCCAAGAACACTATTAACAAGACCTTAAAAAGTTACAAGGGCGTTTATTAATCCTATTAGTATAACACAGTATTAGTAATACCTATTATAAGTCCGAAAGGCTATCTTATACTTATTCTCTTCCTTTACTTTAACGTGGTTAAATCCTATAGGGAAGTTAAGGCTAGAGAACTAATTCGCTTTGATAATCCGTTCTCACATCTTAGTAATAAGTAATAATAAATAACAGTTCTTAATTATATCCTAATTTAACATTCAGTAATTAATAACTATATAAAGTTTACTATCTTCCTTCCTTAAGACAAACAGCACTAAATACCCTACCAGGGACTAGGATTCCATAATCAACCCGTTCTTCAGGTTTTCTTCCACGTACTCCTACATGGCTTTAACTTACTAAGAGTTTAAATAATAAAGCTAAAAGCTACAGAGCTTTACTCCTAGTTTAAGCTTCATTTTATAATCCTACAGTCTATAGTCTAGCAGTTATGGTATCTTTTTTCAGAATAGGGTAAACTTCCTGTATTCTACAGATACCTTAAATAAGTCGACTTTTTCACTTACCTATAGATCAGCTTCTTACTTCTTTCCACCTTCTAAATCGTCATTTAAGCTATACAGTAAGCTCTCTAACCCTTTAACTGACTTAATAAACTTAACCCAAACCATATCTAGTTCTAAAGGCTTAGTGCGCTTTTAAATACTTCATACATCTTTAAAGCAGTTCAGGGCTCTTTAAGTATTTCCCAAACAGTAATCACAGTTAAAAGACTCACTAATGGCAAGGTAGCCACTCCTCCAGTTAATCACAAGATTATACTTCTCTAGCTAAGGTAAACCCAAAATCATATCATACCCTACTACTAACGCAATGTTAAAGTCCACTTTCTATTCATCTCCATCCACTTTAATTAGGAGTAGCGAGTAATATGTCACTTTTCCGTTATTATATTAATTAGTACAGGCCTCCTTCTCTATTTTAAATAAGGATAACACTTTCATACTTTTTATTAAGGAGTTTCCTTTGATTAACTAATATAAAGTACACTAGGTTAAAAGCACTCCCACTATCAATCACTACTCTTACCCTAAACAGCCTCTCTTTCCTATCTATTGGGTTAACATAAACAGAATAATACTTATACTCTTTCTACATTTAAGTTATAATAACCATATATCCTCAAGGTCTTATCCAGCCTAACCTCTAAATACCTCTCCTTCGTCTCAGGGTTTTCACCAATCAGCAAACTACTAATTTTCAAACCTTCCAAAGGCCTAGTAACCTTTTCCTAGTTCCTTCCAGAAAAACAGGCAACTCTAGTAAACTTATCAGTTAATCTTTCCTAGATTTTCACGTTTCAAAGTCCAATCGACTTTAAATGGGACGATATTCTATAAGTTCTTAATAAATCGATAATACACTCTATAAGACTAGATCCTAACAACATCTTCCTCTTCTTAAGTCCATTCATAATCTACCCGTTTTTACTATACCTAAACTTTCCTTTTAAAATGGACAGAGTATATATTACAACCAGGGTAGGCAAAAAATGACTTGCAAGTCATTTATAAGTCACACTTTAAATTAATATAATAAATGGATTACTTAAGTTAAAAATATAAACTGTACAGTTATTTATAGTATATAAATCAAACAAAAATATAACATAACTTATACGTGCTAGAAAAATTTATTAGGGAAGGAAATTATGATAAGTCACTAATTTTCCAAATGACTTAAGTCATTTACGATTTTAAATAACTTAATAAGGTTTTCTTATGTAATAAATTTTTTTACAAGGTATAAGTTACGTTATATTTTTCTTTGATTTATTTCCTATAAATAACTGTACAGTTTATATTTTTAACTTAAGTAATCCATTTATTATATTAATTTAAAGTGTGACTTATAAATGACTTGTAAGTCATTTTTTGCCTACCCTGATTACAACTAGGTAATTGTTAAGTAAAGTTCCTCACTAACAGGTAGCAGAAGCCAGGTTAATTACAGTAATCTCTCTAAAGTCACTATTATTAAAATTCCTTAAAAGGGTATAAGAGACTTAGTAATAACGTTATCCCAGTTCTACTCTAATAACCAGAGTTGGTAAATTAGTCATTAGTCTTTAGTCATTAATCTTAGTCAAGTCTAGTATTCTAGTTTTAGTCAAGGCTTTAACTAAACTAAGCTAGTCTTAGTCAAGGCCTTGACTAGACTAAGGTTAGTCTTAGATATTAAGACTAGACTATTAGTCGACTAATTTGACTAAAGTTTTAACGAATAAAATGAAAATTTAGTATAATATAATATAACAACGAGTCTAATGATGAAGATAAATTCTATGTTCAGCCAACGAAGAAGAAGAGTATAAAGCCTATTTACGTGATCCTGTGGCTAATAAAAAAGTATTTATTTCATTTATTAATATTATTATCGTTTTTATTATTATACTAATTACGTTTATTAGATTAATCCTTTAGAATACTGGAAATCAGCTGCTTATAAATTTCTGGTATTAAGTCTTATGGTTAGGCGATATTTGGCTATTCCACCTACTTCAGCTCCAGTAGAGCGCGTGCTTTCTATTGGAGGAAATATTGTTACTGAAAGCCGGAATCGGTTGGATCCTAAAATTGTTAAACAAATAGTATTATTAAAGAGTTGGAAAATACAAGAATTAAAGGAGTTGGAAGATAATTTTCAGAGCTCTGCAATAATAGAAGAAGAAGAAAATGAATAAATGAATTAGGTTTATAATTTATTAATTACTCTTTCTACTAAATTAGTTTTTTATTACATAGATTAAATTTATACTATTTATTATCAACTGATTTTTATTTTTATTTAGCAATTAAAGTCTTTATTATAAGTAAAACTTGCAATGGACCCACGTTTTCTTTAACTAATTAGTCTGACTAGACTATACTAAGAATAATTTAGTCTAGTCTTAGTCAAGGCACCGACTAGACTAGACTAGTCTTAGTCAACGCCTTGAATAGACTAGGTTAGTCATAGTCAACGTCTTGACTAGACTATTAGTTGACTAATACCAACCCTGCTAATAACCATATAGTCTTAGTTCTTTACGTAAGGGAAGTAGTTATAAAGGGCCTTAAGTTTAAAATATCAATTAAAAGTACAGTCATCGTATATACAGTTAATCTACAGTAAGTCCCCATAATTAAAATAGTCGACATAAATTACAGGGGTTAAAGTTTAAAAGTACATAACAGGGGGGTAATACCTTATTCTATTTCTTGAATTACCTACTTCTATAAACATTACTTCTCCCAAATTTCTTCCCAAAATTCAGGTAACAATATTCCAGCCTGCTCTTACCTTACCTAGCCTGTGTTAACTTGTTAAATAACTGTACCTATCTAGACTCCCCTTTAAATTATTATAAATACTATTCCGTTTAGAGTAGGTAACTCCTCCTTCTGTTTACAGGGCGCTTACTAAATAATTACAGACCTAGTTTATTATTAAAAGTGTGGTGATAGTTATGGGATTTATCTTTATATAGTAAGTTCTTGTATCACTTACGCTCCGTTTGCTGTCTGTTAAACTGTCCAAGGTTCAGGCTTTACCTATACCTTAAAGTGTCATATTGCCGTTATGGTGATCTGTGCATCTTGTAAGCTAGCCGCTGCTCTGGCTTCCTAAAATGTAATCACTAATCTAAAAGGCCAGATTACTCGGTAATAGGCCAGTTAGGACGTAAGTACACGTTAATTACAGTCTGTTTACAGTTTATTTACTATTAAATATCGTTATAAGCTGCTATTAATAACGCCTGGGACTGAAACCGTCCTCCTCCTAACAGTCTTTAAGTTAATAATAGTGGTTATGTTTAATCTATATATAATAATATAGGGGTTATTTACAGTGTGTTCATACTGCGTTTACAGTATATTTACAGTTTAGGTCTTTAATTATATAATTATCACTTAATATTATTCACTGTCTTATCTTCTAAATTAGGTCTTGTTATTACTACCCTAAAATCCAAGCTGACGTCTCGGCATCTTCTTCTTTTTCATACCCTGTATGTTATTAAGGTTAGTGTAATCTAGTAACGGTCTGCTTAAGCCTCTCCCATTATTATTAAATATCTTCACTAAGCTGTATTGTTCCAGCCTTTTAGTTTCTATAATCCAGTTAGTAATAATCACTCCACTTATTAAGTGTAAAAGCCTAACTTTTAAATCATACTAGTTATAAAGCTAAATATTATATAATCCGCTTTTATTATACTTTAGGCACCTTAAAATAATATATATTGCCGTTTCTAAGGTAATACCGCACCGGCATTAGGGCAACACTACCTTAAGGACCTTTCTTTAGTAAAGGAAAGCGTTTAAGCCAATCTTCTCCATTTTAACCAATATAAGGATAAAGCTTTAAGCCTTTATAAGTTCTTAATAAAGTTAAAGTGGTATCTTCTTCTTATTAAGGTTATATATATCTGCTGTAATAATGATATAACCACAGCATGTAAGTGCCTTATACCTTTATTTTCACTATCTTTCCTTCCAGGTATAATGAAAGGGTGGAGATATTAGGGTTACATTCTGTTTACTTCTCTTCATTTAGGTTTGCCACTCTTCTTAGTGTAAGCCTTAGCTAGTCTTTTACCTACGTGGTTTTCGTCAGACTGCTGTTCGCTAAAAGGGGCATGTGCAGTTACACCTTGTCTTTATTTCACCTATTTAGCTATCTTTTTATTAGTGTTACGTAAGAGCTTTGCGATCCTTATATATTTAGGCCGCTACTTAACTTTTACTGTTTATAAGTTTAGGTAGATATTAAATGGTGGGACTTAAGTTTCTAACTTTAAGTTCCTTACTAGGGTTACTTTATACACTTTTAAGTACGATTTGTAGGTATTATATTTAAATAGTTTCCAGCTTTTTAACTATCCCTTTTACTAGTCCTCTTAATTTCGTTAGTGTATGTTATGCGTTTACTCTATAAGTATAGACGCTTTGAATAACTTTAGTGTAAATTTCTTAAATGTGGACGGCCTGTACTCCTTATGTTTTCCCTATAGGTTAGGTTCATAAAAGGGTTAGGTTTCCATTTTTTTAATAATCTTTTTTTAGTAAGCTTTCTAGTTAAGCTTTTATTAAGGTAGACTTTTAAAAACCTAATTAACTCCACTAATGTTAATTCTAAGTAATTTTCTCTTAGAATCTTTACTCTTTCAGTTTATAAGCGCCTTACTCATAAGAAGTAAATAAGCTCACTTTTCTTTAAGTTAAACGTTATTACCTTTTCCTTTATCTATTCTTTACAGATTTTATGAATAGCTTTAAGGATCTTACAGCACGTTAATGTGTTATATATAAAGGCTTAAAGGTTTATATTGTTTATAAAACCTAATATAATTAGGCCTTTTATGCGTTTTAGCTTTTTATATAGTATATTAATAAAAAGAATAAAGAGGATTACTAATAAGGGGGATCCCTAAGGGATCCTTTAAGTGATATTTTACAGTGTTAGCAGCCTGTTATTAAATAGTAACTAGGCCGTTCTCCTATATATATATAGCTAATTAACTAGAAGATAAGCTTTCTTTTAAAGTCTAAATCTTTTAGTATAATAAATAACTAGTTTTAATCTATTTTATTGAAAGATGTAGTAATATCTAACTGTAATAATATGGTGTAAGCTTTACATAACTATACTGTGTAAACGCTGTTAATAATGGTTTAGATGGCCGTATCTGTCACTTTTTTCTTTTTAAACCTAAATTAAAGGGAAGAAGAGTTTATTAAGTTCTCTTATCTTCTTAACGTGGGTGATAGCTGTTTAGGGTCTGTTAAGTATAGTGTCTTTTATAGCTTTTAATGCTGAAATAGCTGGTAGTTTAAGGGAATAATAGCTATGTAATCCAACGTAATATTTAATATTCCACATTACTTTAAATCCTTATTAGTTACTGCCTTATTAAAGGAGCCTCTTTTTCTCCGTTTTTACATTTGAGTCGTGTTAATTCCTTAAAAGCGGTCTTTAATGTTAAGTCCTAATCTTCTACTAACCTTACTAACAGTTAGCCTTAAGGCTCCTACGTCCCTCCTTATCTTACACTGAGTTATATATGTTAAAGTCACTTATTATAACTACTCTCCCTTAGGGCACTTTCACCCTAATTTCAGTTAGGGGGATAACCTAGTTATTTAATTTCTTACTTAATATATAGATTAAATAGATTGTAATAACTTCCTCTCTGTGGCTGAACGTTATTAACACCTAGTTTAGGCTAGAGTTTATAATCTATATTACGTTAGTGAGTTGTTTACTAACATATAGCACTACCCTCCTACTGTGGTAAATTATGTTAAATTTCCCTCCTTTTCTATATCTTAAAGTACTGGTAAACTAGCTTTAAAGTGTTTCTTATATCACTATTAGGTTTTAATTGCTTTGTGTTTTTAACACTTTATTAAATCTCACGCCCTTATTATTAATATTCTAATACAGTACTTTTAACTTTGTTAAATATTTTATAAGGGGCTGCTTATAAGTGGTAATATAGTATTACGACCTGCACCTGACACAGGCCTTGAGAGGACTGGTGTGGGTTAAGACAGAACGTATGGCAGGACGCTAATAGGTAGGGGGCGTTCTGAAGACGGCTTGTTAAGCTAGCACTCCTAAACAGGGGGTTTAATGTTATTGTAGGTCGCTGTCACTATAATGCACAGAGGTAAGTCTGAATAGTAGGATATAAATGAATTATTAAATACTAGTATAAGGGACTAGAGTCCCTTATAGTGGTTATAGGTATAACTGTAGCTATTTATACTAACTAACTAAGAGGTTCCTTCGTACCTTGCTTGTGGTGTAGCAAGTGCTTGTAGAGTGAGCACTTTGCACCTTACGAGCGCTCTGCTCGCAAGGTCTCTCCCGCTTGTGGTGCGAGCACTCGGCATGTTACAAGCACCTCCTTATTAGTCGTAGGGGCTTTGGGTCTTTGCACCCCTGGCCCAGTGCGCAGTACCGTATATACTGTCTTCCTACACTGTTCCTTCTGCGGGGGATTTGTCAGGCCGCTCCAGGCCAGGTGACGGCCTGCAGGGTCGTCATGTATAGCTAGTTATCAGAGTTGTTAAACTCTATTAACAGTTATTATTAATTTTATTAAGGCTCTTATAGGCTGTTATCTAGGTAGGGTCAGTGTGGTCTCTAAGGTCCCGCTAGGGCTTAATAACTTCGTGTATTATATAATACTGTTACTATTAAGTATACCTGTTTTCTTTAAGAGATTAAGTCTCCTTACCTTAACCTGTAAGATTTACCTTCTCTTATTAGCTACTTAGTTTCTGTATCCCCATATAACTGTAAACTGGTAAGTTACGGTACGCTTACACTTAGTGATAAGGGTGAAGTTTAAGTTCTACTTGTTCTTTTCCCTATACGGTTTTTCGTAAGTTATAAGTCTGTTAAGGAAGATTACTCTAACACGTTTACAGTACTCTTGCACTATACGGTAGTCCTTATAGAAAGCTAAGTAGTTACCGTTATAGTTAATATATACTAACTTATATTATTCTAATTACAGTTTTATTAATTAAGTTACTTTTTATTTACTAACCTTTATACTATCTATATATAATACTCTTACATATAATAAGTAACGTAGTGTCTCTTTACAGAACTTTACATTATATCCTTATTTACTACAGTTAAAATATTAAGTTACTTTCACTTTACCTTTATAACACTTATAAGGGAAGTGCTTATACTTTATAAATATACCTGTCTTAATTAGGTTAATAATGTCTTTTAGGTTATATACTTTAATAATAAGTTGTATAATATGGTTTAGTTTACCATTAAGTCGTGTACAGCCTTACCTAGAGTTAATCTTACTAATCTGCATATTATTATAAGTGTTAAAGTCTTTTATTATCTAACCTTTATTTATTGTAAAGTTATAACTGTTAATAAGTTCAGTATATAATCCCTTTATTAATACTGTGTAAATACGTTGCTTAAGGACCGCTCCCTCCCCTAAAGCTTAATATACCTAGCCTTTATTATTAAAGTTATTATACTATTCTTATTTATCTTCTTTAAACATAATCACCATATTACTAAACTGTTAAAGAAGCTTTACTACTATTACGCTTATCTTCTTAATATTCTAATTAACCTTTTATATAATCTCTATAGGGTGTTATTCTCTAGGTTTATATTCATAATTATAAGCTCCCTATAAGCGTTCTTAGGTATATAGTGTATACAGGTTATATTTAGGGTTAAGGCAGTTTATATTTCTTAATTAGAGCGCCCTTATATAAGTGTAGGCTTTATTAGGTGTAGTCTTCTAATTACCCATTTCTTCGATTTTCCTTACTTTTTTAAGGATCTTCTAAATGCTCACGTCGGTAATACTCTTAGTGGTGGTAGTTAAATTAACAGGTGTCTTTAAGGTGTTAGTAACGTATTTACACATTTACTCCATCTTAAAAATGGCTTCGAAATAAGCCCTTACAGCTTTATAGATCCCTCCAAACGTACACTCTTCAGCTCCCCTACCAGTTATAACGTCTTAAAAGTTTTTATAAAGATTTTCCTCCTAGTTATTGTTCTATTTCCCTTTTATAATTAGTCTGTGAGCGTGTTATAAGCGCTATAACTCGCTTAACCTACTTTTCTGCTGGAAATTTCCTCGTCGGTTCGGATTGACGTTTTCGCCCTCAAAAGAGGGTTTAGCGCTATCGCCAGCCGCGCCTTTGGTGCGCAATCGGTGCGCCATCACTGCGCAAGGCAGTTTAGGTTACTGATTCTAAATCTATTATCCAAACGGTTTTTGGGGTTTTATGGCTTTTTGATTACTTATTTAGTTAAAGGAATAAATATATTCACATCTCAAGTAGCTTTAAATAGCTTTATTAATAAGCTAAATAAACATATAAACGAAAACGGCTCTCTTTCAGTTATCCTTAACATTTAGACTTCAAATTAACAAACAGCTTACTTTGGCTTAATTTTAGCCTTTATTAACTTAGATTATAAGCTAAACTATAAGTTAATTAGTTTTAATAAGCTTAGGGCAACCTACATAGGCTTATATTTATACGATAAATGTCTTGAAATAATTAAACCTTACGGCTTTAATATAGCTAATATTACAAGTATTACACGCGATAACACTTCTAATAACAATACTTTTAAATAAACTATTTACATTAAAAATCCAACTTCGAAAACATACGATATTTACTGTATGGCACATATTATAAACTTAGTAGTTAAAGATATTCTTAAAGAATACCTATTAAGATCAGTAATAGAGGAAGAATTCTCCAATTATATAAATACTCTTATTTTAACAACTAACACTAGTAGCCATATTAAAATTAAAGGCTTATCAAATACAATACGACGTATTGCTACAATTATTAAATATATATAAGAAGGCTAGCAACTATATATAAAGAAGGGCTCGAAAGGTATAAAAAAAGCTGGTAAAATACCAGTTAATTATATTAAAAAATACCATTTGAAAATACTATAAGATGGAATTCGACTTATTATATAATTAAAGTAACTCTGGAACTTAAAGAAGCAGGTCTTTACATATCAAACTTAACAACAAATAACAAACTTTAAATTGGCTTTAAGTCAAAAGTAATCAACTTTAAATAAAGCAGAAATATCTCTTGATATATTTGTATAGAAGTGTAATAGCCCTTGTTCTCAAAAATGTAATAATTTAAACATTCAGTCTAATATTACATTAAAAACATACAGTTTATATTCTTTATAATTGTAACCGTAAGCTTACAAGGGTAGTATTTTTTAAGCTTTTCAAGTACTGCTTTGATAGCTTCAATAAGATTAGGAATATAGTCAAGCGTATTGTTATATTATAGTTTGTTTTCGAGTATATGTAATTATTTTTTGAGTTTAGAATAAATTTGATAAATAAATAATAAGCCATTATTAATTGTAGCATAACTTGGCCTTGTAATTTAATAAAGGCTGGCAAATATTGTAAAAATGTTATTGAGTTCTTATAAAGCCTCCCAGTCGGTATTTGTTAAAGTATATTTTTCAAGGGCAAATCAACTAATCCTAATATATCCTTCGACGAATTAATAGAAGTTACCCCAGAAAGAAACAATATATCTGACAATTCAGAAGACGAGTTATATATACAACAAGAAAATCAAGAAGAAGAATATATATTATATTTTAAAGAGCGTAATGAAGTCGCTAAAACACACTCCCTTGAGTGGTGGAAAACTAATAGTTATCAATTTCTTATACTAGTTATATTAGCTAGACGATATTTAGCTATACCAGCTACCTCTGCTTCTATTAAAGGTATTTTTAGTAGTGGAGGAAATATAATAACAGAGTTAAGAAGTAGTTTAGAGTCTGAAACTATAAAAAAGCTTATCTTATTAATGAGTTAGAATATTAAAGATTTAAATGAGCTAAATAACGCCTCACAGCTTGAAGAAGAACTAGAAATAGAAGACTATTAATAATTGTACTTATATCTTTTTTAATAATTTATCATGATTATTTTAGTTAGAAATTTTTAATAATTTTTCAATATTTTTAAATCTTTAGTTTTTTTAAGGTATTTAATATGAAACTTTTAGTTTAGTTTAGTTTAGTTTAGTTTGGTTTAAATAAAAACTAAACTAAATTAAACTAAATCACAGCCCTGGGGGTTAGGAACCTCTTTCACTTGTGGTAGCTCCCTAGGGCTCGGTTAGTACTGAGGCGTTTTCGGCTTAGGGTCAGCTTTATAACGTTACCCTCTTCTTAGTCTGGTCTTTTTTTACAGTTCCAGTCTATTTTAGCTACTAGCTTCATTCTTTATTTATTATTACATTTGTTTACCTTCTTCAGTACATTACCTTCACTCTGTCTTGTGGGCCTCGCAATTACCTCTTTATATCCTTAATCTCTTATCTTCCGTTAACGTGACAATATTATCTTTTCACTTATTTAATAATCTTCTTATTGCCCTTATGTGTTTAAGCCTTTATTCAACTATTACTATTTATTAATCTAAATATATATCTAGTAATAAGTACTATACTTTAGACTTAAATTCTTCATTAATATTACCTTATACACTTTATAAATTACCAGTAGGTACTATATTTACATAACTCTTAGCTTTTTAACTATTCCCCTTATTAGGCCATTAAGGTTTAATATTATATATTACATATTAGCTTTATAAGGTATTACACTTCTTATGTTTTTTTAACAAGTCTAGTTAATGCTAATATTTAAATCTCCATTTTCTAGTAATTCTCTTTTAGTAAGTTTTCTAAATTAACTTCTTATTTAACTAGACTCCTAAGAATCTAATTAATTCTATTAACATTAATTCTAATTGTCCTTCTCTTAAGATCTTTACTCTTTTAGTCCGTAATCGCCTTATTTATAAGAAGTGGATAAATTTACTTTCTTTAAAGTTAAATAATATCTCCCTCTCCTTTACCTATTTATTGCATATTTTATATGCAGCTTTAAGGATCTTACAGCATGTTAAAGTAATGTAAGCGAATGCTTAAAGGTTTGTATCGTCTGTAACCCTTACTGTAATTAGTGTTGTAATGTATTTTAACCTATTGTTTAAGGTAATAATGAAGAGGATAAAGAGGATTACTAACAGTAATAATCCTTAAGAGATCCCTTATGTAATATCCTATAATGCTAATAGTATAATATCAAACTATAAGCAGGCTATTCTTCTATAGACGTAACTTATTAACTAGAAGATAAGCTTCCTTTTAAATCCTATATCCCTAAACGTTATAAATAGCTAGTTCTAATCTACTTTATTAAGCGCCTCTGTAATATCTAACTGTAATAACAAGGTACAGGCGTTTCACAACTATACCGTGTATATTCTGTTAACGATAGCACAGATTATTATATCTATCGCTCTCTTCTTTCTGAACTTAAATTGGAGTTTAGGGAGAATGCAGGCCTCTTTCGCTGTGTTAGAGATCCTTTCTGTTAAGATAGTCTTAACTATCTTACCAGTTGCATTTAAGGGGGCGACTAGTCAGTATATTTTAACCTGCTTCTTATCGTTAATTAACTTTCCTAGTTTGCTTAGCATTACTATGTTCGCAGTGTGCCAGCGCTCCGGAAAATGGCTGAGGTCGAAGCTTGCTTTTGCAATCATAGCTATGATGATTACCAACCTTCCATCTTTGTTATAGGCTTTGAAGAGTCTGTTTGATATCTAGTCTGGTCCTGGCGCTTTCGATGCGCTAACCCTCTGTATTACAGCATTATTAATTCATTATTATACTGTTATTCTTATTAATTCATTATTATACTGTTATTCTTGTTATTTTATTATTATACTTCTATTATTTTTATTATTATTTTACTAATATTAATATTTTGTGTTATTTTATTAGTAATCTTATCCTTATAGATATGATAATATCATTATACCTATTATTATAACAGTATTATTATTCTTATTTATACATCATTTACTGTAATAACTTTTAATTATATAATATAATATATTATTTCTCTTAATTAATAATTAATTACTTTTAAATAGTGGTAATTTATCTATAATATACTATAGTACTTATATATCATAAATAATTTACTATTATTAGTAATTATTTTAATAATTGGACCCACTTTTACTAAATGACTTACGTCACGGCCGTGACTAGCTATTTGTGAGCTTGTAAAGACTGAATTTTTAAGGTAGGTAAATTTTCATACTGTTTATTATTCCTTATTATTCTTTATTATTCTTATTTTCTTTTATTCATTTTACTACTCTTTATACTAATACTTTAATTCTCCACATTTTATAGTATATTATAGTTATACTAATTATTATAAACTTATACTGTTGAAGAAGAATTAAACCTTACTAACGCAAATGCCGAAGCTGAAAATATCTACGACGAATCAAGCGACGAAGATGAATTCTACGTTCAACCAGATCAAGAAACAGAATATACAGCCCATTTACGAGAGCCAATAGCCAGTAGAAAGGTAACTATCTTATCTTACAATAATTAAGTATTATTATTTTTATTTTCATTAATAATACTAATATATTTACTTTTATTAGATTAATCCTTTAGATTATTAGAAATCAGTAGTCTATCGATTTCCAGTTTTAAGCTTTATGGCTAGAAGGTTTTTAGTCATTCCAGCTACCTCTACTCCTATAAAGTAAGTCTTTTCCATTAGTGGAAATATTATTACTAAATACTATAATAGGCTATCTCTTAAAACTGTAAAGAAATCAGTATTATTAAAGAGTTGAAGTTTTAAAGAGATAAAGGAATTAGAACAAAATTATTAGAATTCTAGTATAATTAAAGACAGAGAAGAGGATTAAGTAAGTTTATTATTTTTATTATTTTTCATTATTTATTTTATTATTTTATTTTTTATTATAAGATAATTATTATTCTTATTATTAAACCAAAAAAAACTCTTTTACATAACGATTAAGAAGCTATAAAACCCAAAAACCGTTTAGATAACGGATTCGGAACCAGCGACCTAAACTGCCTCGCGTAGTGATGGCGCACCGATTGCGCACCGAAGGCGCGGCTGGCGATAGCGCTAAACCCTCTTTTGAGGGCGAAAACGTCAATCCGAACCGACGAGGAAATTTCCAGCAGAAAAGTGGGTCAAGCGAGCTGCAGCGCTTGTAGCACGCTTGCGGACCGATCGCGAAGGGGAAGCAGAACAATAACCAGAAGGAAAATCTTTATAAAAACTTCTAAGACGCTGTAATAGGCAGGGGAGCTAAAGAGCGTACGTTTAGAGCGATCCTTAAAGCCGCGAGGGCTTATTTTAAAGCTATCTTCAGGACGGAAAAGATATATAAACACGTCGTTAAGGCTTTAAAAATGCCTATGAAGCAAACTATTACTATTAGCAGTACTACTGATGTAAATATTTAGAAGATCTTTGAAAAAGTAATAAAAATCAAAGAAGTGGTTAATTAGAAGACTGGACTTACGAAAGCTTATACTTATGCGGAAGCACTTTAATTAGGAAATATAACTGCTTTAACCCTAAACGTAACCTGTGTATATTATATACTTAAGAAGGCCTTCAAGGAGCTTATAATTACAAATATAAACTTAAAGAATAACACCTATGTAAAGATTATATAAAGGGTTAATTAGAATACTGAGAAGATAAGCGTAATAGTGGTAAAGATCCTTTAACAGTCTAGTAACGTAGTGATTACGTTCAAAGAAGATAAATAAGAATAATAAAATAATCCTATAACAAAAGCTAAGCATATTAAGCATTAAGAGAAGGAGTGGCCTTTAACCGAAGTACTTATATAGTGTTAATAAAAGGATTATATATTAAACTTATTAATAGTTACAACTTTTTAATGAACGAAAGCCAGATAATGTAAGACCTTAGCACTTACAATAATATGCAGATTAGCAAGATTAATTACAGGTAAGGCTGTAAACAACCTAACAGTAAACTAAACTTTACTATACACCTTATTATTAAAGTATATAACTTAAAAGACACTATTAGCTGAATTAAGAAAGGTATAATTATAAAGTATAAACACTTCTCTTACAAGCGTTATAAAGGCGAAGTGAAAGCGATCTAGTGATTTAACTGCAGTAAATAAAGATATAAAGTGAAGTTCTGTAAGGAGACACTACGTTACTTACTATACGTAAGAGTATTAATAACATATGAATAATATAAAAGTTAGCGAACGAGAAGTAAGTTACTTAATAAAACTAAAGTTAAAATAATATAAGCTAATATACGTTAACTGTAATAATAATTACTTAATTTTCTATCAGAATTACTGTGTGGTAAAGGAGGATTATAAGGGTGTTAAAGTAATCTTCCTCGATAAAGTTATAATTTACGATAACTATATAGGGAAAGGAATAAGTAAAACCTAAACTTTACCCTTATTACTAAGTGTAAGTACATTACAGCTAATTAGTTAGTTTACAGTTATATAAGAATACAGAAACCAGGTGGCTAATAAGAGAAGATAAATCCTATAAGTTAAGGTAAAGAGACTTAATCTCCTAAAGAAAGCAAGAATACTTAACAGCAACAATATTACGTAATACACGAAGTTATTAAACCCCAATAACGCCTTAAAGACTATACTAACCCTACCTAAATAACAGCCCGTAAGAACTTTAGTAAGACTAATAGTAATTATTAATAAAGTTTAATAACCCTTGAAACTAGTTATATTACTATTTATAAGTAGCCCCTTATAAAAAAGTTAATAAAGTTAAAAGTACTGTACTGGAATATTAATAATAAGGACGTAAGACTTAATAAGGCGCTAGAAATATAAAGTGACTATAACGTAATAGTGATATACGAACTACCTTAAAGCTAGTTTACCAGCACTTTAAAATGTAAAGAGGAGGGAAATTGAGCATAATCTACTATAGTGGGAGGGCAGCGTTATATATTGATATTGGTTTCTAGCCCCAGTGGGTTTCACCACCTGAATTCCACCAGTTTCCACTGGATTCCAGTTGCCACAGCGGAGCTGTGGAAGCTTCTAGAACCCAGTGAGTCGTACAAGCACTTACGTGGCCTACGGCCACTATTCCAATCCTGTATAGTAGATAGAAAGCTCTAGAAGCCGACCATAGCTTACAAAAAGCCCTCTCCTCTCCTGTATGTAGCCTTCTATAAGCAAGCAATTTACACCACTCATTCAGTCATATACAGAGGCACTGCCTCTGCACCTCAGGCCTTCTTTTGCTTCCTACATTGCTTCTAGCGCTGTAGTTGGCTTGGAACAGTACCGCTCTACTTCCTCTGAGCAACAGGCCTGTACTACAGGCCTGTAGAACCCTACTGTGCAATAATTAGTAAATAGCTTATTAACATAATGTAAACTATAAACTTTAGCCTAGACTAAGCGTTAGTAACGTTCAGTTATAAAGAGGAAGCTATTACAGTTTACTTAATCTACATATCAAGTAAGAAACTAGATAATTAGGTTATCCTCTTAACTAAAGTTAGGGTAAAAGTGCCCTAAGGGAGAGTAATTATAATAAGTAACTTTAACATATAGAACTTAGTACAAGATAAGGAGGGACATAGGAGCCCTAAAGCTGAGCTGTTAATAAGGTTAGTGGAAGACTGAGACTTAACACTAAGGACCCCTTTTAGAGAACTAACACGACTTAGATATAGAAACGGAGAAAGAGATAGTATAATAGACGACATATAGGTGTCCTGCACGTTAAGTGTTAACTACCTAAGTGTGGAGAGTATAGTTAGGTTAGACTATATACTATAAGTAGTTAAAATTAACGATATACTGGCAAAATGAAAAAAGGAAAGGAAGGCTATAGCTATAAAATGATAAACACTGTAATGGCTACAGTAATGGCAAAACACCTTATAATACCAGCAGTATAAATAATATCTATAAACTAGAAGCTTCCAGAGCACTATTAAAAGAGCTCTTATATATCGCAAACGCCACAGTACTTAAAAGGAAACCGAATATAGGGACTGTAGTGTTATAGTAAGATAACGAAATAAAGAGAGCCGTAAAAGACATAAGGAGAGCGGAAAGGATATGGAGAATGTAGCGCTCTTACACCGTAAAGAAAGAGCTAAGAAAGGCTAAGAGGTACAAAGATAAGGTAATTAGTAAGGTGTAAATAAGTTGCTAGTAAGGCTCCTTTAATAAGACAGTAACTAACAAGGACCTAAAAGCAATATAGAATATCGAACGCTGGGATAGATTACATAGCTACTAACTCCTTAAACTACTAGTTATTCCAGCATTATAAGCTATAAAGGACGCTACACCTAACAGACCTTAAATAGACATTACCTATACTAAGAAGATAAGAGAACTTAGTAAACGCTTCTTCCCCACACTGGAAGTAAACCTCTTAAAACTTAAAAACTTTAACTCTTAGAGATTATACTAATAAACTGGAAGATGAAGGACTTAGATATAAAAGAGGTTATGTAAAGAGTAAGCGCCTTAAAAACGTTAGGATTAGATAGGATCTTTAACAGCCTTTTAAAGGCGTGTAATAAGGACAGAAGACTGTTAGCCATCTTAATAAAGATTACATAAGTAAGCTTTAACCTTAGCTATTACCTAGAGCGTTAACATATTACATACATTATAATACTGTTAAAACTAGGGAAATCGATTAATAATAAGAAATATACTGGAGTATACTACCTTATAACTCTATTAAATATAATAAGGAAGATTATTAAAGCTATCGTAATAGAGAGGATCTCCATTACAGCAGAAACAGCTTACGTACTCCCTAACCTCTAGTTTAGATTTAAAAAGAAAAGAGTAATAGATATAGCTAGCTAAGCTATTATTAACAGTATTTATACAGCATAGTCATGTAAAGCTTACACCTTATTATTATAGCTAGATATTACTAAAGCGTTTAATAAAGTAGATTAGAACTGACTATTTACTAAGTTAAGAAACTTAGAGTTTGAAAGAAAGCTTATCTTTTAGCTAATTAGCTATATATATAAAAGAATAGCCCAGTTACTATTTAATAACAGGCTGTCAGTACTGTAAGACATTACCTAAAGGATCCCCTAAGGATCCACCCTATCAGTAATCCTTTTTATCCTCTTTATCAGTATAGTATACAAAAAGTTAAAACATATTAAAGGCTTAATTACATTAGGTTTTACAGACGATATAAACCCTTAGGCCTTTATATGTAATACGTTAATATACTGGAAGATCTTTAGAACTACGTATAAGATCTGTAAAGAATAGATGAAGGAAAATGGAATAACGTTTAACTTAAAGAAAAGCGAGCTTATTTACTTCTCGTAAGTAAGGCGTTTATAAACCGAAAGAGTAAAGATTTTAAGAGAAGACTACTTAAGATTAGTATTAATAGAGTTAGCTAAGTTTTTAAGAGTTTAGCTTAATAAAAAGCTTAATTAGAAAGCTTACTAAAAGAGGATTATTAAAAAAAAATGGAAACTTAAACCCTTACATTAACCTAACTTATAAAGAAAATGTAAGGAGTGTAAGCCGTTTACGTTTAAGAAATGTATATTAAAGTTATTAAAAGTGTCCTTACTTACAGAGTAAATATATAATACACGTTAATAAAGTTAAAAAGCTAGAAACCACTCAAATATAGTACTTACAAGTTATACTTAAAACGTATAAAGCAACTCTAGTAAGGAACTTAAAGTGAAAAGCTTAAGTCCTACTACTTAATATTTACCTAAACTAATAAATAGTAAAAGTTAAGCAGCAACTTAAACGTATAGGGATTATAAAGCACCTACGTAATATTAATAAGAAGATAGCTAAATCGATAAAATAAAGACAGGATATAACTACATATACCCCTTTAGTAAGCAGCAGTTTAACAAAAACTATATAAGTAAAAGACTGGTTAGGCCTTACATTAAGAAGAGCGGTAAACCTAAATTAAGAGAAGTGGGCAGACTGTAACTCTAATATCTTTATCTTTTATAATTAGACGGAAAGATAACGAAAAAAAAAAGCAGAAGGCGCTTACACACTGCAGTTATATCACTACTATAATAGATATATATAACCTTAATTAAAGGAAAATACTACTTTAACTCTATAAAGAATTTATAAAGGCTTAGACCTTTATCTTTACGTAGGTTAAAACGGAGAAAATTAACTTAAACGCTTTCCTTTATTAGAGAAAGGTCCTTAAGGTAGTATTACCCTAATACCAGTACAGTATTACTTTAGAAACGGTAGCATATATAATCCTAAAGTGTTTAAAGTATATTAAGAGTAAGTTATACAGTATTTAGCTTTGTATCTAATAAGACTTAAAAGTAAAGCTTATACACTTAGTAAACGTAGCGATTATTACTAATTAGATTATAAAAACTAAAAGGCTGGAAGAATACAGTTTAACTAAGATACTTAACGATAACAGGAAAGGCTTAAATAGACCGTTACTAGACTACACTAACCTTAATAACACATAGGGTATAAAAAAGACGAAGATGTTAAGATATTAGCTTAAATTCTAAAGTAGTCCAGTAAAGACTTAACTTAAAAGATAAGATAGCGAATAATATTAAAGGATAACTATATATCCGAAGACTTAAACTGTAAACATATTATAAACGCACCGTAAACACACTATAAATAACCCTTACATTGTTATTTATTAATTAAATGAAATTACTATTACCAACTTCAAAAGCGTTAACAAGGGGACGTTTCCAGTCCTAAGTGTTATTAATAACAGCTTATAATAACAGTTAGCAGCGAACGAACTGCAGACAGACCGTAATTAATATATACTTATATCTTAACTAACTTATTGTTAAAAAATCTAGCCTATTAAACTAGTAAGACCGTTAAATATAGTTACCGACGTTAGATAAGGTTTAAACGCGTCTTAAGACGTTAAGCTTACGTAAGTAAAGTAATATTTACCTGTAAGTTACCTGCAGGAGTAATAAGTAAAGGCACTTAAGTAGCTTAAGCTAGCGTTACAGAACCGTTATTAAGACTGTTATAAATTGTAATGGATAAACTTAAGCTTAAGGGAGTGGAAGGGATACTTTAACTACGGCATAAACATTTAGTAACTTATTATTTAACTATCCTAATATTAAGGTAAAGAGATAGCTAGACTTACTAGACCGTATTGAACTAATCGATTAGCTATTATACTGTTAATAACCAACATACGACTTAACAGAAGAAATTACTTACATCTTAGTAAGCTAAAACAGCGGTAAGCTTACGAGATATATAGATTACTACAATAGTAATATAACACTTTAAAGTGCAGATAAACCCTAAACTCTAAACAGTGTAATAGATAGTAAATAAAGCGTAAGCGATATAAGAACTTATTACATAATGATAATTACTATAACCAGGGTTGGTAAACTGACTATTAGTCATTAGTCTTAGTCTTAGTCAATCATTAGTCAGTCAGTCATAGTCACGAAATCTGGTGACTAATTTAGTCTTAGTCAACAA